>Ga0190270_10000898_pt1 | contig 13446 bp, 10 predicted proteins | sample Popmic320T_FD_133748 | JGI IMG/M metagenome (GOLD analysis project Ga0190270, IMG submission 133748) | Populus adjacent soil microbial communities from riparian zone of Weber River, Utah, USA - 320 T | ecosystem: Environmental > Terrestrial > Soil > Riparian zone | place: USA: Utah | collected... | reverse complement strand
TTCCTGGTCGGCGAGTCCCACCGCGAGATGATCGTCACCGGCCCGGCCGCCACGCGCGTCGTCACGATGGAGGGCACGGCGACCGCGGGACAGATCGTGGTGAGCCCGGAGACGGCGGCGCTCCTGCCGGCGCGGTGCGTCGGCGATCCCGCCGGTGAGGGACGGCTGCTTCGCGCGGCGCCCGCCGGCGTGTCGGAGTCCACGGCCTGGGTCCTGCCCGAGGTGGACGACGAGCTCCTCGAGCGCTGCATCCCGCTCGCCACCCGGGAGACGGTCCTGGCGGCGACCGGCGAGCCCGAGCACCGGCAGGCGTCGGTGGCCTTCCTCCACTTCGACGGCATCGATGCCGCGCTGGCGCGCGACGGCGTCGCCCGGGTCACCGCCGAGCTGGACCGGCTGGTGGCCGACGTGCAGTCCGCCGCCGACGAGCTGGGCGTCTGCTTCCTGGGGTCCGACGTCGATGCCGACGGCGGCAAGCTGATCTTGACCGCCGGGGTGCCACGCGCCGTCGGCGAGGACGAGGAGCGGCTGCTGCTGGCCCTCCGCCAGGTCATCGACGCCGGTGGCCGCATCCCGGTGCGGATCGGCGTCAACCACGGCCCCGTCTTCGCCGGCGACATCGGGCCCGCGTTCCGACGCACGTTCACGGTGATGGGCGACACGGTGAACCTCGCGGCCCGGCTCATGGCCAACGCGCCGCCGGCGGAGATCTACGCGACCGGATCGATCCTCGAACGATCGGCGACGCGGTTCGAGATCGTGGAGCTCGAACCGTTCTCGGTGAAGGGAAAGTCCCGCCCGGTGCACGCGTGGTCGGTCGGACCCTCGATCGGTCGGCCGAAGCGGACCGCGGCCGAGGAGTTCGAGCTCCTGGGTCGCGAGGCGGAGATCGACCTGGTGCGGCAGGTCGTGGCCGAGGTCGACGCTGGCGCGCGCTGCACGATCGTGCTCGACGGCGACCCCGGCATCGGCAAGACCCGTCTGCTCGACGAGATCACCGCCGCGTGCCGCGGCTACCGCTCGCTCGGCGCCACGGGCGAGACGTTCACCTCGACCACCCCGTACGTCGCCTGGCGCGACGTGCTCCGCGACCGCGGCGGTCTGGCGTGGGAGGCCACGTCGGAGCAGGTGGTCGAACGGCTCCGCGAGCTGGTGCTCCAGTTCGACGCGTCGCTGCTGCCGTGGCTGCCGCTCATCGCGATCGCGGCCGACGCTGAGATGGCGTCCACCCCCGAGGTGGACGCCGTCGGCCCCGAGTTCCGCCGGGCGAAGGTCAACGAGTCGGTCATCGGGTTCCTGCGCGCGGTGTGTCCCGGCCCGACGCTGTTCGCATTCGAGGACGCCCACCTCATGGACGAGGCGTCCGCCGACCTCCTGGCCGCGCTCGTCGCCGACGACCGTACGGATCGTCCCTGGCTCGTGGCGGTCCTCCGCCAGCCGGGGACGGCGGGGTTCGCGGCGCCCTCCGACGCCGCCGTCGAGACGATCGAGGTCGGCCCCCTCTCGGACGAGGCGGCCACCAGGCTCGTCCACGTGGCCAGCGACGAGGATCCCCTCGCCGAGCATCAGGTCGAACGGATCGTCGCGCGCGCGCAAGGGAACCCCCAGCTCGTGCTCGACCTCATCCACGCTGTCCGTTCGGGCGACGACGAGCTGCCCGAGTCGGTCGAGGCGGCGGCGACCGTGCGGATCGACCGTCTGACGCCGAACGACCGCGCGCTCGTCCGGCGGCTGTCGGTGTTCGGGCTCGCCTTCCACCCGCGGTTCCTCGACGATGTCCTGGCGCCCGGTGAGCCGCATCCGGACGACGTCACGTGGGAGCGTCTGTCGGACTTCTTCGAGCCCGAGGCCAGCGGGTACCTCCGGTTCCGGCGCGCGGTGGTCCGCGACGTGGCCTACGCGGGCCTGCCGTACCGCACGCGCAAACGCCTGCACCTGGCCGTCGGGCTCCACTGGGAGCGGGAGTCGTCCGAGCCCGACGAGTCCGCCGGCCTGCTCTCGCTCCACTTCTCGCGAGCGGGCGAACACGACAAGGCCTGGCGGTACGCGCGGATCGCCGGCGATCACGCGTTCGGCATCTTCGCGAACGCCGAGGCGACCAGCCTCTACGAACGGGCGCTGGATGCCGGCCGCAAGCTGCAGGTGGAGGCCCCGACGCTGCGCGCGGTCTACGAGCAGCTCGGCCTCTCGCAGCAGCGGACCGGCGCGTTCGCGGATGCGCGCAGGTCCTTCGCCGAGGCCCATCGCCTCGCGACCGAGCCCCTCGACCGGGTCACGATGATGATGCGCCGCTCCTACGTCGAGGAGTCGGTCGGGAGCTACCCGCGGGCGCTGCGCTGGCTCACGCGCGCGCGCCGCGAGCTCGACGGCGTCGCCGGGGATGACGCGCGGCGGATCCGGGTCGAGCTCGACTACCGCTACGCGGCGATCCTGCTGAACCAGGGCAAGGTGGAGGAGGCCGCCCGGCGCTCGGAGCGCGCGATCGCGGACGCCGAGGCCGCCGGGGCGACCGACATCCTCGGGCACGCCGCCAACATCCTCGGGAACGCGCTCGCGTGGCTCGGCCGGCCGGGGGCCGACGACGAGCTCTGCCGGGCCCTCGAGATCTACCGGGAGCAGGGGTTCCTGCAGGGGCAGGCGATGGTCCAGCTGAACCGGGGGGCAGGCGCGTATTGGGAGGGCCGCTGGGCCGACGCCGCCGACCTCTACATGGAGGCGCTCAACCTGCACGAGCGGACGGGGAACCCGGTCGAGGCCGCGTTCGCCCGGATCAACCTGGCCGAGATCTACCTCGAGCAGGGCCGGCTCGACGACGCGGAGCAGGCCCTCCTCGGCGCGTCACGCACGATGCGGGCCTCGGGCGACTTGACCGGGCTCGCGGCCTCGCTCGGTTTCCTCGGACGGGTGTGCGTCCGCACGGGCCGGTTCGACGAGGCCGCCCAGCGCTACGCCGGGGCCCGCGCGGCGTACGAGCAGCTGGGGACGCGATCGGGCGTGTTCGAGGTGGATGCCTTGGCAGCCGAGCTGGACATGGTCCGAGGGGCGGCGGACGACGCCCTGGCCGAGACCGACGCGATCCTGGCCCACCGCGACGAGGACGTCGGCATCGAGCTGCTCGAACCGCTCCTGGAGCGCACGCGTGGCTACACGCTCCTGCAGCTCGACCGCCGCGACGAGGCCGGCGACGCGCTGCGGCGGAGCCTGTCCCTCGCGACGGCGCGAGGGGCGACGTTCGACGCCGCGCTCGCGATGCTTGGGCTCCTGCGGTCGGATCCGGGTGCCGAGGACGCGCCGACGTGGCGCCGAGAGAGCGACGCAACGCTCCGCCAGCTCCACGTGGTGGCGGTGCCGTCGTTCCCCATGACCGCGGCGCCGGCGTCAGCCGGCGCCGCGGTCGTTGGGTCCTTGGCTTAGGTGCTCGGGCGCGTCCGGATCACCGGGTCGCCGAGCCCGTACAGCACGCTGCGGATCGTGACCTCGCCCGGTGAGGACGCGTCGGCCGCACCGTCGTACCCGTAGAGCAGCTGCTGGTCGGCGATGCACCACGACACGTTGTCGGGGTTCGCGGCCCCGGTCGGCAGGACCGCGCCCGTGACCACGAGCTGCGCGTTCCGCTGCACGCTCTGGCAGAGCGGCACGGGGACGTAGGTGCCGTTGATCGTCGGCGCGATCTCGGTCGTGTATCCGTTCGCCGTGTTCGGCGTGAACTGCAGCCCCGAGGCGATCTCGTTCGTGATGTCGCGCACCACGTTCTGCGTGATCAGGAACTGCGCGAATGGCTGATCCTCGAGATCCTTGGTGAAGATGAAGCCGCCCTCGGGGTTCTCCTCGAAGACGTAGGGGATCTTGATGCACGGCGAGCCGTCGGCGTTCACCAGCCGGATGCCCGAGAGCGCCACGTCCGGAGCGTTGGGCCCGGTCACGTCGATCTGGTTGTCCTCCGACGTGCAGCCGAGGATCCCCTCGGCGTTGCCGAAGACGAGCTGCGACGTCTCGCCGGGCTCCGTGTCGGTGGCCGGGACCGTGATGCAGGCGTCACCACCCGGGGTGGTGTTCAGCCAGCCGGCCGTGCCACCGAGCCGGTCGTCCGTCTCGCACACCTCGTAGGCCTGGTTGGCGTCGACCGAGAACGAGGTCGTCCCGTTGGCGCCGGTGCTCTGGACGACGGGGGCGTCACCCCCGGTCAGGGTGAACTCCCACCCTTCGAGCGTTCCCTCGCTGCCGGTCTGCTCGCCGTCCAGGTTGGGGTCCTTGAATTTCGTGACGGTGACCGTGGCCGAGCAGGCGCCGATCTGCGAGCTCAGGTCGGACATCCCGGTCTGCAACGCGAACGTGTCGCCGTTGAACGAGTTCCCGACGAACGCTTGGGCACCCCACTCGATCGTCGCGCCGTCGCAGCCGATGTTCGTCCCGCTGACCTGCAGCGTGAAGATCTGGCTCCGACCGGGTCGGATCGACGTGATGCCGCTGATCTTGACCTGGATGTCACCGTTGCTCAGCGTGGTGATCGCGAAGGCCCCCGGCGACGCACTGGTGATCGTGAAATCGTCAGGAAGCGGTGCCTTCGCCGTGATGATGAGCGAGTTGATGTTCGCGTTCCCGCCGCTCGTGGCGTTCGAGATCGTGACGGGGATCGACGTGGCCCCCGGCTGGATGTCAGCGACCGACACGGCGAACCGTTTCGGTGGGGTGACGGCGCTCGCGATCGCGGCGCCCACGAGCATCACGACGAACGCGATCACGACGATCGGCAAGCGTCGACGAAGAAGCATCGAGGGTTCCCTCCCTATGGGTTGTGCCCAGGGCATACTGCGCCGGGGGACGTTGGCACGGGACGCTAAGGGCAGCAACGCCTGCCGTCAACCCCGACATCCGTCGGGGTCAGAGGATCGGGAGGTATCGCTCGAGCTCGTACGGGGAGACGTTGGCCTGGAACGCGTCCCACTCATCGCGCTTGGCCCGGATCAGGAACTCGTGGACGTGGTCGCCGAGGGCGGCGCGAAGGAGCTCGGACCGCTCGGCCAGGCCGATCGCGTCGTGCAAGTCCTGGGGGAGGGAGGCGATGCCGACGGCCTCGCGCTCGGCGGCGCTCATCTCGTAGATGTTGTTCGACGCCTCGGGCGGCAGATCGTAGTCGGCCTCGATCCCCGCGAGGCCGGCCGCGAGCATCGCGGAGAACGCCAGGTAGGGGTTGCAGGCCGGGTCGGGGGAGCGGAACTCGATCCGGGTCGCCTCCTCCTGTCCCGGCTTGTACTGGGGGACGCGGACCAGGGCGCTGCGGTTGCGGCGTGCCCAGCACACGTAGACCGGCGCCTCGAACCCCGGGACCAGGCGCTTGTAGGAGTTGACCCACTGGTTCGTGACGAGCGTGATCTCCGGGGCGTGGCGGAGCAGGCCCGCGATGTAGGAACGGGCGGTGGCCGACAGGTGCACCGGGTCGCCCGCGTCGAAGAAGGCGTTGCGGTCCCCGGTGAACAGCGACTGGTGCGTGTGCATCCCGTTCCCGTTGACGCCGGCGATCGGTTTCGGCATGAACGTCGCGTGGATGCCCGAGGCCGTGGCGACCTCCTTCACGGTGAGCCGGTACGTCATCACGTTGTCGGCCATCGTGAGCGCGTCGGTGTACCGCAGATCGATCTCGTGCTGGCTCGGCGCGACCTCGTGGTGGACGTACTCCACCGGGATGCCCATCGCCTCGAGGTAGCGCACCGTGCGCGTCCGACGGTCGGTCGCCACGTCCAGGGGCGTCTCGTCGAAGTAGCCGCCGCGGTCGAGGGGGCTCGGGTCCTCGGGCGAGCGGCAGTAGAAGAACTCCAACTCGGGGCCCACGTAGAACGTGAAGCCGAGGTCCGCGGCGCGGGCGAGCTGGCGCTTGAGCACGCCACGCGGGTCGCCGCCGAACGGCGTGCCATCCGGCTCGTAGATGTCGCAGAACATCCGCGCGACCGGGTCCTCGGTCGTCCAGGGGATCAGCTGGAAGGTCGAGGGGTCCGGCACCGCGATCATGTCCGACTCCTGGATGCGGCTGAAGCCGTCGATCGAAGAGCCGTCGAAGCCCATCCCCTCGCTCAGCGCGCCCTCCAGCTCCTGCGACGTGATCGTGAACGACTTCAGGAACCCGAGGACGTCGGTGAACCACAGGCGGATGAACCGGATCCCCCGCTCCTCGGTCGTGCGCAGGACGTACGCGGCCTCGTCGGTCAGCATGCGTCGAGGGTAGGTGTCACGTGGCGCCGCCCGGTTACGTCGCGGTTACGGTTCACCACATGGCCCGCTACGCTGCGGCGATGGAGCGCCGCCGCATCCCGTCGGGCTCGCCGTTCGAGCCGGTCATCGGCTTCTCGCGCGCCGTCGCGGTCGGCGATCGGATCCTCGTCAGCGGCACCGCGCCGATCATGCCCGGCGACGCCGACCCGCCCACCGATGCGGGCGACCAGGCCCGGCGATGCCTCGAGATCGTCCTCGAGGCGCTCGCGGCGGCCGGCGCCGGCCCCGACGATGTGGTGCGCACGCGGACCTACCTCGTGGACGCGGCCGACTGGGAGGCGGTCGGGCGCGCGCACGGAGAGGTGTTCGGCGACGTGCGTCCCACGAGCACGATGGTGGTCGTCGCCGGTCTGCTCGATCCGCGGTGGCGGGTGGAGTTCGAGGCCGAGGCGATCCTCGGAGGGAACGGAGGCCGGCGTGACGGACATCGGTGACGGGATCCATCTCTCGACGGCCGCGACCCGGTCGTGGGAGCCCGACCTCGACGTGGGTGGCCAGGGTCACCTCGTCCTCGACGACGGCGTGACGACGGCGGGCCTCTGGCGCGCGGAGCGCGGCGTCCCGCCGGCGCCCGCGGCGCCCGTCACGATCCCGCAGCGGGAGACGATCTACGTGGTGTCGGGCCGCGTGCGGATCGGCGTCGACGACCGCGACACGTTCGACCTCGGCCCGGGCGACATGATCTCGATCCCCGCGGGCGCGGCGGTGGGCTGGGACGCCACCGCCGACTGCGAGGTCTTCTGGGTCTACGCCTAGCGGGGCCGGTCAGGCCGCGCTCGCGCGGTCGATCGCCCGCCGCGTCGCGGACCCGTTCAGCTTCAGCGCCAGCAGGATCAGCGTGAAGCTCACGACCAGCAGGACCGTCGCGATCGCGTTCACGACCGGGGTGAGCCCGAAGCGGATGCGCGTGTAGACCCTGATCGGGAAGGTCAGCGACTCCGGCCCCGCCGTGAAGAAGGCGATGATGAACTCGTCGAAGGAAAGCGTGAACGCGACGAGGGCGCCGGCGGCGACGCCGGGGGCGATGAGCGGGAGCGTGACGCGGACGAAGGTCGACGCGCGGTTCGCGCCGAGGTCGTGCGAGGCCTCCTCGACGGACGCGTCGAAGAACCCCAGCCGCGTGCGAACGATCGCGGCGACGAAGATCATGTCGAAGACGACGTGGGACGCGATCACGGTGATGCGGCCCAGCTCCATCCCCACCAGGGTGAAGAACGACAGCAGCCCGATCGCGAGCACCAGGTCGGGCACGACCGCCGGCAGGAAGAGCAGGCTGTCCAGCGCCGTGCTCCGGACGTGCCGGGCGAGCCCGATCGCGAGCATCGTGCCGAGCGCGGTGGCGATCACCGTCGTCGCGGTGGCGATGATGACGGTGTTCTTGAACCCGTCGATCAGGTCGTCGGCCTCCAACATCTCCCCGTACCACCGGGTGGAGAAGCCGCCCCACGTGGTCGACTGACCGGACCCGTTGAAGGAGAGGACGACGAGCACCACGATCGGGACGTACAGGAACACGTAGACGAGGATCGCCACCGCGCCGAGCGTCCGGTCACGGACCGCGGTCTCGCTACGCGCCACGGCCCGACATCCTCCCCTCGCGTCGCAGCATCAGGGCCTGGAACACGAGCAGGATCATCGTGATCGCGATCACCCACATCGCCAGCGCCGCGCCGAACGGCCAGTCCCTCGCCTGGAAGAACTGCTGCTGGATCAGGTTGCCGATCATCGACTTCAGCCCGCCCCCCAGCAGGTCGGGCACGATGAAGTTCGCGAGGCTCGGGACGAACACGAAGATGCACCCGGCGAGCACGCCCGGGATCGTCATCGGGAACGTGACCCGCCGGAACACCGAGGTGGGCGAACCACCCAGGTCGGCGCCGGCCTCGCGCAGCCGAGGTCCGAGACGTTCGATCGAGGCGTACAGCGGCAGCACCATGAGCGGGAGGAACGCGTAGAGCAAGCCCACGACGATCGAGAACTGGTTGTTCAGCAGGGGCAGAGGCGACTCGATGATGCCGAGCCCTCGCAACCCCTTGTTGATGAGCCCCTCGTTGTTGAGCAGGGCGATCCACGCGTACGTGCGGATCAGCAGGTTCGTCCAGAAGGGCAGGACGACGAGAACGAGGAGCGGGAGCCGGTACCGCACGGGCCGGGTGGCGATGAAGTAGGCGGTCGCGTACCCGAGGACGAGGGCGATCGCCGTCGTGATGAGCGCCGTGCGGATCGAGAACAGGAAGACCTTGACGAACAGCGGCTCGGTCGCGCGGACGTAGTTGTCGAGCGTGAACGTGTACTCGATGCCGCCGATCGAGGTCCGTCGGAAGAAGCTGTAGACCAGGATCAACCCGACGGGGACGAGGAACAACGCGAGCCAATACACCAGGCCCGGTCCCAGGAACAGGGCCCCCTGGGCCCTGTTCCCGGTCCCGGCGTCGTCGCGTCGGGCCACCCCCGTGGCCCGCTACGAGGCCTTGATCTCGGCGACCGCCTGCGACCAGGCCGTCTGCGCGTCACCCAGGTCGAGCTCGGTCTCGAAGGCGAGCAGCTCCTCGGGCGTGATCCCCAGGTTGGGGTACGCCTTCACGATCTCGGGGTCGAGCAGCTCCATCGCGGGGCCGTTGGGCACCTTGTAGAGGACCAGCTCGGCGACCTTGACGTGGTTCTCGGGCTCGAGCACGAAGTTGATGAACGCGTGCGCCGCTTCCTTGTTCTCGGAGGCCTCGGTGATGACCATCGTGTCCGAGAACACGTCGCTGCCCTCGCTCGGGACCACGAACTCGACGTTCTCGTTCACCGCGTAGTTGCACCAGCCGTCCCACGCGTGGACCATCGACGCCTCACCGGAGTCCAGCTTCTCGTAGAACACGGTGTCGTCGAACGCCAGCAGGTGCTGTTTGGCCGCGATCGTCAGCTCCTTCGCCTCATCGATCTGCGCCGCGTCCTGCGTGTTGATCGAGTAGCCGAGGCTCAGCAGCGCCGGCTGCAGGAGCCAGCGCTCCGTCCCGAGCATCGTGATCTTCCCCTCCAGCGAGGGGTCGGGCGCCAACAGGTCCAGCCACGAGTCGATCTCGGTGTCGACGAGATCGGTCCGGTAGCACAGGCCCGTCGTGCCCCAGGTGTAGGGCACCGAGTAGACGTTGCCGGGGTCGTACGCCAGCTCCGTGGCCTCGGGGTACAGGTTCGCGAGGTTCGGGATCTGGCTGTGGTCGAGCTCGCCGATCCAGCCGTTGTCGAGCAGCGTCTTGACGTAGGGCCCGGAGATGAACACGACGTCGCGCCCGACGCCGTCCGAGGCCTGCAGCTTGCCGACCACGTCCTCGTTGTTGACGTGGTCCTCCAGCAGCGTGACCTCGACGCCGGTCTCCTTCTCGAAGTCCTCGACCAGCCCCTCGGGCGTGTACGCGGCCCAGTTCGAGACCACGAGCTCCTGGTCCTCGAGCGGCACGGCCGACGTCGGCGCGGCGCTGGGTTCGGACGTATCCGACGCGCACGCCGCCGCGATCACGGAGATCGTCGCCACGGTGACGGCGATCCTCGTCCAAGCTATCGGTCGCATGGTGCCCCCTTCGGGTCCTCTTCGGTGGCGGGGACCGTACGCTCGGCCCGACGCCCGGTCAACGCAACGTCTCCCGGCGGGACTCAGGCCCGCCTCGCCACCTCCTGCAGGACATCGGCGCCGCGAACGTGCCCCGGCCGCTCGCGGATGACCTCGGCGTTCGTCCGCATCCGCGCGCGCAGGTCGTCGTCGACGAGCAACCGGTCGACCGTCCCCACCAGCTCGTCCACGGTCCAGTCGTACGTGGGGAGCCGCTCGCCGAACCCGGTCTCACGCAGCCGCTGCGCGTTGTCGTACTGATCCCAGAACAGCGGGAGGCCGATCATGGGCAGGCCGAAGTGGAAGCCCTCGCACATCGTGTTGTTCCCGCCGTGCGTGATGAGCAGATCGCACTGCGGCAGGATCGACGGTTGCGGCAGGAACTGGTCGCCGTACATGTGGGGGCCGAGGGTCATCTGATCCTTGAGCGGGCCCATGGAGACGACCGCGCGATGCTCGGTCGTCGCGAGCGCGTCGATGAGGCGCTGCATCAGCCCCACGTCCATGCATCCGAGCGACCCCAACGAGAGGTAGATCACCTTCCCCCGGCCGGGGACCTGCGCCGCGACGTCGAACGGCGCCTCGCTCATGCGGACGGTCGAGTCCAACCGGTGCCACGTGCCGTCGAGCGGGACCGACCGACCGTAGTCCGCGATCTCGGGGAACAGGTACAGGTTCGCCCACGGCGACGTCGTGTTGAACTCGCCGGGCGGACATGCGGCGACGCCCACCGACCGACGGAACTCGTTGTGCTCGGCCAGCAGGTCCTCGTGCTGGCGGTGGTACTCCTCGGCGAACGCCCGCCACTCGGTCCGATCGGCGACGGGGAGCCCGGACAGGACGGGCGGCAGGTCGGGGTCCCGCATCTCGAGGGGGTTCGCCGACACGAAGCGCACCCACGGCGCGCCCGCGAGCTCCACCGACGGGTAGCCGGTGACGTTGTCCGTGCAGACCACGTCGGGACGGACGTCGTCCCAGATCTCCATGATCCGTTCGTGCGAGTACCGCTCGCCGGCGACGAGCGCCTCCCAGATCGGTTTCGTCACGGTCTCGACCTGCTCGATGGTCGGCTTGCGGAACTCGGGCGCCGTGACGCGGATGAACTCGGCCCACGGGTCCGCGTTCGGATCGGCCGCTTCCTCGGGCGGCGTCATCCGCATGACCCGCTCCTCGAACCCCCGGCGTTCCAGCTCGCCGCGGAACGACTCGTCCACCACGAAGACGACGCGCTGGCCCCGGTCGCGCAGGATGTTCGCGATCGCGACGCAGTTGTTGGTCGGGCCCCAGGCGCCGGGCTCGGGGAAGAAGGCGAAGGTCTGCACGTCGTCGCTCACGGACCGATCTCCTCACGCTCGGGGACGATCACGTTCTACCGTCCCCGCTCGCAGCCAGCAACGCGGGCTCCGCGGATACGTGGTGGAGCATCGCCGTTGGTCGAAGGATTCCGCAGCCTCAGGCCTAGCACGCTGCGCATCGTGTCCCTGCGACCGGATGCTGTCAAGGTATTCCGCAACCGACGGGGGAAGGGGTATGGTCGGGACGATGCGAGCGTCGGACGCGGACGAGCGAGCCAGCGTGCGCCTGGGCGCCGGGGTCCCCCCGTCGCCGGTCGAGCTCGATGCCGTCGACAAGCAGATCGTGGCCATCCTGCAAGCGGACGGTCGCCGGTCCTACGCGGCGATCGCGAAGCAGGTCGGGGTCAGCGAGGGCACCGCACGTTCGCGCGTGCAGCGGCTCATGGAATCGGAGCTCCTCCAGGTGGTGGGGATCGCCGATCCGCTGCGTCTGGGGTTCGGGACGATGGCGATGATCGGCATCCGCACGGCGCCCGGCCGAGCGAACGACGTCTGCCGTGCGCTCGTCGACATCCCCGAGACCAGCTACGTCGTGATGTCGACGGGTCGTTTCGACGTCTTCGCCGAGCTCGTGTGCCGAGACCTCGACACGCTGCGCGCGCTCCTGACGGAGCGGATCCAGACGATCGACGGGATCACGTCGGCCGAGTCGTTCGTCCTGCTCGAGCTCCACAAGCTCGCCTACGGCTGGGGCGTCGGCGAGGTGGACCTCCCGCCCGAGGTCTGAGGCTCAGAAGGGAACGGCCCGCAGGGCCTCGGCGACGAAGGCCACGATCCGGCGCGCATCGCGCACCTCCTGGTCGAGATCGGGGTTGAAGGTGGTGATCGTCCACCCGCGGCACCGCGGTTGGGCGAGCCCCGCGGCAACGATCACTCGGAGGTCGTCCCACCGCAGGCCCCCCGCCCGCGGGAACCGCACCGCCCGGATCTGGTCGTTGGCGAGCACGTCCACGTCGAGGTGCAGCCAGAACCCGCCGGCCGCGTCCGCCGCGCGTCCGATCGCGAGCGCCGCCGCACCGTGCGGGTCGGCGCGGACCGCGGCGTCGTCGAGGAGCAGGCATCGGTCGGCGATGCTCGCGACGCCGTCTCGGTCGAGGTCGGGTCGGTCGCGCGGGCCGACCACGGCGAGGTGGGCGAGGTCGGTCCGCGGCGTGCCGGCCGGTTCCCCCGGCATCACCGCGAGACCGGACGCGAACGCGATCTCGCAATCGGCCGCCGACCCGGTGGGCGACCGCGACGGTGGATAGGCGTCTTCGTGGCCGTCGACGTGCACGAGCCCCGTCGCGCCGACGCCGCCGACGGCGCCGAGCAGCACGGGGCAGTCGCCGCCGACGACCACGGGGAGCCACCCATCCGCGGGGGAGGCCGACACGGCGGTGCCCACGGCGCGGACCATCGACGCGAGCCCGGCCGGGTCGATGAGCCCCGACGCCTGGTCGCGATCCGTCCGCCGTGGGCCGAGGTGGAGGTCGCCCGCGTCAGCGACATCGTGCCCGGCATCCTCGAGCGCCTCGACCAGCCCGGCCGACCGGAGCGCCGTGATCCCGCGCGCGACGCCGTCGGTGCGGCCGTTCGCCGCCCACGGGACGCCGAGGAGCCGCACCCGCGTCATCGGCGGAGCATCGCACGCGGCGCTCGCGGGGGCCGGGGTCGACCGACCTATCATCGCGAGGTGGCCGTCGACCTCGAACGCGCGATCGGCGACGCGCCGGATCCCGCGTTGGCCCGGGTGGCGGTCGGGCGCGTCGCCGACGCCGGCGCCGAGGTGACCGATCCGGCCCTGGTCCGGCTGCTCGGGTTCTCGATCGCGTCCGCCGATCTGCTCGTGCGCCACCCCGAGGAGGCGGCCGCCGTGGCGGATCCGACGCCCCGCAACCGCGCCGGGCTGATCGCCGAGCTCGAACGCGACCTGGCGGACCTGGGGCCGGAGGCAGGGCTCCGGCGTTTCCGCCGCCGCGCGACCCTGCGGATCGCCGCGCGGGACCTCGCGGGCGCGGCGGTCGACGACATCGTTGCCGAGATCAGCGACGTCGCCGACGCGCTGCTCGCGGCAACGATCCGCGTCGCGCGGGCGGACGCGATCGGCGTGATCGCCCTGGGGAAGTGGGGGGGTCGGGAGCTGAACTACGCCAGCGACGTCGACCTGCTGTTCGTCCACGGCGACCCGGGACACGACGCGCAGGCCGCCGCCGAGCGTGACGCCGCCGAGGTGGTCCGGCTCCTCGCCGA
>Ga0190270_10000897_pt1 | contig 13449 bp, 16 predicted proteins | sample Popmic320T_FD_133748 | JGI IMG/M metagenome (GOLD analysis project Ga0190270, IMG submission 133748) | Populus adjacent soil microbial communities from riparian zone of Weber River, Utah, USA - 320 T | ecosystem: Environmental > Terrestrial > Soil > Riparian zone | place: USA: Utah | collected... | reverse complement strand
TCTTTTAGTAAACTTCGGCCAACATCTATGCCGGCCGATCTCGCCGGTGTGCAGTGAGTGTCTGGTCAAGAAATACTGCAAGCAGATCGGCGTCGGTGTGAGGCGATGACCATGGCGCAGCAAATTCCCAAAGGTTATTTTGCAAAAAATATTGACGCTGTCGGTTATCACGATTTGAACGGCAAGCCGGCCTTCAAGCTGGCGCTGCAGGAAAAAAATCATCGTTGGTATCTTTATGTCGCTCACCTTTGGCACCGCGGCTGGAGCGTGCTCGACGTCAGCGATCCGGCCGCGCCGGAATATCGTTCTTACATTCCTGGTCCGGAAAACACCTGGACGATTCAGATCCAGGTGGCCGATGGCAAAATGATCACGGGCTTGGAAAGAATTGCGCCCGGCTGGGGCGGCACGGACGGCCAACCGGCGGCGGAAGGATTTTTCATTTTTGATGTCGACGAGCCGACCCAGCCGAAACAGATCGGCCACTTCAAATCCGGCAGCACCGGCACGCACAGAAATTTCTACGACGGCGGCAATCTGGTCCACGCTGCCGCCGGCGCGCCGGGACTCAATGGAAAAATTTATCGAAGCGTCGATATCTCCGATTCGAGCAACCCGCGCGAGGTTGGCCGCTTCTCCCTTGCCGAACAAGCACCGGGCGCGATTACGAATGGCCTAAAATTTTCTTGCCATGGCCCGGCGCATATCGAAGGCAACCGCGCCTATCTTTCCTACGGCGACGGCGGCGGCATCATCCTCGACGTATCCGACATGGCGCAGCCGAAAATGATCAGCCAGCTCGCCTTTCGCGGCATCACGGCGACACAAGGAATCCATACTTATCTGCCGTTGCCGCGGCGCAAGATCGCCTTGATCAATGACGAAGCGATCCGCGAGAACGGCGATGAGAATCTCAATCTGGCCGGCATTGTCGACATCAGCGATGAAAAACGCCCGCGCATGCTGTCGCTCTTGCCGCTGCCCGAACCGCCGGTTGAGAGTGAATTGAAGAATTTCTACGAGAAAGCCGGCCGCTTCGGTCCACATAACCATCATCACCCCAACCACCAAGCCTGTCTCGAAGATCGCGACGACGTTGCCTACCTAACCTATTTCAATGCCGGCCTGCGCGTGTATGACATCCGCGATGCTCGCCAGCCGAAAGAGATCGGCTATTTCGTGCCGGCCGATCCGCTGGTGAGAATCGGCACCAAGCCAAGCCAGCTCGTCGCCCAATCCGAAGACGTGCTGGTCGATCGGCGCGGCTGTATCTATCTAAGCGACAAGACTCACGGCATTCACATCCTGCGCCTCGACAACATCTGGCCGTACCAAAGCGCGTAAAAAAAACGCGCGGCCAAAAGCCGCGCCTAACTTCACTGCAATCAAGTAAGCAGTTAATGGTCAACTGGATCTAAGGCTTCATCGACTCGGGAAAATATTTCGACGGCGCCCAAACGTTGGCGGTGAAGTTATTGCAGCCTAGGATGCGCAGCTCGCGCATAATGCGAATATAATCTTGCGAGTCGATGAAGTCGCGCCAATTGTCCAAGGTCTCAAAATCGATGGTGATGGCGACGTGGGGCGTGACTTCAAGCGGATTGCGATAATTGCGAATCTCGATCACGCCTTTATGCGCCAAGGTGACCGGCAGCCAATCGTTCTTGGCTTTATTCGCGTAGACCGTCAGGTTCGCCTTCTGATCCGGCAGATCCCACTGGATAACGAAATGAACCATTATTGAATCCCCCTGACCAAACCTCCGTCGATTTGAATCGTCGTGCCGGTGATATAACTGGCGCGATCCGAGCCCAGAAAAACGATCAGGTCCGCGGTCTCCTCCGCCGTGCCGTAACGGCCCAGAGGCACTTCGGCGGCCATCTCTTTATTGATCTCTTCCACCGGGCGGCCAACCCGTTCAGCGCGCGCCTTGTTGAGCTTTTGCGCCCGGTCCGTATCGATGCGGCCGGGGCAAACGTTGTTGATCAGAATGTTATCGCGGCCGAGCTCACGGGAAATAGTTTTCGCCATGCCGATGACGCTGCTGCGGATACCGTTTGAAAGCACCAATCCGGCGATGGGCTCCTTGACCGAGTACGAAGTAATATTGATCACCCGGCCGCCGCCGACCTTGCGCATATGCGGCACCGCTTCGCGGGTCATGCGCATGGTGCTCATGAAACTCAAGTTAAATGCGTTGCTCCAGTCCTCGTCGGTAAATTTCATGAACTCGCCCGGCGGCGGACCGCCGGCGTTGTTGACGATTACATCGATGCGGCCGAAGTGTTTGGCGCTGTCATTGACAAATTTTTTGATATCGTCCGCCTTCGACATGTCGGCAACCATCGCGACAACTTCGCCGCCGGTCTGTTTGCGAATCGCCTCCGCCGCTTCGTTAAGCGCGGCTTCGCCGCGAGCGCAGATCGCAACTCGAGCGCCTTCGCGCGCAAACCCCATGGCCGTCGCTCGTCCCATGCCCTGGCTCGCCCCGGCGACCAGCGCCACTTTACCTTTCAATCCGAGATCCATTGTTAGTTAATCCTCCGGAACTTTTTCAGTCTGCGGGATAGTAGCAAACCCGATAAGGTGGGTCAAAAACTAACGCAGCGATAATGCCAAAAAAAATTACTTTTGTGCCCAGTAAATATTGTCGCGAAACTGTGGATTGAGTCGCTTGATATAGAGACAGAGCATGCCGTGTACCCCAAGTTGGCGCAGTTTACGCGGATCACCAGCGCGTAGCGCGTCTTTCTCCTCACTCGACAAATCGTATTCGCCCATCACAGTTTCAAAGTCTTTTAACGACCTCTGATAAGTTGATTCGTTCATTTTTAGGTCGAAAAGCAGGCGGCTCAAATGGTAGCAGCTCACAGGACCTCCAAGAAACGTGCCGGTTCCGAGTCACAATTAAAAAATGAAATTTAATTTTGAAGCTTCCAACTGACAAATCCCCAGCCGGTGGCGACAAAATCCGGCATGTAAGCCGTGTAGCTTGCTTTGGCATCGCCGATGGCACCGACAACGACCATCCAGTTGAGAAACTCGCTGTCGCCCGCCTGCAAAAGATCTTGGACTGAATAGTCGACCAAGCTCTTGCCATTTCCCTGACGCATCACGTCGAGCAGTTTATGATCGAAGCTCTCGTCGATCTCGCCGATCCGCGGCGAACCGGGAAAGTGCGATAGCCCGCCGGTGGCGAGAATCGCGACCCGCTCTTGTGATCGGTCCGCCACGGCGCGGATGAGTTCGCCGACTTGATAGCAACGGCGCGGCGACGGCGCGGGGTCGACCCAAGTATTGACGTAAATCGGCAGGATCGGAATCGTCGGCTTGGGCAGCAAAAAATAAAGTGGCACGTTTTGCGTGTGCTGCAGCTCGATATGTTCGCCGTAAGAGAAATCGATTCCATTTTCCATGCCAGCCCGAACGATCGCTTTGCCGAGCTCTTTGTGATTCTTGTAATGAAATTTGTGCTGCGTGAATTGGCCCTTTACTTCGTCGCCGACGGTGACAAAAAAAGTCGGAATGTTGTTCCAGAAAAAATTGACGAACTGATCGTTCGCCACAACAATCAAAACATCCGGCTTGGCTTGTTCTAAGTCCGCGCGCAGAACCGCAAACGCTTTTTCAGCGTCTTGACGCAGTTTCTTCTGTTGCTCGAAGGTCGGCCGGCTCGCCGAGCCGGAGGGCGCCATGCTGTAGTGGAGATCCATGAAATCTTCCCACTCACGGCCCGGTTCGAGCAGAATATTTGGCGCATGACTCGCAGCCAAAGCGGATACCAGGGGCATAAGACAACTCCTCAGTGAAGCGAAAAAAATCCTATGCCCCGACCTGGGAAAATGCAACCGGGAAAATAGCGCGAAACGAAGACAAAGATCAGTAAGAATTTCGCAAATCGCGGGCAAGAAAAATTGCCCTAACACGGAGCGGGAGCCGCGGCGCCGACGCCACGCTAAAGCATGCGGTAATTACGAGCGGCAAAAAATACCATCACGACGACAGCCGCCACCGAAATGATCGGGTGGTCTATCACCCAATGGAGGGCCGGTTCAAATACGTATTTCAGCGAGTAGTCGAGACCTTTACCGAGTTTATCCATTCGTAGCCTCTTTTCTTGGTTGCGCTATTCTAGCAAACCCCTGGGGAGCCGCAAAGGCATTTTATTAGGGTGAATCATACCATTCCGCGCCAAATTTTCTGTGATGCGAGTGACTTTGGTGGATCAGAAAAGCGCTTTAACCCACATAAAGGTAAATTCAATGTCATCACGAACAATACTGCTCAGCAATGGACAAACCTGAACGGTATCTTCGGGTTTAGTGGCGTTAGGGCTACCATAACTGACTGAAAGATCCTTGAAATCATGGGAGTTTTCGCATGCCGCAAAACAATTGGGAGCTTGGCATCCCGGTTGCTCTATCGGTGGAATATCAAATCCATTGAAGGAGCATCCGATGAAAATTTTACTCGCGACTATGTTTAAAAAAATGCCGGTGCGCAAGACCAAACAGCGCGCGACCATATGCAAGCGTTGCGGCACGAGAATCTATTCGATGAGCTTTTTAAAAGTTCATCTCGAGTCCCATGATCGCAGCACGCACTAGAAATCCGATTTAGACGCAGGAGAAAAAAACATGAACTTCGCTGTAATACCTTGGCAGGTTTTTCTCGACGCACTGCAAAAGCAGCAATCCACTAATCTGGAAGCTTGGCTGCGTCGTTGGCTCTTCACCAACGAAGGCGTGCTATTGGCGCATCAGCAGACCGAAACCAATTAACCCTGGGAACAGGCGCCGCGCGCCATGAAGAAACAGAAACCGGACAAGGACCGAAGTGAATCGGCCACCAAGCGTCAGCTTTGCAGCCATGCGCACGCCGTGATCGTCAATCCGAGTGAACGTGAACTGCGCGAGTTCGAAGCGATGCTAGCCGGTTGTCCGAACTGTAGCCGCTGGTCACCCGGCGACGGCCCGATCATGGCGGTATTGTCGACTGAGACAGCCAGCTTGAATGATGACAGCAAAGGGTTTCGGTTAGTTGTCGGGTGCAACAGAATGCAAAGACAATCTCCAAAAAATCGATTGGCTAGCCCGTTCGACATCAACTGGAACAAGTTGAAATGAACAACGAGGAACGAATGGAAGCAGTAAAAATCATCATGCCCACCGTCGAACACAAACCTTGCGTGTGCAGCGCTACACTCCGCCGTTCGATTGTGACGACAAGCCGGCGCAAGTCGGAGGTCTGGTTATGCACCAACCACTGCGGCGCCCGCGGCTTAACCTACGAAGGCGCGCTCAGACGCAAAGTCCGCTTGGATTTGCTCAGTTGGGGCGACCTCCGGCGCAACGCGCAAACACTGATCGAAGCTGAAAACGAAGACCAAGATATTTGTACCTTACAGTAGTTCGCGAACGACGCGGTGACTCCGCTCGCTCAGGATAGCCTTCGAATTTTTTTTGAAGCGTCTGAATGTTGCCACGAACGAAATTGGCCCGCCGACACGAGGATTTTTTGTTCCGCACTGGTTCATGCACCCCGTGGCGACATCAACTTAATGAGTCCAACCGTTTAGTCACTCTGCGCTCTCGCTCAATTCTTCCTTGAGAACACGTCGCAGTTAGGCACTCAGTCCGCGCTCTTGACGCGTACTTCCCCTAGCGATATACGTCTCGCCGCTTCCGTAGGTGAAAGAACGGAAGAGCGGATAGGACTATGGCTGCCGAGTATTTTCGAGCGGCCCGCTAGCAGTACGTCGCAAGGGAAATGGCGTGCGAAGCACCATAGACACTACTCATCGGGGGTTCCGTGAAACGCCGATCGGCTTAACTCCGGACCCGCAGTTTTTTACTTCAACACCGTTTATCGAGAAGCTTTGGCTGCCCTGACTGATGGTTTTGCGTCGCGCAAAGGCCTCATTGTTGTTACCGGCGAACCGGGGACAGGAAAAACTATTCTGCTGAGACAGCTGGTGCGCGGCCTCGAGCCTAAGTTCAAGACAGCATACATATTCAACACACGTGTCAGTTTCACCAACTTGCTTCATCTCATTTTAACTGGGTTGGGGCTGCGAGGATATGCAGAGGACAAGTTGGAGATGATCGACCGGCTCAAAGATTATTTACTCGAACAGGATAGAACGGGACACATCGTCGCGCTGCTCGTTGACGAGGCGCAAGATCTTAGTTTGGAGATTTTAGAAGAGCTGAGGCTTCTCACAAATCTTGAAACCGATCAGAGGAAGCTACTGCAAATTGCATTGATAGGGCAACCCGAGCTCCAACGAAAGCTAGACGAACCGGAACTTTGGCAGCTCAATCAGGCAGTGGCGCTACGTTGCCGGCTTGTTCCCCTAGCAGCCAACGAAGTAGGTTCCTATCTGGATTCGAGACTTCACGCCGTGGTTCAACGGCACGAAGATCTATTTGATCGTGACGCCGTTAACAAAATTGGCCTCTATTCCAATGGAATTCCCCGCCTCATAAACATCATCTGCAATAATGCGCTGTTGATTTCCGATGCATCGGAGAAAGCGAAAATTGATGAACAAATGATCGATGAGGTTGCCGCTGATCTACTCCTCGATCAATCCGGGGCCCGAATAGGATTGGCGCCACCACGAATCCAACGACCGATGGCAGGAAATGATTTCGTGGATTCCGGCCAGGAGAATACAGCCGATCACACGACGGCGGAAAATCCGTTCCACAATCAAAAGACTCTTAGCTGGCTGACGATCAGCCCGCTCCTCATCGTCATTTTGATCGGACTCGGCGGGTTTCTCTATTCACAAAAAACCAATGCTATGGAATATGCCAAGCTATCCGGAGCTGCACCTCAAGAGAGTTTTTCTAATATGCAATCTCAAATTCGGATTCCGATATCTCACAATCCCCAACCATCCAGTACAGACCAGAATCTCTCAATTGCCGCTCTGCGGACGATGACGATTGTACCGAGTGCGGATCCGCATCTCTCACGGCAGGAAATCGAAAAATTCCCGGCCAGCAACGAGAAACAATCCGAACATTGGCAACCGACCCACGACAAACCAGAAAGCGACCGGCTTGATACTTTTGAGGTTGTCGGAGCTTCCTTCGTTCGAAATCAGCCAAGCTCTGATGCAGACATAATCGCCACTCTCGAGCCCGGTACCCGTGTCATCGCTACGCGCCGAAATGGGGATTACTACGCGGCTCGATCCCTCGGAAATGAGCCAATCCGTGGCTACGTTCATCGGGAGGACGCGTTCTTTGAGCGAAGTAGATAGCTCTCAAGGCTACTTCGAACAGGTTTGTTGACGCATTCTTGGCTGCGTTTTACCACGCTTGTTCGCATGTTCCCAATCAACCCGAACGACACGATGGACGTTCAGCTTTGCCGGCGATCTTTTGCCGGTCCTTCCGACTGCGACAGATTCGACGCGGTATTGATCAGGGCGACGTGGCTAAACGCCTGGGGAAAATTCCCGAGGTGTCGTTTTGTCGCCGGGTCGTATTCTTCCGCCAATAGACCGACGTCGTTACGTAGGCTTAGCAAGCGCTCAAACAGCAGTCGCGCATCTTCTGGCCGTCCCAACAGTGCTAGATTGTCGGCGAGCCAAAAGCTACAGGGAAGAAAGGCAGCTTCGCCGGGGGGCAGCCCGTCGACTTTCGGTTTAGTGCGATAGCGCAGCACAAAACCGTCGACCATGAGGTCGCGTTCAATCGCCTCGACAGTGCCTTTGATACGTGGGTCGTCCGGCGGCAGAAAGCCGACTAATGAGATCATCAGCAGGCTGGCATCGAGCTCCTTGCCGCCGTAGTACTGAACAAAGGTGTTGCGCTCGCGGTCAAAGCCATGACGGCAGACTTCGTCATGGATATTGGCGCGCACACTGCGCCAGCGCTCGATGGGACCATCGAAACCGAAATTCTCGACGGCCTTCACCATGCGATCCACGGCGACCCATGCCATCACCTTTGAATGGGTGAAGTGGCGCTTCGGACCGCGCACTTCCCAGATGCCGTTGTCCGGCTCGCTCCACACCGATTCCAGGTGATCGACTAACGCACGTTCGAGCCGCCAAGCGTTTTCATCCGGTGGCAGCCCGCCGCGGCGCGTCAGATGCATCGCGTCCATCAGCTCGCCATAGACGTCGAGTTGAAACTGCTCGCAGGCAGCGTTGCCAATGCGCACCGGTGCCGAACCTTCGTAACCGGGCAACCAGCCAAGCTCTATCTCGGGCAGCCGTCTTTCTCCCGCCAAGCCATACATGATGCTCATCTGCGACGGCTTGCCGGCGACCGCCCGCAACAACCAATCACGCCACGCGCAGGCTTCGTCCGTGTAGCCCGCGAGCATTAAGGCATACAGAGTAAACGTCGCATCGCGAACCCAGCAATAGCGGTAGTCCCAATTTCTAACGCCACCTAGGCGTTCCGGAAGAGAAGTCGTCACCGCGGCGACGATGCCGCCCGTCGGTGCATAGGTCAGTGCCTTCAAAGTCACGAGCGAACGGATGACGCTAGCGCGGTAGGGACCCTCATACGTGCAGCGGCCGATCCATTCTTGCCACCACTTTTCCGTCTGTGCCAGCAACGCTTCGGCATCGGCCGTGACCCCTTCTCCATCGTGCGACGGTAGCCACGTCAAGACGAAGTGACGGCGTTGTCCGGCGGAGACCGTGAACTCCGCCTCGGTTCTAAAGTTTTGATTGCGCAGCTCAACATCCGTCTGCAAGGTCAGCGTGTCAGGACCGGCAACCGCGCAAATGCCATTTTTCGTTCGGCGCATCCACGGAACGATGGAGCCGTAGTCAGGCCGCAGCACGAGTTGCATGCGCATTGAAACCTGGCCGCTTTTGCCCACCACGATGCGAACTACGTCCGCTTCTTTGCTGCGCGGCGGCATGCAATCGATGACGCTCGCTACGCCGTCGGCGGTTTCGTATTCCGTCTCGAGAACCAAAGTGTCGTCATGATAGCTGCGGCGGATTTGTCGAATCTCTCCGGCGGCGCTGAGGCTCCAGCAACCATGTTCCTCGGTCCCCAGTAGTGCGGCAAAGCAAGCGCCCGAATCGAAACGCGGGAAACATAGCCAATCGATGGAACCGTTGCGCGCCACGAGCGCGGCCGTGTGACAATCCCCGATGAGCGCGTAATCTTCTATCCGTGACGCCATAGGTGAAACCTCGCAAAAGTTGCTACGGATCGCTAACCGCCTTCTGTAAGAATAAATCGCGAAATTGGGGGTATCAACATGGACTCGAATTTTGACCTTACGTACATCGTGAGCATCAAAATCCAAACGACGCGGGAATTGCAGATTCTCATCGGTGGCTCCGAAAACCACCCCCCCTGGCAGAACAGTCCGAAGAGGAGCTCGATCGAATGGTGGCCATTAATCTTAAGGAAGTCTGGCTTTGGACGCGGGGCGATCGTGAATAACTCGTCGATGGGCGGTTTGATCGCCTTCCCCGGCATCGCGCCCTACCACGCTGTCAAGCACGGAGCGCTCGGCTTGACGAAGTCGGCAGCGTTGGACTACGCCAAATCGGGGCTGCGGATCAATGTGGTGTGCCCCGTGCTGCTCATGACCGACCTACTAGCCGGAATGATGGGCGGGCAGGAGGCGATGTAGAAGTGGACGGCCGAGCAACAGCCGATCGTACGGGCGGCGAAGTGAGCGAAGTTGCCAATGCCGTCATCTGGCTTTGCTCTCCCGGTTCGTCGCTGATGACTGGGCATCACATCATCCTGGACGGCGGCATGACGGCAACCGCCTAAACGAGGATTGTCAATTCTCGTGTCGTGCCCAATTAGCACAGTGCCGCCGAAAAGTGATCATTCGGCAGCGCAAGGCTTGTGTATCTTCTCTATCCGTAAATGCGATTTATAAAGACATGCGCATACCAAATTTTATTTTCAGCCGTAGGAAAAATATTAATCTCGTAAATACCCGGTAGATCGCGCCACCTGGTAACAGCGTGATTAGAGAAATCAGGCGTCGTATTTCGATCGAGACCAAGGTCTCCGAGAAATGTCCGTCCATCTTGGGGATAGGAATACCGCTGATATCTCTCGCTCAATTTTTGAATCCATATTGTCAGATATCTTGCTCCTCCTTCGATATAGGTGATCTGAATAGCTTCATTCATATACGCGGCCCGGATTGATGGATAGGTATTGCCGCGGCTACTTCTAAATAAATCATCGACTAACTTGGACGGTTTTCCCAAAATCTTTTCAACGTCCGCCGGAGGCCTATCGGTGACCTTTTTCAAATCGAAGAGGAACTTTTCCTGTGCTGCGGAATAGTCAAACACAAACAAAGTAAGCAACAATCCTGTAACAGAGATAATCTCCTTCAGACCCATAAACTTCATCTCTTGTCACCTCCCTGACCTGAGCTATAATGCCGGCAGCGTCCCTCAACCACTTCGACGTTTGGCTGCGGTAAAATTGAATCTGAGGAGTTTAGATTCTCGTAGCACGTGTAACCAGTTAAGAACACGAGCCAATTTTTTTGTTTTTGCCATTACTTTGCCAGAAGAAACCGCCGCAAAAATTCGAATGATGTCACGAGCGAGCATACGAATCGTCCTGCGCAGCGGCAAAAATTACTCGCCGTGCGCTAGACTCCGCCCATGGCCGGATTAGCCGGCAAATCTCCAACGGGTCGGGATGGAGAGAGTCGCCAAAGCGCCATCCACAGTTATCAGAGAAAAATATCCGTCGAAATCTCGATGAATCTTTTGCTAACTAGCAAAGTAATGGCAAAGTAAACGGCGAGAATGCACTTCTGCAACGCGAGCAGAAAACTAACTGGTTGGAATTAAAGAAGTAAAAATGTGGCGCCGAACCAATGCAAAAACTAATGCTGACTAGCGCCGGCAACCCCGCGGCCAATCCCACGGACGACATCTTGCTGCTTAAATCTTTTCTAAAGCACGGATTAGACTAACAGCATTCACCACCAGCACGGTTCTTTCCTTATTGAAATTCTCTTCCTGAAGGTCCTGGAAGAGACGGGTAACTTAAGACGTGAGACTCTTGCGGAAACGGATCATCGGAACTTCTTCGAATTCATGATTCACCGCCTTGCCGTCAGAAAGCGAAATATCGGTCGGATTCAGACGACAAAAAGGCGAGCAACGGTTAACGTCGCTTGACGACAATGAACTCTTGAGCTGAACCCGGAGGGCAGGCAGCGAGCTTTGAGCCCGAATTCGCTGGCAGTCGAGGATCCGCGACAATAAAAAGTTCATAATTTCTCCCAACGCTCGAAGAGCCTTCCACCCCGACCGTCAAATTTGACCGCCATGTGCCCATTGTCCTATCGATCGTTGCTAATTCCTGCTTCCAATAACCGTCTGTGTTAACTGGATGTACGATCGGCAATAGCGATTTGAAATTTGCGCTGAGGAAACCGGTCGCCAAAACATTCCGGGGCACGGATGAGTTTGGAGTTGGGTTGGTAAAGAGTAGAAGTGGACCCAACCTGACGATTTGATCGTAAATCTCGTCCGTGGCCTCTCCTACCGCAGCGAGAAAATTATTATCAACACGTCGGCCATTAAAAGTAGCAAGTGACACGCCCGCAAGATCGCTTGGAATTTTCGGCGGCTTGCTCGAGTCGTAAATCATAAATGTACGATCTGGTCCCAGTCGTCCTAAAAACATTCCGGCTTCTAAAAGAACATTATCTCGTGGCCCAATAGTAGGGTTACCCCGACTTTCAACAAGATCATCCTGCGTAAGAACCAGAACGGCGAAATCAAATTGTGCTAATGCTTTTAGAAGGCTCTCAAGATTCCCACGATTAAGGCCGAATACGCCGTCTTTCCAAATCGTGATTTCAGCAACTTCTTTAAGTTGTTGCCTCACCTTTCGAGCGATTTTAAGACCCTCCGCAGATGAACCAATGAACAGTGTTGGTGCAGCCATACCCCACTCCTTTGTGCTCGCGCCGTTGAAACCGCGGGTGCCTTCTCGTCCACCAAACTGGATCACTTTCAATGGCCGAACTCATTCCCCGGGGCGACTCACGGGAACAATTATTTGAACAACGTGAACAATATGCACTTCTAAAATCCTAATAACAAAGCGCAGGGATTCAAAAAATACGGGAGGTGCTACGGAACGAATGGATTCATATCGCCGAAAGCAGTGAGGTTGATTTAATAAGCTCTGTAACTAAATAGTTGACTCGATCCAATGAACTGCTCGCGAGAAAAGAAAATTGCCAGAAGCTGAATGAGTTGTTAGCGTATGTCGCAGTGCCTATCGGAGCCGTGGAGACAATGATCGGAATGCTCCCAATACTTAGCTCTGCAATCGGGGTGGCGAGCCTCGGGTTCAATTTCGACGCAAAGAGTATCGATAAAAAACCAGGTGGCGTCCGTTGCTGCGCTAATAATTCGCCCGTTGAGCCTTCGCTTGCGGCCAGAATAGTGTCCTTCCCTACAGCGAAATGTCTGTGGCACCGGCAGCGGCCAAAACCCCAGCCCTGCTGAGTTTGCCGGGTAGGACCAGTGTTCGTGCGATTAAATGAATTCAACTGTACGCGCGCTATCCCCTATGCGCTAACTCATTTGATGGCGCCAACGAGTTTTCTCGATTTGTTGACGAATACGCACATGGGCAACTATAAGACTTCCTAAGATGGCTGCGATTCGACGATTCGTCCTCGGCGTCGATCTTGACGGAGTGTGCGCCGATTTCTACCGGGGTCTTCGTCCTATTGCCGCTGAATGGTTGGGCGTGGACGTCGCCACCCTGCCGGAGCGTGTTTCTTGGGGGCTACCCGAATGGGGAATTGACAAGGCACCCGGTGGATACGAGGCGCTTCATCGATTCGCAGTTACTCAGAGGGACCTGTTTCGGATTTTACCTCCGATGCCAGGCGCACCAGCTGCCCTTCGGCAGCTATCAGCGGCCGATGTGCGTATCCGTGTTATTACCCATCGTTTCTTTATCAAATTCTTCCACCAAGTGGCTGCGCGTCAAACTATTGAGTGGCTGGACCATCACGACATCCCCTATTGGGATTTGTGTTTCATGCAGGAGAAGGCAGCGGTCGGTGCCGACCTATACATTGAAGACTCGCCGACCAACGTCGAACGCCTCAGGGCCCAGCGGCTCAACACAATCGTATTTACGAATTCAACTAATGAGCACGTCGATCCTCCGCGAGCGAATACTTGGACTCAACTTGTCGAACTAGTTCTAGAAGAAAAAATGCAATGGCAAAAGCAGAACGACAGCTGAGACACTCAAGTACGCCTTTGCCGCGTTTATTATCCGCAAAGGCTGGTCAGTATATTACTAGTTATGTCGCAGGAGTCGCTCGACATTCCGACGGAATGGTGGCTTGACTAGTCTGGGCTTCCGGATCGGCTAAAATGGTGCGGATTTTACGGCTTATTGACGCGGAAATGTCGGCCAAGCCAATGCCCTTCGACTG
>Ga0190270_10000896_pt1 | contig 13451 bp, 9 predicted proteins | sample Popmic320T_FD_133748 | JGI IMG/M metagenome (GOLD analysis project Ga0190270, IMG submission 133748) | Populus adjacent soil microbial communities from riparian zone of Weber River, Utah, USA - 320 T | ecosystem: Environmental > Terrestrial > Soil > Riparian zone | place: USA: Utah | collected... | reverse complement strand
CGCTGGTGCTGCTGATCATCGCCCTGTGGGTCCTGGACATCAACGTTACCGGCCCTCACCGGCTCTATCGCAACGGGCTCGACAAGGCCTTCGTCCAGGAATCGGAAGTTGCAGATGACATCACTCCGGTCGGCCTCGCCGGAATCGATGCCGGACGCCGCGCCCCTTATCATCTGATCAATACCGCGGTGAATCTGCCCGGCGGCAAAAGGCCCGGGCTGCGGGACCGGCTGTGTGATTTCTTTTTGTTTTCAAAGCACTACTGCGGGTCGCCCGTGCTGGGATACCGGCCAACCGGCGAGTGGCAAATGAGCGGCCGGGATGTGGACATCGGAACAGCAATGGCCATTTCCGGTGCGGCATTTTCCAGCAACATGGGGCTGGGTTCCATCGCGTCGCTGCGGGCACTTCTGACGTTTCTGAACGTCCGGTTGGGGTATTGGATCCGGCGGCCGGACATGCCCGGAAAGTGGGGCTTGCCTCCGTGGAAGCACCCGGGGTTTATGTGTCTCCTGAGGGAAATGACCGGCATCGGTCTCGATGAAGACACGCGCTGGGTGAATCTTTCCGACGGCGGACACATTGAGAACATGGGCGTGTACGAACTGCTCCGCCGGCGCTGCAAGTTCATCGTGTGTGTGGACGGCGAATGCGATCCGGAATTCGGATTTGGCGGGCTCATGACTGCCGTCCGCCACGCCCAGATCGACTTCGGCATCGGTATCGAGCCCAATATTCGCCAACTCAAACCTGACCCCGCCACGGGCTGCGGTCAGGTGCACGGAATGCTCACCCGAATTCACTACCCTGCCGCCGGAAATCACGGCGAGGGCTTTGGTCTCCTGCTCTACCTTAAACTCTCGATGACGGGAAATGAGCCCGAACTCATCAACCGTTATCGCCGCGTGCATCCGGAGTTTCCTCACCAGACGACGCTGGACCAATTCTTCGATGAGGAACAGTTTGAAGCTTACCGGCAACTCGGTGTCCACGTTGCGGAAGGGATGTTCTCGCGGTCGCTGATGCACGATCCTCACAGTCAGCAGCCGGTCCCCGACGATCCCGCTGCAACCGCCGGCCGCAAATATGCCATGCAAACATGGTTCCGGCTGCTCGCTTCCAATCTTCTCGACCCGCTCCCTGACGATCCCGCCGGAAACAGGGCTGCGTGACGCGCCGGGGAACGAAGAGGCCCCAGGCAGCGGCAAGGGCGGCGGCCTCCCGGTTTGCGGCTGGAATTTTCTTTGCCCCGAAAAGGAGTTGGCCTATCTCGAAGGGAGCTTCCGGAGCCGCAGCGGACGGAGGATGCCCAGGACACGAATCGAAAACCCCTCACACAAATCCCATGAAAACCTCCCGTCGATCTTTTCTCAAGAAGTCGAGTCTCCTCGCCTTTCCGGTCATTATTCCGGCATCAGCCCGCGGTGCGGACGGCAAAACGGCGCCGTCAAATCGTGTCACGATGGCTTCAATTGGAGTGGGCTGGCAGGGTTCGGGAAATACGGGCTCCTTTATGAGCCTTGCGGACGTGCAGATGGTGGCAGCGTGTGATCTGGACAAGCGCCACCTCGAAGAGGCGGTGAAGGCGATCAATCAGAAAAACGGAAACAACGACTGCAAGGGCTACAAGGATTTCCGTGAGTTGCTGGGCCGCAAAGACATTGATGCGGTGATGATCGCCACTCCCGACCACTGGCATGCGCTCGTTGAAATCGAAGCGGCGAAGAACGGCAAAGATATTTACGGTGAGAAGCCCCTCGCCCGTACCATCCGCGAGCAGCAGGCCATCGTGAAGGCCGTGCAGCAGAATAAACGGGTGTGGCAGACGGGGTCATGGCAGCGGAGCAACGACAACTTCCGCGTGGGCGCGGAAATCGTGCGCAACGGACTCATCGGTAAACTCACCGAAGTACACGTCGGGCTTCCGTCAGGACACGCTGACTTCGCCGGCACCAAAGACAAGAACAAGGTGACCCCACCTCCTCCGGAACTGGACTGGGAGATGTGGATTGGCCCTTCGCAAATGGAGGATTACATCGAAGGCCGCGTGCATAAAAACTGGCGCTGGAACTACAATACGGGTGGGGGCCAGCTCCTTGACTGGATCGGCCACCACTGCGACATCGCCCACTGGGGAATGGGGTGCGATCAGTCAGGCGGTCCGGTCGAGATCGAAGGCAAAGGCGAGTTTCCCCCGAAGGACGCCATGTGGAACACGGCCACCAAATACCGCGCCGAAGCCACCTATCACGATGGCGTGAAGATGATCATCGCCGGCGGCCATGGCGACATCGCTGGCGGCACGAAGTGGATCGGCGACAAGGGCTGGGTCCATGTGGACCGCGGGCGCTTTGACTGCAGCAATCCCGACTTCAAGAAAGTCATCCAGCAGCGTGAGGGGGACAAAGTCGTGGAGAAGATTATTCACAAGGAATTGCCCGACGACCTGCGGAAGGTCCAACTGATGAAGAGCCCCACCGGTCACTTTGGGAATTTTATCGAATGCGTGAAAAGCCGCGGCCAGACCCTGACCCCCGTGGAGACAGCGCACCGCAGCGCCATCCCGGGGCATCTGGCGCTCATCTCGATGATCGCCGGCCGGAAGATCAAATGGGATCCGGCAAAGGAGGAGATCACCGGCGATGCCGACGCCGCCAAATTGGCGGGGCGGGAATACCGCGGCCCGTGGAAGCTGACGTAAAACGCTTGCAATGATCATGCCCGGACGGTCTGCGCCGTTCGGGTTTTTGTGTCGCCTTCCGGCAGGAATTTCATTTGAGACTAACGGACATCACGTCACATTGCGCGACGAATAACGAACCTGTCATGCGCTGTTCGGCGCCAGCCCGGCCTGCTGTTATGCCCCGCACTAAATCCGCTGAGATCGTCGCCGATGGCACACCCGTGATGCACACGCCGCGCGGCGCCTCGCCTCGCGGGTTGCGTTCGGACACTTTCGTCAGCCGGCCCCCTGGTCCACCGCCGGTCACCGTACCCGGTCCGGAGGAATCTGAGGAGCGGGCCCCGGACCCGCCGCCCGGGGACAAGCCGGCTTCTACCGGACCTCGCGATTGGGATTTCGCCGTTCCCGAACCCTCTCCGGAGCGGACCCGCGACCCGCTCATTGATCCTGACGTCAACTGGCGTCAGCACGCGGGCCTGCGGGCGCCCGTGGACCCTGCTCCCTTGCCGGAGCTTGCCCGGGAACGCTTCTCTGAGAACTGGCAACGGCTCGCGGCCGAACCTCTGCGCGACCGCCGCAGCCACGCTCAGCGGAGGATGGAAAAGTCCGGACTGACGCGATGGATGTTCTCTCATGGCAGATTTGAAATGGGAGCGGCCTTTGGTTTCCTGCTCCTTATGGCCCTGCTTGTGGCCGCCTTTGTTTACGGGCGGCGCCTTTTGGCCGGCCAGGATCAAAAGGCCAATCGGCCGGCTGAAGCGCATCCCGCCAGCACACGATAAGCCGCAGGACTTTGGCCCATCCCGGCGCTGCCAATGCCGGGCCCGCGCCGTCCTCACTTCCCGATGCAAAAACGGGAGAAGATCACACCGAGCAGGTCCTCAGTGTCCGTGTGTCCCGCGACTTCGCCGAGTGACGCTAGAGCTTCACGGAGATCAAGAGCCACGAATTCCGGCGCCGTACCCGCGTCGAGTTCCTGCAACCCGGCTTGCAGGGCGGCGGCGGCGTGTTCGAGGCAGGCCTTGTGCCGGGCATTCACTGCCGCCTCCATGCCGGTGAAGCCCTGACCCGTTCCGGCGAGTACGCGGAGCATTTCATCCGTCAGGGAATCCATCCCCTGTCCTGTCAGGCACGAAATCTCCACGCCGCCGCGGCCCTCCCATGACGGATGCACGCCGAGATCTGCTTTGTTGAGCACCAGTAGATGTTTTGTCCCCGACTCTTCCGGCAGCGTGACGCGTTCAGCCGGCGGCTGGCTGGCATCCACAATTTCCAGCACAAGGTCCGAAGTCTCCACCATGCGGCGCGTCCGGGCGACGCCCTCACGTTCGATGGAGTTGTCCACCTCCCGGAGCCCGGCCGTGTCCACGAGCCGCAAGGGCACCCCGCGCAAATTGATGATTTCCTCGATCGTATCGCGTGTCGTGCCTGGCACGTCGCTGACGATGGCGCGCTCGAAACCCAGCAGCTTGTTAAGGAGACTGCTCTTCCCCGCGTTAGGCAACCCGGCGAGCACCGTGCGGGCGCCTTCCCGTAAGATGCGGCCCTCATCCGCCGTCGAGAGCATTCGCTGGACGCCCGTTTTCACCGCCGCGATTTTCCCGCGCAGCACGGCCCCGGTGTCCGGCGAGATGTCCTCCTCAGGAAAATCGATATAGGCTTCCACGTGCGCCAGGGCTTCCAGCAATTCGTCGCGCAGCGCCGTCACCTGCCGGCCCAGTGAGCCATCCAGTTGCCGCTGCGCCGCACGGAGAGCCATATCCGTCTGCGCCGCGATGACATCCATCACGGCCTCAGCCTGCGTCAGGTCCAGCTTGCCGTTCAAAAACGCGCGTTGCGTGAACTCCCCTGGCTCCGCGGCCCGCGCTCCGTTTCGCAGCAGCGCCTCCAGCACACGCTGCGTCACGAGCATGCCGCCATGACACGTGATCTCCACGGTGTCCTCGCCGGTGAAACTCGCCGGGCCTTTGAAAAACGTCGCCAGCACCGAGTCGATCCCCTTCCCTGACGCATCGCAGACTTCCCCAAGGACAGCGCGGCGCGGGTGCAGCTCTCCGCCCCGCCAAACTTTTAGGGCCACCGCCAGCGCGTCGCGACCGCTCACCCGCAGCAGCGCCACCGCGCCCGTGCCCGCCGGCGATGCCACGGCCGCAATGGTATCGTCCTGCCTCATGCTCTTGTCGCCAGCCACTCCCGCAGCACGCGCACGAATTTCTCATTTTGCGGCATTGTTCCCACGGATACCCTGACATATTCCGGTAGTTTGTAGGCCCGCATCGCCCGCAGGATCACGCCCTGTCGCATCGCATAGGAAAAGAGAGCATCGCCGTCTCCAACGTTGACGAGCACGAAATTCGCGAAGCTCGGCGTGTATTCGAGGCCAAGTTCTGCAAACGTCCTCTGCAAGTAGTCGCGGCCTTCGCGAGTGAGCATACGTGTCCGCTCCATGTGCTCCTCGTCCTGCAAGCCAGCCAGCGCCCCCGCCTGCGCGATGGCATTCGCATTGAACGGCTGCCGCGTCTTTTGCAACACCTCCGCAAGGTGTTTCGGCGCCAGCCCATATCCGATCCGCAGGCTGGCCAGCCCCTGGATTTTCGAGAATGTCCGCATCACCACGACATTCCGGCCCTCCCTGACATACTTCAGCGTATCCATCGGCACGTCGAGAAACTCGTAGTAGGCCTCATCGAAAATCACGATCACGCGCTCCGGCACCTTCGCCATGAAGCGGTCGATCTCCTCCTGTCGGCACAGCGTCCCCGTCGGATTGTTCGGATTGGCGATGAATATCTCCTTCGTCCGCGGCGTGATGGCCGCAGCCATCGCGTCCAGATCGTGCTTAAAATCCGGATCCGCCACCTCCACCGTACTCGCCCCGAACAGCGTCGCCATCAATTTATAAACCACGAAGGCATGCTCCGCCGTGATCACCTCATCGCCCGGCTTCAAAAAGGCGTGTCCTACAAACTCAATGATCTCGTTCGAGCCGTTGCCCAGCACGACGTTCCCCATCTCGAGCCCGAACTTCTCCGCGATCGCATTGCGCAATTTATACCCGCCACCATCCGGATACAACTGCGCCTGCTTCAATGCCTCCTGCATCGCCGCAAGTGCCTTCGGCGACGGCCCCAGCGGATTCTCATTCGACGCCAGCTTCACGATCTCTCCCGGCTCCAGCCCCAATTCACGCGCCACCTCGTCGATAGGCTTTCCTGGCTCGTAGGCCACAAGGTCCTTCAACTGCGGATTCGCAAAGCTCCAAATATCACTCATAGGCCCGCAGAGAAAGCCCTGCCTTGATTACCGCGCAAGAGAGACCGGCGGAATCCTTCACTCGATCTCCCTGATCCTGACATTGCGAAACTTGACCCAGCCGGCGTGGCCTTCGGCGCCGTAGGTTTGCAGAGCGATCACGCCTTTCTGGAGGAACTTTTCCGGCGGCGCGGGGTCGGTGAAGTCCACGACTTTCACGCCGTTGAGCGTGGCCTCGATGTGCGGGCCTTTAGCGAGGATGTGGAGTTTGTTCCAGTCGAGCTTCTTGCGGATGGAATCCGTTTCGTCGCCCTTGTCGAGCCATTTGTCAGTGAAAAGCCCTGCGCAATATTCCTCCGCCGCGCCGCGACCGATGTTGATCTGGTAACCGGTTCTTCCGCTTCGGCCGGGGTCGTTGCGAAGATAGACGCCGCTGTTGTACTTGCCGTGCTCGTCGATCATGAACTCCAGTTCGATCTCGAAATCCTTGAACTGTTCCTTCGTCATGAGGACACCCGAGCGTTTGGGATCGCCGTCCTGACCACCGGCGATGACCCCATCCTCAACGCGCCATGCCGCGCTGCCGCGGCTGGACCAGCCATCGAGGTCCTTGCCGTTGAAGAGGGAACGCCAGCCGGCGGAACTCGCCGCGACGGGGCCGTCTTTGGTCCACTGAACGCGCAATCCATCGGGCAGCGGCACGGGCTTCACGGGAGCTTCCCTGCCGATGAGCGTCAGCGCTTTCGCCGGACTCCCACCTGCGAAGACCATCGTGGCGAGTTTTGCAAGGAACGCTTTCTGCGCGGCTTCGGTTTGGCCGGCCTCATGATCCCAGCCTTTGTAATCGAGTAGCTTTAAGCGCGGGTCGGTGCGCAGCTTTTCGGAATTGTAGTCATTGATGCGCACGATGTGATCCCACGTGTCCGACGCGTCCAGCAACGCGGATATTTCATCATCGAGGCCGGACTCTTTGATGTCAAGGTGGAGGAGCATCGCGCGCTGACGTGCCAGTGCCAGCAAAGCGGCGAGAGTCGGAATCCGCGTGTCTTTGTCAGCGGTACCGAAGGTCTTCGTGAGCGGACGCTGGAGCAGTTCGAAATACGTCAGGCGATTCACCGGCCCGTCACCGGTGAAGACGCGGCCCAGTTTGTCATCATGGTGGAGATAAAGCACACCGTCCGGGCTGCGGTGGATGTCGATCTCGCATCCGTCGGCTCCATGATCCATCGCCGCGGCAAACGCCTCCAGTGTATTTTCCGGCGCAAAATCAGACGCTCCGCGATGGACCATCACGATGGTTCCCGCACGCCGCGCGGCCACGTCGCGATGCCGGGCCTCCTTTGCGGCGGCTGATTCCGGCGGGACCTCGCGCACATAGCCCGTGACGCTGGACGGTGAGTCTTCAGCAATGGTTTGTTTGGCAAGACCGCCTCCCGCGAGAGCAATCGAAAGAACGAGGCGCAGCGAGTGCAGCCGTGGCGGGCTCTGGTGAGTGTTCTTCGTGGCCATGGCCCGGCTTTTAGCATCACCGGCCGGCGGTCGCCACCAAAAGCCCTGGCCATTGTGCGTTCTTCGGCGCATATCCGGCAATCTTCCTGTGCTCCCTGCGATCCTCACCGCCTTCCTGTTTGCCTGCAGTGCCGTTGTCAGCCAGCGCTCGGCGCGGATTTTCGGGCCGGTGCAGGCGAATTGCTTCCGGCTCTGCATCGCGTGCAGCGTGCTGGGGCTGGTGACATGGGCCATCGATACCTCGCGCGGGGTTTCATCGCTTCACGCGGAATCCTTCGCCGGGCTCTACTGGAGCGGGATGATTGGATTCGGCGTCGGCGATATCGCGCTGTTCCTCGCCTACTCAAAACTCGGCTCGCGGCTGACGATTCTCATCAACTGGTGCTCGGCGGCGCTGTTTGCGGCGGCGGGCGACTGGTGGATGCGGGGTCACGGACTCTCGCTGCCGCAGTGGACGGCGGTCGCGGCGATCATGGCAGGGCTGTTCGTGGCGCTGTGGCCGGCGGGCGAAAACAGACGCCGGCATCCGGTCAGCGGCGTGATCTTTGCCATCGTCGCGGGGATTGGGATGGGCATGGGCACGGTGCTCAGCGCTCAAGTCAATGATGCGGCGGCGGCGCTGGGCCTTCAAATTCACGGGATTAGTCAGGCATTCCAACGCTCCACCGCGGGTGTGACCGCAGCAGTCATAGCGTTCGCCTTCGTAAAATACCTTCCCTCCCGTCGCGCCCCGGCCAGCGAGCAGAAGTGGAAGCACAAGCCGTTCTGGCTCGTCAGCACCGCGCTCTTCGGTCCGGTGCTGGGCGTGAGCTGCTACCAGTGGGCTCTGCTGGAGCTTGACAGCAGTGCCATCGTTGTGGCCATCGCCGCGACCAGCACCCTGCTGGTGATCCCGCTTGCCCGCATGGTGGAGCGGGACAAGCCAGGCGGACGTCAACTCGCCGGGACCTTGCTGGCTGCAGCGGGAGTCATTGCGCTGCGCTACTTTTCCTGAGTTCCAAACAATCCTCTCCAGCCGGTTCGCTTTTTTCCGGGAGAGACTAATCTCAGCAACGTGCTTCGCGAAAAACCAGACTTCAATGCCCGTCTCCGCGACGTGCCGCACCAGCCCGGCGTGTACCTCATGCACGACCGGCTGGGCCGCATCATCTATGTCGGGAAGGCGAAGGATCTCCGCCGGCGGCTCAGCAATTATTTTCAGCCGGCACGCAGCAGCCTGATGGATTTGAAAACGCGGGCGCTCATTCGCAGCATCTGGCATTTTGACTATCACACGGTGCGCAACGAACCGGAGTCACTGCTGCTGGAACAGAAGCTCATCAAAGAGTATCGCCCGAAATACAACGTCAGCTTCCGCGACGATAAGCGCTTCCTGCTCCTCAAAGTTCACGCGGAGGAGCCATGGCCGCGGTTTCATCTAACGCGGATGAAGAAGGACGACGGCGCACGATACTTCGGGCCGTTCGCGCACAGCGGCAGCCTGCGGGCGACGTTAGGCTGGATGCAGCGGCAGTTCGGACTGCGCGCCTGCCGGCCCGTGCAGCCGGATGAGAACGACTACCGTCATTGCCACAACGACATCATCCGCAACTGTTCCGCCCCCTGCATGGGCCGCATCACCCGCGCAGACTACCTGCAGCGTGTACAAATGGCCTGCGACTTTCTCGACGGCAAGGCGCGCGAGCATTTGACGGAGATCGAAGCCGAAATGACGGCCGCCGCGGCGGACCTCGACTTCGAACGCGCCGCGGACCTGCGCGACATGCTCATGGATTTCCGGAAAACCGTGACTCCGGCCCGGAAGTTCACCCGCCGCCGGGTCCCGGGTCCCGGGATCATTCCCCTCGATGACGTTGCCGAACTCGGCGAAGTGCTCGAATTGGATCGTCCGCCGCAAGTCATGGAGTGCTTCGACATTTCCAACATCTCCGCCAACCACATCGTCGCCAGCATGGTTCGCTTCCGTGACGGCATGCCGGACACTGCCAACTACCGTCGCTATCGCATTCGCACCGTGAAGGGCCAGAATGACTTCGCGTCCATGTCCGAAGTCGTTCGCCGCCGCTACAGCCGCATCCTTCTCGAAGGCCGCACCCGCCTCGGCGACAATGCCGATATTTCCCAGGAAGACCCGCTCGAAGCCATGCGGCGCCTTGAGCGGGATCTCGAGGCCACCGACCAAATCGTAAATCGTAGATCGCAAATCGTAAATTCTTCCCCTCCCTTCGTCCGCCTTCCCGACCTCGTCATCGTGGACGGCGGCAAAGGCCAGCTCTCCAGCGCATGTGAGGAACTCCAGCGTCTCGGATTGCACAGCCTGCCGATCATCGGCCTCGCCAAAGAGCGCGAGGAAATCTACCGCCCTGACAACCCCGATCCGCTCGTCCTCCCTCACACCATGGGCGCTCTGCGCCTCCTGCAGCGCATCCGTGACGAAGCTCACCGCTGGGCCAACGGCTACCACCAGTTGCTCATGAAGCGCCGCATCGGGGAAAGCATCCTCGATGACATCCCCGGCATTTCGCAGTCAAGGAAAGCGGCCCTGCTCAAGGAATTCGGCTCGGTGACGCGGCTCCGGAAGCAGTCGGCGGAATCTCTGACCCGCGTTCCGGGAATCAGCCGTCGGCTGGCGGAAGCGGTTGTTGAATGGCTCGCCAGCCATTGACTTCCGTCTGCCCTGGTTTTCATGCCCAGTCCTTGCTCTATCTCATTGGCTATGGCGTCATAGGACAATAGTCGCCAAAGTCACTCCGGTGGCGAGGAAAGTTCTTGAGCCGTCGAGAGGGACTGCCGGGACAACGGGGCACTTCTCCCAGGGGCACATCGAAATCCCCGCAGGAACGCCTTGCCAGCGGCGTGCCGAATCGTAAATCCTTCCGGCAATCCCTGTCATTTTCCAAACTCCTCAATCCATTCCCATGCCGAAGATCAAAAAGATTATTAACAACCCGAACGACTGCGCTGCGGAACTCCTCGATGGTCTTGTCGAAGCCTATGATGGCGAGTGCAAGAAGGTGGGCCGCGGGTGCATCGTAAAGACGAATATTCCGGACGGAAAGGTAGCGCTGCTGGTGGGTGGCGGTTCCGGGCACGAACCGGTCTATCACGGTCTGGTGGGACACAATCTCGCGGACGGCGCGGCCTGCGGCGACATCTTTGCGGCACCGCCGCCGGACATTGTGCTGGAAGGCACTCAGGCGGTGAGCCGCGGCAAGGGAGTGCTCTATCTCTACGGCAATTACGCTGGCGACGTGATGAACTTCGATATGGGCGCGGAGCTTGCCGCCGAGGAAGGCATCGAAGTGAAGACCGTGCTCATTTGGGATGACGTGGCCAGCGCGCCACCGGACCGGAAGCATGATCGCCGCGGCATCGCCGGCCTTGTTCCCATCGTGAAGCTGGCGGGAGCAGCCGCAGCCAGCGTGGACAGCCTCGATGAACTGGTGCGCATCACGACCAAGGCGCGCGACAACACCCGCTCGGTCGGTGTCAGCATGGCCCCCGGCAGCATCCCGGCGACTGGATTGCCGACGTTCGAACTCGGCGAGGATGAGATCGGCCTTGGCATGGGCATTCATGGTGAGAAAGGCGTAGGGCTCATCCCGCTGGGGACGGCGAACGATCTGGCGCCAAAGCTCCTCGACCTCATCTTTGGTGACGACCTTGCGTTCAATGCCGGCGATGAAGTCGTCCTCTTCGTCAACAGCCTCGGTTCCACGACCATGATGGAACTTCTCATCGTGAACCGCCGGGTGAAACAGGTGCTCGCAGACAAGGGCATCAGGGTTCACGATACAGTCCTTGGCCCGCTGGTGACGTGCCAGGAAATGGCAGGCTTCTCGCTCAGCCTGACGAAACTCGACCATGAACTGAAGGAGTTCTGGGACATGCCCTGCGGAAGCGTGTGCTATACCAAGCTGCAGTCGTGAGTGGTGCGCCGCACCGAATGACAAACCTGCCTGCCGTGCAGGCCCGGTCAATCCCTGCAGCAAAACCTTCGATGCTCACTCCAATCCGCAGGACCTCACTGCCCGGTGGCAGTTCCATGACTGTGCTTGTGGCGGCTCTATCGCTGCAGGCGGCGGCGCCGGATATGCGGGCTGCGGTTGTTACCTTTGATCCACCACCGATCCCAACGGGAAGCCGGTTGCTCCAGAGCTATCAAGAGGCCGGCATGTACTTCTACGGTTCATTGGACAAACCCTTCAGTCATGCCGCCAGCGGGCGCTCGCTGGCACCGGACAACGGCACCGGTTATCTTAACGTAACCCGGTTTTACTGCCATTTCAGGCCCACGCAGGGACCGTGCATCCTTGGCTCCGTGGACCTCTCGGAGTACAGCATTTATTTTGCGTATCCGCACGTTTGGACGTTCACAGCCACCCTCGTGGATGGAAGCAGGGTTGGCACTAACTTTACTACAGACGGGATTATGGATGGTCCAGGCAATCAGCCGGACTTTCAACGCTTTACGTTCGACAACCGTTTCACGGCAGTGGTGGACGTCGAGATTTCATGGGCTTTCGGCCATAACTAGGGCGGCCCGGCGATGGATAACCTGACGTTCACCCCCATCCCCGAGCCTTCCTCATGGTCCGTAGCGGTCATGGCATCAATCCTGCACGGCTCGCGCCGCCGGAATCGACGGGAACCCCAACGGGAAAGAGCATTGGGTCGGCTTCCCGGGTAGTCCCGGCATTGCCTGTGACAATTGAAGCCTCATAGATGTGCCAATGAATCCCGACCCGAAAACTTCGTCCCAAAGCGGGGCTCGAGCGCCTTCGCGTCTGCGGAAGTGGCTCAAGCGGCTGCTGTGGACCGGACTCGGGCTGCTGCTGGTGCTCGTCATTTTCCACCGCCCGATCCTGCATTTTGCGGTGAATTACGCCGCGAAATCCTATGCGAAATCAGGCGGCATGGAACTCGAGTGGACGCTCGACGGCACGGTGGTGTCAGGCATCGATCTTAAAGACGTCACCATCACCGGTGACAGCGACGCTCCGATTCGGAAGTTGAAAGCGGAACGGATTCGCGCGGACTACGGCTTGTGGCGCCTGCTCAAGGGAGAAACGGGGAGCTTTGTGAAGGACCTGGTGATAGTGAATGGCGATCTGGACATGGATCCCTCGAAGTTTCCCAAAGGGGATCCTGACAAGCCGGAGGCTGCGTTGCCGAAAATCGCCATTCCCCGCATCAGGCTGCAGAATGTGAATGCGCGCATCACCCTGCCGGACGGTGATGTCATCGCCCGGGGATTGAACCTGACACTTGACCCCGGGAAGGACGGAGCGCTGGAGATCAAAGAGCTGATCGTGCCATGGGCGACGGCGCCGTTGCGCGATGTGACGGGCGTGGCTCGCGCAGACGCGGCGAAGATATCGCTGACCGGACTGAGGCTCGATAAGGACGCACTTGTCTCAGTGCTCTCGCTGGATCTCGCGAACTTCCATGAGCGCAAGGCCGCCATGGAAATCAAAGCGCTGCTCAGCGGCACGACGACGCTGGACGCCTCGGGGACTGTATCGGGTATTGGCCGGGAGCCGGTCATGGACGCCACCTTGACGGTCGATCCTGTCGCGCCGAAGGCGCTGGCACCATGGATGCCGCAGCCGGCCGGGTTCGATTGGCGCAGCGACGGCATCAAGGCGAGTGTTAACGGGCCCCTTGGCGATCCCCGGAAGCTGCACGCCGCGATCACCGTGACTGGCTCGGGAGTGACCTACGGAAACCTGAAGTTGAATCGGGTGCTTGCGGATGTCGTGCTGGAGAACGGAATACTGAATCTGCGGGCCCTGGAACTTTCCACTGGCGGCAATCAACTCAAGGTCAGCGCTTCAGCACCAATGCCGGCGACGTGGCAAGAACTGAGTCAGACACCGTTCACCGCCGGGGCTGACGTCAATTTCAACGGGGTCGAAGATTTCTTTTTGGGCGAAGCGCCCGTAAGCGGCCAGTTGCATGGAAAGCTTACCGGAAAATTCCTTGGCGGCAGTCTGATCGAGGCGCG
>Ga0190270_10000895_pt1 | contig 13451 bp, 8 predicted proteins | sample Popmic320T_FD_133748 | JGI IMG/M metagenome (GOLD analysis project Ga0190270, IMG submission 133748) | Populus adjacent soil microbial communities from riparian zone of Weber River, Utah, USA - 320 T | ecosystem: Environmental > Terrestrial > Soil > Riparian zone | place: USA: Utah | collected... | reverse complement strand
GGATGCCTCCGGCTGACCCTCCCAGACCCACCATGGGAATCTTTTGATATCCTTTGGTCGGCACCGGGTCATCGATGTCCTCGCTGTGTTCCTCCTCGACAATATCGGGCTCCACGGCCGGCAGACCCTCTGTCGATGGATCACTAACGGTTGAGATATTCTTCGTTTCGGCTGGCATATCGATGGCGGTGTTAGCCTTCGTTTCCCTGCCCCTTCATGGCACCGTCTCAGAACCCCCGGCTTTCGTTACATCCGGTTGTATCAGGCCGGATTGCCTCGCGGCAATGGTCATCTGCGTGCGATTGCGGTATTTCGCGCGGCCCGCCGGATGAAGCGTGCATACACGACGGGCTAGCGACCGCCGAGTAACCGGTGAAGACAGGCCTCTTGGTTTTCCTAATCCTCTCCGCGACTTGAAGTCGAGTCCCGGTCGTGGCATGGTCTCACCAGTCAACTTCGATGGATCGCACCACTAGCTCCCGATATAGACGATCGTCAGGACGAGCTGCCCTTTATCGCCATGCTCGCTTTGAGTCATCAGTTTGATCTCAATGCCGGGATTCTCGTCGAGCCACTTATTGACATCGAATTGGAGTGCTGGGACTGACTGGTTTTCAAAGATTTTTACTTTCATGGATCGGGCGGTGCTGGGTTCGGTGCCCAATACCGTCGAGAATGGGGTAATCTCTCATCATCGGAGTGATTGCTTTCAACACCGCTCCCCCGGGCTTGCGCGGCTTCGTCTTCATGACGGTGAAGGGCGAAGTTGGAAGGTTTCCCGCCCCGCTTATTGCAGACTCCGGCGCGCGGCCGGGTTCCTGCTTATGGTCACAGCCGGGGGTCCGGTGATGGATGCCCCGCGGGGTGAGGAAACCTTTGGTTCGCCGCCAGTCCAATATAGCCTGCAGTGCCGCGGTCCTTTGGGAATAAGCCCGAACCGGGAACGGGGAACCAGATCGTTATTTCGTATCATCAGCGTCCAGTGATGCACCGGCGGTTCCAGCTTCGGACGGGCGGGATTTCCGGCACGCCGGATATCTCAGGCGGGTAAACAAATGGTTTACCGTTCCGCCCAAAGTGTGAAAGCCCGGAAAGGTTTTTGGACATCGGTCCAGACGAGCATGTCCCAAACGAACCTTGCCACCCGGGCGTCCGGCATGGTATAAAGGAAGCACCCCTAAAACACGGTGTCGGCCTGCGGATCCGCACGGCTGGATGTCCTGTTCCTCCCCCTATGAAAAACATGCACCTCATTTGCATGGCGGCGTTGTTTGCTGTCGTGCTTTCATTGGCCCCGCGCGCCGCGGCGGACCCTGTCATATCGGAGTTTGTGGCGGACAATGAAACCGGCCTGCGCGATGAAGACAACACGCTGCAGGACTGGATCGAGGTCCACAATCCCTCCACGACGGCCTTCAATCTCGACGGCTGGTATCTGACGGACGCGGCATCGAACCTGACGAAATGGAGATTTCCCGCCGTGACGCTGGAACCGGGCGGGTTTCTGGTCGTGTTCGCATCGAGCAAGGACCGGCGCATCGCCGGGCAGCCGCTGCACACGAATTTTTCGCTGCGGGCGGCGGGGGAGTATCTGGCGCTGGTGCGGCCGGACGGGGCGACGGTGCAGCAGCAGTATGCGCCGGAATTCCCCTCCCAGGATCCGGATCGTGCGTTTGGCCTCGTTTTTAACCGCACCACGCTCCTCGCGGACGGCGTGAACGCAGATTACCTCGTGCCCGCCACCGCCGGGGCGCTCGCGGCGAACTGGAATTCGGCTGCGGCGACGCCGTCGGGCTGGACGCTGAACAAGCCGCTGGGCGTGGGTTTCGGACTCAACGTGCCGGGCCTGACAATCACGGTCCGCGCGAAGAACACGGCCACCGGATTGCTCGACACTCAAGCGAGCGCGGAACTGTTGCTTTCCCGCCCGACGGGCCACACTGACATTTTGAACGAACTGATCAGCGTGCAGCCGACCTTCAACGTGCTGGGCAACGGCAGCGACGGTCACTACGGAAACAACAACCTGCTGCCGAACTGGGCGGGGGACGACTATGTGGTCAAGGCCACGGGCATCATTTCCATTCCCACCGCGGGCATCTGGACGTTCGGCATCAACAGCGACGACGGCGGCAAGATCATCATCGATGGCGTGACGGTCATGAATGATCCGTCCCTCCACGGCCCGCAGGATTTCCTCGGCCAGAGGAATCTGACCGCGGGGAATCATAGCATCGAGGCCTACTTCTGGGAACGCGGCGGCGGCGATGAAGGCGAATTGTATGCGATGCAAGGTTCGTTCACGACATGGCAGGCCGGGATGCGCCTCGTGGGCGATACGGCGGCCGGCGGCCTTGCGGCGTTTACCACTCCGATCGGAACATCAACCAGCGCGGCAGTGCGAACGAATATCGAAAGCGGGATGCGAAACGTGAATGCCTCGGCCTTCGTGCGCGTGCCGTTCGCGACGACCGGCCCGGGCAGTTTCACGAGTCTCAGCCTGCTGATGCGTTACAACGACGGCTTCAAGGCATGGCTCAATGGTAATCCGGTGGCCAGCAGCAATGCGCTCGCCTCACCCGTGTGGAATTCCACCGCCACGGCTTCGCGCACGACCGATGCCTCGCTGGTGAGCACGGGTTTCAACATCACCGCCGCGCTGCCCTCGCTCGTGAACGGGACCAGCCTGCTCGCCATCCAGGGAATGAACATCACCGCCGCGGACAGTAATTTTCTCGTGCTGCCGGAAATCGTCGCCGCCACCCTGCCGGTCTCGCCGCAAAGCGCGTTCTACAACCAGCCGACGCCCGGCGGCATCAACAGCACGCCGGACAGCTTCGGCAAAGTGGAAGACACCGTCTTCGCGCCGCGCCGCGGATTTTATCCTGACGCCATCGTCACCGCCGTGCCGTTCCCGGTCACGATCACTACGACCACCCCGGGGGCGACGATTCGCTACACCACCGACGGCAGCACGCCTACCGACACAATCGGCACCGTCTATGCCGGCCCTATCAACATCACGCAGACGACCGTCCTGCGCGCGATGGCTTACAAGGCCGGCTGGGAGTCCACCAACGTGGACACGCACAGCTACATGATTTTGAATGACATCATCACGCAATCGCCCACGGGAGCGGCGCCGGGCCCAGGATGGGCGGCACCGGGCAACGGCGTGAACGGTCAGCTCATCGATTACGGAATGGATCCTGACATCGTGAACAGCGCCAACACGGCCATCGGTGGCGCGGCGCAGGTGAAGGCCGCGCTCACTGCGATTCCCACGGTTTCCGTCGTCACGGACAATCCTAATCTCTGGAACCCCTCGACGGGCATCTATATGAATCCCGGCGGACGCGGCCTGAACTGGGAGCGCAAGTGCTCCATGGAACTGCTCAACGATCCCGCCGGCGGCTTCCAGGCGGACTGCGGCATGCGCATCCGTGGCGGCTTCTCCCGCAGCGGCGACAATCCAAAGCACGCCTTCCACTTCTACTTCCGCGGCGATTACGGCCCGGGGAAACTGGAATACCCCGTCTATGGCGACGAGGCGACCGACACCTACAACCAGATCGATCTGCGCACCGCGCAGAATTATTCGTGGTCGTTCGGCGGCGACGGGACCAATTCCTTTTTGCGTGAAGAATTCACGCGCGCGGCCCATGTGGACATGGGCAAGCCGGACAGCCATGTGAAGTACGTTCACCTCTATCTCAACGGCCACTACTGGGGCCTCTTCGAGTTCGACGAGCGCACTGAGGCCGACCACTGCTCGACTTACATGGGCGGCGACAAAGAGAACTGGGACGTCGTGAAGTGCGAGCAGGACAGCGGCTACACGACCGGCGTGACGGACGGATTCGAGGATCAGTGGCAGGCGCTCGCCAGAAAGGCCAATCCGCTGACTTCCCCGGGGGTCTATACCCGCCGCACCCTGACGCTGGCCGATTACTACGATATGCAGGGCCTCGCGCCGGATGGAGTGACGCCGAACGGTTCGCCGGTGCTGCTCGATGTCGATGCGCTGATCGATTATATGTTGCTCACGTTCTGGTCAGGGAATCTGGACGGCGCCACCTCGGCCTTCCTCGGCAATAACACCGCCAACAACTGGTTCGGAGCCCGCGACCGCACCGGCACAAGGGGCTTCGTTTACTTCGCCCACGACTTCGAGCACTCGCTCCTCAACGTGGGGGAGGACCGGACCGGGCCGTTCAACCGCACGTTCACCGACCTCGCGACCTACAACTCCAAGTGCAACGATTACTACAACCCGATGTTCCTCCATGCGGACCTGCTCGATGTGCCGCTGTACAAGCTGCGCTGGCACGACCGGGCGCAGAAGCACCTCTTCAACGGCGGCGCGCTCTCCCTTGCGGCCAACACCGCGCGCATCAACAAGCTCGCCGCCATCGTTGACACCTGCATCATCGCTGAGTCCGCACGTTGGGGCGATGCCAAGACCGCCACGCCGCTCAACAGAAACAACTGGATCGGTCAACGCGACACCATCCTGAACAACTACCTCCCCAACCGCACAGCGACGGTTATTTCGCAACTGCGCGCCGACGGACTCTATCCACCGATCGATGGCATTACCTTCATTCCTGCCGGGGGTTACACCACCAGCACGACGCCGCTCAACATGACGGGTCCGTCCGGCCGGACATGGTACTACACCACCGACGGCAGCGATCCCCGCTTGCCTAACGGCTCGCTCAATCCCGCCGCGCTCGCCTTCGCGCCCTCCGGGGCTGTTTATACTTCGCTCATCTCCGATGGCATCGCCGGGCCGGGAGCCACATGGAAATACCGCGACCCCAGCCTCGACCTCGGCGGCAGCGAGATTGTCGTGGGGCACGCGTCTTATAACAACACGAACTGGAAGCATCCGGGGTTCAATGACAGCGACACGGCCATCTGGAAAAACGGCGACGCGGAACTCGGCGCAGGCGATGGCCCTCCATCAACAGAAAATCGTCCGGAGCGCACCATCATCAATATCGGCCCGACCGGCGCGCGCTATCAGGCGCTCTACTTTCGCAAGAAGTTCAATGTCACCAATCCTTCCCAGTACGAGGCTCTGGAACTGGAAGCCCTCATCGACGACGGCGCGATTTTCTACCTCAATGGCCGCGAAGTCGCACGCATCGCGATGCCCGGTGGTGCCGTCGGCTACGCCTACACCAACCTTGGCGCGGTCAATGAAGCGGCGTTCGTCACCGTGAACGATGCGCGGCTCGTGCCGTCCGCACTCGTGGAGGGCGAGAATATCATGTGCGTCCAGGTCCATCAAACCAACAACACCAGCAGCGACCTCAGCTTCGACGTCCGTCTGCGTGTGAGAAAGACAACGTTCACGACGCCAGTCTTCCTCGCGCCTGGCGAACAAACGGTGAAGGCCCGCGCGTTCGACAGCGGCACCTCAACGTGGAGCGCGCTCAGCGAGCAGACCTTCTTCGTCGATGCCGAGCCCGCCACGGCATCCAATCTCGCGATCAGCGAAATCCAGTACCATCCCGCGGTCACCGGGCCGGATTTCGACGTTGGATACAATGACGACACCTTCTTCGAATACGCCGAGTTGATGAACATCGGACCGAAACGCGTGGACCTGATGGGCCTGCGCTTCACCGACGGGATCACGTGGGAGTTCGATGAATCCGCCACCGTGCCGCGACTTCTTCTCCCGGGACAGCGCGTGGTTATCGCCGGTCACGCCGCTGCTTTCACTCACCGTCACGGAGCCGGATTGCCGCTCGCGGGTGTCTTCACCGGCCAGATCGATAACGGCGGCGAACTGCTCACTCTCCAAAACAGCAGCGGCGCCGTCGTCCGCAGTTTCACGTATGACGACATCGCACCGTGGCCGGTCGACGCCGACGGAAACGGTCCCTCAATGGTGCTCATCCGGCCGGAGACGAATCCCGATCACAGCGTCGCCACCAACTGGCGTGCCAGCGCCGCCACCGGCAATCCCGGCAGCACCGATGCCTTCGCCTATGCCTCATGGAAATCCGCCAACGCCCCCGGGCAGGCCGACAATTCAGACAACGACAATGACGGCCTGACACTTTTCTGGGAATACGTTAGCGGCGGCACTCCCGGCGTCAACAATACCGGCCTGCTTCCCGTCGGCAGCCTCGAATCTCTCACGGTCGGCGCGAACACGGACACTTATCTAACCCTCACCGCCACGTGCCGCTACGGCGCTGACGACGTGCAGCTCTCTCCTGAATCCAGCACGAATCTAACCGCATGGAGCACGACGGACATGGTTCTCGTGCGGCGCATCGTGAACCTCGATGGAACCGAGTCGTTCACATGGCGCCATGCCCGGCCGTGGCAGTCCGATCAGCGCGTCATGATGCGCCTGCGCGCGGCCGTGCCGTGACGGGTTGAATCGCTCCGGGTGTTCGGTGTCCACCCTTGAGGGTGCGGGGGCGTCTTATGGAGCGCCGGCGCCGGAACATTCGGCCGGCCCCGACACCCTGAAGGGTGGACACCGAACACTGACGGCGCCTTGCAGAGACGCCAGCCCGCATTATCAGGGACCATGAACCCTGACGAAAATCCATATGCTCCGCCCGCCAGTTTCCAGCAGGCGGCCACCGATGCGCTCGCGCCTTATTTGGACGGGCTGACCTTCCCGCTCAAGTTCACGTTTCGCATCCTGACGCTCGCGCCGCGCATGGATGTGGTGGACGCCGCCGGACGACCGGTGCTCCACGCCCGGCAAAAACTCTTCAAGTTCAAAGAGCACGTCGAAATTTTCACCGACGCCACCCGGGCCACCAAACTCGCGGAAATCCGCGCCAACAAAATCATCGACTGGTCGGCCCGCTACAATTTCACCGACGCATGGGGCGGCGAAATCGGCAGCGTGGGCCGCAAGGGCTGGCGCTCGATCTGGCGCGCTCACTACAATGTCTTCAACCCCGGAGATACCGTGCCGGACTTCAGCATCCGCGAGGAAAACCCGTTCGCCAAAGTCATGGACAGCATCTTCGGACAGATTCCGGTGCTCGGCCTTCTAACCGCATGGCTGTTTCACCCCCGCTACCTTGCCACCCGCAGCGGCGGGGACGGCGCCCTGCGCCTCGAAAAGAAGCCCGCGTTCTGGCAGGGAAAATTCGACATCCACCAAACCGGCGACCTCACGCCGCGCGAGACAATGAATCTCCTCCTGTCGTTCATCATGCTGACATTGCTGGAGCGCCGAAGGGGGTAAAAACTTTTTGGGGGAACTCGCAGCCGGAATGTGCTACCTGAAGAGTCATGAGCACCCGTGAGATCATCGAACTACAGGATGCCAGGCCCTTTCACCCGTTCGAGATTACCCTCACGAACGGAGGCAGGCTGGTGATTGAGCATCCGAAATGGATGCTCCTCACCCCGGACGGTCAGACGTTGCACTGCGTCTTTCGCGAAGCTCCCTCCCGGCGAGTCGCCCTCGCACACATCACTCAGGCGACGGTCCTTGAGAATGTCGCGCAGGCGGACTTTCCCGTGCCGGGCAGTTAGGGGAAATTCAGAGCGCCACTGTTGGAGTCCCGCCTTCAGGCGGAATCAATGCATGAGCTTCTGCAAGGGTGGCTTGGTTTTGGATGCACGGGTTGATGATTCCGCCTGAAGGCGGGACTCCAACGGCTGAGCAGATCCGGAGGCGTGGCCCTGAACGTGCAAGGGCTTTTGCGTCTTATGAAAGTCACTGAATCGGCGAATGACCTTGAGCGGGCCATGCACATGGCGGCTCAGGGGCCGCACGGCTACCCGGAACTGTTTCGTCAGCTCCTCGCTGCGGACCTCACCATCATTGTTCCGGAGGGCCGGCGCAGGTCGGTGATCCTGTGGAAATTCGAAGATGAGGAAGTGATCCCGGTCTTCACATCGACGGCGCGCGCGCGCGAGGCCATCGCCGCCATTGACCGCGCGGGCAGGCCCTTGTGTCTGGCGCAAATCGCTGGCGGCCCGCTGTTCAAACTGCTTCAGGGTTGCGGCAAAGCGGTCATCATCAATCCCGCGTGCAATGGCGCCGAAATGCGGCTCGACCCGCCGGTGATCTCAAGGCTCGCCAACCGTTCCATCCTGCGCCCCTGTGACGAGGCCGAAAAAGCGACGGGCGACGCGGTGGTGGTGGACCCGGCGGACTATCCGATCGAAGTGATGGAACCCGTCTTCCATTTCCTGCGTGCCCGCCCGGATGTCCATGCGGCATGGCTGTTGCGGATGAAGCCGGCGCACGCCGGGGACGCTGGGCTTTACGTTTTTGCCGTTCTCTCCCGCGATGCCGGCGGGAGACTGGAAGGAGACTTGATGATCGTCCTCGACAATGCCGGGTCCGGGAAAATCCCGTGCGGGATGACGTTGCTCGATCCGCGAAACCCTTCCCATGCCGCTCTCATCAATGAAGCCACGCCCTTCTATGCCGCGCCATGGTATCGCCCTCGCGCGGCAGCACCGGAATCGTCCCGCACGAACAGGATGACACGACTTCTGCGACGCCGGCACTGACGGCAGCCTACAGGAAAAACAACTCGATCACGAGGATGGCGACGATGTTCACCACCTTGATCATCGGATTGATGGCCGGGCCCGCGGTGTCTTTGTAGGGGTCGCCGACGGTGTCGCCGGTGACAGAAGCTTTGTGGGCTTCGCTGCCTTTGCCGCCGTGATTGCCTTCCTCGATGAATTTCTTGGCGTTGTCCCATGCTCCGCCGGAGGAGGTCATGCTGATGCCAACGAACAGGCCGGTCACGATGGTGCCCACCAGCATGCCGCCGAGGGCTTCTTTGCCGAGCGCAGGGACGCCGGCGACGAGGAGCACGGCCGCGACGGGCAGGAGGGCCGGGAGAATCATTTCCCGCAGCGCGGCTTTGGTGACGATGTCCACGCAGGCGGCGTACTCGGGCTTGTCCTTGCCGGTAAGGATGCCGGGGAATTTGGCGATCTGGCGGCGGACTTCGAGCACCACGGCTCCCGCGGCGCGGCCCACGGCTTTGATGCCCATCGCGGTGAACAGGAACGGCAGCAGACCGCCGAGGAACAGTCCGATGAGCACGTTAGGCTCCTTCAAGGAGAAGCTGAGCGCGTAGCCGATCTTCTTTTCCAGTTCCAGATAGTAACTGCCGAACAGCACCAGCGCCGCGAGGCCGGCGGACGCAATGGCATAGCCTTTGGTGACGGCCTTCATGGTGTTGCCCACGGCATCAAGAGCATCGGTGCGGTGCCGCACTTCTTCGGGCAGGCCGCTCATGACAGCGATGCCGCCGGCGTTGTCCGTGATGGGACCGAACGCATCGAGCGAAATGATAATGCCGGCCATGCTGAGCATGCTCATCACGGCGGTGGCCACGCCGAAGAGATCGCCCCACTGATAGCTGAAATAAATCGCGGCCGCGATGAGCAGCACCGGCAGCGCGGTGGCCATGTTGCCGACGGCAAGTCCGGCAATGATGTTGGTGGCGTGACCGGTTTCGGAGGCCTTCGCAATTTCGCGCACCGGCCTGTGGGAAGTGGACGTGTAATAGTTCGTGATAAAGACCGCGGCCATGGTCATCACCAGTCCGATGAGAGCCGCGCCGTAAATGCTGAGAGGCGTGAACGTCTTCTGCCCGATGACAATGGCCTCCGGCAGCAGCATGTTCGTGACCGGCCAGTAGAGTGCCGCGCTCAGCAGCGCGGAAATGCCGACGCCTTCCATGAGCACGCGGTCCGCTTTGGCGGTTTTGCTGCGGAAATTGATGAAGAGCACGCCGAGGATGGCCCCAATGATGGAAATGCCGCCGATAGCAAAAGGATAGACGAGCGCGCCCGCTTCCAGGGGCAACTGCAGCGCGCCAATGAGCAGCGCGCCGATGAGGCTCACGGCATACGTTTCGAAAACGTCCGCCGCCATACCGGCGCAGTCGCCCACATTGTCACCCACGTTGTCAGCAATCGTGGCCGGGTTGCGCGGATCGTCCTCTTTGAGATTGGATTCCACCTTCCCTACCAAATCCGCGCCGACGTCGGCCGCCTTGGTATAGATTCCTCCGCCCAGCCGCGCGAAAACCGAGATCAGGCTCGCCCCGAGCGCCAGCCCCACCAGACTGTCCACGGCGTGCTGGATACCGTGCGGCAGCATCACTTTGTAAAAGACCCCCACACTCAGCAGCGCGAGGCCAACCACGAGCAGTCCCGTCACCGCGCCGCCATTGAAGGCCACGCACAGCGCCCTCGGCTCGCTCTCCGAAGCCGCCTGGGTGGTGCGCACGTTGGCCAGAACCGCAATGCGCATCCCGATGTAGCCAGCAGCCAGCGAGCAGACGGCTCCGATCAAAAACCCGCCGGGCACAGCCATGTCCCGTTTCCACATGAACAGCAGGGCGAAAATGACAGCCGCGATGATCCCGACGGCGACGATTTGGCGGTTCAGGTAGGCGCGCGCGCCCTCCTGAATCGCCCCGGCGACCTCCTGCATCCGCTCGTTGCCGGGGGACGCGGCCTTGATTCGCATGATCAGCCACACCGCGACCACCAACCCGAGGACAGCGAGCACCAGAGCCAGATTGACGCCATTTTGCAGAAGAAACTCGGAAGTCGCGATCACTGAAGATATGCCGGGGGTAAGGATTGCCGGTTAAAAACCGGGGAAAATAGGCGCGGATTCTAGTAGGAGGCTTCGGGGGTGCAAGCTGTCATTTCCAACACATTAGGCGTTGCCGCCGGCCCGCCTGAACCGGCCTGCGATTTACAATGCATTTACGGTGACGCGCCCCGCCGTGCCTCTCATTCCACTCACTCTGAAATCGCTTCAATCATCCTCCCTCGCCGCGGCATTCCTGCTTTTACTCGTCGCACCGCGACTGGTTGGACGGCTCAATGAGGCGGGACACCCTGCCCAACTGGCCGGTGCGGCGGACTGACCTTCGTCCGGCCGTTAACCGGCAGCGCGTTGTTCCGCCGCACTGGCGGATGGAAGCGGCACTTGCGTGACGACGGCAGCGGCGGAAGAGCGGACGTATGAACACGCTTTTCGCCACCCGCCGTTTCTTTCTCACCGCCGCCGTTGGGATGACCTGCCTTGTTCTCAAAGCCGCTGATGAGGCGAAGGACGGGTGGGTTTCACTGTTCAATGGCAAGGACTTGACCGGCTGGAAGGCGCCGGACCCGAATCCGTTCTGGAAGGTCGTGGACGGCGTGCTCGTGGGGGAAAACAACCCGGAGAAAAAGGGGTCGATGCTTTACACCGCGGAGAGCTACGGCGACTTCGAGCTGGAGGCCGATGCGAAATGGCAGGGGGAAATTGACAGCGGGTTCATGGTGCGGAAGCCGGAACTGCAATTGCAGTTCGGCGTGTCGCGCAGCCTCAAGAAGGACATGACCGGGTCGTTCTATGTCGGCAAGTATCCGGAAGAGGCCCAGGCGAAAGACGCCGCGAAACTGTTGAAGGCCGGAGACTGGAACACGTTCAAGCTCCAGGCGAAGGGCGACACGTTCACCGTGTGGATCAACGGCACTCAGGCGTCGCAATACACCAATGCGAAATACGCCGGGCCCGGGCCCATCGGCCTCCAGATCCACGGCGGGCTGGCGATGAAGATCGAGTTCCGCAACGTCCGCATCCGGCCGCTCCCGGCGGCGAAATGAGCCTAAGGTAATCCTTGATTGGCTCCCGGCAGCACTCTCCGCGCTTGCGTGTCGCGGTGAAAAATTGGTAGCCTTGCGGCGATGTGGCGAAATTGTCACCAGCCAGCCCGGTATTCCGCCCTTGCGGCGGTTTTGCTGTGTCTGGCTCCCGGGGAGGTGCAGGGCCACGGGGAGGTGCATGAAATCATTGCGCTGATAACGCGCGAAATTGAAGCGAAGCCGAAAATGGCCAGCCTGCGGTTTGAGCGGGCTTCGCTCTACGCGCAGAATGACCATTTCGCCGAGGCCCTCGAGGATCTCGCGCAGGTGAATGCCCTCGAACCGGGGAACGATCTGCCGATGGCGCTGCGCGGAAACATTTTTCGCCGCATGGGAAAGCCCGCCGAGGCGCGCGCGGAGCAGGAGGCGTTTTTGAAGAAGCATCCGGCCCACGCCCAGGTCAGATTCGACTACTGCCAGACGCTGGCGGAGTTGAAGGAAACGGAGGCCGCGCTGCGCGAACTCGACGCGCTCATCACTGCGGCGGAACATCCCGCACCGGATGCCGTGGCCATGCGGCTGCGGCTCACGGAAGCGCGGGGCGCTGACGGGCCGGCGGCGGCCCTCGTGTGGCTCGATGCTTTCCTGACAAAACACCCGCTGCCGGTTTTTGAGGAGGAGGCGTTGCGTCTGGAGATGAAACTGAACCGCCCGGGCGGCGCCGTGAAACGCATGGACGCCATGATCGCCAAAGCCCCGCGCCCGGAATCGCTCTTTCTGCGCAAGGCGGAACTCCTCGCCGGTGCCGGCGACAAAGCCGGTGCCGCCACCGCCGCCCGCGCGGCGCTGGATGCCATCGGGCGGCTGCCGGCGCACGTCCGCAGCACCCGCGCCACCACCGGCCTGGAAGCGCGCGCGCAACAAATTCTTTCCCGCCCGCCTCTTTCCCGCCCGCCATGATGCGCTGGATCATCCTCATCGCGTTGCTGACGGCGTCCGTTCTCCGCGCGGACGTTCCGGTGCTCCTCCGCGGGCCGTATTTGCAAATGGCGAATTCCACCGCCATCACCGTTTGCTGGCGCACGGACATTCCGGGCACCGGCCGCGTGCGGTATGGCACGTCGGAAGCGGCGCTTGGGAGCATGAGGGAAGAACCGGCGGATGCGATCAATCACGAGTTGCGCCTCACCGGCCTCACTCCCGCCACACACTATTATTACGCGGTGGAAACGGCAGACACGCTGCTGGCCGGGGGCGCGACGCACCACTTTTATACGCCGCCGGCGGACGGCGCGGCGGACGCGGTGCGCTTTTGGGTGCTCGGTGATCCAGGGACGCAGACGCTGGCGCAACGGATGGTGCGCGATGCCTTTGCCCCGCTGCACGCGCAGCGGCGCGCCGATCTTTGGCTCATGCTCGGTGACAATGCTTACTATACCGGCACCGACGTGCAGTTTCAGGGAGCGGTCTTCAATACCTATCCGGATTATCTCAAGACCGTTCCCCTGTGGTCGTGCATTGGAAACCACGAGACCTACGCCGGCGTCGATGCCGGCGGCAAATATGCCTACGACCACATTTTCGTCTTTCCCACAAATGGCGAGTGCGGTGGCGTGGCGTCCGGCACCGAGCGGTATTACTCATGGAACTACGGCCGCGTGCACTTCGTCTCGCTCGATTCCATGACGGTCAGCCGCGCTCCGGATGGCCCGATGGCGCAATGGCTCATGGCCGATCTCGAGGCCAACGTTCAGCCATGGGTCGTCGCTTTCTGGCATCACCCGCCGTATTCGAGAGGCACGCACAACTCCGATTTCGAAGCCGAACTGGTGCAGATGCGG
>Ga0190270_10000894_pt1 | contig 13456 bp, 8 predicted proteins | sample Popmic320T_FD_133748 | JGI IMG/M metagenome (GOLD analysis project Ga0190270, IMG submission 133748) | Populus adjacent soil microbial communities from riparian zone of Weber River, Utah, USA - 320 T | ecosystem: Environmental > Terrestrial > Soil > Riparian zone | place: USA: Utah | collected... | reverse complement strand
GGTAGAGCTCTCACCGATGATTCGCCAAGCGTTCCCCGCCGTTGCCGAAGCGTTCAGTCACATCGGCAACGTGCGCGTGCGCCAGACCGCGTCGGTGGGCGGCAATCTCGCCCACGCGGATTACCGGCTTGATCCGCCGCCGCCGCTGCTGGCGCTTGGCGCCGAGGTTTCGGCCTTTGGTCTCAACGGCGCGCGGACGATTCCGCTCAAGAGCTTTTTCCGCGGCGTGTATGAAACCGTGCTCGAACCCGGTGAGATTCTTACCGAAGTAAAGATTCCTCTTATGCCGGCCAACAGCAAAGCGGTTTATCTCCGCTATAGTACACTGTCGGCGAACGATTGGCCTTGTGTGGGTGTGGCGGCGTTCTTGCTGAAGGAAAACGGCCGATGCAAGGAGTTGCGTGTCGCGCTGGGCGGCGTGGCGGCGACGCCGCTTTTGCTTTCCGGTTTAGAATTCGCCCACGACCAGACACTCGATGACGCGGTGATGACAAAGATCTTAGCCGCGGTGGATGAGCAAATTTCGCCGTCGTCCGACTTGCGCGGCTCGGAGTGGTACAAGCGGCGGATGGCGCGGTTGTTTACCAAAAAGGCGATCGAGCAACTGAACGGATAGCCCGTGGCAAACTTCGCAGTGTACGGACAATCGCGGCCGCGGTAAGGGATTGAAACGATGAAGCGCGACATCACACTTACGATCAACCAGCGCGTGGAGAGCTTCGCCATCGACGACGCCGACACACTGCTCGAAGTCTTGCGCGATCACTTCAAGTTTTGGAGCGTGCGCGAAGGCTGCGGTGTCGGCGCCTGTGGGACGTGCACAGTATTGCTCGACGGCAAGCCGGTGAGCTCGTGCTTTTTACTCGCGGCACGCGCTGCTGGACACAATATTACGACTGTGGAAGGGTTGAGCGACGGTGAGTCGCTCCATCCGATCCAGCAAGCGTGGGTCGAGGAGCGGGCATTGCAATGCGCCTACTGTACACCCGGCTTCGTGCTCTCAGTAAAAGTGCTGCTCGAAGAGAATCCCAATCCTAGCGATGAAGAAATACGTGAATATCTTGCCGGCAATCTTTGCCGCTGCGCCGGTTATGCCGATATCCTGCGAGCAGTGCGCGCGGCGCAAGAAAAACTGCGCGCATAGTCTACCGAATTGCCGCACGCAGGATCGATTTGTTCGGACATGTCCGAACAAATTCGCCCCATTCATCGATCATGTCGGTCATTCACCCGGCCCTGACAAAAATGTTCCACATCGGTGTAATTTGGCCGTTGGCTCGTTAGAAGTTTTCCGCGATCGATTCTCCCACAGTGACAACTCATTGGATTCCTTGTGGAATTTTTGACCGAGCCAAGTGCAATCAGACGGTAGCACTGGCATGTTAAATGCAGTTTTACGTCATTGACGTTGATCTGTCGTAACTGCGCACTCACTCAGAAATTCTGCTATGGACACAACCCGCGCTATCAACTCCACACACGCGAATTCGCGCAGCTGGAGTCTAGACCGCATCTTCGATGCGGCTAAAAAAGACACGGTCATCCGATTGCGCTGGCCGCTGGTGATTCTGTCCTCATATCTTCTCTATTACAGTCCGGCGGCGTGGTTGACCGCGAATCAAGTGCAGGCGATTTTGAGTCTTTATCTCCTGAGTCACGCCACCTTGTATTTTGTCGCCGACGACTTATTCGATTCGCCCTATTTTTACGGGCCGTTACTGGTGTTTGATTCGCTGGTTCTGGCCGTCGCGCTTAGTTTTAGCGGCACTGCCAACACCGATTTCTTAATAGCTTGCGTTACGACTTTGGTGTTGAGCACGATTTGTAATGATGTTCGCGGACTGCTCGTCGTTACCTTCCTGGCGCCGGCCATATATGCGTACTCGGTGTTTAGTTCTGCCGCTGTGCTACCGCCGGAAATCTATCTGCAGCTGCCGTTTCCTTTTGTCATTTCGCTTTTCTACGGCTATTTCGCCCAAGTTGCACGGATGCGGCGCAGCGCTCGGCAGAAGGAAGAACAAGTCCAGCGCCAACTAAAAACGGCGGAAGAAATTCGTCGCCAACGGGAGCGCCTGGAGGTTTTGCATAAAGTTAACTTGTCGGTGACCTCGACGATCGATAGTGCCAAGATTCTGGAGGCATTTCTCGACTGCGCGCTGATTCATCTGCCCTACGCGGCGGCGATCGTGCGGCTCAAGAGCCATGATACCGGGCTGCTTGAAACGGCGGCGACGCGGGGCGTTGATATGACGCGTTTTAGCGAGTCAAAAGAGCTGCTCAATTTCATCGATCGTGTCGTAACCGAAGCTATCCCATTGACCGTTGGCAATGCTTTTGCCGACCCCGAGGTCGCGCACCTCCAATTATTGAAAGATGAAGGGTTGGTAGCGTTTCTCGATTTGCCGCTGATCGCCAACAATGAGGCGCTCGGCGCTTTGGCGTTTTTCACCCGTGAGGCGCATCAGTTTGGCGCCGATGAAGTGGATTTTTTATCGACCCTCGCCGGACAAGCGGCGATCGCTATCCATCACGTGCAATTATACGATCGCAGCCAGCAGCAAGGCGCAGAACTGCGTCATGCCCATCACATCAAAGATGATTTTTTGAAAGCGGTGACCACCGAGCTCAAGACGCCGCTTAGTGTGATTACCGGTTACACAGATATGTTTCGCGATGGATTGCTCGGTTCGATGACGCCGATCCAGGAAAAAGCGATCGAAACCGTGGCGCGCCAGTCCAAAGATCTTAATCGCCTAATCAACAGCGTGCTCCAGGTGAGCTCCATGGAGGCGGAGACATTGCGCATCCAGTTGCAGGACATGAGCCTCTGGGAGTTCCTTTCCGAGTTAAGACTGCAATATGACCAGCCGCTGGGGAAAAATGTAAAATTCGTTTGGGACTATCCGGACGACTTTCCCACTCTCCAGGGTGACCGGGGCAAGCTCAAACGGATATTGGAAAATCTGATCAACAACGCCATCAAATTCACCGATCACGGCACGATTACCGTTTCGACCAAGTATCTAGCGGCTAAAAAAATGTTGTATTTTACCATCGCCGACACCGGCGTGGGGATTCCTGAGGAACAGATCGCCGCGGTATTCGAACGATTCCGCCAAGTTCACGACGCCGATGCGAGGATGCAGCGCGGTGGCATGGGTCTCGGACTTTACGTAGTCAAGAAGTACGTCGATCTGCTCGGCGGAAAGGTGCATGTCGAGAGTCGCGCTGGGCAGGGGTCGACGTTTGTTTTGCAAATTCCGGCGCCGTTGGCCAAGCTCGTGACCGGGCACGAACAGTTATTGCTTATCACAGAACGCGCCGGCGCGGCGATGCGCCAACACTAAATTGTCTGCACGGAGAATTTCAGAGTTGCGCAAGCGCGCCGGTCTGGCGCCTAGCGTGACGGGTCGGAAAACGCGAGGTTGTCGCGCCGCAGATACATTCTAACCCACTGATCGTAGAGATTGTCTGGCCGGAAAACATCGATCTCTTTACGGCCTTCCGGCGTTTCAACTACCATACTGACTGAAAGTTCCTGCCAGGAAATGCCTAACAACCGTTCGTTCTTTCGTCCAGCCAGATCGCCAATGGTGCGCAGTAACTGGGAGAGCGAATGGCCGTCGGCGGTGCCGCTTTGCTGGCGCCGCCGGGCGCGCTGTTCGCGCTCAATGCGGTCCAGCTCGGCGACCGAATAACGTAATCTCCTGCCAGTCTCGGCAGAGGGAAGCTGATAGGGTTCTTCCTGGCCGAGGACGCGCGGCGGAATCTTGTTACGCCATAGTTTTTGCAGCCGGTTGCGGCTGATACGAAAGAGCGGATTGCTGCTTTCGGGCTGCTCCTCGAAACGAACCCAAACCAAATAGGCGCTGCCGGTACATTCGAGATTGAATGCCCTCAAATGGAGATTTTCCAGGTCCTGTCCGATCGCTCGTAGATGACGAGCATAATCGCTTGGGCTTATTCTCGCTTCCATAGTTTTAGTTCCAACGCCAACGCTGGCGGACGGCGGCGTGGCGCCAACGAGTCGAAGCTTCGAGTGGTGTCGTGTCGGTCGGGATGATTTTCTAACCCCACGAATAATACTAAGCACAGGCAGCTTATAGTTGCAATTGAGACAAAAATTCGTCAGCGAGGACTTGATCCCGTGGGTGCGATGTTGAGTGATCGCAAAGCCGATAAAGAAATTACAGTTCGGACAAAGCCGGGCGCGGTACTTGGACATGCAGTTGACTCAGTTATTGGCGCAACTATCTATGCGTATGCGCCCCCAAAGTCAAGCGAGTATTCGCCCGCTCGCGTGATAAATCTGACGAGTTTCCAATAGCTTGCCCGGATTACCCCGAGTCGGGAAACTTCTTGTCCAACGGGAGACATTTGTGCGCACATTTGGCGCTAAATCGGGCCTGGATAGTTTTCTGCCAAGATCCCACCGATGAGATGGGGTAGTCGCCGGCATCACGGCCAATCGCTTGTGCAGACTGTGGCGTTGGCGCCGTCCGTGCCGGGAGATAAAAAACCTTCCCGGCATTTTGGATTCGCAGTGAAGATACGATCGCTATTCTTGCGGCGAGGCGGGGAAGATCAGCGATTTGATGACGACGGGTACCGAGCCCGACGAGGGAATCAGAGCGCCAACATCGATGTAGTCGAAGTCGTTGAGCGCGATGCCGTCGATGGACACAATGGCACTGTCGATTTTTAACTCTTCCTGGAAGTGAAGGCCGACAATGCCGCCGATGTCGCCGTCATTGACCAGAATAAGCGGGTGGCCTTTGGCCATAATATCTTTGAGCCCTTCGACGACACCGCTGCAAAACGCTTGCAGCCGGTGAAAGGTCGCTGAGCCGTCCCAGTGAAACGCCACGGCGACGGGCTGGCGACCGTGCAGCAGGTCGAGCCGGCGCAGCGCGCTGAGCAGCGCATCGCGAACCTGCTCTTTGGTGAAATCCTCTTGGTTGAGCGGGAACTCCGGCGCGACGACGCCGACGTTGCGCACCGGGACAGCGTCGTCGGGCGCAATGAAAATGGTATTGCCACTCACCTGGACGGTGTACTGGGAGGCGCCGATGACGGTGGCGCGAATGCGCGCGTTGGGTTCCATCACCAACAGATCCAAGTCGGCCATGCGCCGGTGCACCTCGTCGGCGATCAGCGGCCCAAGATCGCCGAAAGTCGATTTACTCCGATTGTAAATAAACTCGGATACTCCGCCGGAAAACATCACGCAATCAATTTCGCCCTTGAACGTAAGCGACGGCAGCCGGAGCAAACTCTTGACGTCATCGCTAAGCGGCTCCGGCTTCAGCATGGCAAAAAGCTTATCCATCATCCCCGCGACCATCTTGCGCAGATTTTCTTCTGAAACTTTCTGTCCGAGTTCGACGGCGAAGCCGGCCCAGGCGGCGTGTTTTCGTCCCGCCTCTTCGATGCGCACGATGGCGCCGTCGTTGTCGAAAGCCAGCAGGCGCGCGCCGATGTCGATGGCGGAAACTTCTTGCACCTTGCCATTGTTACAAAGCGCAAACTTGCTCGTGCCGCCGCCGACGTCGATATTCAAAACTACGCCGCCGATCTTTCCCGAGTGCGCCACCGCGCCCGAGCCGTGTCCAGCCATGGTGGCTTCAAGGCCGTCGCCGGCGCTAACGGCGACGAATTTGCCGGCCTCCTGCGCGAATAGATCGGCAATAGCGCGGGCGTTACGCCGGCGCACGGCGACGCCGGTCAGAATCAATGCGCCGGTGTCGACTTCCTCGCGGCGAATTTTTGCGTCTTTGTATTGCTGGTTGATAAACGCGCCGAGCGCTTCGACATCGATGCGGGTGTCGTCGACGTAGGGTGTGAGCAGTATTTGCGATTCGTTCAAGATGTCGCGTTTGGTCACGCGATAACGCGAACCTTCGAGGGTCAGTTCGAGCCGGGAAAATACCAGATGCGATGTCGAGGAGCCGATATCGACGCCGACGCTGGTGAGCCGAAGATTTTCTTCGTCCTGCATGTGGCGGTTGGCATTGGAAAACGAACCTCTAGGTGCGGTGGCCATTGAAATCCTTATTCAGTAAAAAAGTTAAGAGTCCAGCGTCTGGAATTCATTGGTACCTTAGAACCCAGACGCTGGACGCGAGACGAGTTTAGTAGGAGTTCTTGTAAAGATCGGGCTCCATGCGCGACTTGGCGCCAACGGCCGCTAGCGTCTCTTCGAATTCTTTACGCAGGAAGGGATCTTCTTCGTTGTATGGAACCGCAGTGCCGCCGTCTTTCATGTCGATGGCGCCGTAGTCGATCGCTTTTTCGCCGGGACGGCCACGGTCACGTCCTGGCGCATTGGGGCCGAACCAGGCGGTAAGACGCAGAGGCTCTTTGCTGGCGCCGAAATGGGCGTGGAACCAGTTGCCGCTCATCGGCGCCGCGCTGACCATGCCGACTGGCTCGTAATCTTGGCGGCGGATTTCTTCCGTTGTGCCTTTTTCCCAGGGATGCGTGCCCAACTTCGACGGCCAGGTGTAAGTGTAGCCTTTGCCGCTGAGACAGATCAGCACCGCGGCGGAGCCGTGCGCGTGAGCTTTGGAATAGCGGCCGGTTTCATGTTGGCCGATCCAAAAATAGAAATGCTGTCCCGCCATATGCGGTTCGATGCGCCGATAGCCCGGCGAGCGGCGGTTATCCATCGGCAGTTCGCAATTCATGACGTCGGGAATGATGTTGGTCTTGCGCATGGCGAGACCGCGCAAGGGGTCAGGCGTCACATCTTCTTTGTATTTGAAATAATCGTCGGTGGGATCGAAGCGGTCTTTGAATTGATAGGGACAATTGAAGATAAAATCTTCATTGCCGAAGTTGTTCATAATGTTTGGCGCCGTGGTCCCAGCTAATAAGAGTGCTGGACTGGAAGTGGCGTTGACGATGCGGTGCGTCGCGTTCATCGGAATGGCGAAGATCGAACCTCTCTGCCATTCGAAGGTTAGCTTCTTTGGATTGCCATCTACCCAGACTTCCGTCGTGCCGCGGCCGTCAACGACGAGATACTGCTCTTCGTAGAGATGCTTTTCAGGATTCAACGCCCCGGCGCCGGGAACTTCGACGACATAACTGCCCCACAGCCCTTCGGTGCCGAGCAGTTGAATAAACGTGCCGTTGCCGCCCATGCGCTTCCACGGTTTGCGTGGCAAGTCCTGCACCCGGCGCACGCCGATATCGCGATAAATCGGAATCCCCTGCGCTTCCATGAAGTTGTCATAAGGCGTGTTGGGCCGGAGAAATTTCCCTAGTCCGGCCCTGGTTTTATTGTCTGTCGGTTCCTTAAATGCCTGCTCGGTCGGATGATCCATAATGCCTCCTTAGAAGATGTTGTTGTCGTGACGATCTTATATCGATCAGAATCTGCGGACTCGGCAAAGAACAAACTGCTTAAGATCGGCGCATGTATTCAATCAATTTATAGTCTGACGGAAAGGGAGTCAAACGAGCGGGCAAACCATTCTAGTTATGGGGACGTTAAGTTAAGTCGGCGCGTTGCCGATCTTCGGTGCCGCCGTTCACAAACGCGCGGTTAGCTGTGACCTACAAACTTGTAGCTCAAGCCTAGTTTGGTGGCGAAAGCGCTAACACGTGTCTCTGAAATGGAATCGGCGATCCACATGCAGTTCGCGAACGCGTCCGGCCACTCAAGCACAGCCTGGCGGTCTGCGTAGACGAAGATGTGATCGAAAAGCTCTGGTTCGGCGTGGTGCTGAGAGGCGCTGGCAAGCGCTTCAAAGAGGGAAGAGGTAAAGCGACAGCGGAACCGCTTGATCGTACCCGTTGACCAGAGCGTCTGTGGCTCTGGCAGGTATGAACCAGCGTCGATGTGTTGCTCGAAGATCTGCACGATATCCGCGGCGATTGATGAACCTTCGAGGAAAACGGCGGTTGTTTCGGGAAAAGCCGGGGGAAGCGCTTGTAAAAAAATCATGCTATCGACCGCACCTTCCTCGAGTTCCCAGCATGGTCCCACCGGTAGAGAAAGCGGAATTTTCATTGGGCGCGGCACTCTTGGCGTTGTTTCTTCATGGTTAACTATTAAGTGACCAATTAGGCGGTGAAAAATGCCGGTCAACCTACCTCATAACACGCGCCCGCAGATCTACCTACGCTGAGCCTGGAGCTATTTCGTAAACGTCAGCCGCTTGTAAACCTGCCGGACCGAATCGACATCCCGTTTGCAATACTCGACGATCTCCGGCAATTTCCCGGCGCGATAGTAGGGGTATACTTTAGAGCCGTCGAGGTTTTCTTTCGGCGACGGGATGCTGAGGGCTTTTGCTAGGGTATCGAGACTCACGTGTTCGCGGCCCCATTTGCTCCACTCTTGCATGGTGTCGAAGATCGGCGCGTTGCGGAAGCGGGCGAACGGGATATCGCGCAACGGTTTGATCTGGTGGATCACCGAGCGTTGGTAGAGAAAGCGCATGTCAAAGTCGAGAATATTGTGGCCGACGAAGAGATTGCAGTCGATGGCAAGCTTCCAGAAGTTTCTGATGATGTCGGTTTCCTCGCCTTGGAGGACTTGGATCGGCGCGTCGCCGGGTGGGTCGATGGCGTAACACAGGCAGATGATTTTTGCCGTGGCCGCGGACAAGCTCAGTTTTTTGATTAGCTCGGCTTCATCGAGTTTGATTTGCTCTTCGAGGAGACCGTTCTCCTGAAGCGACTTTTCGGTCGGCACGGTTTCGATGTCGAAGAAAAAGATTTTCATAAGTTTTCGACCCTCGTTTGGCAACCGAGACTTAGAACAGAGTCAATTCTTCATTCAGCTTTGTTCCGACTTCAATGGCTTCGCCCGGCCGCAGAAAAATTAACTTAAACGCCGCCACCTGGCGTTGCAGGCTTTTTTCTGCCGCCTGGACATAAATTTCCGCCTGCTGACGATAGCGCTCGACGCCTCGTTTGAGTTCGCTGGATTCGATCCTATCTGTCTTATAGTCAGCCAGGTAAAGCAAGCCATTTTTCTCGTAGATGAGATCGATGACGCCTTCCATGATCCGGCCGTTCCAGGGCATCAGCAGCGGCACTTCGCGGCCGAGGATACTTGCTTGTTTGAGTTCGGAGTAAGCGGAGGACTGAAAAAAGCCGCTGAGAATATCGTGCAGTTCCGATTCGATCCCCGCGCGCGCCGCCTGGAGTTCTTGCGGCAGCGCGTGATCGATGAATTGCCGTAGATGTTCGTGGAAGTTTTTGCTTTCTCCAGTGAACCGCCAATTTTGCAAAAATCGATGCGCGAGATCGCCGACAACGAGAGCCGGGGTTTGCCGCTCGATGCGGCGGCTAACTTTATTACCCGCTTCAGTTGTGGTTTCTTCTTGCCGTTTCAAACTCGTCGGGGTTATGAAGGGCGCCATTTGTTGCGCCTTTTCATAGTTCGCCGTGCGGCGCGCCCAGGTGTCGACGAAGGGTTGCCAATTGGGACTTTTCCTGGCGCGCTGGGTTTTACTGTTCGACCGGCTCGGTGCGCTGAGAGTTTCGCTCACGACTTCAATCTCGATCGTACCGTTGCCGACCGAAACGCTTTTTGCTGCGTCGGCGGCGCCGATGGCGCCGTTCAACGTGTCGTCGAGCATGGCGAGAAAACTACCCCTCGAGCGCCGGTTGCTCGGCGCGCAGGAGAGGATTAAATGCTCGCGCGCGCGGGTCATGGCGACGTAGAGCAAGCGTTTTTGCTCGCCGGCGTTTCTCAACCTGGTTTTTTCACGGATGAAGAGTCCGGCGAGGTCGGCGATCTGTCCGATGCGTAACCCGGTCAGGCCGGTCGACCAGTCGTAGGTCGATTCCGCGTCGCTGCTGCGTCTGCCCTCGGTGCCGGCTTGGCAGCCGGCTAAGACGACGACGGGAAACTCCAGCCCTTTCGATTTGTGAATGCTCATAATGCGTACGGCATCGAGATTTTCCTCGGCGAGCACGCTTTCGCCTTCTTCTTTAACGTCGAGCACGCGCCGTTCGAGTTGGCGGATCGCTTCCTTGAGCGTGGTCAATCCTTCACTACCAAGCTGGTCAGCCTGTTGCTTGAGCTTTGCCAAATTCGCCACGGCTTGCTCGCCGTGGAAATGGCAGGCGGCGAGCAGTTCCACCGGCAAAACCTGGAACACATGCGCCACCGCGGCGCCGATCGCCAAGGTGCGAGTCTCGACGTTGAGTTGGGCCAGGGTGTCGTAAAGTTGAGCGAGGATTGGCGGGCAATGTTTCACGTCGAGTTTCGCGGCGGCGCGGTAGTCGAGCAAGTTTTGCCGATGCAGTTCATAAATCTGCTGATCGGTGAGCCCGCCCAAAGGCGAACGCAGCACGCCGACCAACGCCAGGCGATCGAACGGATTTTCCACCGCGCGCAGCAGGTTCACCGCGTCGATGATTTCCTTGGCGGCGTAAAAATGGCGCTCGCCTTCAACGACGTAGCGAATACCCTGGCGGCGAAACGGTTCCAAATAGTCGTGAATGTCGGTCAGCTTGCGAAATAGAATGGCGACGTCTTTCGCCTGAACGTAGACGCTTTCACCGCCAGCGTTGAGAATCCGCGCCTTGTCTAACACGACTTCTTTTAACCAGCGCGCCAAGCTCTCGCCTTCGAGGCGGCGCGCGCTTTCGGCATTGATTTCTTTCTCGGTGACGATTTTTCTGACAGCGACCTTGGCGAGAGTTCCGGCCCTCGCTGCGGCCCGGCCCGGCGCCGGCTGGATAGCGATGTAGGGCGGCTGCACGCCGTCCTGGGCCTGAATCAAGTTTTCAAAAACGCCGTTGACGGCGTCGATGATCGCCGCGTCGCTGCGAAAGTTCGTCGTCAGGCGGCATTCCAGGCCGTTTTGCGCTTTGATGATTTTCTCGACGACCTCCAGATAAGCCTCGATGTCGGCGCGGCGAAAGGCATAGATCGATTGTTTTGGATCGCCGACGACGAAGATTTTTCCCGGCTCGACTTTGACCTGGCGCCAATCCGCTGCGGCCTGGCCGGACCGTTCGGCCAAATAGAGAAGAATTTCGTATTGAATCGGGTCGGTATCCTGAAACTCGTCGATCAGGATCGTCCGATAGCGACGTTTGAGGTCGGCGCGCACGCGGCGCTGGTCGCGCACGAGGTTGCGCGCGCGCACCAGTAGGCCGTCGAATGAAAGATGGCCGTCGCGGATGAAGCGTTCGCGGCAATCTTCGGCGAAGGGCGCGAGCAAGCGCCACAGCCGCTCGGTCGTCTCGCCATCGACGCTCAGGAGTCCCTTGGCGGCGCGGACCATTTCTTGGGCATTGCCGATGTCCACTTCGTCCCAACCGTTCACGTTTCGACTGATCGACTGATCGCTCAGCGACGCGAGTTCGTCGGCCCAGGTTTCGCTGCGTTGACCAGTGCGTTTGAATTCGCTTAAAACTTTGCCCGCGGCGCGCACTAACTTCTCATTGACCCGGTCCTCCGGGTGGCGCGCGCTCAAAGCTCGGGCATCGCGATCGAGTCGGGCGATCCAGTGGGTTAGCGCCGCTGGCGTTGAGTTTACCGTATCGCTGTTGCGCTGAAGATCGACCGCTTCCGCGCTGAGCGATTTGGCCAAGACTTTGATGTGATCGAGCTGACAGCGGGCGAGAATTTGCCGCCATTCCTCGGCGCGCTGACTCGATAGTGCGAGTTCCACGTCAAGCCACTGATCCCACTGCTCGTCAAACAAGCGGTCAAATTCTCGACCATCGTCTTCCCGAAACTGCGGATCGACGCCGGCTTCGAGCGGATAGAGTCGCAGCAACGTCGCGGCGAAACTGTGGATCGTGCCGATATCGCTGCGCTCCATATTTCTCAGCGCGTCGTGAATACGGCTGTCCAGTTCAGCTTTGGAAAGCTGATAGAGGGCGATCAACTGCTCGACCGCTTGCTTATTTTTTTTCTCGCCGTCGTTCGCCGGCTCATGATCAAGCTCAACGGCGAGATAAGTCTGCAAACGCTCGCGCAGCCTGAGCTTCATTTCATCGGCGGCTTTGTTGGTAAACGTCAGGGCGACGATCTCGGTGATTTTGAGCGGTTCGGGATTGCGCAAGATCAAATGCACCAGTCGATCGACCAACAATGTGGTTTTGCCGGTGCCCGCGCCGGCGGTGACGACGAGATTACGATCGAACGTTGTGACGGCAACCTGGCGGTCATTGGCGTCGGGAAGCTCAACGTTGGCTTGTTTGACGCTCATAACTCCTTCGGATCTTTTTCGCGCAAAGCGCGATGGGCCTCGGTGCGCGGATCGTTTTCGGCGCGCCACAGGCTCGGCGGATGATTCTTACGGCAGATGGTTGCCACCTCGCAGCGGCCGCAATATTCGCCGCGGTTGATGAAGAAGCGTCCCTGACGCACGCCCTCGGCCAAGTAGGCGATGGTTTGTTGGGTCGACGCGCCGACTTTGCCATCGAGACCGGCTTTGCCGTAGGCCGCCGCGATCAGCGGGCCGTCGGCCCAGCGCGGTGCGATGTAGTAAAAATCCGCCTCAATGGCAGGCGGCGCAGGATTATCGCTTTGCTCGGTGGACCAATGTTCGGCCAGCAAATAATAAAATGGCGGCTGCAAGCGTTCACCGCGCAACGCCGCGCGAATGAGATTTTTATCCGCCGGCGCCGGGCTGGCGCCAAATTTGAATTTGTAATCGATCACCCGAAGCCCATTGTCATTACGATCGATCCGGTCCATGCGGCCGTGGATGGCCAGGTTGTTTAGCGGCTCGGGCCAGTCATTGGGCAATCGACCGGTGACGGAGGTTTCCAAACTCACCGGGACAAAGCCTGAGATTGATAGCTCGTTAAGGTCTTGCGCGATGGCTTGACGCAGCAGTTGAGTCAGACCGTCCTTCAAGCTCTCCCATGCCAGCGGATAGCCCACCGGATTTTTCCCTTCGTAGTCGGCGAAAGCGTGGGCCGCGACGTCGAGCAGAATCGTCTCTATGTTGGTTGCGCTCGCTCTGCCGTTAAAGTAGCCGCTGTCGATCAGCGTGCGGTAAAACCGGTTCAAAATTTCATGGCCGAGCTCGCCGAACTCGGCGGGACTCGGACCGAGGATTTCTTCAGGGCGATCGAGGGGCTCCAAGCCCAGCACGTGGCGCGCGAAAAATTGAAATGGGCAGCGCGCGTAGGTTTCCAGTGCCGTGGGTGACAGACCGCGCGCGGAGAAACGTGTCCAGTAGTTGTCAATGTCTCCGAGCATGCCGTCGTAGGCCAGTAAAAGCTCGCTCGCTTGGTCGAGCTCGGCGACGACTTTCCGCCCTTGTTGGTAAAGCGCCGGCAGTGGCGCTGTGGCATCGATGAGCGACGTGGGGTCTTGGCCTTCGAGCGTCAGCCGAATCGCGAGTTCTGCCGGCAATAAAAACTCCGGGCGGTGGAAGGGCGCCGTGGCGGCTTTTTCAGTGATGCTGCGCGGAATCGTTACCGTCGCAACTTTGTGACCGGCGCTTTCGAGAGCGCGTTTAAGCTC
>Ga0190270_10000893_pt1 | contig 13459 bp, 15 predicted proteins | sample Popmic320T_FD_133748 | JGI IMG/M metagenome (GOLD analysis project Ga0190270, IMG submission 133748) | Populus adjacent soil microbial communities from riparian zone of Weber River, Utah, USA - 320 T | ecosystem: Environmental > Terrestrial > Soil > Riparian zone | place: USA: Utah | collected... | reverse complement strand
GTGGAGATCCGGGGCCGCGCGGCCCACGCGGGGGTCGAGCCCGAGCGGGGCCGTCACGCCGTGCTGCAGGGTGCCCACCTCATCCTCGCGTTGCAGGGGCTGAACGGGCGCTGGCCCGGCGTCACCGTCAACGTCGGCGTCGTGGAAGGCGGGACGCGGCCCAACGTGGTGCCCGACGCGTGCCGGCTGCAGATCGATCTGCGCTCCCCGCAGCGCGACACGCTGGAGGAGGCCGAGCGGGCGGTCGCCGAGATCTGCGCCGCCTCCCCCACGGTCGATGGGACGACGGTCGAGGTGCACGCCGCCGCGTGGCACCGTCCGATGGAGCGCAGCGCGGCGTCCGAGCGGCTCGTCGGGTTGGCGGCGGGGTTCGCCGCCGAGCTCGGGTTCGACCTGCGCGACGCCGCGACCGGCGGCGCTTCGGACGCGAACACCACGAGCGCTGCCGGGACCCCGACGCTCGACGGCCTTGGACCGATCGGCGGCGACGACCATGCGCCGGGGGAGTGGCTCGACCTCGCGAGCGTCGTCCCGCGGACGACGATGCTGGCCGCCCTCATCGCGTCCTCATGACCCGCGGGAGCGGGGGGCCCGCCGTATGAGCGAGGACTGGCGGTTCGACGAGCTGCACCCCGAGGCGTTCCGGACGCTCGTGGAAGGGGTCCCCGCGATCCTGTACATCGACCGCCCCGACGAGGCGTCGACGAACCTGTACACGAGCCCCCAGGTCGAGGAGGTGCTCGGCTTCACGGTCGAGGAATGGGTGAGCGACCCGGACCTGTGGCACGCCCGGCTGCACCCCGACGATCGCGACGAGGTGATGACGGCCAACCGCATCTCGAACGAACGGGTACAGCACTTCGTGGCCGAGTACCGCCTGCGGGCCAAGGACGGGACGTGGCATTGGATCCGCGACGAGGCGGCACCCATGCGCGACACGGACGGCACGCTCGTGTTCTGGCGCGGCGTCATGCTCGACATCACCGAGCGCAAGGAGGCGGAGGAGGAGGCGCGCGTCGCGCGGGAGCGGCTGCAGGCGCTCATCGACAACATCCCCGCGGTCGTCTACGTGGAGATCCCCGGGGGCGACGCCGAGGGGTTCTTCCTGAGCGCGTACGTGGAGCGGCTGCTCGGCTACACGCCCGACGAGTGGACGTGGACGCCGGACTTCTGGCTCGACCACCTCCACCCCGACGATCGCCAGCTCGTCAAGGACCAGGACGACGCCACGGATCGCTCGCGCGAGCCATACGCCGCCACCTACCGGATCCGCGCCGCCGACGGACGCTGGGTCTGGGTTCACGACACGGCGGCCTTCGTGGCGGGCGAAGACGGGGACGGGTTCTGGCAGGGCTTCATGTTCGACGTCACCGAACGCATGGAGGCCGAGTCGCGCCTCCGGTGGAGCCTCGACGTGCTGCGGCGGACCCTGCAGCAGCGGCGCGAGCTGGCCCAACGGGTGCAGCAGGCGCAGGAGGCGGAGCGGCGCCGCATCGCCGCCGACCTGCACGACGACCCCATCCAGGTGATGAGCGCGGTCGACATGCGGCTGCAGATGCTCGCGGCCTACCCGCAGAGCGTGAGCACCGAGGAGATCGAGCTGCTCGAGGCGGACGTGCGCGGGGCGATCGAGCGGATGCGGTCGATGCTGTTCGAGCTCCGTCCCGCGGCGCTCGAACGCGACGGGCTCGTCGCGGCGCTGGAGCTGTACGTGGAGCACACCGCGCGGGATGCGGGGTGGACGTGGGAGGTGCGCGGCGAGGTGCGGGCCGAGCCCGATCCCGACATGCAGGTCCTCCTGTACCGGATCGCACAGGAGGCCGTCCAGAACGCCCGCAAGCACGCCGGCGCGACGACGGTCCGGGTCGACGTGGCCACCGCCGGCGACGGCGTGAGCGTCCGCGTCTACGACGACGGGACCGGGTTCGACACCGACGCGGCGCCGGTACCGGGTCACCTCGGCCTCTCGGCGATGCAGGAGAGCGCCGAGCTCGCCGGTGGGTGGGTCCGGGTCGCGAGCACGCCGGGGGAGGGCTCGACCGTGGAGTGCTGGCTCCCGGCCCGCGTCGCGGCGCCGCCCGACGGCGCGTGACGTCGGCCTAGTCGGCGGCGACGATCCGCAGCGGGCGGCCCACCGCCGCCGCGAAGCGGTCCGCCACCGCACGGGGGCGCCACCCCGCGGGCACGGGGGCCCGGACCTCGAACCCGTCGCCGGTCCAGGCGCACCCGACCTCGGCCGGCGCGTCCTTCGGGATCCGACGGTGCAGATCATCGGCCAGGGCGAGCGTGGCCGCGGCACGCTCCACGACGGCGCGGTCCTGCTCGTCCACGAGGCGGCCGCCCGACGAGTCGTCGCCGGCGTCGCGGAGGATCGTGGCGAGCGCGGCGAGGTCGGCGTGCGAGAACCCGGCGAGGTCCGCCGTCAGCACGATCATCGCCGCGTGTTCGAACCGGTCGTAGTAGTCGATCGCGCGGCCGACGTCCACGAGCGCCGCCGCGTGGGTGAGCATCTCGCGGACCGAGGACGGCGACGTCGCGTCGAGCACGTCGAAGACCTTCGTCGCGATCGCCGTCCGGCGTTCGGCCGACTCCGCGTCCCACGTGGCGAACCGTCGGGCCAGCGTCGCCACCGAGATCGTCCGCACCCACGACGCCGGCGGGACCTCGCGACCGAACGAGTCGAGCGCCAGCCCCTCGCGGATGCCGCGGCTCGACACGATGAGGCGCCGTGCCCCGACGTGCCCCATGATCCGGTGCACCACGATCGCGCCACCGACGATCGTGTCGGCCCGGTCGGGGTTCAGCCCCGGCACGAGGGCGCGACGCTTCATCGACCGTTCGGCGAGGTCGTCGATGATCCCCGCCAGCCGCCGGGCGGTGAGCTCGTACCCGTGGAGGAGCGGCATCTCCGCCGCCGTGCGGCGCAGGTCGACCTTCGCCAGGTTCCGGACCGTGCCGCCGATGCCGACCAGGTCCTCGTGTTTGTGCAGCTCGCTCACGCCGGCGTCGTCGAGGGCATCGGTCAGCGCGTGCCGCAGGCGGCCCATCTCCTTGTCCGTCGGCGGGTCGTGGTCGAGGAAGCGGTCCGATGCCCGCAGCGACCCGAACGGCACCGACCACGAGGGACCCGGACGCCGGTCCTCGAACCGCGTGAGCTCGACGCTGCCCCCGCCGACGTCCATCGTGACCCCCGCGGCGACTGGCAGGTCGTGCACCGCGCCCAGGAACCCCAGCTGCGCCTCGAGGCCCGCGTCGATGACCTCGAGCGGGACGCCGATCGACCGAGCCCCGGCCACCAGGTCCGCACCGTCGCTCGCCTCGCGGACCGCCGAGGTCGCGACCGCGATGATCCGCGTGGCGCCGGCGCCGTCGGCGACCGCCTTGAAGTCGTGGAGCGCCTCGACCGCGCGGGCGATCGCCTCGGGTCCGAGCACGTCGTCGTCGCGGAGCTCGCGCGCCAGGCGGAGCGACGCCCGCGCGTCCTCGAGGACATCGAGGTGCTCGTCGTCGCGCAGCCGGAACACGATCATCCGGCCCGAGTTCGAGCCGATGTCGACGACCGCGAACGGCCGGTCGTCGGAGGTGGGCTCGCGCATGCGCGCCCATGCTCCCACAGCGGGGTCGGGCGGCGGAGCACGGTTGACGCGCTCCCCGAGGCTCGCGAAGATGCCCGGGCCCGCCGTCGCGTGCGTCCCCGGAAGGATCCGTGATCGTCCATGGCCCGAGCGCACGCCCGCACCGTTTACCTCACCTACGGGGGCCGGGTTCGGGTTCGCCACCCGGCTCATGTGGACCACGTACATCGTCTTCGCCACGGTCGAGCTCGGGCTGGATCCGTTGCAGCTGGTCCTGCTCGGGACCGTGCTCGAGACCACCTACCTGCTGCTCGAGATCCCGACGGGGGTCCTCGCCGACACGGTCAGCCGCCGGCTCTCGGTCGTCCTCGGCGTGCTGGGCTCCGGGATCGCGTTCCTGATCCTCGGCCTGTCGTCCGGGTTCGCCGGCGCGGTCCTCTCGCAGGTGCTGTGGGGGTTGTTCGCCACGCTCGAGAGCGGCGCCGACGTCGCGTGGCTCGCCGACGAGGTGGGCGAGGAGGAGGCGCAGCGTCTCTACGTCGTGAGCGACCAGGTGTGGCACGTGGCGGCCATCGCGGGCACCGTCGCCGGCGTCGGGCTGGCGATCGTCGCCGGAGCCCGCGTGCCGGTGATCGTCGGCGCCGTCGTGATCGTCCTGCTCGGGGTGTGGATGGCGTTCGCGATGCCCGAACGGGGGTTCACGAAGCCGGAGCGAGCCGAGGGGACGAAGCGGACGGGTCAGTTCATGCGGACGTTCCGCGGCGGCGTGGCCGAGGTGCGTCGCCACCACGTGCTCGGCCTGATCCTCGTCGTGGCGCTGCTCTACGGGATGGCCTCGGAGGGATGGGACCGTCTGAGCGACCTGAAGGTCGTGACCGGCGTGGGGCTGGACCCGGCCGGCGGGACGCGGACGTTCCTCGCCCTCGGCGTGCTCGAGCTCGTGACGATCCTCCTCGGGCTCGGGTTGCTCACGTACGTGAAGCGGAAGGTGCATCTGCACGGCCACGCCCACATCGCCCGGATCCTCAGCGTCATCGACGCCGCGATGTTCGTGGCCGTGATCGTGTTCGCCCTGACCGGGAACCTCGTCGTCGCGCTCGCGACGTCGTGGATCGTCGGTGGCCTGCGGAGCGTCCGCGAGCCCATCGTGACCGCGTGGGTGAACCAGGGCCTCGATCCGGCGACCCGGGCCACCGTGAACTCGATGACGACGCAGGTGCACGCCGTGGGCGAGGCCTCGGCCGGGCCGGTCCTCGGCGCCATCGGGAACCGGTCGGTCCCCCTCGCGCTCGTCGTGTCGGGCGTCCTGCGGCTGCCCGCGCTCCTGCTCTACCGCAGGGCCATCCGTCGGGGCACCGTGGGCACGGCGACGCCGGCCGACGAGGACCTGACGCTCGCCGACGACGAGGCGACGGGCCCCATCGAGCCCGGCGGCGACGTCGTCGAGCCCTAGCTCGCCTCGGCCAGCGCCTGGGCCTCGTACGCGGCCACGATCGCGTCGAGCTCGCCCTCGAGGGCCTCCCCGAGCGGCTCGGGCTCGTGCGAGGCGAGGATCTCACGGGCCCGCGCCTCGGCGGCCACGCTGGGGTCGGGGCGGCCGTCGGCCTCCCAGGCGTCCCAGTTCCGGCGGTCCATCAGGGACTCACGCCAGATCGACCGCATGTTCGTGAGCGTGTGGTCTCGGTCGAGGAAGTGCCCGCCCGGTCCCACGTCGACGATCATGTCGAGCGCGATGTCCTCGTCGCGGACGTCGATCCCCTCGCCGAACCGCGACGCCATCGCGAACACCTCGCAGTCGAGCAGCAGGGACGCGTGGGAGAAGACGTTGTCGCCGTGCAGGGCCCCGGCGCCGGTGAGCATGTCCGCCGGGGACAGCGTGTTCGCGAGCGCGATCATCATCGTCTGCGCGCCGGTCTGCCAATCGGGCCACTTCGCCCCCGTCGCCATCGTGGTCGAGGAGGAGGCGAACCCGAGGTGGCGACCCATCTCGACCGACGCCATCGCCATCAGCGACTCCTCGTAGGACCAGGCCGGGTTCATCGCGCCGGACTGGATGTCGAGCGTCGTGGGGTAGCCGACGTAGAAGGCCGTCGACCCGGGCACCATCGACTGCATGATCGCGAGGCCGGACAGGATCTCGGCGTGGCAGACCGCGAGCGTGCCGGCGAGGGTCACCGGGGACGAGGCGGCGGCCAGCGGCATCGAGCAGATGCCGACGGGGATGCCGGCTTCGGCGAACACCCGCATCGCGTCGACGGGCCCGTGATCCCAGTGCAGCGGCGAGATCACGCACTGGAAGTTCGAGAGGAGCGGCCGCGCCCGCAGCCGGTCGGCGTCGCCGGCCACCGCGCGCGCCATCTCGACGATCCCCCTGGCGTTGGACCCGTCCACGGCGGTCATCTGCTGGATGTGCTTCGTGGTCGACACGAGCTGGGCGTGCGTCTCGTGGATCGGCCGCACGGGGACCGGCGAGTCGTTCGCGGAGACGCACTGCCACATGAAGGCGATCTCCGGGAGGGCGTCGGCCAGGCGCGTGAGCTCGGCGAGGTCGGCCTTGGTTCCCCCTCGGCGCCGCCGCGTCTCGAGGTCGATCATGTCGCCGGGGCACCCGTCCGTCGACAGGTACCCGCGCGTGCCGTCCAGGACGAGGTCCAGGGCCGGGTCGCGGGCGCACAGCGTGAGGTCGCGCGCGCCCATCGCGACGCGCTCCTCGACGAACGCGGGGTCGAACCGGACGCGACCGGCGTCGTGGTCGACCTCCTGCCCGAGGTCGCGCAGGAGGTCGAGCAGCGCGGTGTTCGTGGAGCTGACGCCGGCGCGCTCGAGGATCTCGAGCGACCGGGCGTGGATGAGCTCGCGGTCCTCGGGGCGCAGCACACGCACCTGGTACCGGTGGGGGGTGGACACGATGCTCCGTGTCATGAGGTCTCCTTCGACGGGAGCCGCCGTGCGGCCCGGCGGCTGACGGGTGTCCGCTCGGTGTCAGCGGGCGAGACCCGGCGGCCTGATGTGAGCGTCCCACAGCTCGGCGTTGGGCAGGGTCGTACCGTACGGCCCCTGCGGCAGGTGCGCCAGGGCCACGTCGAGCATCGCCCGCGCCGTGGCCCAGGCCCGGCGCCGAACCACGGTCAGCTCGCCTCCGCCTCGGCGGCGAGCGCGTCGGCCTGGTACTCGTCCATGATCGCGTCCAGCTCGGCCTGCATCTCCTCGGGCATCGGATCCGGCTCGTCGTGGGACATCGGGATCCTCCTCGGCCGTCGGCTGGTGGCGGCACAGGGTAGCCCGGCGTCGCGCCGGACCGATAGCGAGGCGCTGAACGGCGTTCAACGCCGCGACGTGCTGAGCGGAGGCGGACGGGAATCGAACCCGCCAGGGAGCTCGTCGCCCCCTCGTCGGTTTTGAAGACCGCGGAGCCCACCAGGAACCCAGACGCCTCCACGCGACAGGCTACCGGGCATCCTTCACCGCCGCTTAGATCGGCCTTGCCCGGCCCTTCGCGCGTCCCCCGCCACGCTGGGACCAGACCGAGATCGGGGAGGTCCGGATGGACGGGAAGCGGTTCGTGATCGCCGGCCTGGTGGCCGGGACCATGCTCGCGGGGGCGGTGCCGGCCCACGCGAACGATGCCGACGTGATCCGTCGGGGCTCGTGCAGCGGCGCGAGCGACTGGAAGCTGAAGCTGTCGCCCGAGGACGGGCGCATCGAGGTCGAGTTCGAGGTGGACCAGGACCGCGTCGGCCAGACGTGGGCGGTGCGGATCGTCCAGGACGGCCAGCAGATCTTCGCGGGGCGGCGGATCACGCGAGCCCCCAGCGGTTCCTTCGAGGTCGAGCTGCGGGCCCAGAACACGGCCGGGGACGACACGTTCCGGGCCTCGGCGCGGAACGTCTCCACCGGAGAGACCTGCGTGGGCCGGGCCACGTTCTGAGGCCCGCCCTCGTCGGTCCCGAGCGGGGCGCCCCGGCGGGTGCCCCGCTCAGCCCCGCCCCCCGGGGCGCCGATGTTCCCGGTGGGTTCGCCGGGCACCCGGCACCCGGGCCGTACGATGCCGACGATGATCCAGGCAGCCTTCTTCGACCTCGATAAGACGATCGTCTCCCGGTCGTCCTCCCTCGCGCTGTCGCGCCCCCTCTACCGCGCCGGCATGGTCTCGCGCGGCCAGCTCATGAAGGGCGCCTACGCGCAGCTCGTGTACCTGATGCTCGGTGCGGACGAGCGGAAGATGGAACGTCTGCGCGAGGGGATGCTGCAGCTCACGAAGGGCTGGGATCGCGCACAGGTCGAGCGTCTCGTGCAGGACGCGCTCCTGGATGCGATCGACCCCTTCGTGTACCAGGAGGCGCTCGACCTGATAGCGCAGCACCGGGCCGAAGGCCGGCGGATCTACATCGTGTCGAGCGCACCCGAGGAGGTCGTGCGTCCGCTCGCGCGGCACTTCGGGGTGCGCGGCGTGATCGCTACGAGGGCGCACGTCGATCCTGAAGGACGCTACACGGGCGAGCTCGAGTTCTACGCCTACGGCCAGGAGAAGGCGAAGGCCATCCGACGCCTGGCCTCGCGCTCGCGGATCGAGCTCGCCGGGTCCTACGCCTACTCGGACTCGCACACCGACGTGCCGATGCTCGAGGTCGTGGGCAACCCCGTCGCCGTGAACCCGGACAAGGAGCTGCGCGCGATCGCCGAAGAACGCGGGTGGGAGATCCTCGGGTTCCGCAACCCGGTGCGCCTGCGGACGCGGCTCGCCTCGGCCGTCCCGCCGGCGCGCACGAGCCTCGTCGCCGCGGCCGTCGGCGTCGCCGTGATGGCCGGCGTCGTGGTGTGGATCACGGTCCGCTCGCGCGGCGTGCGGCGCGACGCGTGACGCGGTTTGCGTGGCTCCGACGCCGGGTGTAGCGTCGGATGCGGGTGCCGAGAGGTACCCGCGAGGGGAGCAGAACCCACGCGCGAGTCACGCCGCGGGAGGCATGCCCCAGGACCCGGGACCAGGAGGTCCCGGCTCCCGGGGCCTGTGCAGGCAAGCGCTTGATACCTGCTCCCCTCGCGTTCGTCCCGATCACGCTCAGCCGGCAGGTGCGGCGGCGCGGTTCCATCGGAACAGGGCACCCTGCGGGAACGCGTCCACGCCGCCCCACCCGAAGCCCGCTTTCGCCATCGCGTTGATGAGCTTGCGCGGCTGATCCGGCGGGTCCCCCTCGTCGTTCGTCGCCGGGTTGAGGTCGATCGCCGCGCCGAACGCCCGCGCCGTGAGCGGCCCGTTGGGGTCGTCGGGATCGGCGACCGCTTCGTAACAGTCGCCGACGCTCTCGATCGCGGTGACCGCCGCCGTCGACAGCGCGTTCATCGCCCGCCGCAGCGCGCGGATCGCCTGCTCGTGGCACGTCACCGCGCCGATGACCGGCAGGTCCACCGAGGCGATCCGCTCGCTCACCCACGCGGGGTCCACCTGCAACGGTCCGGGATCCTGCAAGTCCGGGATCGCGCGGAACTCGCCGAACCGTTGCTTCAGCAGCACGGGGGGGAGCCCCCGGTCGTTCGCGCGCAGGTAGCGGGCCTGTCCGGGGGCGCGCACCTCGACGTTGCCGTAGGGGAAGTCGGGTGGCACGTAGGGGAGGAACAGCGCGGCCAGCCGTTCGGGATCGGGCGCGAGGCCCTCGCGCACGTGGAAGAGGGCGTAGCGCTCGCGCGTGACACCGATGCGCTCGGCCGAGGGCCGCATCAGCAGGAGTTCGTACCCGCCCATGAGCTCGTCGGGGAGGGTCCCGGTCACCTCGACGTCCTCGTCCCCGAAGGTCATGGTGGCGCCGCTCCCGAGCCCGCGGAGCTTGGCGGCGGACTCCGACAGGATCCCCTGCGCGGGCCCGAGGTCGGCGACGAGCGTGCGCTCGGGCTTGGGCAGGAACGACGTGAATGCCGGCTCGACGCCCGTGACGTCGATTGGGATCAGGTACGGATCGGCGTCGGCATCGACCGGGACGCCGACGTCGTCGGTGGATGAGCTCATCCAGGCGATGTCGGCGGTCGCCACGGTCACGTCGCCGACGGCGCTCACGACCGTCAGCTGTTCCCCGAACCCCTCCGGCAGGCCGCTCGGCACCCAGACCAGCCAGGTCTCGGGGAGCGCGACGCCCGGCGAGGGCGAGGGGCTGGGGGAGGCCTCGGCCTGGGTCGGTCCGCTGCTGCGCAGCGTGTCGATCGCGAACAGGCCGGCGGACCCCAGCACGAGCACGGCGAGGAAGGCGACCAGCGCGCGGACGAGCGCCTGACGGGTGAGGGCGTCCATGGACGCTGCGAGTCTAGGGGGCGGACACCGCCCGACCGGTGAGCGTGGCTCAGGAGCCCGACGCGGCGGGATGTTCCAACAGCCCGGCCAGCCGCTCCGCACGGTCGGCCGCCTCGGTCGCACGGCCGCCGGCCACGGCCCGCGCGATCGAGGCGAGCTCGCGTTCGAGCGTGTCCGTGAGGCGGTCGGCCCGCTGGTGGACGAGGCGGTCGAGGCGCTGGACGGCCTGGTCGAGCCGCGTGACGGCCGACGCCGGCCGCCGCGCCACCCGGTGCTCGTCGAGCCGGATCACCTCACCCATGGGCACACCGTAGACCCCCCCTCTGACACGGCGGGGAGCCTGCCTGGACGATCCCTCCCGATGGGGGCAAGCTGGTGGTCGGCCACGAGGGGGTGACCCGATGCGCCGCGTGTTCGTGATCTGCATGACGATGGCGGGGTTGCTCCTGGCTGCGCCGGTCGCGCAGGCGGGCGGCTCGACGATCGTGGTCACAGAGGACGGGGGCGGCGGGCCCCCGGCCAGCGATCCCGACTGGGCACCCCCGGGGTCCGCGGTCACGATGCGGGGGACGTTCTCGAACGGCTCGCAGCCGCCCCCGTCGGAAGGGCCGTGGTTCGCCTACCTCGACCGCGACGGGCGGCGCGATGTCCTGCTCGCCCCGGTGACGGTGATGCGGCTGGACGGCTCGCGCTACCGCGCTCGTGTCACCTTCACCGTCCCGGCGGTCGCGCGTGGCGTCTACGGGGTCGCCGTGTGCGACCTCGGATGTCATCACGGCACCGGCGATCTGGTCGGCGGGGGCCTGACGGTGGCGTCGACCGCGTCCGAGGCGCGCCTGGTGTCGACGCTGCACCGCGTGCGGCTCCGGCTGGCTTCGCTGCGTCACGCGGCGCGCGAGGGCCGTGCGGACCGCCGGCAGCTCGAGGAGGCGATCGCTGCCCGCGACGCGGCGCGCGCTTCGCTCGACGCGGCGCGCGCCTCGAACGACCGGTTGACCTCGCAGCGCGACGTGGCGTTGGACGGTCGCGAGGCGGCGGAGGCCGAGGTTCGGGCGACCGACCTCGAGGCGCGGAACTGGCGCGTCGCCGCGTACCTGCTCGCGCTCATCACCGCCGTGACGTGGATCGTGGCCGCGGTCCGCCGGCATGACACGGTGCGGATCCGGATCCCGGACACGATCGAGGAGATCGACCCGGCCGACGACCGCGCGGACCGCTAGGCGACGCGGACGCTCGTCACGGGCGCGAGCCGCCCGGCCACGGTGAACCAGGATCGGCCGGCGTCGATGCTGCCGAAGACCTCGCCGCTCGTGGCCCCGAACCACAGCCCGAGCTGATCGCCCTCGCCGTCGGCGTCGAACGCCTGCCGGAGGACCGTGAGGTAGGCGTCCTGGTCCGGGAGCCCGGCGCCGCGGGCCGTCCAGCTCTCGCCGGCGTCGCGCGTCTCGTAGACGGCGACGCGCCCGTCCACCGTGACGCGGTCGCGATCGGCGGTCATCGGGATCACGAACGCGCTGTCGGGGTCCGCGGGGTCGCCCACGATCGGGAACCCGAAGTCGCTCGGGAGCCCGTCCGCGATCGAGCGCCACGTCTCGCCCTCGTCGTCGCTGCGGTACACGCCGCCGTGGAACTGCATGAAGAGCCGCTCCGGCCGCCGGGGAGCCCGGTGCAGGTTGTGGACGCACACGTCGCCGGACGTCTCCTGGAGGTCGTCAGGCAGGTAGCCGGGCACGATCCCCGTGGTCGACCGGCGCCACGTCGCGCCCCCGTCGTCGGTGCGCCAGTACCCGACCGCGGAGATCGCGATCGACAGGCGCATCGGGTCACCGGGCCACGTCGAGATGGAGTGCAGGCAGAGCCCGCCGCCGCCCGGCTGCCAGTCGGGGCGGCCGGGCTGGTCCCACAGCGCCCGGTTGAGCGCCCAGGTCAGCCCGCCGTCGCGCGATTCGAACAGGGCCGCGGGGTCGATGCCCGCCCAGAGCTGATCGTCGGCCTCGCCCGCGCGGATGACCCAGATGCGCTCTAGGGATGCGCCCGTGTCCTCCGGCATCGCGAGGCTCTCGGCATGCGTCCACCCATCGACGCCGGCCGTGGGGTCCATGGAGTGCCACAGGCGCGGCCCGTAGAAGCCGGAGGTCACGCTCGCGAGGTAGCGACCCGAGCGCGGGTCGCGCATCGCGTATTCGACGACGCTGCCGTCGAACGCCCGGCCCGCGACCTCGTACGGCCCGTCGCCGTCGCCCCGGAGGGTGAACAGCCCCTTGCGCGTCCCCACCAGCAGTTCCCTCGTCATCACGATCCCCCCGATATCGATGGCAGCACGTGCAGCCGATCCGCGTCGCCGACCCCCGCGTCCTCCCGGACCTTGTTCCCGTTGAGGAAGACGTTGACGTGCCGCCTGATCCGGCCCCGTTCGTCCAGCACCCAGCCCGTCGTCCGCGGCCACTCGCGTTCGAGCGCGCGCAGCACCTCGCCCACGGTCGCACCGTCCAGGTGCACCACGGAGTTGCCGCCGGCCAGGTCCTTCAACGGTGCGCGGAGGGTCACGGACGCCATGTGCTCCCGAGCCTACCGTCGCGGGGTGACTCGCTATCTATCGTTTATCATCAGCTTCCTATCGTGAATCGATCGAAAGGAGTCGGGATGGGACAGCTGACCGTCCTCGCGTTGCGCATCGTGCTCGCGATGGTGCTCGCCGGCTCGCTCTTCGTGCAGGCGGTGATGGTGCCCCTGCTGGCCATCGACCTGGGCGGGCTGGACCCCGACCTCGCCGACCTGCGCACCCCGCTCCTGGTCATCGCGGTGCTGGGCATCGTGACCATCCAGGTCGTCGTGATCTGCGTGTGGCGCCTGGTGACGATGGTGCGGCGAGGCACGGTGTTCTCTCACGCCGCGTTCCGGTACGTGGACGTCGTGATCGGCGCGGTCGCGGCGGCGTCCCTGCTGACGTTCGGGCTCGGGGTCACCCTCGCGCCGGGCGAGGCCGCCGCCCCGGGCGTTGTGCTCTTGATCGGCGGGGCCGGCGTGCTGGTCGCCGGGATCGCGCTGATCGTCCTGGTGCTGCGCATGCTGCTCGCCCAAGCGGTCGCCCGCGACGCGGAGGCGCACCACCTGCAGGCCGAGCTGGACGAGGTGATCTGATGCCGATCGTCGTCGACGTCGACGTGATGCTGGCACGACGCAAGATGTCGGTCGGCGCGCTCGCGGACCGCGTGGGGATCACGCCCGCCAACCTGGCTGTGCTCAAGAACGGCCGGGCCAAGGCGGTGCGGTTCACGACGCTCGCCGCGCTGTGCGAGGCGCTCGGGTGTCAGCCCGGGGACCTGCTGCGGTGGGAGCCCGACGACGTGATGGACGGCGACCCGGCTCGCGGTGCCGCGCAGGGATGATCGGGATCGGTCACGTCGGAGTGCCGATCGCGCCGCGCGTGTCACGGCGGTTGCACACGGCCCCACTCGAAGTGGTGACCGTCGGGGATGAGGAACGGCCCGCCCCATCGGAAGCCGTGGGCCTCGAAGATGGCGACCGCGCGCGGATCGAAGTTCGGCGGCGCACCGAACGGCGAGAACGGCGCGTTGATGTCGATCGCGGCGCCGTACGCGTG
>Ga0190270_10000892_pt1 | contig 13478 bp, 16 predicted proteins | sample Popmic320T_FD_133748 | JGI IMG/M metagenome (GOLD analysis project Ga0190270, IMG submission 133748) | Populus adjacent soil microbial communities from riparian zone of Weber River, Utah, USA - 320 T | ecosystem: Environmental > Terrestrial > Soil > Riparian zone | place: USA: Utah | collected... | reverse complement strand
TCTTTTAGAATCAATTGTTTGGTCGCAATCAATTCTAACGGGACAGCCCCAAAAGCGCAACACCGAATGCGCCATATCTGTCTTTATCCTCTTGTACTTACGGCGGGCGAGGACAGGAACTAAGTTAAGGCCATTGAGATGATGGCCCCATGATCCGGTGGTGGCGCGCCTGCGGCGCTTACCACCGTCTACCCTCCGGCACGCCTCCGGCGTCACAAACGGGAACCGATCTTGGGGTTTTTGGACCACCTGCGGTCACCGCACTCCAAACCAGGCGTAAGCGCGCGTCTGATCCAGGGCTCCATGCACGTTGCGCCCGGCACGGTAGCAATCGGCGCATGCCGGTCATTCCTTTCTGAGGGCGCCCTCGAGAACGACCGCGACATCCATCAGGATCGCCAGGAGGGCGAATGCGCCGCTTCATTGCCACAGGTGTACTCGTTGTTTTGCTCGTGCCGGCCACGCCGCTGTTCGCTCGCGATCGTGACTCGCGAGCCACCGCGGAAGGAACGCCCGGCCAGATCACCCGCGCCGTCGTGAAGTACCTCACCCAGCTCGTGCGGCCGAAGAACCCTTCCCCGAAAAAGTCCGGCGTATCCGCGCAAGGCGACTGGTTGTCGCCGCCCATCCCCTGAATCCATCAGGAACGTTGGTCGTCGTCAGGCAGAGGCATGAACAGGCGCTCAGGCTCGTGCTTGAGCGCCTCGACGTACTTTCGTACATGGCGAGCCGCTTCAGGGGCGCGCGGGCTGGACACCATGTCCCGCAGGTAAGCGAGCGCGGTGGCCGCGCGTCCGTTCAGGTTCGCACGTCGGAACTCTGCGATCACCTCTTCCACGACCGCCATGGCCCGAAACTCCTCGCGCAGCGCGATGAAGGACTCAACCAGTTCGAGTCCTGCCAGTCCGGCTTCCTCCGGCATGTGCAGGGACAGGAAGACGCTCCGAGTTTCCGTGAGTAACTTTCGTGCCTCCGGATATCGGCCGAGGGAGAGGGAGATGCGACCGAGAAAGCCCTTCGTTCGCGCGATCTCACCTGTGAGGCCGAGATCGGAGAAGATCGAAAGCGCATCCTGGCAGGCCCCGAGGGCAGACGCCGGTTCCCCGAGATCGATCTCGGCGACACCCAGGCCTTGGAGTGCCGACGCGAGGTGTCGTAAGTCGTCTGCTTCGCGCAGGACTTCTGCCGCTTCGCGGAAGATGCGGGCGGCGGCGAGCAGCCGGTGTTGCCGGTACGCGATCGTTCCGCGAAGAAGCAGACAGTGGCCGCGCAGTCTGACGTCGCCGGCATCCGCGAAGATCTCCTCGCTGTCCGACAGGAGGGTGACGGCCTCGTCGAAGCGCTGTAGATCGGCGTAGATCATCGCCCGGACAAAGCCCGCTGTCGCTCGCTCCTCGAAGAGGCCCACCTCTGCCCAGAGATATTTCTCCGCTGCGTCGAGAGCTCTGAGTGCGGATGGATAGTCGCTCTGATAGTGGTGTGCCTGCGCGATACGCCGCCACGCCGTTGCCTTCACTCCCGTGAGGATCATCGAGGGATATCTGTCCGGGGGGATGGTCGTAGCAACCGTCAGCGCGTACTGAGCGATCGAGTGTGCGGTGCCGGGGTTCTGCTGCAGGATGGTGGGGAACACGTCATTGAGCTCCTGCACGAATCCCACATTGCGCCACTCGTCCGGGATCTCTTCATCCCAGTGTCGTTCGATGGTCGCGACCAGCCGCTCGACGACAGGGCGGGCCCTGCGCCGCTCCTCCCGGATCTGCTCCACGATTGCAAGCTTCCCTGCAAAACTCCGCGGCGTCTTCATGACTTTGAGCCTCGAGCCTGTTCGTCGTAACGGCGCTTCGCCTGCCGCAGGCATTCGGAGACGAGCTTCGCGGCATACTTTTCAGTGGTATTGAGCTCGCGCGCGATCTCCGGGATGCTGTACTCCTCGAAGTACCTCAGGTGCAGCACGAGCTGGCAGCGCGCCGTCGTACAGGCGAATGCCTGCCGCGCGGCCAGTTGATCCGGCCACATGTCGACCACCCGCGCCAGGTGGGGATCGGGCTTCTCGTCGATGCTGTCGGGCAACGACTCCGACCGCGCGCGCACGCGGCCGTAGTACCTGCTGGCGTTGCAGATCGACGCCACCAACCAGGCGCGCACGGAGGTCACCCGATGCGCCTTCAGGATGAAGTCGAGGAAGACCTCGTGCGCGAGCGTCTCCGCATCCGTCTCGGAGATCCCGAACCTCCCGACGGCGATGCCGACCATCAAAGGGAGGTGCTCTTCGTAAAGCGCCGCGAAATCGGGCGGCATCACCGGCCTCGGGACCGGGACCAGCTCACTTCGGGGTGATCCAGCGAGAGGAATGTCTGCCACGTTGTCGGTCTCCACCTCAGGAGTGACCGGCCGCTGGATTTCCCTACCGGAAAAATGGACGGTAATGGGGCAGGAGTCATTATTGATGGTGGTATCGCTTGCTGTCCCATCATTCTTTATGCCCTGTCAGTAACCTTTTGTATCCTTTCTTCCGCCCGCCCGTCTAAGCGTGTGGAAACCCCAATCTTAGCGAGTCTGCGAAAAGCAGACGACAGGAGAGAGCAGCGCGTGTCCAAGCGGATTGAGCCAGTCCCCGCATTCCGTCGGTCCGTGGCTGCCTTGCCGCGGACGCTGGAGGTTGTTGCTGTCCTCGACGTCCTCGTCGCGCGCGTCACCGCGCGGCCGGAGGAGGCGGAGCTGCTCGCGGAAACGAATGCCCGCGCGGTGTACAGCCTGCGCACCCCGAAGCACCCGCCCCTCCGTCTCTTCTACTCCATCGACGAGACAACCATCTATCTCCTGTACGTCGAGGAGTACAACGACCTGGGCGGCCGCGACTGAGCCGGCCGTTCACTCCACCTACGGGAGAGTCGGTTCTCTCTCGCGTGGGTTGAAGAAGTGTCGCACGAGCGCAGATTCATACCATGCCGATGTGACAAGTCAGGATTCATCATCCGGCGGGACCTTCGCGTCCGGGGCGGTTGGAGAGGCCGGCCGCGCGGCCGGGCCGCGCGCGCTCCGGACACCCTTGTCCGTCGGATCGATCTGGCGCAGATACTCCTTGAGCTCCGGGGAGACCTCCGGTTTCGGCCGATGGCGCGTCGCACCGCCGCCCCCCGGCAGCGGCTGCTTCGGGACGCCTTCCCGCTCCTGGCTTTCCGCCTGCCCGAGCACCTGCAGCGCGTTCACGCTGGTCGTGACGATGGTCAGCATCATCTGCCGCATGCTCTCCACGTCCACCGTGATCCTGCCCTTGATCTCCACGCCTCCGATGTGGAGCGACTGGAGGTGCGGCAGCGCCCCGATGTAGGCCTCGATCTTCCGGATGGTGACGTTGTCACCCTTCTCGATCCGCTGAATGTCGATGCGCGCGAGCCCGGCGAGAGCCGCGAGTTTGTGCTGCGAGTACCCGTGAGCCTCGCGCGCGGCGCGAAGCTGCTGGTGCAGGGGAGCGATCATGCCGTCCATGGTACACCGGACCAAACCATATTTGCGGCCATCGCATCATTAATATGCAGTTTGCGCTACCCAAGCCGTTGGGTCCCGACCCCGTACGCCCGGGTTCCGAGGGCTACGAAATGCCCGCGACAGGCTGGAGCCATGCCTCCGAACCCAGAGAACTGCCGTCGGACCCTTCGCCGGAGGGTTCCGAGGGCAACTCCATGGGGTCCAGAGCCACGCGCCAGCCCGGCGAACCCATTTCCCTGCCTCGCGACCGCTGTTGCCAACCCGCGGACCCCTCGGCGCAAGGATCGGAACCCTCGGACCAGCCTGACTTGGGGTGCGAGGTGCCCCCGCCAGGCTCGCTCGAGGGTTCCGTAGGCAAAAAATTGGGTTCGCCAGGCTCGCCCCCAGCCTACGGAAGGCAAAAGCCAGGGGTCGGAGGGCTGCGATTTGGGTTCCGTGGGCTGACTAAATGCCATCACGAATTGCGGCGGAGCCTTCCGATGTCTGGTTTTTGGACATGAAGGGCTGGGCGGAGCCCGCGGAGCCCCGCTTCCGGCCTTTCATAGGCAATTCCGTGGGTTCGGAGGTCACAGGCCAGTGAACGGACCCTTCGTCCCAGCCTCCGGAAGCCTGCCGCGAGCCCCCCGCAGGCTGCCGGCAAGGGTCCGAACCCGGTTTGCAGCCTTCCACAGGCTGTAACAAAGTCACCGAACCCAGACGCGAGCCTACGGAACCCACGGCGGAGGGTTCCGCAGGCTGAAGCGTTGCCTGGCGAACCCTCGGCGCTGCCCACCGAACCCAAATCGCTGCCTGGCGAACCCAGGGCCGGAGCCTCCCCGATTCCGGCGTGTCCGGATTTCGGACAAGCCCCAGGTGTCCCATCCCGAGAGGATCCGGCGTCCCGTCACGCCGCCGTAACAGCGAGCGTCCAGAAACCGGACGCATGACTCTGTTTCCAGTTTTGGCCGACTTCAGATTGTAACGCAGAATCTTACTTGCTACTCTTGCATCACCAGTGAGTCAGGCGCATATTGCTGCCCGTCCAAGCTCGGCAGTTCAAACCGGATCGGCGGGTGCTCGCTTCATCACGGCTCGATCTGCGGGGGAGGACGAAAACGACAGACGAAAACGAAAAGGAGAAAGCACATGACCACCATCCCCCAGGAAGTCACTCTCACTCACAATCAGCGCGCCGAGCAGATCATCGCGATCATCCGCGCCCAGGTCGCAACCATCGAGGGCTTCGGACATCTGCCCGCGGATCGCCGCCGGAAAGTGGTCGGGTTCAGCTCGAACATCACCGACGCCGAGTTGAACGCGGCTGCCATGGCGTGCGACGCACATCCGCAGCTCGCCGCGGCCGCGGGCATGACGGGCGACGAGTTCCGCGAAGCCATCAGCTTCTGCATCGCACACAGGAAGCTGATGGACGAGATGGATCTCGACAAGGCCGGAGTCGGCCATGCCGTGAACCTCAAGCGCGCCGTCCTGGCCAGCCGCGCGCGGCTCGTCTACCAGGCGGCGCAGAACCTCAACAAGCCGATCGACATGCTCATCCCGCACATCGAGAAGCTGCGCCAGGCGTTCAGCCGCCCGAAACGGCGGACGGCCGAAACGCCCGCACCGCCCACCACCACCACGCCGCCCGCGTCGACGACCTCGCCGCCGGCATCCACGGAGCCGAAGAAATGAAGCTCAACATCAAAGCCATCCGCAAGGTGATGCTCGACGCGGCCCGGGTCGCGGTCGACGACCGGTGGCCCGTACTCGAAAGCTTCGCCGAGATGCAGTTCAGCAAGCTCTCCACGGCCCTCTACGAGATCCAGCGGCTGTACGCCGCCGGCAAGCTCGATCGGCGGTACGCGCAGCAGCTCGCAATCGCGGAGCAGAACGGCATCCGCGTCGTCCTCGCCGGCGTCCGCGGTCTCGGCACGCTCACCGCCGACAAGGCGACCCGTGCCGCCACCCGCGCCGTCGCCGCCGAAGTCAACGCAGCCATCGGTTTCAAGCTCCTCTGACAGACAGACGAAAGGACAGACAGATGAACAACACCTAAACAGCAGCAGGGGAGGGCCGGTTCCGGGCCGGCTCTTCCCTCCTTCAGCGTCCGGCCGCCGGAGATGTTGCTGGTTGCTGGTTGCTTGTGACCCGACGCCTGACGCCCATGCCGCGCATCACAAGCAACCAACAACCAGTAACCAACAACAACCCGCAACCACCAACAAGGAACCACGCAATGACCATCAACATCCAACTCGCCCTCCAGGGCGGCGGAGCCAAGATCACGTACCTCGTCGCCGCGCTGGAAGCCGTGCAATCGCTCGAGCGCGAAGGCCTCCTGCGCGTGACCCGCATCGCCGGCACCTCGGCCGGAGCGATCGCCGGTGCGCTCTACGCCGCCGGCGTGGACATGCAGCGCGCCCGCGACACTTTCGAAGCGCAGCGCGACGATCTCCTGCGGGCCTTCCCGCCGGCCGACGCGTCGCTCCGCGCCGCCTGGTGCCTGCTCACGCGCCGCCCGTTCTGGAACGCCGAGCCGCTGCGGCGCCTGCTGGCGAAATTGCTCGCACCGCACGCGCGGCTCGGCGACCTCGCCATCCCGCTCGTCGTCGTCGCCTCGGATCTCACGAACATGCAGCCCTGCATCTACGACGACCCATCGGAGCCGCTGCTCGCCAGCCTGCTCGACTCGGCCGGCATCCCCTTCTTCTTCCGCACCCCGCCCGCCACCGGCGACGCGTACCGCGTGATCGTCGACGGCGGCGTCTGCGAGAACCTCCCGTGCGACCGCCTCTCATACAACTCCGAGGAAGGGGAGGTGGTCGGCATCTCCTTCGCCGCCGCGCGTGCCGGCGTCCCGATGCACGGCTCGCTCGCATTCAGCCGCGCGTTGTTCGAGACCGCACTCAACGCCTCCGAGCTGCGGGCGCACCTCGCGCTCGGGCCGAACAACTTCGTCATCCGCGCCGATGCCGGCACCTTCGACTTCCCGCGCGCCTTCACCACCGGCCTCGGTGCCGAGTACCGCGAGACGCGCCTCCTGGCCGAGGAGTTCTTCCGGCGCTATGCGGCACGGACGGCCGAGGCGGAAGACGCTGGAGCCGCGGACGCGCCGGGCGACGGCGACGCGAAAGCGCAGCTCCCGATCGCCCAGCTCCCGCAGGTGCTCGAGCCTCTGCGCAGCTGGTACCGCCATCAGGAGCACGCCCGCTTCGACATGCTGGCGGTGAGCATGGTCGTCACCGGCCTCTCGCAGCTTCGGGAAGAGGACCGACCGGGGGCCTCCGGCGGGCCGGTACGACCGGCAGCGCTTGTTGGCCCAGCCCGTAAAGACGATCAGCGCAGTACGCGCGCATCCAGCCTATGGCAACCCAGCGCTGCCGGTCGTACCGGCCCGCCGGAGGCCCCTCGTCGTTTCTCTCTCGGAGTCGACGACGTACGCCAGGAGATCGTCTTCCGTCCGACGGCGGCGCCGATCCATTCCTACAAGATCAATCTCACCTCGTGCTGGACCTCGGTGAACGAAGGGCACGCGCAGCTCTTCGACCGCAACTGCGACCCCGTCCCCTTCGACCCGGTGCCGGTTACCGAAGGCGTCGACCAGACGCGCGAAGTGCTGCTCCTCTTCCGCGAGCCGCTGCTCCCCGGGGACGAACGCGCGCCGTTCACCCTGCGCATCCGCGACACCGTCCCCGGCGCGCTCCGCCTGGCGAAGGAAGGGCGCGACGAGCTGCTCATCGGTCGTGCCACCCGTGCCGACCGCCCGATCGGCAGCGTCGAGATCGTCGTCCACCTGCCGGAGGAGCTGTCCGACGCGGTCATCACCCCCGCCCCCGGCTCCCCCGGCACGCGGATGACGCCATCCGAGTTGATGCGCCATCCCGCTCCAGCCGGCTTCATCACCCTCGGCTGGAAAGCCCAAGACGTCGCACCGGACATCACGTTCGGCTGCAACCTGATCCGCAAATAGAAAAGGAGGAAGCCATGACGAGACTCAAATGGGAACTGTGACGCGCGCCGCGCGCGCGTCATCCCGAGCGTCGAGCGAGGGATCTGGGCGGGGGAGCGCCGCAGAGGCGCGGGGCATCAGGCGTCAGGCCTATGGGCTGTATCGCATGGGCGAAAAGTCCCGGAAGCCTGATGCCTGAAGCCGCGACTCTCGCGAGCTCGTCCGCCCAGGCAATCAACCACCGACAACTGACACCCGACAACCAAAAGAAGAGGTCGAAAACGGGGAACGCCGGTGAGCACCCACCGGCGTTCCGGGACACACGGGCGAGCCCGCATGCACGTCGTGACGGACAAAGCATACCCGATCGCCCGCAATCGAACCGAAAGGAGCAACGACATGCCGCGACGCACATTCGAGTACAGGTCCGGCCACGACGGGCGAGAGGTGGGAACCCTCCGCGTCCCCGTGGTCCGCTACCACCACGCCATGAAGCGGGCGCCGGGAAGACGCATCGGCCGGCACCGCCGCAGCCGCTAGCCCGCGTCCCGTCTCTCACAAACCACAACCAACGATTCTCACGAAAGGAGAACCATCCCATGAAGCTCATGAACCTGAAGAACCGCACCCCGAAGGGGAGCGCCGGCCCGATCACGAACCAGGCGGCCGTCGACCGCAGCATCCGCGCGCTGAGGCAGGAGATGGAGCACGAAGAGATCGTGTTCCCCGAGACCCCTCTCGGCCGCCTGCAGCGCGTGCTGAAGATCTACGGCGGCATCAAGCCCCTGCTGGTGATCCTCACCGCCACCCCTCTCATCCCCTCCCCCTGGCGCACCGCCCTGAAGACGTTCGCCCACTCCCTCGAGGCGCTCGCCGCCACCCCGGAAGTCACCGCCACCTTCAAGGCGGGGAAGGACCTCTGAGGCGGTTCACGTAGTTGACCGGTGGGGCGCGCCGTCAGGCGCGCCCCACCAACTAGCACACCCTAAGCAGCCACCGGAGCGTGTAGCCGTATAACGCCGTATGTGACACGCCGCAGGTGGTGCATAAGCTGCCCGCGAGAGTTACCATGCGACCGATGCTCAGCTTCTCAGTTCGAGGAAAGCCGTCGATGGACTTCTTTTTTGCTGACGATTCCTGTCAGACGAAACCTCGTCGGCCGGGGATGAACCCTTTCGTTGCGATCGGAGGCATCCGCGTTGACGCTGAACAGTTGGGGCCATTGAACACGGCACTCGAAGAATTGTGCAGAAACAAGTATAGCTTCCCCGCTGGTGAGGAGTTTAAGTGGTCTGCAAAACGGTCATGGATGGCACGTGCACTGACGGAAAAACAACGCCGCAAATTCTATCTGGCAGTTCTAGACATACTCGGTCACCATGACGTCGTCGCCACGGTGATGAGTACGACGCGAACACGGCTCAATAATAAATCAATTGAATCAGCCACGAACGAAGCGACGAAGTTCTACCTCGAGCGTATTGAGCAGCAGTGTCAGCGCCGCAACAAACAAGCCTTTATTGTCGTCGACCGGCCCGGCGGCGGGCGGAATGAAGAAGTCGCGTTCCTTAAGAGATGCACCGGCGTCGTCGAAGACGGCACGTACTGGGTGAAGTTCGCGCACATCGCCCACGGCCTTCTTGCCGCGGACTCTCGAACGTCACGTCTTCTGCAGGCGGCCGACCTCGTCGTTTCCTGCACCGCCGCAGCTATCGCCGGGCAGAAGTACGCTACTGGTATCTTCGACGCAATCGTGCCCCTCTTCGATCGCTCCGGCGACCGAGTACAAGGTTATGGACTAAAGATAGAATCGGACGATCTCAACGCCAATCTTTACCACTGGCTACTCGGAGCTGAGTATTTCTGGCACGGCAGGTCCCGTATGCGCTTACCACGTACGAACCGGCGATGGGCAAGTGACCCGATGGAAGAATGAGTCCAGTTGGCGCCGGCCGGGCGACCTTACCCACGGATGTTAGGCGCATCGAAAGTCCCGAGCGGTATCATCAGTACGTGAACGAACATGCCGCAACACTGCGTTCGGGCGACCTGCTGATCACGCCGTACGCCTTTCCGCTCGCCGATCATGTCGTCCAAGCGTCGGAGCAGGGCGAGCTTTTCTTCGTTCCCTACTTCGCAGATCAACTCTTGGAGTTCTTGGAATGTGTCATTCTCTACGACCGTCTTGTGGTCGGCTCATGCCACGTCGAGTCTGAACACGCCCAGGAAGTACTGCGAGGCGCCGTATTCGAACGATGGGCACCGGGTCGAGTTATTTCTGAACACTATCCGGTCGCGCAGTTGGCAGATCCATTGTACGATCGCCTCACAACAGCAGGTATCCTTGCCGAGGAACTTATCCGGCTTCCGGTCGCGGCTCGCGACCTCTTTGATCGGCAGCTTGCGTCATCGGCAGTCCTGCGGCAGGGAGTCAACGATCTCGAAGAGCGTCTCCGAACCGAAGAGCAGGACCCCGAACTCCGTAGCGAGCTCGCCGCGTTGATTGCGTGGACCGACGTAGGTCGCCCGCTTTACCTCGCAGAGGCAGCTCGTGTTGCCGGTGTGTCGCACCATTTAGCTTGGTGGGAAGCGGCTCGCGTCGAGGCGGTCGAAAAAGACGAGGGGCAGATTTTTAAGTCTATCGTGAGCCGACTTGCCGACCGGCTGGCTAATGCTGCGCGTGCCGAGTTGCAGAGGATAGAGTCACTGGGCGGTCGAACGCCATTTCCTGAAACGCCAATTGCTTGGGAAGTCATTTCGAACGCATCCACCGCCGAGAGCCTGATTGATGTCGCACTTCAGCTCCGCGATGAGTACAGTGCTTTTAGGCGACACACCCAGCAACTAGAAGCCGAGCTCCGGTCCGATGACATAACGACCGCCAAGAAAGTCAAGATCGTTGCAAGCCTTGATCGCGTGGTAGAGGAGTTGTGGCCATCTGAAAGACGAGGATTGCGTCGCGAATTCATCGATGCAGTGTCAATTGTTGCCGCGTTACCGACGGCATTGCCTAGCAATATTCCGTCATTCGCGGGTACGATTGGGTCAATCATTTCGCAGCCTATAGACGTTCTACTGCGCGCATTTCGGCGCCGTCGATACCGAGTCATGTTTAGATCAAAGCGCAGATTTATGAGGGGTAAGGGCTCAGTAGCCCAATTCGCGAAGGTCTTTCGGTTGCCGCCAGACATTGTGCAAACCGGCATTGACCGCGAGTTGGAACGACACCGTCGACATGCCACCCATCCCATGTAGATCCACTATGAAGCTGCGCCCGAGATCCGATCGGACTGAGCGGCACTGTTAGAGATTGCAATCACCGTAAGTGACACCCATGTTCGAGGCGATTGAGTCAAGTGCTCAGGTGGAGGCGAGAAGGGGTCACAGCGTGGGCATGAGTCCCTTCCTCGAAGGCGACGTGGACGCGCGACCCGGCGCCGCGCACGAGGGTTGACGAAGTGGGGTCAATTCACACCTGGGGACAGACCTTGACGCTCCACCCGCACATCCATTGCGTCGTACCGGGCGGCGGCTTCTCGGTTCATGGCCGGCAATGGCGTTCCGCTGCCAAGTCCTCCTTCTTCCTTCCGGTCAGAGTGCTCTCGCGTCGCTTTCGCACGCTGCTGACGCGCTCCCTGCGCCAGGCGTGGCGTGAGGGAACGCTCAAGCTGCCCGAGCGGGTGCTCGCCGACTCCGTAGCCCTGGACCTGCTTCTGACTCAGGCCTGTGCAACCGAGTGGGTCGTCTACTGCAAGCCGCCCTTCGGCGGGCCGCAGCAAGTCCTCGGCTATCTCGCCAACTACACCCACCGCATCGCCATCAGCAGCTCCCGGATCGTCTCCTTCGATGGCGAACGGGTCTCGTTCCGTTATCGGGATTACGCACGTGGCAACGCCGAAAAGCTCCTCACCCTGGACGCCGACGAGTTCCTGCGCCGCTTCCTGCTGCACGTGCTTCCGCCGCGCTTGGTCCGCATCCGGTATTACGGCTTTCTCGCGAACCGCACGCGCGCTCAGAGCATCGATCTGGTGCGTCAGCTGATTGGCCACCAGTTTGTCCCGCCCGTCTCACGACTGTTCAGTACTGACCATCATTGCCCTCACTGCGGCACCGGCACGTTGCGCGTCGTCGGACTCCTGCCCGCCGAACGCTCACCGCCATCGCGCCAGGACTCGTTGTGCTCATCTCCCGTTCACCGTCGACCCTGATCAGGCCGCATGATCCCGCGGCCCTGTGTGACGTGTGCATCCTCGCGCCTGTGCACGACCGATCAGCACCGCTCCGGCACGTTCAACGCGACCACGCCGCTCTGCCTTCGGCGCATCGGACGCTCTCCCACGCCAATGAACACCCATGTGAACGGCGGCGGCTCAGTCCAACTTGGCTCTATCCGCAATCCTGACTCCCCGACTGTCAACACCGCCACTCCGGCTGCTCCTATCTATCGTCACCGCCTGCATCGCCACCGGCGGATTCCGGATAGAGCTTCTGACGTTAGGCCGACGAATCACACGCCACGCGGCGGCACGCTTTCCATGAAGCTCCGCGTCTTGCATGCTCACCGTGAATCGCTGCGCACCCTCCGACCGGAAAACCCGCACGGGACGCAACGCCATCAGAAGGACAACCTGCGGTAGCAGTTCGGGCCCCAACCGAGTAAAGTTCCCATGTGACACGAATCGATGACGAGGACATCGGCCGACTCACGACGCTGCTCAACGAGATCGATACGCTTCCCGCAAGCTCTTGTGACGATGGTTTCAAGAGATGGCGAACTAAAACAGGAATGCTGCTGGCGAGCATGTTCGGCGAGACCTCGGCGTTGCGCGCGAGGTTTGGAGAACTCCTGTGGGCAAACGCTGGCTTCGATACCGGGATAGACGCCAACGAGCAAGCATTTAACAGGGCCCGAGAACGAGCAAAAAAGATTCTCGCCGAGGCCCTTGATGCAGCAATCTTCATGCAACGGAAAGATACGGGCCTATCTCAAGAATCAGGGGGCGAACCAGTGGCTGGTGATCCTGTCAACGATAAAACCCGGCTGACCGATCTAAGTCCGATGGGCGTGCTGAACGCCGCGATCAAGGCCGTACCCGCTGTCCGTTTTGCTCTCGGTGTGGGTGGCATCGCTGCCGTCGTAGCCATCGTTGTGCTGTGGTGGAAACTAGAGATTCAGTTGGCGGTCTTTGGCACCTTGATCGTCCTAGTCTTTATGGTTGTGTTGGTTATCTTTTCGGCCCTATCGGGTTTAGGTGCGCCGGCATTGACACCGCTGGCGCTCGTTCTCGCTTGGGCATTTTTGATTCTGACCGTATTCGCAGCGGCACTCTTTGCTTCTTGCGCCTTCTTTGATTGGCCCAAGACGCTTCCATGTCTCTTGCGTGGTGAATGTGCCCCGCACGCAACGAATGATAACGATCAGGCGAAATCACGGATACCGCCATTGACGTCAAATGCTGGAAGCACATCAATCGCACCGCCGGCTGTTACCGAAACGCACGTATCGCCAGCGTCGCAGAATTGTCCTTCAATTTCTCTTGACAGGAGCAACGATACGATGGGTATACCTGGCAACGTGTTCGACGGCTACGGCACAGCGTACATGGAACGCCGACCGGAAGCGGGTGGCATGTGGACCGCCACCGGCGGGGGTCCCTTTCATGTCGGTTGGATATTTCCGGTCGCATGTGCCGGCCGCTACACGTTGAAAGTGGCGTATGCATCCGAAGATAGTAGAGCGTCGGAAGTCGTTGTGAACAATTCGGTCCAGCTGATAGCATTATCGCACGTCACAAATACACGCGCGCAGTCGCAGTGGTTTGTAGAAGGAACGATCGAATTGTCAGAAGGTATGAATCGCCTGCGCTTTCATCGTGATCAGCCCCTCCCTAATATTGATGCCGTCAAGTTGGAGAAGCAATGAGACAAGCGCGCGGCCTAACGCATGTTGAAAGCGCGCCCCTTCCTGTAAGTTTGGAGTGGTCAAAGACCAAACGAAAGGAAGGAGCGGCTGCCATGAAACAACAGGCGATTCATTTTGTGGGGCTGGATGTCCATC
>Ga0190270_10000891_pt1 | contig 13485 bp, 5 predicted proteins | sample Popmic320T_FD_133748 | JGI IMG/M metagenome (GOLD analysis project Ga0190270, IMG submission 133748) | Populus adjacent soil microbial communities from riparian zone of Weber River, Utah, USA - 320 T | ecosystem: Environmental > Terrestrial > Soil > Riparian zone | place: USA: Utah | collected... | reverse complement strand
GGCGCCGCCTGGCGGTCGCCGCCGCCGCTATCTGCGACTCGACTGCGGGCGGCATGGCCAACGTCGCGGGGAACGCCGAGTCGCCCCACAAATACGGGCCGCCCCAATAATACGGGTAGCCGTAATAGTCCATAAAAGCTGTTTCGTGCTGGCGCGAGACCGGCTTCTGCGTATCAATGTCGGGGCTGTTTTTCACCTGATCTCTGGTCAGATTGACGATTACCTGATTGTTCGCTTCGTCCACTTTCTCGATTGATATAGGCGAGACCAACACGTCGCGCCTGAAGAGCAATGCGCCGGCTTTGACCACCAAATACCGCGCCGTCCATTTCTCATCATCGAAGTAGAGGTCCTCAACCTCTCCGATCGCGCCATCTCTGGCGATGATGGCCGCCCCTTTCATTTTGTGCGCGTTTATCAACATCGTGGCGCCTCGAAGGAAAATCGTTTGAAACTGTTTTGAGTCCCGCCTTCATGCGGCGTCGCTAGATGATCCGATACCGCCGCCTGAAGGCGGGACTCAAAACGTTATCCGGAGCGTCCGGAGGCCGGTAGAGAATACGGAGCCCGACGGAACAGGCCAGTCGGCATTATTTTTCGGCCTGATCCGTCGCCATTTCCAGAGTTCCATATCCTCAGGCTCTCCGGACGCCAGGCAAAATACTTAGCATCCGGGTATGGGAGCCTGCGGGGGTCGCGGGAAGGTTTGGGTTGCAAACTTTACCGCGACCGAAGCAGGCGCTCGTTTAGTGGTTATTTGTAGATGACCGGGCCAGGCGCCGGGCACGTGGGCTCCACCACGACTGGCGCCGGCTGCGGGCATGTCGGCTGCACAAACTGCACCGGCTGCACGGGCTGCACGCACGTGGGCTGCACGCACGCGGGGACCGGGCACGCCAAACTGATCGGCTGCTGGAAGGCAGCCGCAGTGCAGTACTGACCCGCCAGCTGTTGCAAGTCGGCCTGCAACTCACTCCACTCGGATATCACTTCCGGGCAGTGACTGCAGGGGTCCATGTAAGCGCTGATGCAATTCGCGAGGGCTAGCACTTCTTGCACATCCCCGGCTATGTCGCACGAATCGCAGTCATCTCTGTAATGCTTCTTCAAGCGATCGGTCGCCCTTTCGAACTCCTTCACGCTGTCGTAGTAGGAGTCGTCCGCGCATTCCAGACATTTGACCGAATCTTTGAATTCGCTGCGGAGATGATCCGCGTGCTTCTCGATGCTCCTGACCAGGTCGCAAAGATCGGCGCAAGCCGTAGTCTGCGCCGCACAAGGCACAGGCTGCGCAACAACCTGCGCAACAGGCTGCTGGACAAACTCCTCGACAGTCTGTATGACGGTAGGCTGCGGACAAGTTTGCTCTACAGTCTGCTGTATCACGACCGGTTGCGGCGCGACGGGCTGCACGGTCTGCGTGGTACAGGGACACGGACTCTGCCCGAACGCCATCAGCCCGATACTCGCAAAGGCCGTGACCACGAAACTTGTAATGACATTCCTGATTTGTCTTTTCATAACCTCCTCCATGTTTCGAGTTCAAGTCAATTACCAAGGACTACGGCGCGTCGACGTGTCGGGCCGCGTTGCTTGAGCAACTGCGCCAGCGCAAAAGTCATCGGCATGCTTACCACCTACTAACACTCGCGCTGTCCTCCGGCGGGTAGGTCAGCAACGGCGGCGCCAAGATTAGATCAGGGGTTGCCCGCTACGGCTGTTGTCTGCGAGCTATAATATGATTAGTTTCAGATGCAGCGGTCGAAGCCGGCTTCCATAGCCAGTCAAACCCAAATAAAGCCGTAAGTTGTGTGAGCTTAAAAGTCGCCTAAGCCAGTCGCCGCCGAGCGAAGCAAGAGGCAACCCGATGAGGTCTGCGGCGCTTTGGCGCATGTTCGATGTTTGAGTTTTGAAGTTCGGCCCGCCTACATCTTCGGCCGACAATCGGAAAAACAGCTACGATTGTCCTGCGCGGCTGGCTGGCCAGAACAATTCGGAGAATCTTTTCAGAGAGAGGAAAATGAAATCAAAACAAATACAGAAAGCCGAGCATCTCGCCGCCGTCACGCGCATTTAGGCGTCGGCTGAACACCTGCGCGACAAGCTGCAAACTCGCCATCCCCGCGCAAATCGAAGCCCGCAGCGCCGACAAGAAAGCGAATTAGGAGCGCTCAACACCGGCCTGGTCTTTGCGAAGTATAAGTATAAAGGGCAATATGAACGGTAAAGAATTATATCTCCGCCACTATCTCCTCCATCGTTGCGATAAATAGATCGGCGTCCGCTTCGGAGAAAGGCATCGGCGGCCTGATCTTGATCACATTGTGGAAAGGCCCGTCCGTTCCCAGCAAAATCCCGGCTTCCCGGAAACGGTTGGAGATGAATGAGGCTTCTTCGGCCGCAGGTTCGAGCGTTTCGCGGTCGCGCACGAGTTCCAAACCGAGAAACAGCCCGGAGCCCCGCACGTCGCCGACGATCTCGTGGCGGTCGGCGAGCCTTCGCAGGCCTTCGAGCAACGCGTGGCCCACGCGCAGCGCATGCGATTGCAGATCCTCTTCGAGCGTCACGGCCAGCGTCGCCAGTCCCACGGCGCACGACACGGTGTTCCCGCCGAAGGTGCTGAAGAACTCCATGCCGTTGGCGAATGACGCCGCGATCTCAGGCGTCGTGATCACTGCGCCGATCGGATGGCCGTTGCCGATCGGTTTGCCGAGCGCGACTATGTCGGGCGTCACGCCCTGCGATTCAAAAGCGTAAAATCCTGTCCCGATCCGCCCGTATCCGGTCTGTATTTCATCGGCTATGCACACGCCTCCCGCTCCACGAACGGCGGCGTAGACCTCCGCCAGATAGCCATCGGGAAAGAATATCTGGCCGCCGACGCTCGGGCAGGTTTCGGCGATGAATCCCGCCAGACCGGCGCCGCTCTCGCGCAACCATTCGACGATCTCGATCACGCGCCGCGCGTATTTCTCGCCGGCCTGCGGATCGTCCCGCCTGTGAGGGCCGCGATATACGTCAGGTATCGGCGCCGTGTGAACCCAGGACGGCGCGCCGGTTCCGCCCGGCCCGTCGTGTTTGTAGGGGCTGATGTCGATCATCGTGTTGGTGTGGCCGTGGTACGACGCTTCGAGCGCTATCATGTCGCGCCGCCCCGCGTGAGCGCGCGCCAGCCGCAAGGCCAACTCGTTCGCCTCGCTGCCCGAGTTGACGAAGAAGACCACGCTCAAGCTGTCGGGCAAGGTGGCGCAAAGCGCCGCGGCGTATTGGTTGATCAGGTCGTGAAGGTAACGCGTGTTGGTGTTGAGCATGGCCATCTGGCGCCGGCCGGCCTCCACGACGCGCGGGTGACAATGGCCCACGTGCGGCACGTTGTTGTAAGCGTCCAGATAGCGGCGGCCCTCTTCATCGAACAGATACTGCATCCACCCGCGAACGATCTTGACCGGCTCTCTGTAGGCGACGCTCAGGTTCTTACCGAGCGCCCGGCGCCGGGCCGCCAACGTTTCAGCCTTGTCAGGCTCTCGCGCCGGAAAACGGTCCTCGTGTATGCCGAGAATCAGATTCGGGTCAGGCGAGAAGCCATGCCAAACTTCGCGCTGGCTCGCGCGACACACGCCCGGAAAATCGCAATCGGAATCGAGCAGGTCGGTAATGACCTGAAAGTGCAAGTGCGGCGTCCATCCGCCGTTTTCGCCGGGGGAGCCGAGGCTGGCGATCTTTTCGCCTTTCGCTACGGGGATGCCTACGCTCAGCCCTTCAAGCGACTCCGCGCTCAGATGACCGTAGAGCGTGTAGAAGTTGTGGCCGTCCGACGTCCGGTGTCTCAGTATGATCACGTGGCCGTAATCGAGCGGCGCGGGGTTATGAGCGAACGCGTACACCTCGCCCTCGATCGGCGCGAAGACCGGCGCGCCGACTTCGGTGAAAAGATCTATGCCCAGGTGAACCGCGCGTCGCTCGCCGGTTAAAGCGCCGCCGGACGAGAACTGCGGCGAGGCGTATAGCAGCCGCGCCTCGTCGTAGCGTCCGACGCCGATCCCGGCTCCCGCATCGGCCATTGCGCCGAAGATGCGTTCGGTCAGCCTCGGCTCCGTGTTCTCGCGCTCGTCGCCGCTGACCAGCGGGCTGCTAACGCTTAAATCCAGGACGAGACAAGGCGCGGCGCGCAGGTCCTCGCGCAAAACAGAGGCGAAGGTCCGCGCGTTGGCGCGCAACCATTCAATCACAGGCTCGGCGTCCGGCGCCGGTGGCCGACCGCAAGCATGGCGAAAGACCGCTTCGGCAAACCGAGGGTGGATTTGCGCGAGTTTCGGCAGCGCGTCACGAATGGGCCTCTGGCTGATGGAGAGGTAATCGTCACCGGGGCGCTGGCGACGCTGATGCTCGCCGATGCAGACGCTCATACACAACCGCAGGCGCGCGAGGCCGAAAAGCGCCGCTATCTCGTCTTCGGTGAGCGCGTATTCGGCGTGGTAGCCCTTGACGATTTCAGCCGCGACGGCCAGAGGATCAGGCTTGTTCAAAATGGCGTAAGCGATTGCGACGGCAAGATCGGCCACAGTGAAGCTGTGGACCATATCTCCGAAATCAATCAAACTGACGACGTTCTGGCCGACGACATTCTGGCCGGCGCAGCCCTGGCTCCTCGTACTGAGACTTTCGCCGCCGGCGCATACGACCACGTTGTAATCATTCGCGTCGTTATGAATCGCGCTCTTGCGAAGTCTTGGCAATACCAGCGCGACGTCACGCTCGAACTCGGCGGCGAACTTGGCTACAAGTCTACGCGTCTCCGCCTCCGCGATCAGCGACTCGTATTCGCGAACCGCGGTCAGACCGTTCGCCAGGTCCCAGTGAAAATCGCGGTGAATGGCCGGATGATCGAAATCCGCGAGCGCGCCATCGATCTGGCCGACGCGTCTCCCGAGATCGCGCAACAACTCTGGCGAATGATGTTTCAAGTCGCCGAGAGCGACGCCGGGCAGCCAATCGACCATCCATACGAAATGTCTCATCCCGGACGCCGACCGGATTTCGGTCAAAAGATCGCCGGATTGCGTTGGCGCGGTACGCTGCCCCCGATGCGCGCGCTCGGCGACGCGCCCCATCGCCTCTTGCTGCGCTTCGAGCAGCGCGCGGTCTTCCAGCGCGTTCGCGATCTTGAGAACGTACATCCCGCCGGATCGGTCTTTCAACAGAAAGTTCTGATCGCGTTCGCTGGGCAGCGCGGACGCCGACGCGTCGAGGCCGTAAAGACCGCGCGCGAGCGCCGACGCCTCTTCGAGGTTGAAATTGGGAGAATGTTCGAGCAATGACATGGCCGTCAGTATATGGATATCAGCCACGAATGAACACATTCGTGGCTGATATACCTTACGGATGATCGGCGCTGAAACGGAGTTCTCGGACTCTTATGACCGAGATGTCGGTAGGTATGCCGTTATCGACAGAGACCTTGAGTAGGACCTGGAAGTACTTCGGGAAGGCGCCGATAGTACGATGAAACCTTTGAATGAGATCGACCAGATAATTCTCGTCCGTTAAATACTCCACCGCAGCCTGAGTGCCCTCGCTGCGTGTGCCGGCCACTATCATCACAGTTTTTCTTTCGGAAATCCCGGGTTTGACGACGATGAGCGCATAATCTTCTATCAGTTTCCCGGTCTCTTCATCATATTTGGCGACGTACTCCCGCTCATCTCCCGGAAGGAGGTTCTGATCGCTGATGGAAGCGGCTGGACCGGTGGTGAAGCACTTCCTTATAGGGGCGTTGCCAACCCACTCTTTAACCCAACTGTTACCAAACAGGATGGCGTTGTGATTCTTGAGGTCTTCGGAGACCAGCCGGCGGCTCTGCTTGAGCGTGAGATTTTTACCCATCTTATTGAAAAGCCCCGTGAGCCGATAGAGTCCTATGGCCTCCCCCAGACAAGCGTATTCGTCATAGGCGAGCATAAGTTGTGACGCCGGGGGGGTATTGACGACGAGTCGCTCGCGACCGAGCGTGTCGCCCATGACCTTGGCCTCTTCGAGGGTCAAATCGACACGCATTTTGGACAGCGAATTCGGATCGGTCGGATGCCAGAACCTGTAGACCGATGGATTTCCCATAACGAGTAAGGCCGGGTTCCCGTCTTTCAGAAAGGTCCCCCACACCGATTCAAATACTCCGCTCATCTCTCTCGATTGAGCGCTCGCCTTGGTTTGGCGGCGCAACTGCGTATTGGAATAGGCGAGCGTGATGGTGATGATCACCAAAGACAACACAAGCAGGTTAAGCAGGATTTTCGAGTTATTTTCGATGAAGGAGACCAATGCCGGGGCGTCGGGCGCCCCGTTCGTCGGCTCAGAGCTTTCTTGCGGCAACGCGCGACGGATAAAATTGGGAGCGTAACTTCCATGAGGAATCTCAAGGATAATCTCATCATCCTTCCCTTCCCCTTTATAGTAAGCTTCGAGCCTCTTGCGCAGCCCGTGCGCCCCGACTCGCACGATAGGATCGAGTGCGGGATTATAACTCTCATCCCGATCATAGAGCTCGCATCCGATCATATACTCATTCAATTCGGACGCGCGCCCGTTGAGGTAATATTCACAGATTAGACGCATGAATCTTTGCTTCGTCGGCGCGTTGACGAAATGCCTGCTGGCCAGAATCCGGCGCATCGTCTCGCGCACTTCAGCTTTAGAGGGCTCCTGTGAGGCAGGTTTGCCCTCGACTGGTTTTGTCTTCATAGTTTTCAAACACCCCTTATGAAACGAGCGAACCTTGCAATCCCAGACTTGAGTTTGATCATTAATCGGCTAACCCGTTGCCCGTGACCATGAAAGTCGCCCAGAAGAACGGATGCCGCCTTTTGACGGATGATGTTTGGAGGAATGAAAGTTGCGCCTGTCGCAACGATTGGCTGAAGGACAACTTATTCACGCGATGCGCGACGTGGAATTTCTCCATCAATCCGGCCGCGCTATCGTCGTCTATATCCCAAAGACTCGCCACCACGGCCGGGACTCCGGCGACCAGGAACGCTTGCGCCAGACCGCCAAGCGCCTCGTTGCGCCTCTCGTCGCCAAGCCCCGAACGACAGCTTGATAGAACGACCAGCCGCGTTCGCTCCGGCTTGAGGCTATAAACCTCCTGGGCTTGAAGCGCGCCGTCGAGGGTGATCCCATCGGTTTTTTTCCCCTCCGCGGAGGCCCTCGTAGCAAATTGAGGCTCTTCGGCAAGCACGATCGCGGAGAGCATTGATGACTGTTTATCGCTAAACGTGTGGGTGGCCAGATGGACGATCTCGTACTCGCCGATATGTTTGATGAGAGCGCTTTCGGTGGCCTGCCTTCGGTTGAGGGTCAGGCGATTTGGATAGAGAGATTGGATGCGTTCAAGCTCCTGCTCCGAGGCGGGCAGGGCCTGAAGTCTTGGGAAGCGTTGTTGATCGAAGCGAGGATTACCGAAGCCGAGAAACGGCTCCGGCTCGCTCTTCTGTTTGCGGAGCGAGAGGTCGATGGCGCGCGCAAACACGCTCGCGCTCGGATTGACGACGAGAGTGAAATCCTCGACCAGGTAGCGCTTCGATTCGGGCGAAACCAGCGCGGCGAACGGCAAATCCTGCAACGCGCCGTCAGGCGTGACACAGAGCGTAAGGTTCGGGTCGAGACGCCCGCCTATTGGCGCGATCAGCAATTGATAGAGGTCGGAAGCCTGGCGGTTGAGTTGTTCGAGTGGCGCGCGCGCTCGCAGCGCTTCGAGATAAGCCGTCACCTTCTTCCGCAAATCGTCCGCGCCTATATTTGACTTCGCGGTGATCATCCGGTCGCGCGTGACGAGCCAGATCATCAATCGATCATCGCCGGCGACGTATTGCGCGAGTTGGACGTTGGCCGGCAGGGCGCGCTGCGCCTGCTCCAGAGTGAGCGGGGTCGCGCTGCCGGAGAGAGTCAGCCTGGCCTGGCCGTCATTCATGGTCACGTGACGCGCGCCGGCCAACGCGTCGAGCAGGTCGCGCCCTTTGGCGATCTCGGCGTACTTGAACGCCTGCGCCGGGTCGCTCTTGTTGAGAAACTGAAAGCTGACCATCGCGCGATAGACGCCCTGCTGGCTGGCGAGAAAAGAGCCGCGGCTCTGCGCGTCGCTGATCTGCCCCCGCGCATTCTCCGCGAGCTCTATGCTCTCCTTGAGTTGCGCCTCGGCTTCCACGTCCTGCCCGTTAGCCATATAAGCCGTCGCCAGCCCCTGGCGAATGGGTGAGAGGTGGGCGCGCCTGTCTGCTCCGTCTATGCTGTCAAGGGCCAGCCGGTAAACAGCGATGGCTTCGTTGAACTTCTTTTGTTGCAGATAGAAATCGCCGGACTTTGTATACATGTCCATCTGCAACTGCCTGCGCGCCATCTGATCCGGGATCTTTTCGGCGCGCGTGACCGCATCTTTAAGGTAGCGCGAAGCCTCCTCCTGACGCCCCAGCATGCCGTAGGTCAGCCCGAGCCTCTGGATCATAAAAGCTAAGAGCGTCACGCTGCCGTATTGCTCACACATTTGCACCGCTTCATGTTGATAAGGAAGCGCAATGAGGTACTCGCCCTTGCGAAAAAGGACGTCGCCCATTTCTTTGTAAGCCACCGCAGCCAGGTTAGGCTTGACCCCTGAGTCGCGAAGGAGAGAGAGAGATTCAGAGAGCCACTTGACGGCGGAGTCGTGATCGCCCATGCGATCATATGTGCCCCCGACAAATCTCGATCCGTTGATCTCCATTTCCGCGTCGCCCAGACGCCGCGCGATCTCTACCGCCTGCCGGCTGTGTTCGAGGCTGAGCGACAGTCGCTGCGCCGCTCCTTCGGCGTTTGCAAGAGCGAGCAGCGCCTTGGCGTGTATTTGCAGATGATCGCGACGTTTGCTGTCGCTGACAAGTTTGTTTCTCAGCGCGACAAGTTCCGCGGATTCGCCTTTATTGTGGTTGTAGCGGGCGAGGCCTTGAGCAGCCATCTCAGCGTGAGGATGATCTCCTATACGTTCGGCAACGGCGCGCGCCTTCGCGTAGAGATCACAAGCCGCGCCGTGATCACCGCGCGCGTGCTCCTGTCCGGCCTGCTGTAACATTTTGCGAGCGGACTGAGCCTCGCTTTTGACCCTGAGGTCGCCGCGCTCCACAAAACCGACCGCGTCGGCGACGAAGCGATCTCCCTTGATTTCGCCGATCAATCGCCCGATTCGTTTGAGACTCAGCAGGCGTTGATCAGCTTTACCCTTCTCCCCGGCTATGGCCGCGCTCAGATACTGATCGAAGAGCTGATCCATCGCGAGATTCTGCACCGGGACGAAATGCCGGGTCACCAATTCGCGCATTCTGATCTCGTCGCCGGCCGCCTCGGCCGCCTGAAATTCAGTCTGTATGGTTTGCTCGAGCTTCCCCAAGCGCCTGGCGCGTTCGCGTAATTTTTCGAGATGTTCGCGCGCCTCTTCGGCCCAGGCCGAATCGCCGTCGAGCATGAGATATTGTTTCCAATCGCTCTCCGCCTGTAGGAAGAGATTTAATCGCTCGTAGCATAACGCGCGGTTGAACCATGCCTCGGGTAGCTTGGGATCAGCTTCAATAGCTTTCGACGAATGCCCTACGGATTTTTTCACCAGTTCATGGCTTTCGCCCCCTTCCTTAAGGCTGCGCTCGTAGTAAAGCGCGCCGAGATCGGCCAGTAGTCCGGCGTCGCGCGGGCGCGCATTCAACGCCAGAAGAAATTGCCTCTCCGCAGGCTCCAGATCCCCCTGCAGTATAAACAGTCTCCCCAGGTTGTGACGGGCGGCTGCCCCCTGATATGCGGTGACCTCCTGATTCAATTCCGACAACAGCGCGACACGCTGGCTCGCATCGACTCCGGCAAGATCGCCGGAACCGCGCGTCGTCACATATTGTTGGTGGGTGAAGCCGCCTGTCACACGGGCCTGGAGAACTCGGGCGTCGCGGTAAATCTCTCGCACGCGCGCGAGCGTCCGTTCTTCCGCAGATTGACGCCACAAGGAAAGATAAGTGATTAAACCGCCGCCGAGTAACGCGACGACGACCAGGGCAGGCGCGAGAACTGGACGGAAGACCTGAAGCCCTTTCCAAAAATCCGCCCAGTGGGAGACTTTTTGACGATCCCAGCCTTCCTCCCGCCTGATAATCTTGCGAGCCCGCGCAGCCGCCTGCTCTCCGAGCGGCAATAGCGTCTCCAACTCCCGTCGCTTATCTTCGCGTTCATGCGTCGAAGAAATAACCAGATGAAGCAGCGCCGCAAGGCTCGCGCAGCAGGCCTCACAGTCTACACAATGATCCTCGACGAATTCTCTTTCCTCCGATGAACAAGCGCCGGTCAAATAAGCCACCATCATCCGTCTGGCGAGATGGAAGTCAGGATAACTCCCATTTCCATTCATTGCCGCTCTCATCACTCCATCAGGATGGCTTCCATTTCCATTAACATGCTCTTTCATAATTGCTCGGATGCGATCTTTAATTTTTCAGGGATGTTGTGAGAGTAGCGCAAACTGGAAAGTTTGCGTCGCTCATCTATAGAGATCATGAAGGGAACCCGAGAACTGCCGAGTTCGCGTAATTTTCACCGATAGCCGAGCGAGATGGCAACACAAATTGGACAGTTTGCGCTACTACTATTCGATATTTTGTCATTGGTCATCGCCGCTCAGAAATCGCCCAATCTTCATTGAACGTTGCCTGAGAGCCTCAAACAACGACCAATGTCAAATACCAAAGACACCTGCCCGACCCCCGAGCTTTCAGGCCAAAAAAATCCCAAAAAAGCGGAAGGAAGCGGAACATGCGGGAAAGGCGCTCGCAGATGCTGTGGGGAGTTCTGCGTGTTCCGTCCTTTTCCGCGTGTTCCGCCTTCTCCGCTGAGCAACTACAACCAGATTAAAGACAGGGTGTTCGTAGCTCGCAATCACTGGCGTGTTTAGCAATACTACGCCCGTCACAACATAAAGACGCAAAACACCCCGCGATTTGCCGATTTCGTTTGGTCGAAATAGAGTTTTTTTTCCAGGAACGTTTCCCCCATGTGCGGGAAATCTATAATCGAACCAAAGTGTCTGAATCTACTTCACATAAGCGGATGTATAGATGTAAAACAAGAGGACCCGTCTGCTTCCCCGACCCTGGCGGTTATACACCTTAATAAGCGCTTGGGGAAAAGTTTTGCGATCTATAGGCGCCTCGCGAGTCGTTTACTCGCGCCTTGGCGCCGGCGCCGCGGGTGCGAGTAAATGACTCGCGAGGCGCCTCATTACTTCCGCCCCTACGCTTAATACTCTGGAAACTATGTTGTTCGGTGTTTTTCCAAGCCCGCGAAGCGGAGTGGAAGAAAGCCCAGGGTATAGCTGAAGTCGAACCCCTGGGGCAGGTTTGGAATGCTATCGCCCTTGTGAAGCGGCAACCCTCAGGCTGTCGCCCACATCGTGGGCTGCGGAGCGCTTTACTAACACCCACTCAAGGTTTGCGCCTCGGGCTTTATGCTTTCGCCTGCTTCGCAGGCTCAAAGCCAAGGTTCTACAACGCGTTTATAGAGAAAATATCAAATAACATGAGTTTCCAGTGTACTTAACCCGGCGCGACGGCCAGTCGCATTACACAATCCGATCCTTCGAACCAGGATCCACCTTCATTAAGGAGAACGACAATGAACACTATTCGATTCAGTTTTGACGACCTTTGCGCGTTTTTCAACCGCTACTCTTCACGGCTGATGGTTGGCATGATCCCGACTGACGGCGAAGCGCCCGAACACGTCCACCAACCTCACATCATTATCAAACGTGACGGAGTGATCGAACGCGAATACCACACCTGGGCCGAAATCAACGGTGACATCCTCCTGGAGGTGTTTCCTGAAAGCAAGCCGCTCAGCCGCTACACGCCCCAATCGCCCAGCGATCCGCGTCGCCCGTTCAGCATGCTAGTCGACATCGAGAGGGATCTGCACCCGAATGAGAAACTGCAGGTCAATCCGAAGTTGTGCCGCGCGCGGCTCTACTTCAGAAATGGAGAACTTTACTCTATCAACGCATATACCAACGTGCGCTTCGCTGACGTGAAGACTGGTCAAGTGTGCGGCCATGCGCCGACAAAGGTGACGAACAATGGCGGTCTTGATGTCGAAATTCCGGAGGATGGTTATGCCAGGTTGCGGTTCTTCAACGAAACCGAAGATTTCATCTTCCGGAGTGGGAGTGACTACGAAGTAGAGGTCACTAACCGCGCGGAAGCGATCACGGGCGAGCACTCCAAATATTTCTACAACATCGTACATCCTAAACCTGAACAGATGTGGTATTTCGCAAGTGGGGAGAGACTAGGGTTGCCGGTGGCCGGCTATGGTTCTCTGACGGCTTGCCAAGAACAAACATTCGGCTCGGTGATTTGGGAATGGCTGATGGGGTTGCTTGGTGAGGATGAATCTTGAGCCTGCTATCCCAATCTAAATCAGACTATGTTTATGGTTCACTTTTCCACCTGAAATTCAATACGATGTGTGATTGGCGGGTGAGACACGCGGAGCATGGCGAAAGAACGTAGATCGATGTATTAGTTTTTCGCTTGCTTCGATATACTTGGCGCTCATCGCGTTTTTTTTCTGCTCCGCGTGTTTCGCGTTTTTCCTCTCTCACACTCTTTACCACAGGAGTTTGACCCGATGGAGACACTCTGGAAAGACTTTCGTTACAGCCTGCGGATGTTGCGCGGCAGGCCGATGTTTACAGCCATCATCGCGTTGAGCCTGGCCCTGGGAATCGGCGCTACCAGCGCCATTTTCAGCGTCATCAACGCTGTGACACTGCGCCCCCTCCCTTACCGCGAGCCTGAGCGACTGGTGATGGTGCAGTGGCAAAATCTCAAGTCCGGCATCAGGGGCGATAGAGTTTCGCCCGACGTGTTCCATGCATGGAAGAAGAACAATCACGTATTTGAAGAGATGGCCGTGTTCGCTGTTTGGACTCCGCAATCGCTCAGTGGCGAGGGAGCGCCCGAGCAGGTTGACGTCCATATGGTCTCCGCCAATTTCTTCCCGATGCTCGGAGTCCGGCCTGCGCTTGGCAGGGTCTTCTCGGAGAAGGAGGACGTGTCGCAGGCCGCCAAGAAATCAGATGTGCATGGAGATCGGGTCGTAATATTAAGTTACGGTCTGTGGCAGCGGCGGTTCGGCGGCGATCAGGGGATACTTGGAAAGACGATCCAAATCGACGGCGTGGGCCACACCGTGATCGGGGTCATGCAGCCCAGCTTCCGGTTCAACGAACTATCGGCTGATGTGTGGGTCCCGCTGGGGCTCGATCCGGCGAAGAGTTATATAGAAATCGGCTTCGGAGTCTTCTGCAGGACGCTGGGGCGGCTCAAGGCGGGCGTGACGCCCGAACAGGCGCGTGAGGATCTGAAACCCGCTACCGGCGAGTTGCAGCAGAAGTTTCCGGTCGCGGTTTCGGGCTACGCCCCGCAT
>Ga0190270_10000890_pt1 | contig 13486 bp, 7 predicted proteins | sample Popmic320T_FD_133748 | JGI IMG/M metagenome (GOLD analysis project Ga0190270, IMG submission 133748) | Populus adjacent soil microbial communities from riparian zone of Weber River, Utah, USA - 320 T | ecosystem: Environmental > Terrestrial > Soil > Riparian zone | place: USA: Utah | collected... | reverse complement strand
GGCGTGAAGCTCCCGGTCGCCTGCCGGACCGCGCCGAGTACGAGCGGCGGGAAGAATCCGCCAAGCCCGCCCGCCGCGCCGACCAGCCCCGTCACCGCGCCGACCGATTGCGGGAAGTATTCCAGCACGAGTAGTTGCCATTTTTCAACATCTTTATCGGAGCGCTTAACTGACGCTGTTAGTTATGCGGCCTAAATGGCCAAAGTCGAGCTAAGAGCCTGTTTTTAAAGCTGGTTAGTTCAGCCTGAAGTCCCAATCTATCTCATTCCGTCCAATCAGGCCACATTTTCATGAAATACTTTTCCGATTTTTGCATCAGTTATTGGAAAGGGAATTTGAGCAATGGCCAGGGGGGGCTGGCCTGAAGGCTAATAAGGACGTGTTTTAAAAGCAGCATCAAGTTAGTCGAGCGAGCATCAGACGGGTCATTGCGATGCGGATGAACGCTTCGCTCGTTTCCGGCAAGTACTCATAGTCCTTGCTTAGGCGGCGGTGAAAACTGAGCCACGCGAAGGTCCGTTCCACCACCCAACGCCGCGCTAACACGAGAAAGCCTTTCATTCCCTCCGGGCGTTTGACGATCTCCAACTCGATCCGATTGCGTCGGCGTAGATTTCTGGCCCATTCGGCAATCCCGCCATTGTAGATGCTGTCGGCCCAGATCTTTCTCAGTTTGCTGAAGCGGTTCACCAAGGGCGCTAACTCGGCTCGCGCTTTCTTGCGCCAGGTCTCGCAAGCGGTCGTGAATCCGCTCCCAGATCCCAGTGTTGCGCCAAGTGCGAAAGTAGCCGTAAACGGTTTGCCATGGCAGGTACTCGCGGGGCAAATAGCGCCACTGGCAACCTGTGCTGTTGATGTAAAAGATAGCGTTAATGGTCAGGCGCATATCGGTCTTACGATTCCGTTCGCCGGGTTTCGCGGCGGGGATCAAGCGTTTGATATGCTCCCATTCTCGGTCGGTCAGTCAGCCAGGGACCCGCGGGAAATTCTTGACGCTTTTTGCAAGATTCGAATCCGTTTGTGTTCAATATTGAAGACACGCCAAATTGAAGACACGCCAAAAACCACACAATGTGCCTGAGATTTCGTCTGCACAGAAGGAGAATATTCATGCTATCCACCAGATCAAAATACTTTGTCCGAATCCTGATGACTCAAGTACTGACGATACTTGTCCTAAGCGGATTGTTGCAATCCCAGTCTATGGCCCAGTCTGTGTCGTTCATTGCGCGCCGAGACTTCGTCCCTGGGGGATCCTTAGTCGAAGCCGCAGATATGAATAATGACGGCAAAGCCGACGTAATCGTGGTCAATATAAGCACTGCCACTCTTTCAGTATTGCGTGGCAATGGGGACGGAACATATCAGCCGGCGTTAGTGACAAGCTTTGCCTCGGGCCAGGCTCCGTCTTTCATGGCGATCGCCGACATCAATGTTGATGGTAAGGCGGATTTGGTGACACTGAGCCAATTTAATGGTACTGGCTCAGTGTTGCTTGGCAGAGGGGATGGCGGTTTTCAATTGCCGATCAATTTTTCCGCTGACTTCCAGTCCGCCGGGATTGCCGTCGGCGACTTCAATGGTGATGCAAGACCCGACCTGGCGGTCACTTCTACCAGCTTTCCGAGCGGATCAGTTTCAGTGTCCTTGGGCAATGGCAATGGAACGTTCGGTCCACGACAGATCTTTCCCGCGGGCAATAGCCCAGGTTCTGTCGCTCTGGGTGATCTCAATGGTGATGGAATGCTAGACGCGGCGGTAGCGAACACGGGTTCTAGCAGCTTGTCTGTCCTGCTGGGAAATGGCAATGGGAGTTTGCTGCTGGCGACAAATATTGCCGTGGATAGCACTCCTAGATCGCTTACGATTACCGATTTCGATGGGGACAACAAGTCTGATCTTGCAGTCGTGCTTCAGAACTTGGACCAGATTTCGATTTTGGCTGGGAATGGCGACGGAACCTTCCAATTTCCGCTAAACGTTGCCGTCAGCCTAAATCCAGTCTTCATGATGTCGGACGATTTTAACGGGGATCAGATTCCTGATCTTGTCGTTGCCCACACTTCCCAATTCGGCGGCGCGGGCAGTATATCGCTTTTGCTCGGTATCGGCGACGGAAGCTTTCAAGCCCCAGTCAGCTATGCCTTAAACGGGAGTCCGACTATGCTGGATGTGGGCGACTTTAACGGCGATGGATTCCGGGACGTGGTTGTATCCCAACCCTCGTTGTCCTTCTCGAACCTCAGCAATATCTCCGAATTCTTTGGAAAAGGCGATGGCACATTCCAATCGGCGGCGAAAATTAACACCCTCGCGCCGAACTCCGTGGCTGTAGTGGATTTTGATGGAAATGGAATCCTTGATCTTGCCGTTGACAGCAGCAGTTTCCCACGTTTGATATCGATCTTTATGGGAAATGGTGACGGAACCTTCCGTGCGGGAACAAGCGTTTCGCTTAACATTGGCTCCAGCGTTTCACCACCGGTTGTCGGCGACTTTAACAACGATATGATCCCAGACTTGTCGGTCGTTGGCTCCTCGATTATCGCAGTCCTGCTAGGAAATGGCGACGGAACTTTTCAGGCGCCTCGGACATTCAATACCAACAGCAGCCCTTCCTCTCAGGCCGTCGCAGACTTTAATTCAGATGGCAATCTGGACTTGGTGGCTGGATCCAATTTCAGCCCAAACACGGTAGTGGCCCTCTTAGGCAATGGCAACGGAACTTTCCAAGCGCCTAAGAGCTTTACGATCGTTAATACGATTTCTGCCCTCACCACTGGTGAATTCAATGGCGATGGCCGGCCAGACTTGGTAACTGCGAGTTCAAATACTAATAGTGTCAGCGTGTTTCTCGGCAACGGAGATGGCACATTCTCGCAGCAGGGAGACATTCCCGTCGGCAGGAACCCGCTTGCCGTAACTGTGGGCGACATGAATGGCGACGGATTCGCCGACATCGGGACGGCCAACTCAGGTTCGAGCAACGTCTCTATGTTGCTGGGAAACGGTCGCGGAGGCTTCCAGGCCGCATTCAATTTTACAGTTATCGGCAATCCGTCGTCTCTGACACTCGGAGACTTCAACAAAGATGGGCGACTTGATGTGGCGGCGACCAACACGGGAGCGAACACAGTTTCTGTTCTGCTGAACACCGGTGGCACGTTTATAGCTATAGCCGGTGATGTTGAGCCATTAGCCGTGGTACGTACCGCACCCGCGGCATTCTTTGGCGTTGGCACAAATCCTGCTGGTCTGGTTGCAGGCGACCTCAACGGCGATCTTCTTCCCGACCTGGTCACCGTTGATCGCGGATCGAATGGTCTCTCGGTGGTAATCAATAACACAAGGATTACTCCCTAAAACATTTCTTCCAATGCTGAAAGCAATCCCGGGCGTTGAGTTTCCATTTACTGGAGGCCAAAGATCTCTGGGATTGCTTTCCAGCGTTGTCAAAAACGGGGTGCACGCGAAGGGGCGCAAAAGCGCGCCGTCAACACTGGCGCGCTCGTCGCCCGGTTCGGGTCCTGGGCCGTGGCGTGTGAGGCGGCGGGGTAATCCGCGATGAGAATAACTACTTGCCCGTGGCGAAACCATCAAGAGACTAACCAGGGGGCAACAAATAGGAGAATAGAAAAATGAAGAACTTTCGTCCCCGTTCATTCACCCGAGGGCATGCGGCCCTCATAATCGTCTTATCTCTGGCTTTCCTGGGTTTGTTTTCCATCTTCAGAAGTTCAGCGCAAGTGCCGCCTCATGATGGTTACGTACCCGCAAGGATGCGGTCCGAGGGCTTATTTGGACCATTCGATTATGAAGAATTCCTACGGAAGATTGAGAATGGCGAGATTAGGGACCAGAGCGGCGACGTTGACGTGATCTCACCCTTTAATTCTCTGACCAATAATAACGCCGGCTCCAGTGGAACAGCCTTATTTACCCAGAGTGAAACTTCGCTTGTGGCGTTTGGGAACACCGTGGTCGTCGGCTTCAATGATTCCGGCTCCAATGCAGGTGGCGCCAACAGGTTTACCGGATGGGCGCGATCCACCGATGGCGGCGCCACGTTTACCGATGGTGGAAACCTGCCGACCAATCCGATAGGCGACGCAGGCGATCCGGTGCTCGCGCGCAACGGTACGACCGGCCGCATTTATTTCTCCACCCTCGGCTTCGGCAGCCCCGGCAACATCCAGGTGTTTCGTTCCGATGATAATGGCGCCACATGGACGTTGCCGGTCAACGGAACGCCGGGTGGGAGTTCCGAGGATAAGCAATGGATTACGGTGGACAATTTCGCGGGACCTGGTAATGGTAACGTCTACCTTCTGTCCCGTCGCTTCGGCGGCACTGGCGGCGGCCCAGGGATTTACTTTTTCAGCTCAACGGACCATGGGGACACGTTCGGTCCCACCAACGGCACGCTTATCGTCCCGGGCGCCCAGGGGGCATTTGTCGCCGTCGGTCCCGATCACTCCGTCTACGCGTTCTGGTATGCGGGCGCAACCATACAAATGCGCAAGTCTACAGATCAGGGGTTGACCTTTGGGGCGCCAATAACCGTGGCTTCCGGCTTAGTCGGTGGGGTAAATGGCGACCTCGCGCTGACCGGCATCAGGCAGGGGACAACAACGCCTGCGGGTTTCCGCAGCAACGAGTTCCCGCACGCCGTAGTCAACCCCGTCAACGGGGACATCTATGCCACCTTCGCCAACAATCCAGCCGGCGTGGATAAGGCGGATATTTTCGTCGTGCAATCCACCGACGGAGGCGCCACCTGGGGGCCCTCAGTCAGAGTCAACGACGATGCAACCACGACCGACCAATGGCAACCGACGCTGGCTATCACGCCGGACGGCGTCAATCTTGGCATCTTCTACTACAGCCGTCAGGAAGACCCCGTAGACAACAACCTGTTCAAGTTTTATGGGCGCACCGCCAGTATCTCAGGCTCGACGCTGACGTTTGCGCCGAGCTTCGCTATCAGCGACGTCGCGTCGTTACCTGAGTTTGGTCGAGACAGCCTGATTAACCCCACCTATATGGGTGATTATGATCAGGCCGTGGCGACTCCGGGCGCTTTCCACGTGATATGGTCCGACAATCGCAATGATCTTCCGGATGGCGCGGGGCGCAAAGACCCGAACGTCTTTTATAAGCGAATCGATCTAAACATCCACGTCACGACCACGGTTCCCGCCGTCGCCAGCGTCATTTCAACTCAGCCGACAACGTTCACCGTGAACATTTCGGAACCGGTAGACCCGGCTTCCTTGCAAGCCAGTGATTTCGCCGTCAACGGGATATCAGCGTCGAATTTCGAATACACACCCGGCAGCATGACGATAGTCTTCACTTTTGACGCCAGTCCAGTAACGACTGAGGGGCTCCAGACTATGAGCGTCGCCGCCGGCGCTTTCACTGGCGCGGTCACCGGGAATCCCGTAGGGGCGTTCACCGGCACATTCCGGTTCGACACTCTGCTGCTGCAGGTGGTTGCGACAGCCCCGCCTGTAGGCGGAGTGTTCACAATACCCGGCCCATTCACGTACGACGTAACATTCAATGAGCCAATCAATCCCGCGTCGGTCCAACCCGGCGACTTGCAGTTGAGCGGCATTGCCGGCAGCACGGTGGTAGCAGCCAGCGTGTTATCCGGCAATACAACCGTGCGATTCACCATTAACGCTACAATTGAAGGGGCGCTCACCGCCAGCATTCCGGCGGGAGCCATTACTGACGCCTTCGGGAATGCCGGAGCGGCATTCACCGGAACCTACATCGTAGACATCGGGACGGCGCCTTACCCAACGCCGCTGCTCGCCAAAGACCCGCAGGGGGCGCTGATTTATGACCCGAGCGCCGCGGGCAATAGCAATATTGGCTTTGCGGGCGACACCGACAGTTTCACGCTCGCCATCGATCCCGATCAGGCTATCACCGCGATCGTCACCGGATCGGGCGGGCTGCAACCGAGCGTCGAGCTACGCAATCCGGCTTCCACAGTGATCGGCAGCGCCACGGCGGCGGCTTCAACCCAAGTAGCCCTGCTGCAGACGGCGCCGGCGGCAACAGGCGGGACCTACACATTCTCGGTGAGCGGCGCCGGCGGAACGACGGGCAATTTCTCGCTACAGGTAATCCTCAACGCCGCCAGAGAACTGGAAGGAACCATATCCGGCGCGACCAACAACACGTTTGCCACTGCGCAGAATATCGACGGCTCCTTTATCACAATGCGAACGTCGGTGGCATCGGCTTCCCGCGGCGCCGTGCTCGGTGGGAACGTGGCCGGGCCTCCTGTGCCGTTCCAGTCCTTCGATTTCGAGTCGGGGCAACAGGGCTTCGTGATCAACAACGGCCCTCAGCCGGGTCACGTGGCGGGGCTGTGGCGCCTGTCCACCGGCCGCGGCATGCAGTCCGGACACTCGCCGGTCACGAGCTTCTACTTCGGCCAGGGAGAAGGACCCGGCGGCGGCGGCAACTATAACGTCGGTAACACAGCCGGAACCATTACCTCGGAGCCGATCGCGCTACCTAACACCCCAGGGCTCGCCCTGGCGTTCAACTACGTTCTGCAAACTGAAGGAAATGGCGCTTTCGACGTGGCCTCGGTGCAGGTCAGCGCCAACGGCGGCGCGACCTTCGCCACGATCGCCAGCAGCGCCAGCGCCGCTCAACTGCCCCGGAGCGGCGCCTGGCGTAACGCCTCGTTCAGTTTGGCGGCCTTCGCCGGCCAGACTGTGCTGATCCGCTTCTCCTTCGACACGGTGGACAGCATCGCCAATAACTTCGAGGGCTGGTACGTCGATGACGTCCAGGTCACCGCGCCCGCCACCTGGCACGATTACTACTCGATCAGCGCCAGCGCTAACGACGTGGTATCGGTCGCGCTGAAAACCCTGTCGGGCGTCGGCGCGAACGTGTTCCTGGAAGATTGCGCCGGTACGGTCCTGGAGACCGGCGCCGGCGGGTCCACTAACTACGAAAGCGGCATACACAATTTCCTCATCACGACCGGGGGAACCTATTTCCTGCGCGTCAGCGGCACGGTCGACGCCACCTACGACCTGGTGGTCACCCGCAACGCCGCCTTCGACACGGAGGGCAACGATACGATCGCAACAGCCCAGAGCCTCAACCCGACGCGGGGGGCGCTAGGCCATATCATCGGCGGCGAGGCCCCGGTCCCGCTGCAGAACTTCGACGACGGCCTGATCACCGGCTACACCTTCCGCGGCCCGAACAGGGTCAGTGTGACCGCCGCGGCCGCCCACGACGGCCCCTTCGGCCTGCAACTCGAGACCTTTACTGAGTGGATGTGGCGCAACGACTCGGCGGTCGCAGTGCAGCAGGGGGACACGATCTCCGCCTGGGTGCAGGCCGCGGGCGCGCCCACCGGGCGCATCTACGTCGGCTTCGGGGCCAGCGCCACGGGCGCCCTGTCGATGGTCCTTGGCGGAAACACCGGCACACTGATCCTGCAGAGGAACGACAATTTCGGCTTCACGGACATCGGCGTGGTCCCGCAGACCTGGGTGGCCAATAAGTGGTACCGCTTCGAGGTGGTCTGGGGGGTGGGCGGCAGCATCACCGGGCGGCTGTTCGACAGCGACGGGACGACGCTGCTGAACACCGTCACCGGCGCCGACACGACCATCACCTCAGGCGGCCTGGCCTTCCGCGCCTTCGGACTCACCCATTACGTGGACAGCGTGCGGAAGGGTGGCAATCGCAATGACGACTGGTACAGCGTCACGGTCATCCAGGGCCGACTGCAGTTCGAAACCAGCACGCCGGGGGACGGGCCGGGCGAATTTGTCAACACGCTCGATCCGCATATCGAGCTCTTTGACAGCGCCGGCGCGACGTTGATCGCCACGGGCGCCCCGCTTGAGGACGGTCGCAACGAGTCGATCAATGTCTCCGGGCTCCCGGCTCCGGCTACCTACCTGGTGCGCGTGACGGCCGAAGGGGATACCCGTGGGGAATACTTCCTCGGAACCGGCGCCCCGCCGACCTTCAGCGGGTTTTTGCCGCCACTCGACAATGACGAATTCAACGCAGGCTCGACGATACCGATCAAGTTTAGCCTCGGCCTCAACCTGGGACTCGACATCTTCGCTCCGCGCTCGCCGGTTTCACGACAAATCAACTGCTCGCCGAACAGATGCGGGGCGAATGTTGGCATTGGACCATGGGAGCCTACACAGAGTGCGCTCGGCTTGCAATTTAATCCAATGGGCAACCAGTACATCTATCACTGGAAAACGAGTAACGCCTGGGCGGGCACTTGCCGTGAGCTGGACGTGATACTTCGGGATGGCAGGCACTTCAAGGCGAAGGTCAGTTTCAAGTAGGCTGCCTTAACTAACGGGCAGTGCGGGCTGGGTCCGCACTGCCCAAACCCCAAAAACTTTGCACAACCAACAGCGGCAGTGTCATTCCGACCTGCCGCTTTTTTAGCGGCGTGTCTCGTTGTGATCGAAAACAGTAAATCGTGAGCTTTCGGCTAGCCGGATACTGTTGGCGAAGGCGCATCAAGAATGCCGAAGATCACATCAAACGCGATGCTGCGCTAGAGATGGAGGCAGGCCCTCCGAAGCCGGCTTCCAGGAGCAGGCTTCAAACAACCATAAGCTGCGTTGGTCAAAAGCCAGGGTGGTGAGCGTTATGGAAAAGGCGCGACTTGATCGCGTTTGGTCGTGGTTCATTACCGTTTTCAGATTTCCGAGCCGTTTCCGAGCGCGCCAACGGCCGTCCCTTCGAGTTTCTTCAAGCGATAGCGCAATTGATCGCGCGAAATGCCCAACAGATCCGCAGCCCGTGTTTGATTGCCGCCGCTGCGCTTCATTGCTTGACGGGCATCATCATATCCGTATTAAGCGGGTGGCGCACCGAGAATTGAAGGATCCTGAAGTACAGCAGTACGAACTCGGCTACGAAGCAAGAAAGCGTAAATTGTTAGTGGCTTTACGCGATAAGATTGCCGAAAAGCAGACGAAAGGGAAGTAGCGGCGGAGCGGCAATGCTCGCGCCAGCGTCCCAATGACACTCTCACTCAGGCTGTAGGAATCAGCCGTCTTCTCCTATCCGCCGACGTGAACAGCCGGCCTGCGGGACGGATCCGGTTCGGCCTGCCTCAGTATCTCATGCGTCACCGGCGCCGTGTCCCCTTCACCGAAGATAATGAATTTCACCACGTACCAAAGAGGGTTCCCCTCCGTCCACCCGAAATAGATGTGTGGGATCTGCCCGGTTTCGTCTCGCGCGTGCAGCAGGAAGGCCGCCAGCGCGTTCGGCACCGCCGGGCTCCTCGTCCGCAGCACGCGGTAGGCGCCCACACGCACGCCCCGCACCCTGAGCGCTCCCGCGAAGTCGGAGACGTCGCCGGGGCGCACCTCAAGAAAGATCACCGGGTCGTTGGCCGGGATGTGGTTATTCCAGCGCTCCTGCTTCTCCTTGAGCCTGTACTCGTCCACGTCGCCGCGGTCCGGGCGGTTGGCGATGATGCGGATCGTCCCCTGCCGCGCTTCCTCAAGGAACTCGCGAGCCGCGTCGTTTAATTCTACCTTCTCGACTCGCAACTCGGTCGAGCGCATTGCGCGCGAGACGAAGGAAACGAGAATGATCGCGCCGATGAACAGGGAGGCGATCTTAATACCCTCGGGGCGCTCGTAGATGTTGAGGACCGTCGTGTAGGCGAAGACCAGGGCGATGAGCAGGAACACGTAGCGAATCGCCCCCTCGCGCCACGCCGACAGGGTGACGGCGACGGCCGCTGAACTCATCAGCACCAACACGCCGGTGGCGTACGCGCCGCCCTGCGCGTTGACGTCGGCGTCGAAAATGATCGTCACGGCGAAAGCGATTGCGGTAAGTACGAGCACCAACGGGCGCGTAGCGCGCGTCCAGTCCGGGGCCATGCCGTAACGCGGCAGGTACCGCGGAATAATGTTTAGTAGCCCGGCCATTGCGGACGCGCCGGCGAACCACAGGATCAGGATAGTGCTCACGTCGTACATCGTTCCGAAGGCGTCGCCCAAATAATTGTGCGCCAGGTAGGCGAGGGCGCGTCCGTTCGCAGCTCCCTTTGGCGTCGTGGCGGTCGGTTCCGCAAACTCGTGGGCGGGGATGAGCAACGTGGTTACGAAACTGCTCGCGATCAGCATCACACTCATAATCAGCGCCGCCGTGAGCAGCAGCTTGCGCGTGTTGCGGACGCGGCCGGCCGGGTTCTTCAGGTCCTCACCCCGCTCCCCCTTCACCAACTGCATTACGGCCACGCCGGTCTCGAAACCGGACAGACCCAGGGCAAGCTTGGGGAACAAGAGCAGCGCCACCCCGACCATCAGCAACGGGTTGCCTCTCACATTCGGCATAGCAAAGAGCGTGTCGCGCCACGTCGGAATTTTTTCGGCGTGGGCGCCCACCTCGTAGATCCCGACAAGCACGACGACCACATTAAGCGCCAGGTAGACGACGACGAGGACCACAGCCAGTCCAATGGCCTCTTTGAACCCCTTGAGGAAAAGGGCGCCCAGAACCGCCAGCAGCGCCAGCGTCACCATTACAGGGTGGTGTTCCAACGCGCTCGGCACTAAGGGGTTTTCGATGATGTGGGCGGTGGCGTCGGCGGCCGATAAGGTCATGGTGATAATGAAATCCGTCGTCACGAAGCCTAGGAGGGCCAGCACGAACATTTTGCCGCGCCAGCGCGGTAGCAGGTTCTCGAGCATCGAGATCGAGCCTTCACCATGTGGACTCTCCCGCGCCACGCGGCTGTAGATTGGGAGCGCACCGAACAAGGTCAGTAGCACGAGGATCAGAGTCGCAACCGGCGAGAGCGCGCCGGCCGCCAGAAACGCGATGCCCGGCTGATAGCCGAGCGTCGAGAAGTAATCCACGCCGGTCAGGCACATTACCTGCCACCAGGAGTGCTGGTGATCGCTTCCCTCGGCCTCATGCGGCCCTTCGAACTCCTTAACTTTTCCTTTGAAAAACCACTTCTTGAATGACCCTGCGGTAACGTTCGGGGTGGTCATTTCGGCCCTTTCAGTAATGCCGCGACGAAAAGGGCGCGGGGCAACAGCCCCGCGCCCTTATTAATCGGTCACGGCGACGCCCTTCCATATAGCTTACGAGGTTAGCTGACGGGCTAGGAGTAGGAAGTCCCCCTCGCGTGAAGGTTCAAGACGCGTCACGCAATGCGCCCCGTGTCCCGCACAGGCGGGATGACGGTTCCCCCGTATCACCGCTCTATTCCCAAAAGGACGGCGGCGAATTCAGCAGACAAATTCTGGCTGGGAAGATTACGCCCAACGACGTGTGGAATCAACCTTCCGTTTTCACCTATATGCTGGGCACACCAAGATCTGGATAGAGGCGACGAATCAGTACCGCGAGCGGTAGCGAGCGGCCGGTGGCGAAATCTCCGCTCGCTACCGCTCGCGGGACTGATCCAGTCGATGCCTTGCAAAATCCAATTCTTGGTGTGCCAGTCATATGGGCCGCGTCCGCTAGACGGATGTTGACCAATGCGACTGAAGGCGAAGAGGCGCTTGAAATTATCAACTCCTGATTCAACGTAACGGACAAACTGACTTTCGCGCTCGAAGGCGATTATGTAATCAACCGGGTCTTCCGAAATTCGCCGCCGCTGCGCGTGACTGGCGGCGTGGCTTACGCGCGCTACCAGTTCACGCCGCATTTCGCGATGGCCGGGCGCTTCGAATACCCGTCGGATCGCGGCGCGTTGTTCAGCGGCCTGACGCAGGCCTTGAAGGAACACACGCTGACGGCGGAGTACAAATTCGGCGAAGGTTTCCTGCTGCGCGGCGAGTACCGGCGCGACTATTCCAATCTGCCGTTCTTCCTGACCGACCTGCCCGATGTGTTGAAGAAAGAACAGAACACGGCGACGCTCGGGTTGGTCTGGTGGTGGGGGCGCAAAAAGGGGGCATGGTAATAATGGTGGATCGCCAATTAAGAATTCCCGCTACCGCCATCCGAGAGCGCGGATGGGCAGTTTAGTTCCGCACGGCGCCCCGATCCGCTCACTCTTGCAAAAACTTGTAGACCAGCAGGTTGCGAGAGCGCGTTACGAAGATTCGCTCAATGCCGGGATGAAATCCTTCAGTGGACCTTTACGAATTCTTTATAAACCGCTTACGCCATCCTTATGAACCCTGCCCTATGCTGACAGTGTCGATGGTCAATCTACAAACATAAATGAAGAAGGCTTTCGCCTCGCCGGAACGATGGTTGCTCAGACAATTCTATGTCTAGTTCCCGCGCCGCGCAGAGGCAGCCGAAGGGAGACGATATGAACGTATTGCCATTCACACGTCGGGCTGCGCAGGCGGGAGTAAAGACCCGTGTGACAGGCGCGCGCGCGCTTAAGCAGGCGCAAGTCATGGGCGCATTAGCGGGGTTGGTTGGCGGCGGCGTGGCGGGATTGTTCGGGGCAGCGCTCACGGCGGCCAGTTGGTTTGTGATCAACGATGGCGCGCGACATTTGTTCTCGACCACGGGGGCGGTACTGCTCTTCCTGACGATTCCGCTCATGATCTTCGGCGGGTATTGCCTGGACTGGATGGAAAAAGACATGCCACGACGTTATTCAAAAACTGTGCGCTACGAGGATGAGGATGACGGCCAATGAATTTAACGGTCGTGCGGGGCATGACTTAGCGGCCAAAATAACGGAGTAATTGAAATGTCCACTCAACTAATCGCACTCTTGATGTTCCTCCTACTCACTTATTTACTTTTTCGGCGGCCAGCCTCGGCCGCGACCGGGCGGTGTCCCACCGAACTCAACATTCGGGTCAGACATTCATCTCATCCGAAGAGCGAATTTCCAATGGAGAGCGCCGCGTCGCCCAGCCGGAGCGGCATGAACAGGGCTTTCCTGCGGAGTGGCGCGCTTGGATTGGCTCTGATTGCGCCGTCAGGCGCGGTCGCGATGACCCGGACATCGGCCGGCGAGCAAGTCCAATCGGCTCCCGCCGGCAATGATTCAAAGACTGTCAAGGAAGATAGAAAGGAAGGTTGCGCGGACAATGACAGGGCCAAGACTGATAAGGATAACGCGGAGTTACTGGAAGAGATGCGGCGATTGATCGAGCGGTTGGAAGCGCGCATCAACCGCCTCGAAGCTGAAAAGAGCGCGGCGACGGTTAAGCCGGCTGCGCGCGCGACGGAAGCTCCGGGCGCGACCGTGGCCATGCCGGACGCGTCCCCGACTCCCAAGCAAACGAACGCGCAGTCGGACGGCGACCGCAAGGCGCTCGACTTCTTCCGCGACACTACCATCAGCGGAACCGTTGACGGCTATTACGGCTACAACTTTAATCGCCCCGTGGGACGCGTCAACTTGCTCCGCGCATACGACGTGTCGAGCAACAGCTTCAGCCTCAACCAGGTGGCCGTCTCCATTGAACGCGCGCCGAACGTCGACGCAGGACGCCGCTTAGGCGCGCGG
>Ga0190270_10000889_pt1 | contig 13500 bp, 12 predicted proteins | sample Popmic320T_FD_133748 | JGI IMG/M metagenome (GOLD analysis project Ga0190270, IMG submission 133748) | Populus adjacent soil microbial communities from riparian zone of Weber River, Utah, USA - 320 T | ecosystem: Environmental > Terrestrial > Soil > Riparian zone | place: USA: Utah | collected... | reverse complement strand
TCAAGCGGTACAAGATGATCTTCGTCGAGATCGTCTACAGCTCCGGCCTCGGTGAAATTCAGGGGACAGAAATCGACCTCCTGCCCACCGTCTTCCGCTTCCATCAACAACGGCAAGCCTTGTGTGCGGCAAATCAGCGGGCGAGATTCGTAGATAGAACAACGATCATTAACCAGCAAAGGGCATGCTACCGGCTCGCCCTGAGTTTCGTGTTTTATAACCTCGCGGGCCTGCTCTTCCACGCGTGCGCGAATTGGAGTTGGCAAAGTTTCAATCGCCGCGCGCGCCCCTTCGGCTTCGACGGCGAACACGGAAAGGTGATGACGGCAACATCCGGCGCATCCCGCGCGGCAAACCAAATGCTTCGAGTAACGCGCCTGAAGCTTCGCGGCAATCCGGTCCACCTGTTCTATGAATTGCCTGTATGAATACACGACGAGATTCTACATCAAAACCCTTCCGACGCCTTGCTTGACAGGACTTATTCGCGCCAGTACCATTCGCATTCGCGTTTAGGCGCGCCCGGCACACAATGGCAAAGCGCAAGTCAGCAGACGGAGAAACAAACGGTGATGTAACGACCGACCTTCTCCGTGATTCCGACGCAAATGATGAGTTCTTTATGGGCTTCGCGCTGAACGAAGCCCGGCTGGCGCGTGACGAGGGCGAGGTTCCCATCGGCGCGGTCGTCGTAATTGACAATAAGATCACGGGAAGCGGGCGCAACCGTCCTATCGGCTCCAGCGACCCGACCGCGCACGCCGAAATCCTGGCTCTGCGCGAAGCCGCGCGGCGAGTGGGTAACTATCGCTTAACCGAAGCGACCTTATACGTTACCATTGAACCCTGCGCGATGTGCGCGGGGGCGCTGGTCAACGCCAGAGTAAAGAGGCTGGTTTACGGCGCGGCCGACTTGCGGGCGGGCGGAGTCGACACCGTCTTCCAAATTTGCGCGAACAGTTCGTTGAATCATCAAGTGGAAGTTACTTCGGGAGTGCGCGCCGAAGAAGGCCGTCGGTTAGTGCAGGCTTTCTTCAGGCAGCGTCGCAAGACCGGCGTCGCCGCTGCCGGCGATAAGATAATTCCCGATAAGATAATTCCCGAGGATGAGTGATGAGTTATAAGTAAGCCTTTATGCGGAGAGGTGCGAGAGTGGCTGAATCGGGCGGTCTCGAAAACCGTTGTACCCTTACGGGTACCGTGGGTTCGAATCCCACCCTCTCCGCCAGAAAGATTGAAGGGATGAGTGGGTGAAGGGTGAAGGGTGAAATCGTTCTTGGCGCCCTGGCGCCCCTCACCCATTCACCCCTTCGTGGTTTCGGAGAGATCGCCTAATTGGTATGGCACCGCGTTGGAAGCGCGGCGGGTCGAAAGGCCTGTGCGGGTTCGAGTCCCGCTCTCTCCGCTATTTGATCTCGAGTCTCAAATCTGAAATTTGAGATTTGGATGTCAGGCTCCGGACTCCGTGCAATCACGAACGCGTGAACCCCGCCAGGACCGGAAGGTAGCAACGGTAGCGCAGTTCTGATGTGCCGCGGTAGTAACCGGAGCCTGTCCCATTTTTGGGGCGTGTTCCGCCCTGATTCAATTATCAATCCCGCGCGCGTCAGCATCGTTTGCTGATAGAACCGCCGCTGACGCGCGCGGTACTCCGACTCAACCTGAGGCAATCTATTCGGTTTCGCCTCTGTACCTGGCCCAGCGCGCCTTGGCGGCGGCTTTCAGTTTCCTCTTGGTCGCGTCCGAAACAACCCGCTTGGGCTTGGCCTTTACGGACGCCAGCGCGCTCGAAGGTCTTCCCCTGCGGCGCGCGCTTACCGCCGCCACTCCGGGAATCACTTTCGCAAGTTGTTCACGCTGCGACGTGAGTTCTTTGATCTGGACATCAATGCTGGCAATCGCCAACTTGATATGCTCCGCGGGATTGCCACTTGTAGATTTTCTAGGCATGCGTTGCTCTCCTTAATGAAACTAGCGTTTGTAGTTGCTCAAAATGTTCCGGTGTTACTCGCCCATCCAACAACATATCTCTTCAAGGTCGTTTCGGGTGTTTTAGCATGTAGCTAAATGAGTAGCGACCGGAGCCTGGTTGTCCTTGTATTAAACTACCTTTCACGTCAAAAGCCAAGTAGAATCAGCCTTGAGCGCGGCGGCGCGCTAAGTTATTCTTCAATTCGCCTGGGGTCGCAGATCACGTCTGGAAGTTTTCATACTCGAAATCAGGCTCTTAAGCGTAAGGATCAGATCGTGAGTTATCAGGTTATCGCTCGCAAATATCGTCCTCAAACCTTCGCCGACTTAACAGGCCAGGAACATATTTCGCGCACGCTCGGCAACGCTCTGGATCAGCGGAGGCTTCATCATGCCTACCTGTTTTCCGGCGTGCGAGGCACCGGCAAGACGACCACCGCGCGCATACTCGCCAAGGGCCTAAACTGTCACACCGGCGTTACCAGCCGCCCATGCCTGCAGTGTCCTTCCTGCGTCGAGATCGCCTCGGGCGCCTCGCTCGACGTGCTGGAAATCGACGCCGCGTCTAACACCGGCGTCGACAACGTGCGCGACGTGATCATCAATAACATTGCGATCCGGCCTGCCCGTGATCGTTACAAGGTCTTCGTCATTGACGAAGTTCACATGCTTTCAACTAGCGCGTTCAACGCCCTTCTTAAAACCCTCGAAGAACCTCCCTCGCACGTCACTTTTATTATGGCGACGACGGAGCTTCATAAAGTTCCCGACACCATACTTTCACGCTGCCAGCAGTTCGAGTTCCGGCAGATACCGACCGAAAAAATATTCCGGCGACTGCGCGAGATAGCCGACGGCGAAGGGGTGAAAATAAATGACTCCGCGTTGCGTGAGGTAGCCCGCGCCGGCGCGGGCAGCCTGCGCGACGCGCAATCGGCATTCGATCAGGTGATCGCCTTCAGCGGAGATCAAATCGCCGAGGAGGACGTCACAACGGCCCTGGGGCTTGTCAGCGCCGCCACGCTCGGACGCTTCGTCGAAGCCATCGCCGGTCAGAAGACCGCGGAGATACTCAACCTGGTGGAAGAGGTGTTCGCCAGAGGTTACGATCTGCGCAATTTTACACGCGATTTGACAGCTTATCTGCGACACCTGCTGGTGATTAAATCCGGAATTGACGGAAGCGATTTACTCGGTGTTACCGACGTGGAAGTTGATCGACTGAGACAATTGTCTTCCAGTTTTTCCGAGGAAGATCTGGTCAGGCTCTTTCATCTGTTAGCCGAAACCGAAAAAGAGATAAAAGATTCCCCGCACCCACGCTTTCAACTCGAAATCGGGCTTGTCAAACTTACTCACGCGACCAGGTTGAAAACGCTCGATGAATTAATAAAGAAACTTGAAGAACTTGAATCAAGAATAACCGGCGACGCGGGCGACGCGCGCATTGAGAGCCCATTAACGAAAGGTCCTGCTACTAAAAATCATGCCCCCTCGGTCGAAGCCCGGCCCGGCCAATCCGCGTTGGGCGGCGCGGAGGAACCGCCCGATTTTCCACAATTCGATCCAACGGAGCCGGAAGGCCTGTATGAGTCAGAGGCCGTCCAACCGCCACGACAAGCGCCGCCGCGCGAGACTCAAACACAATCAGGCGCCGTTTCGGTTACTCCGGGGCAGGAGGTCGAAGCTATTTTAAAAGAGGTGCGAAAGATGAATCGCGGCCTGGTCCTGACCGCGCTCGAAGACGCGCAGGGCCTGGAATTCCGCGACGGGGCATTGACCGCCACCTTCGGTAATGACGACGTGTTCGCCAGGCAAGTGCGCTCAAGCGGCCAGCTTTTCCGCGACATCGGCCAGCGCCTTTTCGGGCGGCCCGTCGACCTGGTGGTGAAGATCAGCGGGCAGGTAGAGGAACGAATTGACGAGGCCGAGTTGAAACGCCGAGGCTTGCGCGAACGCGCGATGCAAAACCCAGCCGTGCGCCTGATCATGGAAAAGACCAGGGCTGAGTTGCTCTGGGTGAAAGAGAAAGACGTGTTATGATAAGCGTTGCTGATTTGCAAAACTTTGGAGCAAAATTTAAGGAGTCGTTCATTCGACAATGAGCGGCGAGCTGAAACAATGAAAAGCGCAGTTCGTAGTCCCGCCTTTAGGCGGAAGCGTTTGGTATCACGGAATGTGACTGTGGCCGGCTCTTCCGCCTAAAGGCGGGACTACGAACTGGTTTTCTGAGGAGCGTTATGAAACTTCCCGGTGGAATGAATATGCAGCAGATGATGAAGCAGGCTCAGAAGATGCAGGAGCAGATGATGAAGGAGATGGAGAGTCTGCGTGTCGACGCCACGGCGGGCGGCGGCATAGTGAAGGTCGAGATGAACGGCCTCAAAGAAGTCCTTTCCGTCAAAATCGAACCCGAAGCCGCCGGCGACGTCGAAATGCTGCAAGACCTGATCGTGGCCGCGGTCAACGAGTGCGGACGCAAAGTCGATGAGAGCGCGGGCAACCGCCTAGGCGGCGTCCTTGGCGGATTGAACATTCCGGGGTTGATGTAACCGAATGTGGAATGCGGAATGTGGAATGCGGAACGATCTTTAGACTCGATCCGCATTCCGCATTCCGCATTCCGCATTCCGCATTCCCTTATGCTTGATTACGCAGAACCTGTAACGAAACTCATAGACGAATTCAAACGCCTGCCGGGCATCGGTCACAAATCGGCGCAGCGGCTGGCGTTTCATGTGCTCAAAGCCCCCCAGGAAGAGGCCGACCGCCTGGTCGAAGCCATCCGCGAGGTCAAGGAGAAAATCGTCTTTTGTTCGACCTGCAACAACTTGACGGACGTCGATCCGTGCCGTTTCTGTACCGGCCATTCGCGAGACAGATCCATCATCTGCGTCGTCGAAGAGCCTTATAACCTGGTGGCGATTGAAAAGACGCGCGAATACCACGGGATTTACCATGTCCTGCACGGGGCGCTCTCGCCGATTCGAGGCATAGGGCCTGAAGAGCTTCGGATAAAAAACCTTCTCGAACGCCTGCGCCCGGACGAGAGCGGCGAAAGCGGCGTAAAAGAGATTATCCTAGCCACAAACCCGAACACCGAAGGCGAGGCTACGGCCAATTACCTGGCCCGCCTGCTCAAACCGCTCGGCTTCCGTATCACGCGCATCGCCATGGGGCTGCCAGTCGGCAGCGATCTCGAATACGCCGACGAAGTAACGATGCATAAAGCGCTTGCCAACCGGCATGAAATCTGATGGTTGCGGGTCAGTACCGCGAGCGGTAGCGAGCGTCGCTTTCATATTCATCAGCGCTCGCTACCGCTCGCGGTACTGACCCGCATTCAGTAACCCGCAATCCTTATGAATAATCCGGACGACAATGACATCGCCGCCGAATACCTCGCGCTGAAGGCCGCGAACGACGAGTTGCGAGAACGCGGTAAGCAGTGGTTGTGGAACGCGCTCGACGTGATCTGTTCGGAGATTAACCGCGAATTGAGCGCTCGAAACAGCCCGCCATTACAAGTGGGCCGCCAGGAATGGCAATTCAAAGTCGAGGATTCGACGATGGTCGGAGAGCGATTCGGCGCGCGCTTTCGCGAGAAGACATTGGTCGTCGAAGCCGGGTGGCCTCGCGAACCGCAACATGGATTCGTACCCGACCGCGGATTGGCGCGCGCGCGAATCGGCTTCAGTCAAAACGTCATGCTTGAAGCGAAAATCATCGCTGAATTCACCCTCAAGCGGCAGCGCGACAATGATCCCGCCTGGTATGCCATCGAAAATAAAAAACTCGACGCCAGAGTCACCGAGCCGCGCCTGCGTGAATATTTCAATCTGATTCTCGGCGATTAAAACGGCGCTGTACCAATCTTGCCCAATAAGATTTTGATTGATGGCCCCGGCAAAAAAGATAAAATAGTCGCCGCGTCAATTTACAAACGGTTTGGGAACGATGCAGGGATTCTGATTGCAGGCGAGGATCCAATGGCAGTACCGACATTAGCTCCATCATCAAAGTGGAAGAGCGCGCGGATACTGATCGCGGACGAGACCCCCGCCACGCTGGAGTTTTTCTCCCGCCTGTTGGAAGATCGGGGTTTCACTACAACGACTGCCGACAGCGGCGCCGCGGTTCTGCAATTTCTATTTCAAACTGTGACGTGGGAAGATTTTTGCTCGGAAACTAACAGCGGTGATGTAGTCATGCGGATGCTAGTCCCCTCCCCTATCAACGCCATCTTGCTCGGCGATCTCACGAAGCCTCCGGTTGACGGGCTTGATCTGATTCGCCGCCTGCGCCCTTATCACATCTCCATCGTGGTGGCCACGTCTTACGGCGCCGATTACTCGTTGTTGGCCAAAATGGCCGGAGCAAAAGTCATCGTCCACAAGTTCGCTGACCCCACTTACCTGATCACGACGATCGAGGAGGCGCTTAAAAAGAGTCCGTTTCCTAAACTGCCGCCGAAATAAAACCGTGCAGAGCTAGCTGACCGACGCCAGCACGCCCAGGATGTGGTAACCGCCGTCAACGTAAATGACCTCGCCGGTAATCCCGCGCCCCAGAGAACTCAACAGGAACAACGCTGTGTCGCCGACTTCGGCCTGTTCGGTCGCGTGTCGCAGCGGAGCTATCTCGCGGTGCGCTTCGACCATTTTGGAAATGCCCCCGACGCCGCGCGCCGCCAGCGTCCTGATCGGCCCGGCCGAGATCGCGTTGACCCGAACGCCCCGCGGCCCGAGGTCGTTCGCAAGGTAGCGCACCGAAGCCTCCAGGGCGGCCTTCGCCACGCCCATCACGTTGTAATTCGGGACGACTCGCTCGGAACCGAGATATGTCAGCGTGACGATCGAGCCCCCGTTCTTCATCAGCGGCGCCGCGGCGCGCGACACCGCGACGAGCGAATAGGCGCTCACTTCCAGAGCCGTCGCGAAGCCCTGCCGCGAAGTGTTGACGAATTCGCCGGCCAGTTCCTCGGCCGGCGCGTAAGCGATCGAATGAACCAGGAAATCCAACTCCCCGAACTCGCCTTCAACGCCCTTCATCATCGCGGCGATCTCGTCGTCGTTTCCGACGTCGCACTGAAAGGTCTTCGCCCCTTCGAGGCCCTCGGCCAGCTTTTCGACCTTGTCTTTGAAGCGGTCGTTCTGGTAATTGAATATGATCCTCGCGCCCTCGCGCGAGGCCGATTCCGCAATCGCCCACGCGATGCTCTGTTTGTTTGCGACTCCCAGGATCAAGCCTTTCTTGCCTTCAAGAAGCATGTCGTCGTTTTTCTCCTTGTCGATTTTTTTACTGTCCGCTGGTACAGTACCGCGCGCGGTACTGCGTCAATCGCGAAGATAACACGGCTTTGAACTATAATCACGCCATTATGATTGGATTTAATTCAGCACAGACTCCGCCACTAGTTCAGGAAGATGATGGCGCAGTCCTCATATGCGGATCGCGCGCCATGCCGTCCGCGACCTTAATCCTGATCGGTTTGCTTTTACTGAGTCCCTCGGCGCTTGCGCAAACGACCACAGCGCAACAGCTCGGCTACGGCCCTAACGACAAAGTTCTGATGGTTCATGCCGACGACATCGGCATGTCGCATTCGGTCAACGTCGCTACAATCGAAGCCTTCAAAAAAGGCCTGGTCACTTCGGGCAGCGTCATGGTTCCCTGCCCGTGGTTCCCCGAGATCGCCGCATACGCCAGAGAGCATCCGGAGCTCGATCTGGGATTGCATCTGACTCTGACCAGCGAATGGAAATATCTGCGCTGGCGTCCGGTGGCTTCGCCGGAAAAGGTCAAGGGATTGCTCGACGAAGAGGGTTTTATGTGGCGCTCCGAACGGCAGACGGCGACGAAGGCCACTCCGCAGGAGGTCGAGACCGAGTTGCGCGCGCAGATCGAACGCGCTTTGCAATTCGGACTCAAACCCACGCACCTCGACACGCACATGGGCACGCTGTACACTCGCAAGGACTTCTTCGACGTCTACACGAAGCTCGGCAAAGAGTACGGCATCCCTGTGATGGTCATGCGCCCGACGCCCGAAATCATCGCCTACGGCAAGCGGGCAGGCCTGCCGATTACCGAGGACCTTTTGAAGAAAGTCGAAGCCGACGGATTCGTAATGCTCGATCACCTGGTAACGGGCGTGCCGGGCAAGAACTTCGCCGAGCGGAAAGAGGCGTACAAAAACTTGCTGCGAAACCTGAAGCCCGGCGTGACGATGTTGATCGTGCACCTTGGAATGAATGACCCGGAGCTGAAAGCCACGACCGGATTGTGGGAAGAGCGCTACGGCGACTTCCTCTCATTCACCGACCCAGAAATCGCAGCTCTCATCAAAGAACTCGGCGTTAAGCTGACGACATGGCGCGAAATGGGCAAGATCTCATGGAAGAAATGAAGGGGTCTGTGGTCAACACTATCGCCGGACGGCGCTAACAACAAACTTACATGCGCGAATTATTATCTTCACTACTAACTTTCCTCGGCGTCTCTCGCAAGAAAAAAGGCCAGGAGACAAATGCTCAGTGGGTAGCGCCTGCCTCGCCTGGACCTGGGGCGATAAAACACAAAGGGTTGAGTCCTAACCAAATGGAGAGAATCCACAAACTGCGTAATACCTTGGCGGAGGTTTATCACTCTCCTATCGAGAAATGGGTAGATAATTTCAAGCAAGACGCGGACCCGGACAAGGAATTAGCCGTCTGGGAAAGAATAGCAGACAGTTATACGCGATACTGTTCCAAGAGGCTGTTATCGATAGAAGCTAAAAAGGACGTTTTCCAATTACTGCTCCTTCGGTCCATGGTCCCTGAGCGGGAAGTTCTGAATCGTATCAAACTGAAAACTCTCACGGTCGATCAGGCTAAAGAAACATTGAAGGAATTCTGATCGGTAATCTCTGTAAACCACGAAATCAGACAAAGTAGAGCATTTGTCATTGTTCATCGCTCATTGTTCATTTGTCATTGGTTCGGAAATCGCCCGATGAACATTGGGCATTGAATCGAACTCACCTCCGATAATGATCAATATCAAATGACAAATGAACAATGACAAATTGAACTCTCCGTCCATTTCGCGATTTACTGAATCTACCTAAATTAGGCGCTTATCAGTCGCGCGCCCAATGCCCCTCCTTAACCGGCCATAAATTTTTCAATTCACTCTTGACCCCGTAGTCGGCTACAAAGTGTAGACTTCTCGCGTTAGAACAGTTATTGCTCTGTTCATTGGAGAAGCAATATGAGACGAGCCAGACGACAAGTGACTGATGAAGCCGCCGGCGCGTCCGAGGCTGGCAATACCTCACCGCTCAAGATCGGCGAGGTCGCCAGGCGCGCCGGCATAGGCGTCGAGACATTGCGATTCTACGAGCGCAGCGGGTTACTCGACCGTCCGGCGCGCACTGAGGGCGGTTACCGGCTTTACGACGCCGGGGCGCTGAAAACGCTGGAATTCATCAAGCGCGCGCAATCTCTCGGCTTTACGCTCGAAGAGATCAAGCGCATCATCGCCGAGAGCCGCGCCGGGCAAAGGCCGTGCGCCGAAGTACGCGAGACCGTGCGAAGGCGATTGGCCGAACTCGACGATCAGATGGCGCAAATCCGGCGTTACCGCAACGCGCTGGCGGCGACGTTGAAGCAATGGGACGAGAAGGGTTTCGCCGACGGCGATTTCTGCGGTCTGATCGAAAACGCCGATCTCAGCGCCGTGAGGCCGGAGCAAAACAATTTGAAAAGGAGGGGGAAATGAACACGCGCATTGACCCGGTTTGCGGAATGGCTGTCGATCCGGCGACGGCGGCGGGCAAGTTCGATTACGAAGGCGAGACCTATTACTTCTGCAACCCGAATTGCCTGCGCAGATTCAGCGACGCCCCCCAGGTCTATTTGAACAAGGCGCCGCAACTCGCGGCGGTGGGCCGCCCCGTGGTTCAACTCGGAGCTAAGTCCGGATCGCAGCGCGTGATGGCGACGGCGCAACCGAAACCGGAGGCGCGCATTGTTCGAGAGAGCGCCGAATACACCTGCCCGATGGACCCGGAGGTTGTTCAAACCGGCCCCGGCGCGTGCCCGAAATGTGGGATGGCGCTGGAGCCGCTGACTCCCGCCTCTCCGGCGACGAAAACGAAATACGTCTGTCCGATGCACCCTCAGATCGTGCGCGACGAACCGGGGTCGTGCCCGATCTGCGGAATGGCGCTGGAGCCGCGCGTCGTCACACTGGAGGAAGAAGAGAACCCCGAATTGAAAGACATGAAGCGGCGGTTCTGGGTGAGCGTGGCGTTGACGCTGCCGGTCTTGTTCCTGGCGATGTCGGAGATGATTCCGGGACAGCCGATTCAGCACGCCCTCTCGCCGCGGCTGCTCACGTTCATTCAATTCGCGCTGGCCACGCCGGTCGTGTTGTGGGGAGGACGGCCGTTCTTCGAGCGCGGCTGGGCCTCGATAGTAAACCGCAGCCCGAATATGTTCACGCTGATCGCAATCGGAACGGGCGCGGCGTGGCTCTACAGCGTCATCGCGACATTCCTTCCGAACATCTTTCCAGAGTCATTTCGCGGCCACGGCGGCGAAGTGGCGGTCTATTTCGAGGCCGCGGCGGTGATCACGACTCTGGTTCTGCTCGGACAGGTGTTGGAGTTGCGCGCGCGCAGCCGGACTAGCAGCGCGATCAAAATGCTGTTGGGCCTGGCGCCGAAGACCGCGCGCGTCATCAGGGGCCATGGGCGCCCCAACGGCGTTGAAGAAGACATTCCGCTCGATCAGGTTCACCCCGGCGATCTGTTGCGAGTGCGGCCCGGTGAAAAAATTCCGGTCGACGGCGTCGTCATCGAGGGCCGCAGCTCCGTTGACGAATCGATGGTCACTGGCGAACCGATACCGGTCGAAAAGACCGAGGGCGCCAAGGTCACAGGCGGCACGATCAACGTGGCGGGCAGTTTCGTGATGCGCGCGGAGAGGGTCGGCGCCGACACGCTGCTCGCGCAGATCGTGCGGATGGTCGGCGAGGCGCAACGCAGCCGCGCGCCGATCCAGCGATTGGCCGACGCCGTCTCGGCCTGGTTCGTGCCGGCGGTCGTGGTTATTGCGGTCATCACGTTTTTGGTCTGGGCGTTAGCCGGGCCTGAGCCGCGAATGGCCTATGCGCTGGTCAACGCGGTCGCGGTGTTGATCATCGCCTGCCCGTGCGCGTTGGGCCTGGCGACGCCGATGTCCGTGATGGTCGGGACGGGGCGCGGCGCGACGGCCGGCGTGCTGATCAAGAACGCCGAGGCGTTGGAGACGCTCGAAAAGGTCGACACGCTGGTCGTTGATAAGACCGGCACGCTGACCGAAGGAAAACCTAAGCTGACGATGTTCACGAACACCGGCGTCGTGGACGACGGAACCGCGCTTCAGTTGGCCGCAAGCCTCGAACGAAGCAGCGAGCACCCGCTGGCCGCGGCTTTTGTCACGGCGGCCAACGAACGAGGTCTTAAGCTGGCGCCCGTGTCCGAGTTCCGCTCCGTCACGGGCAAAGGCGTTATCGGCATAGTTGACGGCCGCGCCATCGCGCTCGGCAATCAGAGTCTGCTCGCCGAGTTGGGCGTCGATCTCGGCGCGGGGGCGGAGAAGGCCGCCGAATGGCGCGAACGCGGGGCGACGGTGATCTTTTTGGCGGTGGATAAACGGCTCGCGTACCTGTTCGGCGTAGAGGACCCGATCAAGGAATCTTCGCGCGAGGCGATCAGAGAGTTGCACGAAAAAGGGCTGCGAATTGTGATGTTGACCGGCGACAACCGCGTTACCGCCCAGGCCGTCGCCCGACGGTTGGGCATTGACGAGGTAATCGCCGAAGTCCTGCCCGAACACAAGAGCGAGTTCGTGGCGCGATTGCAAAGCGAAGGGCGCGTAGTGGCGATGGCGGGCGACGGCGTCAACGACGCCCCCGCGCTGGCGCGGGCGCACGTCGGCATAGCGATGGGCGCGGGGACGGACGTGGCGATGGAGAGCGCGGACGTGACGCTGGTTCAAGGCGACCTGCGCGGAATCGTCCGCGCGATAAAACTGAGCCGCGCCACGATGCGCAACATCAGGCAGAACCTCTTCTTCGCTTTCGTCTACAACGCGCTCGGGGTCCCGATCGCGGCCGGCGCGCTCTATCCGATCATCGGACTGTTGCTCAGCCCGATGATCGCCAGCGCGGCGATGACCTTCAGCTCGGTCTCGGTAATCACCAACGCGCTGAGGCTGCGCAAACTCGATTTGCGATAGGCTATTCGTGGCGCAAAGCCACTAAGGGATCGACCTTTGTCGCTCTTCGACCCGGGATGTATGCGGCGAGGAGCGCCGTCAGGATCAGCAAGACCGCCGCGACGGCAAAAACCGCAGGCTCCGTCGCGCTCACGCCAAACAGCAATGTCTTGATTAACCGTGTCAAGGCAATCGCGCCGGCGAGTCCGGCCGCCGTCCCGATCAGAATCAGGATCGCCCCCCGTTTCAAGATCAGGCTGAGCACGGCCCCTGCAGTAGCCCCGAGCGCCATCCGAATCCCGATTTCGCGCGTGCGCTGCGCGACCAGATAGGACAGCACTCCGTAGATGCCCGTGGCCGCTAGCGCCAAAGCAAGCAGGGCGAAAAGACTCATCAGAGAAACGAGGAATCTTCGTGGGGCAACCGAGTCGGAAACGCGCTGCTCAAGGGTTTTTACGTCGTATGGCGGTAGGCTATCGTCCAAACGCCGAATCGCTTCTCGCACGGATGAAGTGATCGCCATCGGGTCGCCCACCGTTCTGATCGCCAGCGTCGTGGGCCATCCTACTAGCGCTTGCATATAAGGAAGAAATATCTCTTTCCTCGCCTCTTCTTCCAAACCGTAGGCCTTCACTGCGCCAACCACGCCAACGATCTCTCGTGGAACCCGGTCATAAATAATCCTCTTGCCCAGCGCGTTTCCATCAGGGAAAACTCTGCGCGCAAGGGTCTCATTGATGATCAATACCGGCGGCGCTTGCATGCGGTCGGCGTCAGTGAAAGCTCGTCCTTGTAAAAGCGGAATGCCCATGGCTTTGATATAGTCCGGGCTGGTCCTGAGAGTGTCGGCCCACCATTCGGAGGATTTCGGAGGGCGCAGTGCGCCTTCCACCTCAAATACGTCACCCCACGCGTCCTCACGGCTCAGTGGGATCTTGCTGGTTGCGCCAACAGCCTGCACGCCGGGGATGGCGCTGATCTGTTCAATCAATCGCCGATAGAACTCAGAAGCATTGGCAGGCTCTTTATAATATCGCGCAATGGGCAACGCCACCGAAACGCTCAATACGTTCTCCCGTTCGAATCCGGCGTCCACCGATAGAACTTTTGTCAGGCTCCGCAATAAAAGTCCCGCGCCAATCAAAAGAACCAGCGAGAGCGCTACCTCGCCGGCGATTAATGCGCTCTTCAAGCTCAAGGCGCTAGCCCCGGCGCCGAGTTTCTGCACGTCATCCTTCAGCGATTCGATCAGATCGACTTTGGATCCCTGAATAGCCGGCAG
>Ga0190270_10000888_pt1 | contig 13501 bp, 10 predicted proteins | sample Popmic320T_FD_133748 | JGI IMG/M metagenome (GOLD analysis project Ga0190270, IMG submission 133748) | Populus adjacent soil microbial communities from riparian zone of Weber River, Utah, USA - 320 T | ecosystem: Environmental > Terrestrial > Soil > Riparian zone | place: USA: Utah | collected... | reverse complement strand
GGAAGTGGTATAATCCGAGCGCCCCGCAATCGAAGCAGGAAGACGTTTTATGATCAGAGAAAAAATCCCAGCGATCGGACGCATAGGCTCACTGCTGGTATTGATCGTCGCGATAGTCGTCATCGTGACGGCGTTCATTCGCGCCCGCAGACATGCGCCTCTACCCAGTTTTGAACCGGGGCCGCCGGTATTGCCCGTCAAAGTGATCTCGATCATCGAGGGCTACAAATTCACCCAATCGGACCCGAAGACCGGGCGCGAGAAGTTGCGGATGCTGGCGGCGAAAGACACCGCGTACGAGGACGGGCGGCACGAGCTTGAGAAGGTCGACCTGACATTTTTCGACATCGCGAGAGGCAGGAATCAACGCGTCGTCTCCGATCGCGGGGTTTATTTACGCGACCAGAGCCAGGTCACGTTCTCGGGCAACGTCAAAGTAAGGAGCAGTGACGGCCTCGAGGTCAGGACGGAATTGGCCATTTACGAAAAGCAGAGCGAGATAGCCCGTACCGAAGCCCCTGTGCAGTTCAGCCACGGGGAGATCAGCGGCTCGTCGGTAGGCGCCGTTTTGCGCCTCAATGACCATGTCCTGACCCTGACCCAAAGCGCGCGCGTCATCAACGCCGACCCCGATCCGAACAAGAAGGACGCCCATCCGGTCGAGATTCACGGCGACCGCGCGGAGTATGTCGAGAAAGACGGGACGGTGAAGTTCGAGGGCAACGTCAACGTCACGCAGGGCGAGCGGCAGGGGCGCGCCGACCTGGCCACCGGCTTCGTCAATCCGAAGACGAAGAAGATCGAACGCATAGAGGCGCGCGGCGCCGCGAGGCTGGAATCACGGGAAAAGGGCAAGGCTTCGGAGGCGCAATCGCGCGACATGGATTTCTTCTTCGACGAAGAGCGGCGGCTGAAGAATTCCGCCGCTTACGGCGACGCGCGCGTCCGCTCGCTCGAACCGGATTCGCCGCGCGAGATCACCGCCGAACGGATTGACATCATCTACAAGCCGAACGAGAAGGGGAGCGTCATGCAATCGATCAACGCGCAGGGGCGGGCGGTGATGAGACTGGAGGCGATCTTGGGATCGGCCAGGGAGGGCGACTGGTCGGAGCGAGTGGTCGAGGCCGACGCCCTGCAGGCCAATATCCGCGATGACGGCAAAAATCTGGCTCGCGCCGAAGCCGCCGGGAACGCCGTCCTGACCATCATGCCGAAGCGGATCACCCCTCGCTCCGAAAAAAAGACGCTGCGCGCGCCGAAGTTCGTCGCCGATTTCTTCGAGACCGGCAACGCGATCAAAACCTTCGTCGCCGAACCGAATCCCGTCGCCGAATTCGATCCGATGCAGCCCGAGGTCAAGGATAAAGATAAAGACGCCACGGCCAAACGATCGAAGAGGATTCTGAGCGGAAAGAAGATGACCGCTAATTTCAGCCAGCAAACCCAGGACGTGAGCGATATGACAGTCGACGGCGACGCGAAATTCACCGAGGGCGAGCGCGTGGCCGTCGCCGCGCGCGGAGTCTACACGGCGTCGAATCAGACAGTGGCGATGCGCGGCAAGCCGCAGTTGTGGGACTCGACGCTGCGCGCCAGCGCCGACGAGATAGACACCAATGTCGGCTCCAGCGAGAGCGAGTTGCGCGGGCGCGCGCGCACGACCTATTTCAACCGCGACTCGACCGGCGGGGCCGCGCCGTTCAAAAACAGGAAGCAGCCGGTGACGGTCGCCTCGGACCGCGCGCTGGTGAAGCATAACGAGGGGGCGGCGCGATACATCGGCGACGCGCGCGCGTGGCAGGGCGAGGATTTCGTCCGCGCCGAATACATTGAAATCGACAAGGGCGAGCGCACGATGACGGCATGGAACAACGCGCGGTCGACCTTCTATGATTTCGAGCGCGAGGTCGAGAAGGGGCGCAAGGAGGTTGTGCCGGTCTTCGCTTCCTCCGACCGGATCATATACACTGACGCGAACCGCACCGCCCATTACGAGGGCTCGGTGAAGATCCGACAGGGCACGGACCAGATCGACTCGGCGACGGCTGACGTGCTGATGGATGAAGAGAACAAATTGATCTCCATGACCGCGACGAAAGACGTGGTGATGACCCAGCCCGCGCGCCGCGCTACCGGGGATCAGGTCGTTTACACCGCCGCGACCGACACCGCGATACTCACCGGAAACTTCGCCGTCGTCGAAGATCACGAGCGCGACGCGGTGACGAAAAGCCCAAAATTGACTTTGCATTTACGCGATGCTAGGATCGAAGCTAATGATGATAACAACGGTGGAAGCGGCGCAAAGAGGCGTGTGAGGACCACGCATCGAATCCAAAATTGAGTTGCGACGGCGTCAAAAAGAGCCGATTAGTGTCGAGCCGATATTCAAGCCTAGATGTTAAATCGAGAGACGGTGATTGGCTTAAGCTTGATTGATTGGCTTAAGCTTGATAAGGAAGTTGACGGAGGAGTTTCTTGATATGGCGCGAGACACCGCAACCGACGCGGCGCGCGTGGCTAACTCGGCCAAGTCGGCCAAGTCAGCCAAGTCAGCCAAGTCGGCAAAGTCGAGAGGATCGGCAGTGATGGTAAGCGAGGTTCTTGATCATCAGATCATAGGAGCCAAGCTCAACGGTATAAAGAGAGAGTCAAAGCCGGATGGCGCGGCCTTGCGGGCCGATAGTTTGAAAAAATCCTATCGCCGCCGCTGCGTCGTCAACGACGTTTCCATCGAAGTCCGTCCCGGCGAGATCGTCGGGCTGCTCGGCCCAAACGGAGCGGGGAAGACCACAACGTTTTACATGGTAGTTGGATTGGAAGAGCCGGATGAAGGAGGCGTTTGGCTCGGTGAAAAGAGTATTACAAAGCTGCCACTCTATAAACGCGCGCGTCTTGGAATCAGCTATCTTCCTCAAGAAGCTTCGGTCTTTCGCAAGCTCACTGTCGAGCAGAACATTCTGGCGATTCTCGAGACGCTCTCCCTGACTCGCGCCGAACGTCACGATCGGATGGAAGAGTTGATCGAAGAGTTCCGGCTGAGTCACGTGAGGAAGAATAAAGGTTACGCGCTGTCGGGTGGCGAGCGGCGACGGACGGAGATCGCGCGGATGTTGACCATCGAGCCGAAATATATTTTGCTCGACGAGCCGTTTGCGGGAATAGACCCGATTGCGATAGATGATATACAGCAGATTATCGCGCGGCTGCGATCGCGCGGTATCGGTGTTTTGATTACGGATCACAACGTGCGCGAGGCGTTAGAGATTACAGATCGCGCCTATATTATCAGCGACGGCAAACTCTTTCGGTCGGGAACGCCGCAGGAATTGACCGGCGACGCGGAAGTTAGAAGGGTTTATCTGGGAGAAAAATTTAGAATGTAGTCAATGGGCATTAGTTACTGGTCATTTGTCATTGGCCGCCGGTCATTGGTCGTTTGATTGCATGCCTTCAGGGAGGCGCCGAATGGCCGATGGCATGCGCCTAATGACAAATGACCAATGACAAATGGCCAATGACTATTGACAGGACTTATGTCGTATAAACAACAACTCGTCATCAATCAATCGCAGCGACTGGTGTTGACGCCGCAATTGCGCCAACGCATAGAGATGTTGCAGATGACCAAGCTCGAATTGGGCGAGTTGGTTTCACAGCAACTTGCCGAGAACCCTGTGCTCGAAGAGTTGGCGCCTGACGAGGTGGCCGTTCCACCCGACGAAGGCAATATAGATTTCACCGAGACTCCGAGCGCAGCGCTCAACGGGTCGGGGGAACTGCCTGAAGCTACCATGAACGCCGCCGAGAGACTCGACGGCGCGGATCGATCTTATTCAGCCAATGAGGCGAGCGAGGCAGGCGATTTCGACGCCGGCTACGATGCGGGCGCGACTCATTCGCCGGAAATCGTCCAGGCGGCGGTCGCCGGCGAGGCCCCCCCTGAGGCCGCGCGGGATGACGCGCGGGAGCCCGAGATCGGCGAACGCGATTCGTTCGAGGAGATCGATTACGGCACTACCTTCGAAGAATACCTCGACCCCGGTTACCGCACGCGCGAGACCGAGGTCAAAGAGACGCCCTCATTCGAGCAGTTCTTGCGCTCAGAAGACAGTCTGGCGGATTACCTCAACTGGCAATTGCGCCTGACCATCACGTCGCCTGAGGTGGCCGCCGCCGCCGAAGCGATCATCGGCAACCTCAACGACGACGGCTACCTCGACTGCTCGCTCGAAGAGATAACGGCGCTTGGCCCCTGGTCGATGGAGACCGCCGGGAAGGCGCTGGAGGTCATACAGCAACTCGACCCGACGGGCGTCGGCGCGCGCAACCTGCAGGAGTGCCTGCTGCTGCAGCTCGACTATCTGGGCTACGGCGACCGGCTGGCCGCGAAGATGATTCGCGAACATTTCGGCCAATTGCAGCAGCACAAGCTGCCAGAACTGGCCAAGGCGCTCGGCGTGAGCGTCGAGCAGGTGGCGCAGGAATTGAAGCTCATCCGCAGCCAACTCGAACCGCACCCGGGCCGCAAGTTCGCCCCGCGCGAGGCGCAATACATCGAACCCGAGGTCTATATAGAAAAAATCGACGAAGAGTACGTAATACGATTTAACGACGACGGGCTGCCGCAACTACGCATCAACAGGCAGTATCGTCAGATGATGGAGAACAAAGAGACATCGAAAGAGACGCGCGATTACATCAAGGACCGCTTCCGTTCGGCCGTAGACCTGCTCAAGAACATCGAGCACCGCAAACAGACGATCTACAAGGTCTGTGAACGGATAGTCGAGCGCCAGCGCGACTTTCTCGACAAGGGCGTCGAACAACTGAAGCCGATGATGCTCAAAGACATCTCCGAAGACATCGGCATGCATCTTTCGACAGTTTCTCGCGTGGTCAACGGCAAGTACGCGCACACCCCACAGGGAGTGATCGAACTCCGCCGCTTCTTCACCGAGGGCATGGTCAACGACGAGGGCGAAGAGGTTTCGACCCGGATCATCAAATTGAGGATCAAGAAGATGATCGAGGCGGAAGACGCGCGCAACCCGTTGACCGACGACGAGATCGCCAAGACCCTCGCCAAGGAGGGCCAGAAGCTTTCCCGCCGGACCGTCGCCAAGTACCGCGACCAGATGAAAATTCCGGGATCGCGCGAACGGCGGCAGGTAGTCTCGTAGGGGCAGACCCGCTTGGTCTGCCCGGCTGTTTGATAATCGATTCGCTCAACCAACCACAGTCCAAACTGCCATCTGGCAAGCGACCGCCCCGGTCGCCTCCCGACCGGGCATGAAAGAAAGGAGCATTGGGATGAAGATCGAATTCACAGGCCGCAATTTCTCTGTTTCTCCTGCCATCAGAAAACATGTCACACATCATCTTAGGAAGCTCGACACGATGCTCAACGGGGCGACCAGGGCGCATGTCGTCTTGAGCGTGGGCAAACATCACCGTCACCTGGCGGAGATAGTTGTCAATTGGCAAGATCATGCCTTGACCAGTAAATCCGACACGACGGACATGTATGTCTCGGCGTCACAGGCCGTAGACCGTTTGCGGCGTCAGGCGCTCAAGGTCAAAGGGAAAATCATCACCAGCAAACATCGCTCCCTGTCAACAAGCGCGGTCGCGCCGAGTCCCCTGCCTCCGATCGAGCCCGAGAGGGACGACCCGCGCATCATCCGTTCGCGGCGCTATTCGGTAAAGCCGATGACTGCCGAAGAGGCGATGATGCAAGTCAGCGAGGCGGCCGAAAACTTCCTGGTCTTCCGGAACGCGGAGACTGATCGCATCGGCGTAATTTATAAACGCAAGGACGGGAATTACGGTCTGATCGAACCATGATTAGGGGAGTGGGGAATGGGGGAGTGGGGAGTAGGGAAATCCCCATTCCTACACCCCACTCCCCATTCCCCACTCCCGCTCTTAAGTATGACCCCTCAACTCATCATCATCACAGGTCTAAGCGGCGCCGGGATGTCGTCGGCGATGAACGTCTTTGAAGACCTGGGGTATTTTTGCGTCGATAACTTGCCGTCTCAGTTGATTCCGAGCTTCGTACACCTGTTCGAGCGCAAGGAATCGGGCGTCATGCGCGCCGCGCTGGGGCTTAACATTCGCGAGGGAGGGTTTCTAGAAAGTTTTCCGCAGGTCTACGCGCAGCTCCACGGCCGCGACGACATCGAAACGACGATCCTCTTCATGGAGGCGGGCGACGCCGTGTTGCAGCGCCGCTACAGTGAAACGCGGCGACCGCATCCGCTGGGCGCCGGGCGCATAATCGAGGCGATCGGCGAGGAGCGCAGGAATCTTGAACCGATCCGCACGTTGGCAGACATCGTAATTGACACCTCCGACCACACCGTTCACACATTGCGCGCGTGGCTGAGGAATCGTTTCGCGCCGGAAAACGCGGCGGGCAAAACCGAGATCACTGTCATCAGCTTCGGGTTCAAATACGGAGTCCCGCTGGACGCCGACCTGGTCTTCGACGTGCGTTTCCTGCCCAACCCGCATTTCGTACCCGAACTGAAAGACCTGTCGGGCAACGATCCGCCGGTCGTCGAATACCTGAATAAAAGCGAGGAGGCGCGCGAGACCGTTCGCCGATTCTGCGACATGCTCGATTTCCTGATGCCGCTCTACCAGCGCGAAGGCAAGAGTTACGTCACCGTCGCGGTCGGGTGTACCGGAGGCAGACATCGCTCGGTGGCAGTCGCGAACGAGATCGGCAAACATCTCAATCGCAGCGAGCAGCATGCTAGGGTGACTCATAGGGACGTGAAGAAGTGAATGCGGAATGCGGAATGCGGAATGCGGAGTGCGGAATGATGGAACTTCCAATCTCAATCCCGCGTCGGCAGTTAAACGGATTCACAAATCCGCATTCCGCATTCCGCATTCCGCATTCGAGGGGATATGCCATTAATCGGAGGCGTGGTCGTTACGCATGGGAATTTAGCGACCGAGTTGGTCAGCGCGGCGGAAACGATCATCAATGAAGACATTCATCATATTACCGCCGTGACTATCGGCTGGCACGACGACGTCGAGATTGCCCGCGACGAGATAGGCAAGGCGATTGAGCGCGTCAACCAGGGCGCGGGCGTGCTGGTGTTGACTGACATGTTCGGAGGCACGCCGACCAATCTCGCTTGCACTTTCCTGGGCAGCGCGCCGATCGAGGTCGTGACCGGCGTCAATCTGCCCATGATTCTCAAACTGACCGACCAACAGCCGGATGAGACGCTGGACGTTATCGCGCGCCGCGTCAGAGACCAGGGACAAAAAACAATCTATCTTGCGAGTGAGGTGCTTACACCTAACAAGTAGTCGGGAGTGGGAGAGCGAGAGGGCGAGGGAGCGAGGGAGTGGGAGAGCGGGAGAGCGGGAGAGGGTGATGTTCCATCTCCTTGTCTCTCGTTCCCTAGCTCCCTAGCTCCCTCGCTCTCCCACTCCCTCGCTCCCCGCCGGCTGAGATGCGACGAATCACACTAAGCATTACCAATCGTTTGGGGCTGCACGCGCGGGCGGCGGCCAAGCTGGTCAAGCTGGCGAATTCTTTCCGCTGCGACGTCATACTGGCGCGCGTGGAGCCGGGCGCCGACAGGCCGGCGCCAGGGCCGGTGGACGCGAAGAACATCTTCGGAATCCTGCTCCTCGCCGCGTCGCGGGGAGCCGTGGTTGAAGTGACCACTGAAGGCGCGGACGAAGTCGAGGCTATGGAAGCGGTGCGCAAACTGATCGAAGACAAATTCGGCGAAGAGTAAGATGAGGGGCCCGTCTGGAACAATCTCCGAGCACAGATATGAAGGCATAGGCGCTTGTCAGGGCGTTGCGATCGGGCCTGCTTTTCTGGTCGACGACCCGCGGGGCCGGATCGTGCGGATGTTCATTCCGAAGCATCAAGTGGAAGCCGAGATCAAGCGGTTCCGCGAAGCCGTCCGACTCGCCCAGCGCCAGGTGCGCAAGGCCATGGCGCGTTTCCGCGAGGCTTTCAGCTCCGACCGCGCCTACATCCTCGAAGCCCACTTGATGATGCTCAGGGACCGCAACCTTGGCCGCCAGATCGAGGACTGCATCCGTGACAACCGCGTCAACGCGGAATGGGCCGTGCGTGACACGGCGAACCACCTGCTGAGTAGATACGCGAAGATCACCGACGATTACCTGCGCGAGCGCGGCTCGGACGTGGCCGACGTCGCCCACCGCCTGGTCAAGATACTTTCCGGCGCCGAGGCGCGCGACCTGAGCGAGTTGGCCGAAAATTCGATCATCGTGGCCGAGGACCTCCTGCCCTCAGTCGCCGCGGACCTGGACCCGCGCCGCGTGCTTGGCTTCGTCACCGCCGCGGGCGGGTGGGCGTCGCACACTTCGATCATCGCGCGCAGCGTCAACATCCCTGCCGTGGTCGGCGTGCGCAACGTGACGGGGCGCGTCCGCTCGGGCGAAACCCTTATCATTGACGGCACTACGGGCGCGATCATCGTCAACCCGCTGCCCGAGACGCTGCGTTTTTATGTTGAACTCCGCGAACGTCAGCAGGAACAGCAACTCCATTACATCGAGGAGCGCGACCTGCCTGCGGTCACGCGCGACGGGCGCGAAGTCAAATTGCGCGCGAACATCGAACTGATCGAGGAGATCGAGACGCTGCAGCGTTTCAACGCCACCGGCGTAGGGCTTTACCGCTCGGAGTTCCTCTATTCGCAAGCCGCCTCGGGCCTGCCGGCCGAAAACGAACAATACGAGGCCTACAAATGTCTGGCCAACGCCTGCGGCGAGAGCGGCGCGGTCATCCGCACCTTCGACCTGGGCGGCGATAAACTGCGCCTGGAAGGATTCAAACCCGAACGCAACCCCGCGCTGGGGCTTCGCGCGATCAGGCTGTCGCTGGCCGTAGACAGCGTTTTCAGGACTCAGGTGCGGGCCATTCTGCGCGCCGGACTGCACCCGGACGGCAGGTCGCGGTTGAAGATACTGCTGCCGTTCGTCTCGAATCTCGATGAGGTGCGCCGGGCCAAAGAGATCATCGCCGAAGTCGAAAGGGACCTGCGCGCCGAAAAGATCGAGCACGCAGAAGACGTCGAGATAGGCGTGATGGTCGAGACGCCTGCCGCGGTGATCATGGCCGAATCGCTGGCGCGTGAGGCCGATTTCTTCAGCCTCGGCACCAACGACCTGACACAGAGCCTGCTTGCCGTGGACCGCGGCAACGAGAACGTGGACAAAATGTTCGACCCGATGCACCCCGCCGTCCTGCGCGCGATCAAATATGTGGCCGATTCGGCCAGGAAGATCAATATACCGATGAACGTCTGCGGCGAGATGGCGTCGAACCCGGCTCAGGTGATCATGCTTCTGGGTTTGGGTCTTGCCGACCTGAGCATGACGCCGAGCGCGATCCCGGCCATTCGCCGCCTCGTTCGCTCGATCCGCCTGGAAGACGCCGAAAAGCTCGCCACACACGCTCTCTCCCTCGAAACGCCCGCCGACACGCACCGTTACGTCCAAACGCATTTGAGCGAACTGGGATCGCAGTTCTTCGCCACGGCGCATTTCGGTTGAATCTCGTCGCGACGAATCGAATCAGAGCTTCTTCCATGCCGCTTCATAAATTCGTCGCTCGGCGTCCCGCGCTCTGTCGCCGATGTCAAGGAACGAGAAGCCGAGGTCCGGGCCGTGGTAGGTACTGATGTCTATCCCGCGCGCCCCTTGCTTTCCGGCTTGAAAAGTGTGGATGTTGTCGCGGAACGCCGAAAGCGTATTGAGTCTGCCGGGCGCGATGATTTCGTTGTGTGTTTCGCGGACCTGGAATGCCTGTTTCGAGGAGAAATCTGGGGCGTAGCCGACGATCTCGAAATTGCGGATGCGCGCTTCGCCTTCGAGGCCCAGCGTACATACGCTGGCGTTCGGATGGCAGTGCGGCGGCAAGACCGCGCCGGGTTCCAGGCTCCACTCGACGATGAAAAATGGTTTGCCACGGAAGCTTACGCCGAAACTCACGGGAGGATCGAGCGTCCCATAACGTCCCAGTTTGGCCCGCGGCGCCTCATTCAAACGGAGGCGCGCGCTCATCGAAGCCAGCCAATATAGATAGGCTTCCTGGCCGCTTTTTGACGAGTCGCGGTGTAACTCTTCGGCGACCGGGACGCATTGCTTGAGGAAGTCATCCCAGCCGAGATCCATCGCGGTTTGGTTTTTGTCGGCGATTGTCTTATTGGAATCAATTTGGCTCATACCTTCCGCCGCTATTCGCGGCGCCCGGCCAAAGATAGCCGCGCCAGTCAATGCCGATAGCCAGATCAGTCGTCGGCGCGTGATCGTCACGTTTGAAGCCGCCCCTTTTTCGGCCAGTCCGGGATCGGGAGTGAGTTTATTCATAGGCGGGGTCACGCCCGCCTCGTCAGTCATCCAGGTCATATCATTCCTCCTCATTCATCTTGGCGGATCGAGAATGTTGGTACGGTACCGGGAGCGGTAGCGACCGGGCGCTGACGGAAAGGGCGCTTTGACGGGGCCCGGTCGCTACCGCTCCCGGTACCGTACCTTAGTCGCCAGGCCCCTCAGAGCCAATGGATGGCGGATGAGTTTTGGATGAGTTTTAAATGAGTGGCGCATATAATCGCGGTATGCGAGCGAACGCTTCCGAAAAAGCGGTGATCCGCTTCGATAGCTTCGAACTGGAACTCAAGAGTGGCGAGTTGCGCCGGGACGGCGCGCTCATCAAATTGCAGCCACAGCCGTTCAGGGCGCTCGCCTTTCTAGCCGATCGATCCGGTCAGGTCGTGACGCGCGGGGAGATTCAGCGGGAAATTTGGGGCGATGAAACTTTCGTCGATTACGAGCAGGGGGTGAACTTCTGCATCAAGCAAATCCGCGCCGCGCTCGGCGATGACGCGAAAGCGCCGCGTTTCATCGAGACGTTGCCGCGCCGCGGATATCGTTTCATCGCGCCGGTAGAGCGGGATGAGGGGAATTTGTCGCGGGAAAATGATCTCGCCTTGGCGCCGGCGCCCGACATTATAATTTCGCCGCCTGAAGCCGTCCCCGATCCGTCGACAATCTCGGCGGCGATCTCCGCCACTCAAACTCGAACGAGAGTTTTCCTGGTCGCCGCGCTCGCTGTGGCCATGACGTTGGCGCTAGCGGGTTATGTCGTCTGGCAAGGCCGAGAGAAGAAAGCAGTTCCGCCAACAGGGAAAATCATCCTGGTCGTGCTGCCGTTCGAGAATTTGAGCGGTGATCCGGAGCAAGAATATTTCAGCGACGGCCTGACCGAGGAAATGATCACGCGCATCGGGCGGCTGCAGCCGCAACGCCTGGGCGTGATCGCGCGCACTTCGGCGATGGCCTTCAAGAAAGGCGGTAAAGACATCACGCGCATTGGCGGAGCGCTGGGCGCGGCCTACGTCCTCGAAGGCGGTGTGCGCCGCGAAGCTGACCGCTTGCGAATCACGGCGCAACTCATCCAGGTGAGTGACCAGACTCACCTTTGGGCCGGAGCCTACGACCGACGCATTCACGACGCGCTGACAATTCAGAGCGAGGTGGCGGAGAGCATCGCACAGTCACTGGCGATCAAATTACTCTCAGGTCCGCAGCCGGCGCCGGCGCAAGCCCATATCCCCAGCCCTGACTCTTACGACGCCTATCTCAGAGGCTGCTATCTCAGAAACAAGTGGACGCGAGATGATATGGAGAAGGCGGTTGGGCGATTCGAGCAATCCGTCGAAAAAGACCCTGATTATGCGCTGGCCCATGCGGCATTGGCCGAGGCCTGGCGTTATCTACAATTCTTCGGAGGCGCGCGGCCACAGGACGCGCGCGCGAAAGCGAAGAACGCGGCGCTAAAGGCCGTGGCCTTGGATGAGACGCTGGCGGAAGCGCGCGCGGCGTTGGCGTCGGTCAGGTTCTGGTATGACTGGGATTGGCAAGGGGCCGAACTGGAATTCAAGCGCGCGCTGGCGCTGAATCCGAGTCTGGCGAGCGCTCATCACGATTACGGCTGGCTGCTGATCGCGCGCGAGCGTTTTGATGAAGGGCTGGCCGAGGTCAAACGCGCGCAGGAATTGGATCCTCTTTCGCCGCAAGCCAACGTCGATGTCGGTTGGGCCTGCATCCGCGCGCGCCGTTACGATGAAGCGATTGCGCAAAGTCGGCGGACAATGGAATTGGAGCCGAACTTCGCCGAAGCCTGGGGCTGCTTGATGCGCGCTTATCAGTATGCGGGAAGGTTCGCCGAAGCGGTTGCCGAAGCGCAACGCATCATGACTCGTTCAGGCGCAAGCCAGGAAGAACTAGCCGCGCTCCATCGGGGCGATGCGGCCTCGGGAATGAGGATTGTCGAGCAATGGATGCTCAACCGTACGAAAAAAGCGGCGGGGCGCGGTTACGTCAGCGATTATCATCTGGCTGCGCAGTACGCGGCGCTGGGAGAAAAAGAGCAGGCGTTCAAGTGGCTGGAGAAGGCTTACACAAACCGCGATCCGATGACTGCCCTGCTCAATACTGATCCGGCGTATGATCGTTTGCGCTCTGAACCGAGATTTGGCGATTTCCTCCGGCGCATCCGAGTCGTGACGCAGGCCGTCCGTCCACAATAATGCCGATTGCGACTGCCCCGGACCGCTCTTCCTGTTTCGGCTTGAATTGACATCATTACTCGCTGACACGCTCAATCGGACTGATCGACCGGTCGTTCCGCTGGGCTGAATGAACGCGCCAGCGATCGTTGTCGCGCGCCGGAAAGTCTTCGCGGAAATGGCCGCCGCGGCTCTCTTCGCGCCACAGCGCGGCCTCGGCCATCAACCGCGCCAGCGTCACGAAATTCCTGGTGCGCTCGTTGACCTTCTCTCCGGCCATGGCGGTGAGTTCTTCGATTGCGCTTCGCAAATCATCGGCGCGGCGGATGAGTCCTACCTTGCGCCACATAATCTCCTGTACGCGGTTTTTGATCCGTGGGTCTAAACGCCATTCGGATAGCTCGAATTCAACAGGGGCTGATTCCGAGTGATGTAGCGAAACCAACTCGCTAAGTTCGGGCTTGGTCATCTGCAACATCTCGATGCGCTGGCGCAATTGGGGCGTCATTACCAGTCTCTGCCATAGCCGCGGGAATGAATCTTCAATTGCGGCCGCGCCGGCGCGCGCGCCGAAGACCAGACCTTCGAGCAGCGAATTGCTGGCCAGCCGGTTCGCGCCATGCACGCCCGTGCAGGCGACCTCGCCTGCGGCGTATAAGCTCTTGAGCGTCGTGCGCCCGCGCGTGTCGGTCCTCACGCCGCCCATCACGTAATGCGCCGCGGGACTCACCGGCAATTGATCCTTCGTCAAATCCAGCCCGTAGCGCAGACAGGTCTCGAAAATATTAGGGAATCGTTCGCGCAGGAAATCGGCTTTGAGATGCGTCAAATCAAGGAACATCCAGCGCGCGCCCGTTCGCTCCATCTCGGCCACGATTGCGCGGGCGACGATGTCGCGCGGCGCCAGTTCG
>Ga0190270_10000887_pt1 | contig 13502 bp, 15 predicted proteins | sample Popmic320T_FD_133748 | JGI IMG/M metagenome (GOLD analysis project Ga0190270, IMG submission 133748) | Populus adjacent soil microbial communities from riparian zone of Weber River, Utah, USA - 320 T | ecosystem: Environmental > Terrestrial > Soil > Riparian zone | place: USA: Utah | collected... | reverse complement strand
GCGAGCCTGTTGCTGCCGGGCGTAGCCCGGTGATGCGCATCGCAATCATCGGCCCGGGTGCGATCGGCGGGACGGTCGCCGCGTGGCTGGCGCGGGCGCCGGGCCTGGAGGTGACGCTTTGCGCGCGGACGCCGTTCGATCGGCTGGTGCTGGAGGCGCCGGGCGGGACGATCGAAGTGGACGTGCCGGTGCTCACCGATCCGGCGGCGGCGGCGCCCGCGGACTGGGTTCTGGTCTGCACCAAGGCCTATGACGCGGCGGGCGCGGCGCTTTGGCTGGAGCGTCTCGTCGGCCCCGCGACGCGCGTCGCGATCCTGCAGAACGGGGTCGAGCATGTCGCGCTGTTCGCGCCGTACCTGGCGTTGGAGCGGCTGCTGCCGGCGGTCGTCAACATCCCGGCCGAGCGCAGCGCGCCGGGGCGGATCCTGCAGCGCAGCAACGGCGCCATCGTCGTCCCGGCGGGAGCGGACGGCGAGGCGTTCGTGCGGCTGTTCGCGCATTGCCCGATCGCCGTCTCCACCACCGACGATTTCCTGACCGCCGCCTGGGAGAAACTGACGCTGAACTGTACCGGCGCGGTCAATGCGCTGCTGCTGAAGCCGAACGGAATCGTCCACGAGCCGCGCGTCGCCGAGCTGATGCGGGCGCTGATGGAGGAATGCATCGCCGTCGGCCGCGCCGCGGGCGCGTGCCTGGCCGACGATCTGCCGGAGCGCGTGCTCGAAGGCTGCAGAAACGGCCCTCCCGAGTCGGTTAACTCGATGCACGCCGACCGCCTCGCCGGCCGGCCGATGGAGGTGGACGCAAGGAACGGCGTCATCGTTCGCCTGGGCGCGAGGCCCGGCGTGCCGACGCCGCTTAACGAGATGATGGTGACGCTTCTGGAGGCGGCCGGTTGAGGCTCAGTCCGCCCCGCCCAGCAGCGTTCGGATGTGGTCGATATAGGCGATCCAGGCGTCGCGGCCCTTGTCGTTGAGGCGGCAGAGGGTCTGCGGTTTCTTGCCGACGAAGCGCTTCTCGACGTCGATATAGCCGGCTTCCTCGAGCTTGCGCAGGTGGACCGACAGATTGCCGTCGGCGACGGCGGCGCGCTGCTTGAGCTCGTTGAAGTCGGCGCTGCCGGCGCCCGAGAGATAGGCCATGATCGCGAGCCGCGCGCGGCCGTGGATGACGTCGTCGATGCCGCGATAGTCGAAGTCGATTGCGGGCGGCTGCGCCATCTCCTCAGGCACGTCGAGCCGCCTTGAGATGGCCGAGCCCGGCCGGGATCGACACCAGGAAGATGCCGGCGGCCGCGGCGAGATATTGCAGTGGATCGCCGATCAGGAAGGCGGTCAGGCCGACGAAGGCCAAAGCGACCGGAACGTAGAGGCGCCCGCTGCCGCCGCCGGCCGCGACCGCGCTGGCGTGGAGCGCGACCGCATAGGCGCCGAACGTCGCCGGCGGCATGAATGCGAACAGGTCCCAATCGGCGCGGTCGCCGTCGCTAAGGCTGGCGCGGACGAACAGAGCGAGCGAGAGCATCAGCAGAAAGTAGCCGGCCGTGGTCCAGGCGGCGCGCTCGACCCGGTTGCCGACCGACCGCGCCCCGGGCTCGTTCGCCTTGCTGCGGCCGACCAGCATCGAGGCGGTCCAGGCGACGAGCACGATGCCGAACCAGCTGATCGCGAGCGACCAGCCGGGCCAAAGCAGGACGCGCTCGACGACCGCCCAGTTGATCAGCAGCGCCAGCGTCATCGCGCCGCCCCACAGGATCAGGTGCCAGCCGCCGAGCAAGGGTGCGCTTCGCCCCTCCTCGGCGATCGCGCGGAGCCGCGACAGTTCGTCTTGTGCAGAAGCGTTCATGGTCTGCGTCCCCTTGTTGCCCGAGCGGATCGAAAAGTCAGCGGCCGTAGGTCATCGAAATGCGCACATCGGCGGATGCGTCGCCCAGCACGATCCGGACCTGGTCGAAAGTCGGCTCGCCGCGCAGCGCGCTGCCATTGGTCATCGCCCAGCCGTCGAGCGGCATGAAATTCTCGTCCTTGTCGAACCGGCCATTGCCGTTGTCGTCGTGCCAGACGGAAATCGCATATTCGCCGGCGGGCAGATCGTAGCTGAAGCGGTGCGATCCGGCGGTCGGCGCCGCGACGACGCTGCCGGCCGCGGCGGCCTCCTGCATGAACTGCGCGCGGGTCTGCACGGACACGTAGAGCTGGCCGCTTGCGCTGCGCACGCCCTCCAGCTCCACGGTCAGCGGCGAAGCCTGCGCCGGCGCGGCGATGGCGAGGCCGAGAAAGGTCCCGAAAAGCAGATATTTCATCGTCCGTCTCCTAATCAAGAAGTACTTCATAAAACAAAGTACATTGCGAAGTCAAGTGGGGAGTTGCGGGTGGGGACAGTCACTTTTCGCGCGGCGGCGTATCTTGGCCAGGCGGCGCGTGAAAGTGACTGTCCCTTGGCTAGGGGCCGCTGCCATGGCCGAGCGTTTCTCCTTCACCGTCTCCGCGACCGACGGCGCCGCGCGGGCGGGGACGATCACGATGCGGCGCGGCGAGATCAGGACGCCGGCCTTCATGCCGGTCGGGACGGCGGCGACCGTCAAGGCGATGAAGCCGGCGGACGTGCGCGCGAGCGGCGCCGACATCATCCTCGGCAACACCTATCATCTGATGCTGCGGCCCGGCGCGGAACGGGTCGCGCGGCTCGGCGGGCTGCACGCCTTGATGGGGTGGGAGCGGCCGATCCTTACCGATTCGGGCGGTTATCAGGTGATGAGCCTCTCCGAGCGCGCCAAGGTCGGCGAGGAGGGGGTGGCGTTCGCGAGCCATCTCGACGGCAGCCGCCATTTGCTGACGGCGGAGCGCTCGATCGAGATCCAGCGACTGCTCGGCTCGGACATCGTCATGGCCTTCGACCAGCTGGTCCCGGCCGCCGCCGGCCGGGACCAGCAGATGGCGGCGACGGTGCGCTCGATGCGCTGGGCGAAACGGTCGCGCGAGGCGTTCGACGGGGGCGTGGGGCATGCGGAGCGAGCCGCTTTGTTCGGCATCCAGCAAGGCGCGCTCGACCAGGGCCTGCGCCGTGCCTCGGCCGAAGCGCTGATCGAGATCGGCTTCGACGGCTATGCGGTCGGCGGCCTTGCGGTCGGGGAGGGGCAGGAGGCGATGTTCGCCTGCCTCGACTTCGCGCCGGGCCAGCTCCCGGCCGACAAGCCGCGTTACCTGATGGGTGTCGGCAAGCCCGACGACATCGTCGGCGCGGTCGAGCGGGGGATCGACATGTTCGACTGCGTGCTGCCGACGCGCAGCGGGCGCACCGGCCAGGCGTTCACGTCCACAGGCCCGATCAACATCCGCAACGCCCGCTTCGCCGAGGACAGCGAGCCGCTCGATCCCGCGTGCCGCTGCCCGGTCTGCGCGACCTGGAGCCGCGCCTATCTCCACCACCTCGTCCGCTCCGGCGAGATTCTCGGCGCGATGCTGATGACCGAGCACAATCTGTGCTTTTACCAGCGGCTCATGCAGGGATTGCGCGACGCGATCGCCGCATCGCGGCTCGAGGCCTATGCGCGGGACTTTCGGGCCCGCTATCGAAGGGGCGGCTGAGGAAGGCCCGATTGCGGTTCGGTGCGACACGGCCTATCGTGCCGCCTCCGTAACGAAGGAGTCCGACATGACGATCACACGTCGCGCAGCGCTCGGGCAGATCGCCGCCGGAACCGGCCTGCTGGCGACGGGCGCCTTCGCACAAACCCCCGGCCTGACGCCGACGCCTTTCCAGGTCGTCGGTCCTTTCTATCCGTTGCAGCGTCCGGCCGATGCCGATGCCGACCTCACCATGATCTCCGGCCACAGGGCGCGCGCAGCCGGAGCGCCGATCGAGCTGACGGGTCGGGTCCTGACGCCGCGTGGCCAGCCGGTCGCGAACGCGGTCATGGACATCTGGCAGGCCAATGCCGCCGGCCGGTACGCCCATGCGAGCGATACGAGCGGCCTCGCCCTGGACGACGATTTCCAGGGGTTCGGCAGACTCCGGACGGACGGCCAAGGCCGCTACCGCGTACTGACCGTGAGGCCGGGCGCCTATCCGATCGGCGGCGCCGGCAGCCCGATGCGCACGCCCCATATCCATTTCGAGGTGAGCGGTCGCGTCGACCGGCTCACGACGCAGATGTATTTTCCCGGCGAGGCGCTGAATCGCACCGACAGCCTGATGCGTGACCAGCCGGGTGCGGAAGCCCTGATCGCCCGGGCGCTGGAGGCCGCCGCCGATGGTATGGCGCGCTTCGCGTGGGACGTCGTTCTCGCCAGCGGCTGAGCGGTCCTGTTCAGCGGGTAAGCCGCGCTGCTTCAGCGGCGGCAATGGCGCGCCGACGGTCCCGCAAGGCAGAGAATCATAAGTATATCTCGGCAGGGAGAGGCCGCACCTGCGGCAGACATCTTACCCATCCAGGGCGCAGATGTTGGTGCGGGGCGAGGCGACGGGAGTGGCCTCGCGGGAAGCTCAGCCGCCGAAACCCTGGCCGAGGAAGCTCGGCACCGGGCCGTTCCAGCCCTCCTCGGCTTCTTCGGCGACGCGTTCGGGCTCGTGGCGCGGACGTTCCGCGCGAGGTTCGCGGCGGGGCTCGTCGCAGGGAGGTTCATCCCGGCGAGGCTCCTCACGACTCTGCTCCTTGCGGCGAGGCTCCTCACGGGACGGTTCGTCCGCTTTGGCCGCCGTACCGCCTCCCCTACCGCCGCGGGGCCGGCGCTCGCGACGCTCGGGCGCCGGAGCCTCGGCAAGCTCCTCGGCCGCTTTTTCGGTCGCCGCGGCCGGCTCGCCGCCCATCGGCATCAGCTTCGTCCCGGTCAGCTTCTGGATGCTGTCGATCGCTTCGGCATCGGCGCTGGCGACGAGGGTGATCGCGGTGCCGGTCTTGCCGGCGCGGCCGGTGCGGCCGATGCGGTGGATATAGTCGTCGGGCTGCCACGGCACGTCGTAATTGAAGACGTGGCTGACGCCCTTGATGTCGAGCCCGCGGGCGGCGACGTCGGAGGCGACGAGGATGTTGATCTCGCCGGCCTTGAAGCGCTCGAGCTCGCGGATGCGCTCGGGCTGCTCCATGTCGCCGTGGATCGGCCCGGCCTTGAAGCCGCCGCGCTGGAGACTGGTGGTGAGCTCGCGGACCGTGGTCTTGCGGTTGCAGAAGACGATCGCGGTGGTGACGTCCTCGCGGCGCAGGAGATCGCCGAGCGCGTCGCGCTTCTTGCGCGAATCGACCTTGATCATGCGCTGGTCGATGAGCAGGTTCGACGATGCCGGGCGCGAGACCTCGATCGTCTTCGGGTTGGACAGGAAGCGATCGGCGAGCTTCTTGATCGGCCCCGGCATGGTCGCGGAAAAGAGCAGGGTCTGCCGGGTGGTCGGCAGCTTGGTGCAGATTTCCTCGATGTCGGGGATGAAGCCCATGTCGAGCATGCGGTCGGCCTCGTCGATGACGAGCAGGCCGCAGCCGGTGAGCAGGATCTTGCCGCGGCCATAGAGATCCATCAGGCGGCCGGGCGTGGCGATCAGGACGTCGACGCCCTTTTCCAGCTTTTTGATTTGGTCGGCCATGTTGGTGCCGCCGATCAGCAGCGCCATGTTGAGCTTGTGATATTTGCCGTATTTCTCGAAATTCTCCGAGACCTGCATGGCGAGCTCGCGGGTCGGCTCGAGAATCAGCGAGCGCGGCATGCGCGCGCGGCTCCGCCCCTGGGCGAGGATGTCGATCATCGGCAGGACGAAGCCCGCGGTCTTCCCGGTGCCGGTCTGGGCGATACCGATCAGGTCGCGGTTCATCAGCACCGAGGGGATCGCCTGCGTCTGGATCGGAGTCGGCTCCGAATAGCCCGATTCCTCGACCGCGCGGAGCAATTCGTCTGAGAGGCCGAGGTCGGCGAAGGTCATTTGTGTTCCGATTTTTCCGATTTTCCGATGCGTCCGGGGGGCGGTCCCGCGAGCGCCTGCGGCGCTTGCCCAGACCGGGCCGAAAGTCAAGCGATCAGGGCCGCACCGCCGTCAGCGAACGGAACTGGTCGATCTCGCACTGGCCGCCCATCCGCGAGCGCAGCGAGTCGCGATCCGCGCAGATCATGCCGTCCGGATTTCCGTTCACGTAAAAGCCGCGATAATAATCGAGTCCCGGGCAATTGCTCTCGAGCCGGGCGCGCACCCGGCTTCGGTCGCGCAGCACGAGATCGACGCTGTTGCGGCGAAGCGCGCTCGCCCCGATCACCGCCCGCGCCGCAACGCAGCGCGGTCCGCGCCCCTCGCGCCATTGTAGCAAAGCGGCGCCGGCGGGCTGCGCCGGTCCGCGCGGCGGCATGCGCACGATGATCTGCTGACGCATGGTCGCCTGCGCATATTGCGTCCCTTGCCCGGGCCCGGCCTCGGCCGTTCCGCCGAGGACGAGCATCAGCATTGCCGCCGCCTGGGCGAGGATCACGAAGCTGGCTCCATATGACGGCTTTCCCCCCTCGCGCTTGAACATGCGATTAATTTGCGCCGCTTGCCAGCCGCGGATAATTGCAGGCGGTATGCCCGCACCCCCCTCACCGGTGCTCCTCGAGAGCCTCGCCCGCCTGCTCGGGCCGAAGGGGTTCACCGCCGAGCCGTCCGAGATGGAGCCCTGGCTCGTCGACTGGCGCGGCCGTTATCGCGGCGCAGCGGCGGCGATGCTCTCGCCGGCGAGCGCGGAAGAAGCGGCGCAAGCGGTGCGGCTATGCGCCGACGAGGGCGCGGCGCTGGTTCCGCAGGGCGGCAACAGCTCGATGGTCGGGGGCGCCACGCCCGATGCCAGTGGCAATTCGCTGCTGTTCTCGCTGCGGCGGATGAACCGGATCCGGAGCCTCGATCCCGAAGGCAATATCGTGGTTTGCGAGGCGGGCGTCATCCTTTCCACGCTCCACGACGCCGCGCTCGCCGCCGGCCGCCGCTTTCCGCTGACGCTCGGCGCGAAGGGGAGCGCGACGATCGGCGGACTCGTCTCGACCAATGCCGGCGGCACCCAGGTGCTGCGCTTCGGGACGATGCGCGGCCTCGTCCTGGGGATCGAGGCGGTGCTGCCGGACGGGTCGCTGTTCGAGGGGCTCGCGCCGCTCAAGAAGGACAATCGCGGCTACGATCTGAAGCAGCTGCTGATCGGTGCCGAGGGAACTTTGGGCATCGTCACCGCGGCGAGCCTGAAGCTGGTCCCCGCGGTCGCCGGGCGCGCGGTCGCCTGGGCCGGCGTGGCATCGCCCGAAGCGGCGCTGGCGCTGCTCCGCCATTGCGAGACGTTGCTTGGCGACGCCGTCGAGGCGTTCGAGCTGGTGCCGAAAAGCTCGCTCGACCTCGTATTGCGCCACATTCCGGGGGCGAGGGCGCCGCTCGCCGAGCCGCAGCCGTGGAACGTGCTCATCGAGGCCGTGTCGGCGGCGTCCGGCGAGGAGCTCCACCGCGCGCTTTCCGCGGCGCTTGAACGCGCACTCGGACTCGGCCTCGCCGCCGACGCCGCGCTCGCCGCGAGCGAGGGCCAGGCCGAGGCCTTCTGGCGGCTGCGCGACGGCATCTCCGAGGCGGAGCGGAAGGACGGCCCGGCGGCCAAGCACGACATTTCGGTCGAGGTGGCGGCGATGCCGCGCTTCATGACCGAGGCGGCGGCGGCGGTGAAGCGCCGCTTCCCGGGCACGCGGGTCGACGCCTTTGGCCACCTCGGCGACGGCAACGTCCATTTCAACGTCCGCGCGCCGCAGGCAGCCGGCGCCGAGTGGCTCGCCGGGGCCGGCGGCGCGGTCACCAGCTTCGTCCACGATCTCGTCACCGCGGCCGGCGGCTCGATCTCGGCCGAGCACGGCATCGGCACGATGAAGCTCACGGAGCTCGGCAGGCTCGGCGATCCGGTGCGGCTGGCGGCAATGCGCGCGATCAAGCAGGCGCTCGATCCCAAAGGCATGATGAACCCGGGAAAGCTGGTGCCGCCCGCGCCCGCGGGTCCGGGGAGCCTTGCGGAATCGGCCGATCCCCAATAGACGGTCCACCGGCATTCGGCGGCTCATCGGGGCCGCGCCCTCAAGATTTCACGGAGACCCATCAAATGGCGAGCCAGCCGCCGGCCAATCTGCCGCTGTTCTACAAGGACCTCATCCCGCTCTCGAGCTCCGTCCATACGGGCTACAAGGTGCGCAACTCGGACGTCGCGCCGTTTCTCGCCACCGCCCACGCGATTCCGATCACGGTCGACGAATTCATCACCGCCCAGCGCCACTATCCGATCGTCTTCTCGGTCGGGGAGAATCCTGTGCCACTTGCACTCATGGGTCTTAATGAGGGCGTGAATGTTTTCGTCGACGACGCCGGCAAGCTGCTCCAGCAGGCCTACATCCCCGCTTATATCCGCCGCTACCCGTTCCTCCTCGCCCGGCTGCAGCCCGACGCGCAGGAGCTCTCGCTCTGCTTCGACCCGACCAGCGACCTCATCGGCGAGATGGACGAGGGCAATGCCCTGTTCGACGGCGACAAGCCCGCCGACAACCTCAACGCCATCCTCAAATTCTGCGAGGAGTTCGAGATCGCCGCCCAGCGCACCAACGCCTTCGTCAAGGAGATCCAGGAGGCCGAGCTGCTGATCGACGGCGAGGTCACCATCCAGCCGAGCGGGCAGGACCAGCCCTTCGTCTATCGCGGCTTCCAGATGGTCTCCGACGAGAAATTGCGCGACCTCCACGGCGACAAGTTGCGCAAGCTCAACCAGAACGGCGCGCTGCCTCTGGTCGTCGCGCACCTCTTCTCGCTGCCGATGATCCGCGACGTGTTCGGCCGCCAGCTCGAGCAGGGCAAGGTGCCGCAGCCCGACATGGGGTTCGGCGGCCCGACCGGCGCGCCCAACTGATCGACGAACCGGGCGGCCCGCGCGGCAGGCCGTCCGCTTCGCCTTGAAGCGCCCGGGACGCGTTCCCATCTGCGGATCGGCGCGCCGCTGCATCCCCTTTGCCGCGGCGAGCCGCGCCCCGTCAGGGCGCTCCTCCCTGAACCTCGGCCGCCTCGCCTACTCGCGCGGGGCGGCTCTTTTTTTGGGGTGGGATCGAAGGGGACTTCGATCCCGCGCAGGCGGAGGCGGCGTGGGGGCTCAGTCCAAATCGGTATCGCTCAGCCCCGCGACTTTCATCAAGTGGCGCTGCAGCCCCGCTTTCAGCGCCCTGACGCCGTGGATCGGAATCGACAGGCGCGCCGTTTCGCCGGCCCTGCCATAAATGTGATGGCTACCGCTGATGCGCAGCAAACGACCAGCCATTGCCCTCAACGGCGCGAGCGAGGCGTGCGCCCGAAACCGGCTTCACAGGGCCAGTTCGAGGACATGTTCGCGGGCGCCCGGCTTCGGCACGGCGATTTCGGCGTCAAGCCAGCCTGCGATCGCCTCCCTGACGTTGACGATCAACTCATCCATCGTGTCGCCCTGGGAGGCGCAGCCGGGCAAAGCCGGGACTTCTGCCCAGAACCCGCCCTCTTCGGCTTCGTGCACCACGATCTTGATGTTCATGGCTGCAAGATACGGCAATCCCAAGGGGGCGCGAGGTTGGTGAGTCTTCGACCGGGGGGACAGTCACTGTAACTGTCCCCTTCTCTTATTCCGCGGCGATCGCCTCGGGGGGTTCGCGCAGGACTTCGTCGCGCAGGGCCGCCGCGACTGCGGCGATGAGGGCGGCGGCGCGGTCGAAGCCGGGGCCGGGCTCCCGGAGCGATGCGTCGAGATAGGCCGAGCGGTCGATCTCGATCTGGAGGGCGTGGATGCCCTCGGCGGGCGCGCCGTGGCGGGTGACGACATAGCCGCCCGCATAAGGCGCGTTGCAGGCGCTGGCGTAGCCGGAACGGCGCGCGGCAGAGGCGGCGGCGTCGAGCAGAGCGGGGGCGATCGAGGTGCCGTGGCGATCGCCGAACACGATCGGCGGCGGCCGGACCCCGCCGACCATCGGGCGCGGCGGCATCGAGTGGCAATCGAGCAGGATCGCGGTCCCGAAGCGTTCGCGCGCGGCGTCGAGGGCGGCGGCGAGGGCGAGGTGATAGGGGCGGTGGACGGTCTCGACCCGGCGCTTCAATTCGTCGCGGCTGAGCCGGTGCAGCCAGATCGCGCCCGCGCCGGCGATGCGCGACGGGACCAGGCCGAGCCCGCCCCGGGTCCGCGCCGACTGGACCAGTCCGGCGGCCGGCGGAGGCGGCGCGACCAGGGCCGGATCGATCTCGCGCTCGTCGCGGTTGAGGTCGATCTCGGCGCGGGCGGTGCGGGCGATGAAGGCGGTGGCGCCGTCCTGGACCGCGCGCCAGACCAGGCGGTCGACCAGCCGGTCCTCCAGCGTCTCGAGCGTCGCCAGCGGCACCCGCGACGCCTTCATCACCGCCTCGCCATAATCGCGCCCGGCATGGGGCACCGACAGCACGACCGGGGAAGCGGGCTGCTCCGGCCCTGCACGGAAGAAGGGCGGCTGGGGTGGAGAACGGGTCATGTGGCCCGCGCTAAACTAACGGCGGTCGCGATGGGTGCAAGGAGGGAGGGGACAGTCTATCTGACTGTCCCCTAACGGCGGCGGGAGGAGGGGACAGGGACAGTCTATCTGACTGTCCCCATCTGCGGCGGCAGTAGAGGGGACAGCCAGATAGGCTGTCCCTGCGCCCCGGGGCCCTTTTTCGGCGTCCGGCTGGAAAATCTTAAGCGGTTCGCGCATAGATGGGGGGAAGGCCGCGGCGGTGCGGCGCCCGGGACGCGCGCATGATCAGGATCCTCCTCGCCGAAGACGACGCTTCGATGCGGCTCTACCTCGCCCGCGCGCTTGAGCGGGTCGGCTACCACGTCACCGCCGTCGACCGGGGCACCGCCGCCGTGCCCCTGATCGAGGCCGAACGGTTCGACCTGCTCCTGACCGACATCGTCATGCCCGAGATGGACGGCATCGAGCTCGCCCAGAGAGCGGCCGAGATCGCGCCCGACATGCGCGTCATGTTCATCACCGGCTTCGCCGCGGTCGCCCTCAAGGCCGGCAAGAAGAGCCCCGACGCCAAGGTGCTGTCCAAGCCCTTCCACCTCAAGGACCTCGTCGCCGAGGTCGACCGCCTGTTCCAGACCGAGGACCAGCACGGACGGCTCTGACGTCCGCAAGTGGTACTTGCGGCCGCTGCAGGCGCCGGGTCGGCGCCTCTACTGCGCCGGTGCCTTCTCCGGGATTCCCATGCCGCGAAGGACCCAGCGAGTTGTGTCCTTCGACAGCGCTTTGCCGCTGCCGGCGAAGCCGGTGAGCGCCCCGAACGGGCGGAACCCCGCCTCACGGCAGACGAAATCGTCGAAGGCTTCGGAGAAATCGAGAGCATCCCTCAGTCCCCCGCGCACAGCCGCATCCGGCAGTTGCTTGCCGTGAACCACTTGGTCGCGGACCTTCTCGGCCGCAGCGAGCTTATCGAGTATCGGTTTCTCGATCGGCTGGCCGAACACCGTCTCAAACAACGTCCTAAAGCGACCACGGGACATGTGGTCCTTGTTCAAGAGGTCCCAGGTCATGCCGGCGTCGGCGCGGTGCATTTTTCGGATTCCAGCGTAGAGGGTGGTGTGCTTCACGCGCTCGATTTTCAGGAAGACGTAGGCAACCGACACGGCCCACTCATAATCTTCGACCAAGCTCTGAAAATCGCAAAAATAATCGCGAATCACACTCGGCTTCGCTGCATAGACTGAAAGGAGCTGCTTATAGCTTGCCGGCATCTCGTCACTTCCGTTTCCTTCTCGCTCGGATACCAAAAAGATATGGTGCTTACAAATCGACATTGGTCGATATCGGAGACATTTAGGTCGCTGGTCCCGCAGTCACAGTGACTGTCCTCAGCCTCCGCCCGGCAGGAGCAGGGCCTTCGCTCGGAAAGTGTACTGGCCTAACGACGCCAATGAGCGGTCCAGCTCATTTTGCGAACGCTCTCTGAACATGTAAGTCAGACTGATATGTCGATCGAGTGGCTAGGGTCGATGGCGATTTGCGGCCGCTGCTATCATCGCGGCCTTCGCCATCTTGAGCAGCAAGCGAGATTCGATCGCGTCCGTCCAGGCCGGGATGTTGCGGGACTTCACGCACGATTTCCAAGGTCTGATGCGAGCCCGCTATCTTGCCGCAATTCATTGCAGCAGAGGGGACAGTCACTGTGACTATCCCCTTTCAGCGGTGCAGGTGCAGCCGAGGGGACAGTCACTGTGACTGTCCCCTTTCAGAGGTGACTGTCCCCTTTCAGCGTTCCGCGACAAAGGCGATCGAGAAAATAAATCTTGTGGACTGTATTTGTCGTGGAGTCGCAAACGGATAGACCGGAAAGACGTGGCCGCCATCGCTTAAACTCCGAACCAAATGAGCCCATTTTGGCTTGACAGCGTCACGCTGCTATGGTACTTTCTTCTCAGGCTCCCAGAAGCGAATCGGGAGCCTCCAGCCGGTGCCCCTCGTCCCGCTCGGGACAGGCGGGAGCGCCGGCTTTTTTGTGAGGGGCGGCCGGGCGGGCTGTCCCCTTTTTGTGAGGGCGAGACGCGGGAGGGGGACAGCCAGATAGGCTGTCCCCGGGTCGATGGGGACAGTCTATCTGACTGTCCCCTTTTTCATGAGCGGGGGCGGCGGAGGGGGACAGCCAGATAGGCTGTCCCCGGGCTGTCCCCGGGCTTTCCCCGCACCGTCCCTTTTTCGTTGAGGAGAGGTGCGATGAAGACATTGGAGGGGCGGGTTACGAGCAGGCCCAACGGCGGGGTGCAGAAGGTCAGGTGCCGGCGCAAGATCTTCGGGAAAGAGGCGCAGAGGATCTTCTGCGAGCATCTGGCGGCGACGTGCAACGTCAAATGGTCGGCCGAGGCGGCGGGGGTGACGGTGCGGTGCGTCTATGCGCGGCTGACCTTCGACGCGGCGTTCTGCGAGGCGTGGTGCCGGGCGATCGGGCTCGGCTATCTGCGGCTCGAGGCGGAGCTGCTCGAACATGCCTCGCAGCCGGTTGAGTTCGACGGGGACCTGCAAGTGCCGGTGAAGTTCGACAAGGACCTCGCCTTGTTCCTTCTTCGTGAGCACAGGAAGGGGCTCGTGCGGATCGAGACGGAAGGGCGGCCGACGCGGCGCAGCGCCTGCTGGGACGAGGTCGAGGCCTGGTTCATCAAGCATTTGCGCGCGCTCAGGAACCGGCTCGACTCGGCGCGGGCACGGGCCGCGGAGGAGGCGAGCGCTGGCGGCGCGATCTGAGCGAGATGGGTGGGACAGTCACTAGTGACTGTCCCCGAGGAGGCGGGCGATGAATGCGATCCCACGATCGATGGACCATATCCCGGAATGGCTGGACCAGCTCGTCCACCTGCCCGAGGAGCTGATGCTGCGGCTGCTGCGCCGGACCCCGGACCCGCTCCTGCGCGCGTTCCGCGAGGAATGGTTCTGGCAGGTCCATGGCGACCAGAAGGAGCCGGAGGGCGACTGGCGGGTGTGGCTGGTCATGGCCGGGCGCGGCTTCGGCAAGACCCG
>Ga0190270_10000886_pt1 | contig 13506 bp, 10 predicted proteins | sample Popmic320T_FD_133748 | JGI IMG/M metagenome (GOLD analysis project Ga0190270, IMG submission 133748) | Populus adjacent soil microbial communities from riparian zone of Weber River, Utah, USA - 320 T | ecosystem: Environmental > Terrestrial > Soil > Riparian zone | place: USA: Utah | collected... | reverse complement strand
TCGCCGCGTCCGCAAAGCGCATTTCCTCGTCAGCGGAAAAACGCCGGTCTATCGTGAAGCCGGCGGCGTGGTAAGCCTGACGGTACCGTCCATCGATCTTCACGAAGTGATCGCCCTCGATCTTGCATAAAATGAGCGACGCCCTGAAAAAAATAAAAAATATCCACAAAGTCACACAAAGGGGCGCGAAGATTTTTTCTCTTGCTCCGTGTTTCTTCGTGTGACTTTGTGGACGATTTCCCGAGGAGTGAATATATGAAAGGCAATGTGAAACCGATACCAGACGGCTTCCACACCGCAACGCCACGCATGTTCGTCAGAGGGGCGGCCGAGGCCATTGATTTTTATAAGCGGGCGTTCGGCGCAACTGAATTGGGACGACACGCGGATCCTGGAGGAAAAATAGTTAACGCTGACATCAGGATTGGAGATTCTATTATCTCGCTGGCCGAAGAGTCGCCTGAATGGGGTAACCAGAGCCCGCAATCGCTCGGCGGCGCCACGACGATCATTACCCTCAACGTCGAAGACGCCGATGCAGTGTGGAATCAGGCAATGTCTGCGGGGGCGAAGGTGATTTTTCCAATTGAGGATCAGTTCTATGGATACCGCCAGGGCAGGTTGGAAGATCCATTCGGACACCTTTGGATTATATCCATGCGGATTGAAGACATAGCGCCGGAGGAGATGGATCGGCGCATGGAAGACTGGATGAAGCAGCAGGGTCAACAATGAAAGCGAAGAGATATATCTACCTGAGCGGCTATCTTGCCATGTGTTTGCTGATGAACTACGCCATGGCGCAGGAGGGCGGGCAAGAGGGCTGGTGGATGAAGGAGCCGATTCGGTGGGTCCAGACCAACCTGAGGCAAACAGACGCGGGGCTCGACGCGCGCCGTCTGGCCGAACAACTCGCGGATATGCGCGCAAATGTAGTGCTGATGGGTATGGGGGGAATCGCCGCCTATTATCCGACCGCGGTTGAGTTTCATTATCCCAGTCCCGATTTGCCAGCCGGCCGCGATATGTTCGGCGCCGTTTTGAGGGAAGCTCACGCGCGGCGCATTCGCGTCGTCGGAAGGTTCGACTTGAGCAAGACGCGAAAGGCAGTCTTCGACGCTCATCCGGAGTGGTTTTTCCGCCAGGCCAATGGAGAGCCGGTGATATACAACGGTCTCTATTCCACGTGCATCAACGGCGGCTATTACCGCGAGCAGGGAATAAAGATTCTGTCCGAAGCTCTCGACAAGTACGCCGTTGACGGGCTGTTCTTCAACATGTTCGGCAATCAGTCGCGCGATTACAGCGGGCGCGAGGTCGGGCTGTGTCATTGCGACGCCTGCGCGAAGAAATACAGGGAGACTTATCACAAGGAGATTCCCGACAAGCCCGACGACGACTATCGCAACTTCATGTTCACTTCATCGCGCGAAGTGGCCGCGGCCATCGGCGCCCTGATTCACAGCAAGCGGCCACAAGCCGGGTACTTCAACTACATTCAGGAATACACCGACGGAATTATGTCGGAATCGAACACCGCCGTGGCGCGTCCCCTGCCGCTGTGGCCTTACTCCGCCAGCGATAATGTGAATCGCGCGCGCAATAGCCAGCCGAGAAAGATGGCCGTAGATCTGAACATGCAGTTTGTGGATTACTGGTGGCGCTTCGCCACGGTTCCTGCCCAGGAAATCGCGTTGCGGTGCTGGCAGAACATCTCCAACGGCGGGGCGCTTACGTTTGAGATGAATGGCGCGTTCGATCAGCAGGACCGGCAAGCCCTGGAGGCGGCCAAACCTATCTTCCGCTGGGTCGCCGCGCACGAGCAGTACTACGCGGGCCAGACCAGCGCCGCGCGCGTGCTGCTGCTCGTAGGGCCTTCCAACACCGGACGTGTCTATGGCCTGGAACCTTATCGTGGATTGTTCCGCCTCCTCGCCGAGGAACACGTTCCTTTCGCGGTGTCGAACAATATGGATTGGGTGGGCAAACGCGAGTTCGATCTGGTCATCTGCGCCGATTGGGCGCCCGCCGGATTGAAGCAGTACGCCGAAAATGGAGGACATGTTCTGGTCGTAGGCGCGAATGAACCGGAGTTTGAGGTCGTCCCGGTGGTTAAGACCATCAATGAGATTCGCGGTTATATTCGGGTGCGCGACCACGCGGCGTTCCCATCGTTGAAAGATACGGATCTGCTAATGCTGAACGGGCCGTTCACGGAATTGCGGGACGACGGGCCGGCTTTGTTAACGCTCGTTCCACCCTCGATGTTCGGCCCGCCTGAGTTCATTCACATCGATATGAAGGACACTGACACGACCGCCATTGTGTTCCGGCGCCTCGGCAAGGGAACGGTCACGTGGGTCCCCTGGAACCTGGGCGGGATGTATTACCGCCACAGTCTGCCGGCGCACGCGGGGCTGTTTCGTGACGCGCTGAACCGGATTCTCCCGCGGCGCCAATTGCGCTCCAACGCGCATCCGCTCGTGGAGATGACGTTAATGCGCCAGGGGCGGCGCACATTGTTGCACTTGATCAATCTGAGCGGGCACTCGCAGACGGGCTATTTCGCGCCGATTACCATGAGCGGCATCCAGGTTCAGGTCGCCGGCGCTTTCAAGTCCGCGAAAACGCTGCGCGCGCCGCGCAGTCTGGAGGTCAAAGTGAACCAGGGATATTCCGAATTCACGATCCCTCAACTGTCGGATTACGAGTTGGTCGTAATTGAATAGGTTCTGTTCTACTTCTCCAATGAATAGCATGAGGGGCCTTCAGGTCGTGTTGCGACGCCCTGAAACAATGAAAATCGTGGAGCGCCCGCGTCCTCGCGGGCAGGTCTTGCGGCGCCGCCTGCCCGCGAGGACGCGGGCGCTCCATTTTTTGAGGAGCTTATGACAAGTAAATGGCGCGTAGCCATTCTAGGGCTGGGACATTGGTATTCAGCCTACAATCTGGCCAGGGCGCTGCGGGAGTACCCGAAAGCCGAATTGGCCGCGGTCGCCTGGCATAACAGCGCGCAATTGGCCGCCTTCACCAGCGACTTTCAGATTCCTGGCTACCACGATTACGACGAACTGCTAAAGCGAGAGGACATTGATCTCGTTCACATCGCGACGCCTGTGTCCGAGATGGCGGATTGCGCGATCAGGGCCGCGCAGGCTGGCAAGCACATGGTCTTGGGTAAGCCGATGGCCATGACGATGGAAGAGGCGGATCGGATGGTGGAAGCCGTGGAGTCGTCCGGCGTCAAATGCGTCGCTTTTCAAGGGACCAAGCGCCTGCGCTCGGGCGATCTGAAGGCGAGGATCGAGGCTGGGGAGATCGGAGAGATCATCCTGATGCATCAGACGGCGCGATGGTCTATTGCGGAAGACTGGTATCGTTCCGGGTCGCCCGGATGGTTCGCTGACCCAAGGCAGACGCCGGGCGGAGCTTTCATAGACGAAGGCATCTACTGGCTCGATCAACTCAGGTGGCTGGCTGGGAGCGAAGTGATACAAGTGGAAGCGAAGATGGCGAACCTGGTTCATCGTGACATTGAGGTAGAGGACTGGGGCATGGCGACTCTCACTTTCGCGAACGGAATCATCGCCACATTGGAAGCCGCGTGGACGATCAATGCGCCGCGTCCGACCGGCCCGTCGCCCAAGCAAAACTGCGTCCTACGTTTAGAGGTGATCGGCGCGCGGGGCGAAATCATCGATGAAGGACTGCGCGTGCCGGGCAGGGCGGTGCTCGCGGCCGGGGCCTCCGGCTGGGTCTTTGAGCGAGAGGCCGGGGAGCCGTTCGGGCCGCCTTCCCCATTCCCGTTGGATCATTTGATTGAATGCGTCGAGAGCGACCGTCAATCCCTCGCTTCGATCCAGGAGGCGCGCAAATCATTCCGCGTGGCGCTGGCTGCATATCAATCGGCGCGCGTAGGGCAACCGATCTCCCTTCAGTGGTGATCTGCTTTCGGCGAGAAGAAAAGGCCGCGAAAAACAATTGGCGACAAACTCTCTTAGCGTCTGAAGCAAGGGACCTCGTCTCTTGGGTCAGCGGATAATGTCAACCGAACCGCGGGCTACCCCCCGTCCACAGCGCTGAGGTTTGTAGGGTCGAGAGGTCGCTGACAATACTTGTAGCCAATCCAGATCAGGATCACACCTATGAACTCAGCGATGTAGAGCAATTCCGTATGTCCCATCCGGCTGCCCATCCCGCCGACGCCGGGCAGTAGAGCGCCGACGGCGATGAAGATGTTGCCGATTGAAACATGGCGCGATTCGGGATGGCCGAAGAAACGGACCGCCGAATAGATTGCTCCGCCGACCAGAAAAAGAGCCGCCAGACTATTGATGAACGGCGACACGCGGCGGATGGATTGCCAGGCGAACGCTTTGCCGCTGAGTATTGTCGGGTCCACTAAATCGATCCGCACGGGAGAAAGAATGACGAATATTGATGTAACGCCGACGGCGGTGAGCAGCAAAACAACAGCGATGCGCCCGGCGCGCCTGCCGAACAAAAGATAAATCGCGCCGACGGCGAGCGGCGCGCCGCCCAGCAGCGCCCCGGCAATGTACCAGGCCTTGAACAACGCCGATTGCCAGCCGAACAAAGTGACCAGCGACTCGATCAATGTTCCTACGCCGTAAGTCGCAATCCCTATCCCCCACCAGAGCAGATGGTACGATTGCCGCTTGAGACGGTAGCGCGCCAGAATCACCCAGGCGAAAGCGGCGGAAATGAGGGTCGAAAGAATCGGGAGGTAAAGGCTCAATTCGATAAGTCGCGGCATTAGTTCTCCAGAATTCAATCTAACGTCCCCTTTGCCCGTGAGGATAGCCCTTTACGCGACCAATGAACAATAGCGCAGGTTTTCTCGGAGCGGCTCGCCGCCATTCTCGCGACGGCCTCGCGCTTGCCGGTATCGCTCGCGCGCATATGGCGCATGGTGGTCGTGATCTATATGCCCGGCAAAGCAAGATCTGGATTTCGCTAGGCGCTGACTGGATCAGCGCCGCGAGCGGTAGCGAGCGGCCGTTAGCGAAGGCCCCGCTCGCTACCGCTCGCGGTACTGACTCGTCGCCTCAAATCCCCATGAAATACTTTTTCGATTTTTTATTTGCGCCAATCATGATCGTGAGGCGTCAAACCGGCGCGTTTCTCCAATTTCAGCGGCCTCGAAATATTACAAGTTTTGTAATAAAATGGAGCTGGAGGGGCGGATATGACCGGACAGCGGTTGCGGGAAGCGAGAAAACTGAAAGCTTGGAATCAGCAGGAAGCGGCGCTGCGGCTCGGCGTGTCTCAAACCTACCTCTCCCTCTTGGAGAAGGGAAAACGGCGCGTGCCGGAGAAGTTGGCGGTCAAGGTCGTTCGCGTCTACGGATTGTCTGAGGCGATGCTGCCCGTGACGTCAGCCCCGGATCAGTCCCCGGTCGCCGACGAAGGCAAACTCGCCTCGGAACTGGCGGCGCTCGGTTATCCCGGATTGTCCCACCTCAAATCCGGGGGGAAGAAAAAGAATCCCGCGGAGTTGTTGCTTTCAGCGCTCGGCAATGACAATCTCGACAGTCGTCTGGTGGAAGCTCTGCCCTGGGTCGTGTTGAAATTTCCGGACCTGAACTGGCATTGGCTCACCCAGGCTGCCAAGTTACGTGACCTGCAAAATAGGCTTGGGTATGTGACCAATGTGGCTCGCAGGCTCGCCGAACTGCGCGGGGAACGCGAAAAGGCCGTGTTGCTGGCCACGGAAGAATCAAGGTTGGAGCGGTCTCGCCTGGCGCGCGAAGACACTCTCTGCCATGAGTCCCTGACCGAAGCGGAAAAAAAGTGGCTGCGAAAGAACCGTCCGCCGGAAGCTCGACATTGGCGACTTTTGACGGACCTTAGCCCGGAGCGACTCGACCATGCCGTCTGAACAAATTCCCGAACCTTGGGCGTCGTTTCTGTCGCAGGTGGATGACCATCTTAGCGAAGACGTCGAACTTCATTGTTTCGGCGGCTTTGTCATAACGATGCTTTACGGCCTCGCGCGAAGCACAGTGGATGTGGACGCGCTACCGGCGGTCAAAAGAAGCGCGTGGCTACATCTGGCCAACCTGGCGGGTAAAGGGTCTGAACTCCATCAGAGATACGGAATCTATCTGGACTTTGTCACTATCGCCACAGTCCCGGAAGATTACGATCAGAGGCTGACGGAGATGTTTCCGGGGGCGTTCCGGCGCCTGCGCCTGCTCGCCTTCGACCCCTATGATCTCGCCCTGGCCAAGCTGGAGCGCAACATTCAACGGGACAGGGATGACGTGAAACATCTGGCCCGGACAATTCCTTTCGACCTCGAAGCGTTCAAAGATCGCTACCTGAAAGAACTACGGCCTCTGCTCGGCAATCCGGATCGAGAGGATCTGACGATGCGACTCTGGATTGAGGCGATTGAAGAAGATCGGCGCCGACAGGGCGCGGGCGATTGACAATGTTCCGAATCAAGCGGCAATACTTTAGAAGACGACTTGCGCTAAACCAGGACAGCCAAGATTGGGATATCAAACCGCGGAGGGCGCAAAGGTACGCAGGGAAAGGCCTGTCTTGATCGTCCTGCGGCGCGCCTCTGCGGTTGGACCCTCTGTACTAATGTTACGTGGTCTGATTTAGTTGAAGCTCGCGAGTCGCGTCCGAGTCAGCTACCGCAAGTAGTTTAGAAAACATGGTCCCGCAAAAAAATGAACAAACGACTCTTGGAGGGTCGTATAGCGCGTTATGACTACCGAAAAAATTGACTCATCGACTTCTCAGCAGCCGCTCCGGGTGTGGCCCGGCTTGATCGCCGTGGCGCTGCAGTGGCTGTTCTGGTATGGCGTCCCCGTTGTCGCGCCCGAGTCCTTTATGGTCGTGATGATTGGCGGACTCGCGTGCACGTTGGCGGTCCTCGTGTGGTGGTTGTTCTTTAGCCGTGCGCCCTGGGCCGAACGAGTGGGCGCCATCGCGCTGATGGTCGTCGCAGTGGTCGTGACAAAGCGCGTCGTTCACCCGTCCATTGCGGGCGGAATGATGGGGATGATGTTGCCAATATTCTCTATCCCCGTCCTGAGCCTCGCCCTCGTCGTCGCGGCGGCGGCAGGCCTTCGCCTGTCCGGCGGACTGCGGCGATCGGCGATGGTCGCCGCGATTCTTCTCGCGTGCGCCGCGTTCACGGTCATCCGAACTGACGGCATGAGCGGCGCGGGCGGTTCGGATCTCCACTGGCGGTGGACGCCGACTCACGAGCAACGGCTCCTCGCCCAGGCCGCCAACGAGCCGGAGCTGCCCGCTCCCACAGCCGCGGCGGCTCCCGACGCACGAGTTCCGGCCGTAACCACCGATCAACCGGGGGAGCCTACATCATCGCCGGCGGCCGCGAAGATCCCGGACAAGGGCGGCGCAAATCCTGTCGCGGAGAATACGGCCGCTGGCTGGCCAGGCTTCAGGGGACTGGGGCGCGACAGCGTGATTCGCGGCGTGCAGATTGATACCGACTGGTCCCGGTCGAAGCCGGTCGAACTGTGGCGCAAGTCCATTGGACCGGGCTGGTCGTCCTTCGCGGTCCACGGGCGCCTGATCTATACCCAGGAGCAGCGCGGCGATGACGAATTGGTGTCGTGCTATGACCTGACCACGGGCGCGCCGGTATGGAGACACAAGGACGCAGTCAGATTCTACGAGTCGAACGCCGGCGCCGGTCCGCGCGCTACGCCCATCTTCAGCAACGGGCGCGTATACACGTTTGGGGCGACCGGACTTTTGAACGCGCTCGACGCCCGCAACGGCTCCGTCGTGTGGTCGCGCAACGCGGCGTCGGACACCAACACGAAAATTCCTGATTGGGGATTTGCGAGCTCGCCAATCGTCGTCGGCGACAAGGTCATCGTCGCGACCGCTGGAACGCTCGCCGCCTACGACTCCGGCGCCGGGCGCCAGCGCTGGCAAGGCCCTGCGGGTCGTGGCGGCTACAGTTCGCCACATCTCGCGACGATCGACAGCGTCGCGCAAATCCTCCTACTGAACGGAGAAGGCGCGATCGGCGTCGACCCGTCCGACGGCAAGTTGCTCTGGAAGCACGAATGGAATGGCGACGGCATCGTGCAGCCGTTCGTGATCGCGGGCGCGGACGTCCTGATCGGCAGCGGCTCCGGACTCGCCGGAGTCGGCGTACGCCGTGTCGCGGTCGCGCGCGGACCCGGAGGGTGGGCTGTCGAGGAGCGCTGGACTTCGAACGGGCTGAAGCCTTACTTCAGCGATTTCGTCGTTCACAAAGGCCATGCCTTCGGCTTCGACGGCCGCATGCTCGCGTGCATCGACCTCAAGGACGGCAAGCGCAAGTGGAAAAACGGACGCTACGGCCCCGGACAGATGGTCCTTTTGCCCGACCAGGACTTGCTGCTGGCGCTGTCGGAGGAGGGGGAACTGGTTCTCGTCAAAGCGGATCCGGACCAATTCACGGAGTTAGCGCGGTTCCCGGCGATCGAGGGCAAGACGTGGAACCACCCGGCGCTGGTCGGCGACCTCCTGCTGGTTCGCAACGGCGAGCAGATGGCCGCGTTCCGGCTGCCGATCGCGGGCCGCTGACGGCGATCGACTCCGCGTCCATCGCTACGGCGCGAGCGCGACCGACCATCTATCGCGTTTTCAGATGAGTGTAAGGTGTAATAGAACGCTGATAACTCGGATAGAGCGGATTGACGCTGACCATTTTTGGTTTTATCCGCGATGATCCGCGCCCGTCCGCGTCATCAGCGTTCTATTGACGCATTCTCTCGTGAGGGAGCGGCTGAACGTTCAAGCCGAAAACGCTTTAAGGGACCGAGTAAGGGCGAACTTCGATCATGCGCAGAAATTCCTGGGCCTTTTCTTCACGCAATTCTTTGACCTCCTCGAAGCGCGCAGACTGCGCGGCTTCACGTTCGTCTTTGGTCCGCGCATACAATGTCAGCAGATTGAAGTTAGCCGCGTAATGATCGGGGGCGATCTCAAGCGCGCGCCGCAGGAATTTTCCCGCCTGTTCGTACTCTCTCTTCATCAAGTAAGATTGCCCGAGTTCGGCCAGCGCGTCCGCGTAATCGGGCCTGGCTTTCAGCGCCTGCTGTAATTCTTGAATGGCGTCGTCGAGCCTGCCGTTCTGCCGGGCGACGCAGCCCAGGTAATAATGCGCCGTGGTCGCGGTCTCGGAGACCTTGGCCGCCTCCGTCAACGCCCTGGTCGCCGCGTCGTATTGCCTCGCTCTGACCAGCGCCGCGCCGAGGGCGAGTTTTCCTCGAGCGTCTTGCGGTTTGAGTCGAACGTATTTCTCGAAGTAAGGGATTGCCTCCGTCGGGTCGTGGCGGAAGGTCGAAGCCGCCCCCAGGGCGTAATTATAAGCCGGATTCTCCGGTTCGATTTTCACCGCCCTGTCGAAGGCGGCGCGAGCCTCCGCGACGAGATTCAAATCCAGGCAGACGAGGCCGAAAAAATAATGGAGCCCGGCGTCGCTCGGCCCCAGATCGCGCGCGTGCGCCAGGTAGCCCAACGCGCCCTGATAATCCCGTTGTTTGTGCGCGACCCGCGCCAAATCCACAAGCAGCGCGGCGGTAGGCCGGTCTCCGGAGACCGATTGCTCCAGCGTCGCGCGCGCTTCGGCCAGCTTGCCCGTCCGCTCGCAAGCCAGTCCCAGGCCCCGCGTCAGCGCGGGCGAGAGCGACTGTCGCTTACGCAATCCTTCCAACAACTCTACGCTCAGGTCGTCGCGCCGGCTGCCTCTCAAGGCCGGCAGAATGGCGCTCAGGTCAGGTTCGGAAAAGTCGGGGTGGGCTATCAAACGGCTCGCCATTTCATTTGCGAGCTCGCCGCGCCCAAGGCCGGCGTAGTCGGCGCAACTGATCGACAACGCCTGCGCGCCATCCTGAACCTCTGCCGGAAGGCGCGAGAGGCGATCGAGCGAAGGCTGGTAGGCGCCTTTCCGCATCAGCAGCGCCGCGGTCTGGTAATTCGCCTCGGCGTTGGCCGGTTCGTATTGCAACACTCGGCCGTAAACATCGAGCGCTTTCGTCAAAACCTGGGAATCATCGGCTGAGCGTTCCTGATAAAGCCGTCCGAGGTTCAGGTATGCGCCGGTGAATTTTCGGTCGCGGGCGACGGCCCGCCTGAAACTGAGTTCCGCCGCCGTATAGTTTCCTTCCTGCGCCTCAATGACGCCATGCAGATTGTCGAGGCCGGCGTCCGCCGGAAAACGCTTCGAGGCCTGGTCGAGCAGCTTGCGCGCCCCGGCCAGATCGCCTTGCGTGAACAATCGCTGGATCTCCAGAATCCGGCGCTCTCGCTCCTTTTCCCGCGCATGCTGGGAAAAGACTAAAACCGGCTTTGACCACAAAAACACAAAGAAGAACACAAAGGTCACAAAGCAGATAGAGAGAAAAGACTCAAACCTAAAAAATATTTGTGTCTTCTGTGTTCTTCTTTGTGTTTTTGTGGTCAAACAGGTTTCCTCGTAACGACTTTATTCGTTGTGTGGCGTAACGACTAATGGTCTTTGAAAAAATAATGCGCCCAGGCGCCAGGCGCATTTATTTCTCAAAGACCATTAGTCGTTACTACGTGGCGCATGAATAACTCTTCAATTCAGGTCCTGCGGCCCGACGAGCGGGTGGTCGCGTCGCAGCGCCGTGGATTTGCGGATCACTAAATGAGTCTCGATCAGGTAATCGACGCCCGTTCGCCGTTTGGAGCGCGCCATCTTGCTCAACGATTTGAAGGCCATCTCACCCAATTGTTCCCGCGGAATGCGCACTGTGGTGAGAGGCGGGCGGGCCAGCCGCGCGAAGAAAATGTCGTCGAAGCCGACGACGGAGACGTCTTCGGGAACTTTCACCCCGGCCTCTTCCAACGCGCTCATCGCCCCCATCGCTATCAGGTCGTTGCCGCAGAAGATGGCGGTGGGAATCGACGATTGCCCCATAATCACGCGGACCGCTGAAGCGCCCCCGTCGACCTTGAAGTTGCTTTCGAGTATTGGGAAAGGGCGCAGCCGGCGTTTTTCCAACTCCTCGACGATGGCCTTCTGCAAGGCGACGGCCGTGCGGTTGGTCTGCGGCCCCGAAATCACCGCAACCTGATGGTGTCCCAATTCGATCAGGTGATCAATGGACTGTGAAATCCCCGTCAGGTAATCGACCTGAATGTTGCTGATCAATTTTTCAGCAGGCCCGAGGTTGTAGAAGACGACCCCGATCCCGGCGGCCCTCAGGCCCTCGACTGCCCTGCGGTCGAGGGCCGAACTCATGACCGCCACGCCGCGCACGCCGCTTTGAAGCATATTGCGAATCGCATTCTGCGACCGCGTGGCGTCGTGTTCGGTGTTGCAGAGAAGAGTGTCGAAGCCCTCTTTCCACGCCGCTGTCTGAAAGCCGTTGATGATCTCGGGGAAGAATGGGTTGGCGATCTCCGAGACGATCAGGCCGACAAGGTCGGTCTGCTTCATGGCCAGCCGCCGGGCATGCGCGTTGATATGAAAGTTCAACTCCTCGACCACCCGAAGCACTCTGCTTTCGGTCTCCGGCGCCGTGTAACGCGTCTTGTTCAAAACATGTGAAACCGTAGAGAGCGAAACCCCCGCCCGCTCCGCCACATCCTTCATCGTGTATCCCATCGTTCTCTCTCCATATGAATGGGACCTATAAGACTCATAGGACCTATAAGTCACATTCCCGACGCCCCAGGTAGTTCGTGGTTGACAGATTCTAAGTCGCGTGGTACGTTTTGGCAACTTTTAGGAAAGCGCTTTCGGAAAACGCTTCGCAATAATAGCATAACAGAAAATATGAACGGAAATTGGAGGGGGGATTTCTGAAATCCTCCGCCGTAACGACGGAGGCCGCTCATGGCAGGTCAGAATCTGGAACGTCGTGAGATGCTGCGAGCGCTGTCGCTCGCGGCCGGGGCTTCTCAATTTCCGGGCTTTGTGAGGTGGGCTTTCGCCGATCCGGAGGCGGGCCATCACGGCGGCAAGTCTCCCAACCCTCCCGGCTCGCAATCGAAGTCGAGCAATTCATACAAACCGCAATTTTTCACCGGCGACGAGTACGAGATCGTTTCGAGGCTCGCGGAGATGATCATCCCGGCTGACGGCGCGCCCGGAGCGCGTGAGGCGGGCGCAAGCGAGTTCATTGATTTCATAGTCTTCAGCGATCGGAGTCTGCAATATCGCTTTCGGTATGGCGTCGGGTGGATTGACGCGCATGCCCGCTACCTGTTCGGGCGCCGGTTTCTTGAAATCATGCCCGAACAACAGACCGAGATGCTCACTCATCTGGCCTACAAGGATCGACATCGCGCGGGAGAGGAGGACGGTCGTAACTTCTTCCATCTCATCCGCGAGTACACTGTCATCGGCTTCTACACTTCGCGCGTCGGGCTGGAGGAGATCGGCTACCCCGGCCTCAAGCAGTATTGGCGCGAAGCTCCAGGATGCCCGCACCTCGACGATCCTGAACATAAACATCTGCCGTCGCCGGGCGATTGAACAGTACCGCGCGCGTAAGCAAGCGGCCGTCCTATCGGTCAGCCGCTTGCTTACGCGCGCGGTACTGTACCGAGGTCCAAATTATGCCGTCCATCCAGAAGAGCAAAAGAGTCTATGACGTAATCGTGATAGGCACGGGCGCCGGGGGGAGCGCGGCGATCAAGTTCCTTTGCGAGGCGGGGTTGAAGGTTCTGGCGCTCAACTCGGGCAAGCGCCTCGACCCGGCGAAAGATTACCGCAATCATCGACAGATATACGAATTGCAGTACCGCGGCCTCGGCGATCCGAAGACGCGCCATCTCCGGCAGGGCGATTGCGAGCACGAGGTCACCTTCGACCTCTTCGAGCACGACGTCACCTACACTGTCGCGCCGGGGAGCCGGTGGACCTGGACGCGATGCAAGGCGACGGGAGGCAAAGCCAATTTCTGGGGATGGTCTTCGGCCCGCTTCGGCGAGATAGATCTCAAAGCCGCCTCTCTGGACGGAGTCGGCTACGACTGGCCCGTCACATACGAAGAGATCTCGCCTTATTACAGCCGGGTAGAAAGGCTGATCGGAGTTGCGAGTACCGTCCAGAACCGCCCGAGCAATCCCGACGGCGAATACCTGCCGCCGATCAAGATGCGCTGCTTCGATTACATACTCAAGAGCGCATGTGACCGTATGGGGATCCCTTACGTTCACGATCGCTGCGCCCAATTGACGGTAGCTCACAACGGACATCCGGCATGTCATTACTGCGCCGGATGCACGACGGGGTGCGAGACGGGCTCCTTTTTCTCGCCGACGATGTTCTTCCTGCCGGACGCCGAGCGGACGGGCAAACTGGAACTGCGCGCGAACGCCCACGTCCGAAGCGTCCTCGTCTCCCCCGACGGCCGTCGCGCGACGGGAGTCTCGTATATTGACCGAGCCACGCGGCGGGAAGTCGAAGTTTACGGACGCGCGGTGATCGTCGCCGCTTCGTGCTGCGAGTCGGCGAAAATCATGCTC
>Ga0190270_10000885_pt1 | contig 13513 bp, 12 predicted proteins | sample Popmic320T_FD_133748 | JGI IMG/M metagenome (GOLD analysis project Ga0190270, IMG submission 133748) | Populus adjacent soil microbial communities from riparian zone of Weber River, Utah, USA - 320 T | ecosystem: Environmental > Terrestrial > Soil > Riparian zone | place: USA: Utah | collected... | reverse complement strand
GATCATCTTCATCTTCCTGCCGCGCTTGTGGTCGGTCTCGCACCGCCGTCGCTACGTGACGCCGGCCGATTTCGTCCAGGGCCGGTTCGACTCCAAGGCGCTCGGACTCGCGGTCGCGTTCACCGGCATCCTCGCGACGATGCCGTACATCGCGCTGCAGCTCATCGGCATCCAGGCGGTGCTCGACGTGCTCGGCCTCGGTGCCGAGGAAGCCGGCTGGTTCGCACGAGACCTGCCGCTGTTCATCGCGTTCGCCCTGCTCGCGGCGTACACGTACTCCTCCGGCCTTCGCGCTCCGGCCCTCATCGCGTTCGTCAAGGACACGCTCATCTACCTCGTCATCATCGTGGCGGTCGTCTACCTGCCGACCAAGCTCGGCGGCTGGGGCAACATCTTCGACACGGCCGGCGCGTCCTTCGACGCCTTCAACCAGGAGAACGCCGACGCCATCGCGGCCAAGGAGGCAGCGCCCAAGGGCCTGGTTCCCCAGATGGGTGCGGCGCAGTGGGCCTACGCCTCGCTGTCGCTGGGCTCGGCGCTCGCTCTGTTCATGTACCCGCACTCGGTCACCGCCGTGCTGTCGACGAAGACCCGGGATGTCATCCGGCGCAACGCGGCGCTCCTGCCGGCGTACTCGTTCCTGCTGGGCCTGCTGGCCCTGCTCGGACTCGCCGCGGTCGCCGCCGGCGTCAAGGTCGACAACCCGCAGCTCGCGATTCCGCAGCTGTTCGAGCAGGAGTTCAGCCCGTGGTTCGCCGGCGTCGCGTTCGCGGCCATCGCGATCGGCGCCCTGGTACCGGCGGCCATCATGTCGATCGCCGCGGCGAACCTCTGGACGCGCAACATCTACAAGGCGTTCATCAAGCCCGGAGCCACCGACGCCCAGGAGGCGCAGCAGAGCAAGCTCGCCAGCCTCGTGGTGAAGTTCGGCGCCCTCGTCTTCGTGCTGGCGCTGCCGAATCAGTTCGCCATCAACCTGCAGCTGCTCGGCGGCATCTGGATCGTGCAGACGCTTCCGTCGATCGTCATCGGCCTGTACACACGTTGGTTCCACCGCTACGCCCTCCTGGCCGGCTGGGCGCTCGGCATGACGTGGGGCACCATCGCCGCCTACAACACGCCGGTGGTCGGCGACCCGGACTCGCACTTCGGTGGGTCGGTCGGGCCGCTCGAGGTGTTCGGGATCCACTTCACCGACAACCTCATCTACTTCGGCCTCACGTCGCTGGTGCTCAACCTGCTGCTGTCGACGGTGCTGACAGTCCTGTTCCGCGCCACCGGCGTTTCGGCGGGCGTCGACGACACCCGCCCGGGCGATTACCACGCAGACGCCGGCGACCCGGAGGTGGCGGAGGAGCTGGACGCGATCCAGACCCCGCCGTCTACGTAGTTCAGTGACCTGCGGCGTCGGGGATTTCGGGGCGTTCGTCGGGCACGTAATCGTCGCGGTGGATGTCGGGCTCGACGAAGATCTGGGTGGCCATCGGCTCGGCCGCCCGCATCGCCCGCTCGGCGGCGTCGATGGTGGCCGCGACCTCTTCGGCGGATGTCATCGGCGTGACCGCGATCTTGACGGCGACGAGCAGCTCCTCGGGCGCGACGTGGAGGGTCTTGAGGTGGATGATCCGCTCGACGCCCGGTGTCGCCTTGATGGCGTCAGTGATGGCGACGATCGACTCTGGCGCGGCCGCCTCGCCGATGAGCTGGCTCTTGACCTCGATGCCGAGGATCACGGCCACGCTCACCAGGAGTGCACCGATGACGGCCGAGCCCACGACGTCGAAGTAGAGGTTGTGGGTGAGCAGGGCCAGTCCGACACCGGTGAAGGCCACGGCGAGACCGAGCAGCGCCGCGAGATCCTCGAGCAGGATGACGGGCAGCTCGGGGGCCTTGGCCCGGCGGATGAAGGCCCACCACCCGTGGTCGCCGCGGATCTTGTTGGTCTCGATAATCGCCGTGCGGAACGAGAACGCCTCCATGACGATCGCCAGGCCGAGCACGACCAGCGGTACGTACTTCCAGCGACTCGTCAGCAGACCACCACCGCCGTGACCCTCGGCCAGCTCGACGAGCTTGTGGTACGCCTCGTACAGCGCGAACAGCCCGCCGACGCTGAACAGCACGATCGACACGATGAAGGCGTATACGTACCGCTCGCGCCCATACCCGAAGGGGTGCTCCTCGGTGGCCTCGCGCTGGGCCCGCCGGCCGCCCACCAGCAGCAGCGCCTGATTGCCGGCGTCGGCCACCGAGTGGATGGCCTCGGCCAGCATCGATGCCGATTGCGTCAGCGCCCACGCACCGAACTTGGTGACCGCGATCCCGGTGTTCGCCAGGAGCGCAGCGACGACGGCCTTGGTTCCTCCGCTGGTCGACATGATTCAGCCCTTGGCAGTGTCGTCGCCGGCCGCCCGCGGCCCGGCACCCCCGCCGGCGATGTCGCGGGCCTCGTCGACGAGCATCACCGGGATGTCACCGCGTACGGGGTATGCGAGCTGACAGGCGTTGCAGACCAGCTCCTCGGCGTCGTCGTCGACGAACAGCGTGGCCCGGCATTGCGGGCACACCAGGATGTCGAGGAGGGCGGGGTCGAGGTTCATGCCGACACTGTATCGACGGGTCAGGAACGGATGACCGCGAGCACGTCGTCGCGCACGCGGGCCATCGTCGCGTCGTCGGCGCCTTCCACGTTGAGCCGCAGGAGCGGCTCGGTGTTGGACGGCCGCACGTTGAACCACCAGTCGTCGGCGGTGACGGTGAGCCCGTCGAGGTGGTCGAGCTCGTGCTCGGCGTACGTCTCCTCGAGCCGGCCCAGCACGGCAGGCGCGTCATCAACCCTGCTGTTGATCTCGCCGGACGAGGAGTACCGCAGGAACTCGGCCATCAGATCGCTGACGGACCGATCGGTCTCAGCGAGTGCGGCCATGACGTGCAGCGCGGCGAGCATCCCGGAGTCGGCGAGGTAGAACTCGCGAAAGTAGAAGTGGCCCGAGTGCTCGCCGCCGAAGACGGCGCCGGTGCGCGCCATCTCGGCCTTGATGAGCGAGTGGCCCACCGGCGTGCGGATCGGGGTGCCGCCGTGCTCGGAGACGATCTCGGGCACGGCTCGCGACGTGATGACGTTGTGCAGGATCGTGGCGCCAGGCTCGATGGCCAGGTGCCGCGTGGCGATCAGGCCGGTGATGGCCGACGGTGACACGACTTCACCGGTCTCATCGATGACGAAGCAGCGGTCGGCGTCACCGTCGAAGGCGAGCCCGATGTCGGCGCCGTGCTCCCTCACCGCCGCCTGCAGGTCGACGAGCGTGGAGTGGTCGAGCGGGTTCGCCTCGTGGTTCGGGAACGTGCCGTCGAGCTCCAGGTACAGCGGCACCAGCTCGACGTCGAGGCCGGAGGCGCGCAGGCCGTCGAACACCGCAGGGACGGTGTGGCCGGCCATGCCGTTGCCGGCGTCGACGGCAACAGTGAGCCGACGGCCACGGACCGGCGCGAGGTCGAGCAGGGTCTTGACGTACGTCTCGAGGAAGGCGAGCTGCTCCAGCCCGCCGGATTCGTCGGCGGGGGTGGAGTCGGTCTCGAGCATCGGTCCCGCCACCTCGGCCATCGCCGCCAGCCCGGTGTCGAGACCGATCGGCCGGGCACCGGCGCGGCACATCTTGAGGCCGTTGTCTCCGGCCGGGTTGTGGCTGGCCGTGACCATGACGCCGGGAAGGTCGAGCACCCCGGACGCGCAGTAGAGGAGGTCGGTCGACGCCAGGCCGATGTCGACCACTCCGGCGCCGCGACCCCGGATGCCGTCGGCGATCGCACCCGCGATTTCCGGCGAGGACGCCCGCATGTCGCGTCCGACGACGGCCTTGCCCCGGCCGTCACTGATGCCGGTCTCGTCGGCGAACGCCGAGCCGAGTGCCCGGGCGAGGCCGGAGTCGAGCTGTTCGGGCGAGCGGCCGCGCACGTCGTACGCCTTGACCACCGCCTGGAGGCGTGGATGCATCAGTCTCCACTCACCGGCGGCGACTTCACCAGGTGCAGCGCCGGCGGGCCTGGTTCAGGCGGCGGCACAGGGCGGCCTGCCTCGCGAACGGCGTCGGCCAGGGCGAGCAGGTCGTCGTGCGTCGGCTCGATCGTGGCCGGGTCGGGTGCCAGGCGCAGCACGTTCCAGCCACGCGGCGCCGACATCCGCTGCGAGTGATCGGCGCACAGGTCGTAGGTGTGGGGCTCGGCCAGCGTGGCCAGGGGTCCGAGGACGGCGGTCTGGTCGGCGTAGACGTACGTCAACGTCGCGACCGCCGGTTGGGAGCACGCAGACCGCGTGCACCGTCGAGATGCACCCACGGGGCGAGCGTATCCATCACCCTCCGTGGAGAGCGTTAGGCTCACCGGCATGGAGCCGGGCGCCGACATGCATGGTCCGGGTGCGAGCCTCAGCGGCATGGCCCACCTCGGCGGCGTCGTCAGCGGACCTCGGCCGGGCCGCATGCGTGACCGGCGTGGCCGCGGTGCGCGAGGCCCGATGGCGCTTCCCGGGCCGCTGTCTCCGAGCAGCGTCCCGTCGCACCGCACACCGCGCGAGCAGTTCGACGTCCTCGTCCAGGGGGTCCTGGCGGCGCTGGAGAAGCACTTCGCCGCCGAGCCCGACCACGTCGACGTCGTCGTCGAGGAGGCCCCGCTCCTCCCGCCGGAGTGGTCCGACGATGTTCCCACCAGCACGGCATCGACCGGCGGCGGCTCGTCGCGCATCGTGCTGTACCGGCTGCCGATCAGCCAGCGATGCACGGACCCGGCCGGCGGGGGTGCCGGGCCACGGGCGGCCTCAAACAGCAGAGTGCTCGAGGACGCCGTCTGGCAGGTGCTGCTCGACCGCCTCGCCGAGGTGTGGCAGGTCTCCCCCGACGACATCGATCCGCGCTGATCAAACGATCAGCTGGCCGGGCGGACCTGCGGGCCGAGCACGGTGACTGGCGCCTCGATCAGGCCGAGCGATGCGATACCACTGCCCCGGTGGTAGGTGGCCGCGCCGGCGACGCCGCCTTCTGCCCGCACCACGACGTACGCCATGTCCTTCGCATCGAGCACCTTGGCAGAACCCAGGTCGAGACTCTTCGTGGTGCCGGCCTTGACGGTCACCTCGGTCGTGGCCTGTCGACTCATCTGCTCGTCGTACGCCTCGAGGGTCACCTTGGCCTCACGTCCTGCCGCGGTGAGAACGAGCTCGGGCACCCCGGTGCCCGTACCGAGGTCGACCGGGACGACCGCGGCACCGTCGAGCACCGGGACCGCCTCGACGACGGCGCGGTCCTTCGCGCTCGGGGCGACCCGCGCCGAGGCCACGATCGGCTGGTCGGAACGCAGCCGCAGCGCGGCTCCGTCGAATCTCGCTGACTTCGGCACCGTGACGGCCCTGAGCTGCTTGGCACCGACCTTGACCGACTCCAGCCCCTTCGGGGCAAACGTCCCTTTCTCACCCACGACCTCGACGCTCGCCCGGGCCGTCGACGTGCTGGGGTTCAGCAGCAGCAGCGTGCGGGTGCTGGAGCCCGCGGGGATCCCGGCCACGACCTGCTCCCGCCTCGGCGGGACGGTCGGCTCCAATGCGTCAGTGCCCCGGAAGACCGATGTCGCGGAGTCGAGGGCGCCGACGGCGAGCGAACCGCGACGTCGTTCAACCCGCACGGCGAGCTCGGCCTCGCCGGCCGCGAGGTCACGCAGGTCGACGCGACGGACCGTGAACGGGTCGACGACGATGCCGTCGGCATCGACCGGGTCGATCCTGCCCGCCGGGCCAAAGAACGTGAGGTCGGCCACGACCGGCGACGACGACAGGTTGGTGAGCACGAGGGTCGTCAGATGCTTGCCTCCGGAGCCGGCCCCGAGGAACCAGCTGTCGTCGGCGGTCGGCGGACACGGCCCGACGACGAGTCCCCCACCCCGCGCCCTGCTGGCAGCCTCGCTGATGAATCCCACGGCACCCGACCCGCGGCCGCGTTGATCCATGGCGACGCCGGCCGTGTCGACGGTGTCGCGTCGCCACCGGGTCGCGTCTCCGAGGGACTCGACCGATGTACGGCCGGGCAGGCTCGTCGCGGTCGCGGACGTGCCCGCGACGACCTGGCCGGCCGACACCGACACCCCGCCGCCGGCCGGGCAGGCGTAGGCCGAGCGGGCGATCGTGACCGGCGCAGGCGATCGATCGGCGTCCGTGCCATCGGGCAGGACGAAAGCGAGCGCGAGCAGCAGCGCCGCGGCCACCGGAGGCACCACCGTGCGCGCCCGCTGGCCGAACGTCGGCCGGGCGCGACGCCTGGCCCGACTTCCGGGTGACGTGGTCATGCTTCGGCCTCGGCCGGCTCGTCCTCGTCGTCGCCGAGCGCTTCCGGGTCGTGACGACGGCGGACCGGCGCGGTGAGGATGATCGCCGCGATCCAGAGGAGCATCTGCGCTGCTGAGACGGCCAAGCGCCACAGCGGAGCCTTGTCGTCGCTGCGGACCGGTTCGGCTGCGAGCGTCCACACCCGCGAGTCGGGCCGGTCGCTGCCGGCGGGCTCGAGCAGCGGTGCAGAGTCGATCCGCCTGGCGACTTCGGGATTGGCTCGTGGGGCGTAGATGGCGTCGATGCCGACCTCCTCGAGCGCGCGGATGTCGCTCGCCGACGCCCGCGCGAGCAGCCGGCCCATGGCCACCTGGGTCTTCGCCGAGCGCCCGGGGTCTGGGGTCAGGGCTTCCTGTCCGAGGAACGGGCCGGCTCCGGCGACGACCCGGACGTCGACGCCACGCGTGACCGATCCCGTGACGACCAACGTGTCACCAGGACGCTCGACGAGGAAGGCCGGCACGGTGGTGGGCCGGCCCTTGACCAGCGGATCGTCCTCGCCGCGCCACAGCCACCAGGCGCCGGTGCCGACCGGGAGCACCAACGCCACCACCGCGAGCACCGCGACCGCCTGCCTGGGCAGCCCGGCCGCCTCCGGTGCGGCGAACATCACCGCCGTGAGCAGCCCGGCCACCCACACCACGACCGGCACGCCGACCCAGGGCGTGATCGCGGCAGGCCCCGCCGGAGTGGAGTAGGTGACGGCCGTGCCGAGCACCGCGAACGCGAGGCCGATCAAGGCCACCACCCAGCAGACCTGCACGTAGACCCGGGTGTGCCTCGGCACGAGGGCAAGGACGGCGAGCACCAGGAGCCCGGCTCCCATCCAGACCGGCGCTGCTCCCGGACCACCGGCGCGGCCCAGTGCGAGCTCGAGCACCGTGGCCTCGCCCGGCACGGGGAACCCGGCCTCCCACCAGGCGCGGAACGGGTGCCCGGCTCGCTGCACGAGCCACGGGCCGAGCAGCACGAGCGGCACGATCGCGGCGATGATGCCGTCGCGCAGGACCCAGCGCCCCTCCAGCACAAGCAGGAGCACGAGGCCGACCAGGCACAGCGGGAGCACGACCGGAGCGAAGGCCGCCCCGACGGCGATCCAGATGCCGAGGCGCAACCCGAGCTGCCAGCCGGGTGCGTCCACGAGCTGTCCGGCCGTGTTGACGATGATCGGCAGCACCACGAGCGCCACCACGGTGCCGATCCGGCCCTGAGCGACGGCACCGGTGGCGACCACGGCGAGCGCATAGGAGACCGCCCACACGATGCGCAGGCCGCGACGCGTCGTGAGCCGGCGGCCGAGGCGGTGGGCGGAGAGACCGGCGAGCGGCACCGCGAACAGCATGAGGACCGTCACGACCAACCCGGGGTGGAACCAGAACGGGGTAGCCACGGCGCCGAGCAGCATCGAGAACACCGGGGCGATCGACGTGCTGCCGAGCCCGATGTCGTGGCCGCGCTCCCACATCAGCATCCACCAGTCGCCGGCCGTTCCCGGCGCGGGCGGCAACGCCCCGCCGTGCAGAGCACCGCCCGAGATGCCTCCGAACAGCCCGCGGCCAGCGACGAACGACAGGGCGACGAGCACCATCACCGTGGCGAACCACGGTCGGCGCTCCAGCAGGCTCGGGCCGTCGTCGAGATCGTCGGTCTCCTCGGGACCCCCGTCGCCCAGGACGGAACCGCCCATCGCGGACCGTCGGCCGACGGTCTCGATGGCCTCCGGTCTCACCAGGGCGACGATGGTGTCGCGGATGGTGTCGAACCCGTGGCGGTACGGCAGCCAGAACGGCGGGAAGAGCCCGCGGATGTCGCCGTCGGATCGTCGGGACGTGGCGGCGCGAGCGCGGCGAGCGGCGCGCATCTTGAACGGGTGGAGGTACACCGCCCGCAGCGCAAGCAGCTCGTCGCTGGCGGACTCCGGATCCTTGCCGATGAGGAATCCGATCACGCGCAGGAGCGACCCGACGAACAGCCGCACGTGCTGCCACCAGACGTGCGGCGCGGACGTGTTGGCGAGCAGCGTGAAGAGTGCTGCTCGGCGCGGCTCCCAGTGCGGGACGTCGCCGGCCGTTCGTCGCCTGGTGCCGCGCCGGCTCGCCTCGGCGTGGAACATCACACCACCGGGAGCCGTGCGCGTGCGGTAACCGGCGCGGGCGACCCGCCAGCCGAAGTCGATGTCGTCGAAGTACATCGGGAGGGCTGGGTCGAAGCCGCCGAGCTCGTCCCAGACGTCGCGGCGCACCAGCATGCCGGCGCTGTCGACGGCCAGGACGTCGCGCGGCCGGTCGTGCTGGCCCGCATCCGGCTCGCCGGTCTCGAGCCCGGTCTCGCGCGAGCCGGTGTTCGTGACCGTCAGCCCGACCTCGAGCAACCGGCGCAGCGACGGCCATTCGCGGATCTTGGGCCCAACCGCCGCGATGTCGTCGGCGGACGTCGCGACGTCGAGCAGGCCGGCGAGCGTGCCGGGCAGCACGGCGGCGTCGTCGTGCAGGAGCCAGATCCATTCGGTGCGCGGCATGGCCTCGACACCGAGACGGACGGCCTCGCCGAAGCCGGTGCCGGACGGTGCGTAGGTGATGCGCTCGGCTCCGAAGGAGTCACGCAGGAGGTCGGCACACCCGTCGGTGGAGCTGACGTCGACGACGCGCCACGACGCCGGCGCATGGAACATCGAGGTGAAGGACGTGAGGACTTTCGGAAGCCAGGCGGCGCCGTTGTGAGCGACCAGGACGGCCCCGACGGTCGGCGGGTCGTCGAGCCAGTGGCGCGGCGGCCCGGTTTCGTCCATAAGGGTGGAGCCTAATGGACGGCACCTGAGGGTTCAGAGCGACAGCAACTGCCCGTTACCGGCGCTCGTTTCACGAGGTCGGGGGGACGATCGGCGATGGGTCAGGCGCGCTTCTTGAGTTTGCGGCGCTCACGTTCGGACAGGCCGCCCCAGATGCCGAACCGCTCATCATGGGCCAGGGCGTACTCGAGGCACTCACCACGCACGTCGCAGGTCAGGCAGACCCGCTTCGCTTCACGCGTGGACCCCCCCTTCTCGGGGAAGAATGCCTCGGGGTCAGTTTGCGCGCACAGGGCGCGCTCCTGCCACATGAGCTCCTCGTCGTGCTCGAGCTCCAGACCCTCATCGAATGACATAACAGTAATTACAGACCTGTCCTTTCTCATAAGTCAAGCGGAATCCCGACATTGGTGTGATCCTCGGCGTGTCGCCCGCTCATCCCCGCTGTTCAGCGACCTGTCACGATGACGACATGCGGATCGTGTTCCTGACCGACGGCGACGGATCCGGCCTCGCTCACGCTCTCGCGTCGCTGCTGACCGACGATGACACACTAGACGTGGTCGTCCCGGTGACCCGCGACCACTGGACCAACGGCCTCAAGTGCTGCCCCGACGTCGACGCGTTCCTGGCCCTCCCCCGCGGTGCGGAGCCGACGTTCGCCGTCGCGGACGAGCTGGCGGCGGTCGGCTTCTCACCGTCGTGGGTACGGCCGAGCGACGCGGAGATCGCCCGGCAGATCCAGCGCACGGAGCTGCTGCAGGCTGGTTTCACCCTCGGTGACGCCTCGACCGCGATGGCCGCCAGGGTGTCCCTCCCGTTCGGCCTGCTCCCCGCCAGCGACGACCGGGCCGAGCTGCACGTGGTCGTCGAGGAGCCGGACGGCCGGCGAGCGGTGCACGTCGCGGAGTATCTCGCCGATCCACCTGCCCACCCTCCGGTCGAGGCCACGATCGTCGCGACGTCGTGGGAGGTGTCGGCGGCCGTCCGCGACGTCGTCAACCGCGCCGACGTCATCGTGCTCGGTCCGTCCTCGCCCGTCCTCTCCCTCGACCCGCTGCTCGCCACACCAGGGCTGCGCGACGCGATGACTGCTCCGGTGCTCGAGTTCCAGCACGACGCGACCGCCGTCCTCGACGCCGCGCGCGACGCCGTCGGGGTCGGCCGATGACGCTGGACCGGCTGCTCTCGGGGCTCCCGGACCCGGCTCGCCCGTTCCTCACCTACTACGACGACGGCACGGGAGAGCGGGTCGAATTGAGCGGGGTCACCACCGCCAACTGGGTGGCCAAGACGTCGAACTTCCTCGTCGACGACCTCGAGGCCGAGCCGGGCACCCGCGTGCGGCTGGGCCTGCCCTCGCACTGGTTGCGGTTCGTGTGGGTGCTTTCGTGCTGGTCGGTCGGTGCCGCCGTCGTCGACGCTGACGGCGACATCGGCCTGAGCGGACCCGAGCTGGTGGCCGACGAACCGGTGCGGGTTGCGGCGTCCCTACGTCCGCTCGGTGGCCGGTTCACCGAACTCCCGACCGGCTTTCTCGACATCGGTGCCGAGGTGCCTCCGCACGGCGACGTGTTCGTCCCGCTCGATCGTCCCGGCCCGGACACCCTGGCGCTCGACATCGACGGCCGCCGCGCGACTCACGCCGAGCTGACCACCGCGACCGAGCCGTCGGACGAGCGGCTGCTCGTCGTCCCCGGTCCGCTGCGTCGTGACGTCGACCTGCTGGCGGCGGCCGGTCTCGGAGGTGGCTCCCTGGTCGTCGTCGCCAACTCTTCGGGGGAGAAGATCGGGCGTCTCGCCGAGCAGGAGCGGGCTCGGGCCAGGTGAGGTGTCCATTAGACTTTCCCGGTCAGCCCGGCCACCCGCACGAGAGGGCCACCAACGGATGAGTCTCGCCGAGTTCGCGGCGCGCGAAGGTCTGCACAAGGTCGGTGGACGCCCTCCGATCGGCTCCTATCTCGTCGACGTCTGGCGGAGGCGCGCCTTCATCTACTCCCTCTCCCGGTTCCGCATCGAGGCCGAGAACGGCCGCAACCGGCTGGGGATGGCCTGGGTCGTGCTCAAGCCGCTCATCCAAGCCGCGGTCTACGGGACGATCTTCGGCGTCCTGCTCGGCCGCGAGAACCGCCCCGACCAGTTCATCCTGTTCCTCGTGATCGGCGTGTTCTTCTTCGAGTACTTCTCCAGCTGCTTCGCGTCGGGCGCGAAGTCGATCACCAGCAACACCAACCTGGTGCAGAGCCTGAGCTTTCCCCGCATGTCCCTGCCGCTCGCCCTGGTCACCCAACGGCTGCTGCAGTTCGTCCCGATGATCGTGATCGCGATCGTGCTCGTGCTTGCCTTCGGCACGATGCCGCGGTGGGAGTGGCTGCTGCTGATCCCGCTCGTCGCCCTGTTCACGGTGTTCAACGCCGGACTGACGCTCATCACCGCCCGACTGACCGTGCACATCCGCGACCTCACCCAGCTGCTGCCGTTCATCACGCGGTTCTTCTTCTACACCTCGGGCACGTTCTTCAGTGTCGAGCGGCGGTTCGGCGGGAACGAGACGATCATGGCGATCGCCGACGTCCAGCCCATCCACGAGTTCATGGACCTCGCGCGCAGCGTCCTGCTGACCGGCCCCGACTACGTGGTCGAGACGAAGTATTGGGCGTACTCAGCCGCCTGGGCCTTCGCGGTCCTGATCATCGGCACCGTGTACTTCTGGGCCGCCGAGGAGCGCTATGGCCGAGACGACTGACGGCGCCAATGATGGGCGGCGCCCCGCTGTCGTCGTCGACGACGTCCACGTCGAGTACAAGGTGTTCGGCACCGGCAAACGGGCATCGGCAGACGAAAAGGCCCGCAAGCTGACGAAACGGAGGCGCACGACCCGCACCGTGCATGCACTGAAAGGCGTCTCCTTCACCGTGTACGAGGGCGACAGCGTGGGCGTCATCGGTTCGAACGGTTCCGGCAAGTCGACCCTGATGCGCGCCATCGTCGGCCTCACGCCCACGTCGCAGGGAGCGATCTATGCCACGTCGCGCCCGAGCATGCTGGGCGTGGGTGCGGCGCTCCTCCGCGACCTGTCCGGTGAGCGCAACGTCATCCTCGGCGGCTTGGCCCTCGGGCTCACGCTGGACGAGATCGACGCCAAGTTCGACGAGATCGTCGACTTCGCCGGAATCCGCGATTTCATCGACCTCCCGATGCGCACCTACTCCTCCGGCATGACAGCGCGACTGAAGTTTGCCATCGCCACAGCCCGCGAGCACGAGATCCTCATCGTCGACGAGGCACTCGCCGTCGGCGACAAGAGGTTTCGCAGGCGAAGCGAGGCGCGCATCCGTCAGATCCGCGACAACGCCGGCACCGTCTTCCTGGTGAGCCATTCCATGCAGTCGATCCGCGACACCTGCAACCGGGTGATCTGGATCAACAAGGGCGAGCTGATGCTGGACGGCAAGCCGGACGAGGTCATCGAAGCCTACGAGGAGTCGATGCAGTAGGGCCGGCCCCGCCCCCTAGCAGGCCTTGTCGAGATCGTCGGTGGAGTTGGCGTCCCGCGCACGCTTCTTGCCCGACGACGAGCCAGCCGACTCCGACTTCTCGATGGCCTTCTGGATCATGAGATGAATCTGGTCGAAGTCGGGCGCGACCACATTCACCTTCGGCGGTACCAGCGAGACGCTCGAGATCCGCTGCCCGCGCGACTTCAGCACGAGGTCGGCGAACTGGCCGAGCTCCTTGGCCGGCATGTTCGTCCGCAGCAGCCGCTTGCTCGAGCTGGCGATCTCCTGGGCGTTGAACACGACCTTCTGCGGGCTGAGCTGGTCGGCCATGTACTTCATGAGGCACTTCTGCCGCCCCATCCGCACATAGTCGTCCGCCTGGTATCGGCTCCGGGCGTACCAGAGCGCGTCCTTGCCGTTCAGCACCTGCTTGCCCGGCTCGATGTACTCCTGTTTGTAGACCGTCGTGGTGCCGAACTTGGCGATGCGCGACTTGACGTTGACCTTGACGCCGCCCACCGCATCGATGAGCGACCGGAAGCCCTTGAGGTTGACCATGACGTAGTAGTTGACCTTGAGGTCCGTGGCGCCCTCGACGGCGTCGATCGTCGCGTCGAGTCCGGGATGTTTGCTGTCGGGATACAGGTCCTTGCGGCCCTCGGCCGCGGTGTGCACCGCGTTGATGAGGCACGGGCTCCCGCAGTTGTAGCCATTCGGGTAGAGCGTGCGCATCGGGGAGTCCTTGCGGAACGGCACGTTCTGCAAGTTGCGCGGCAGCGACACCAGCACCGTGCGGCCGGTGTCGGCGTCGACGCTGGCCACGGTCAGCGAGTCGGGACGGATGCCGATGCGGTC
>Ga0190270_10000884_pt1 | contig 13520 bp, 11 predicted proteins | sample Popmic320T_FD_133748 | JGI IMG/M metagenome (GOLD analysis project Ga0190270, IMG submission 133748) | Populus adjacent soil microbial communities from riparian zone of Weber River, Utah, USA - 320 T | ecosystem: Environmental > Terrestrial > Soil > Riparian zone | place: USA: Utah | collected... | reverse complement strand
CGGGAGCGAGGACACGGAGCGCACCGCTTCGATCGCGATGACGAGCTCGTCCAGCTCGAAGAACGTCTCGACCATGTAGAGGTCGACGCCTCGGCCTTCCAGGATCCGGGCCTGCTCGCGGAAAACCTCGCCGGCGTCCTCCGCGCCCTCGCTCCCCGCCAGGTCGCCGAGCGGCCCGATCGAGCCGGCGACGAGCACAGGCTGCCCGGAGACATCGCGCGCCTCGCGCGCAAGGCGCACGCCCGCGTCCAGGATCTCCTCCAGCCGGTCGTCGAGGAGCTGGGCCGAGAGCTTGCGGCGGTTTGCCCCGAACGTGTTCGCCTCGATCAGCTCGGCGCCGGCGCGGATGAACCCGAGGTGAACTCCGACGACTCCCTCGGGAGCCTTGAGATTCGCCTCCTCCGGGCAGCGAAGGCGGGGCACCGCCGCGGTGACGAGCGCGCCGGTGCCGCCGTCGGCGACGATCACGCGGCCTTCGTCGAGCCGCTCTTGCGCCTTGCTCATTCCGCTGAGCCTAGCGCCGGCTTTTCTCGACGGGCCATTCGTGCTAAAAGTCTCAAGGGAGGAAGGGGAACGGATGGTGCGTTGTCTGTCGCACCGGGGGGCTCTCGTCGGCGTCGTCGCTTTTCTGTCGGCTCTGGCCGCGCCTTGCGCTCAGGCAGCCACGGTGAGCGTCAACGGCTCGACGCTGACGTTCACCGCTGCGGTCGGGGAGGCCAACGACACAGACATCGTCTACGACGGAACTTCGGCCAGTGTCGTCGATCGCGCCGTGACCGTGGCGCCCGGCGTCGGCTGCCACGCCATCAACCCGAACTGGGTGATGTGCGACGCGACGCTCACGACGTTCAACGTGACCATGGGCGACGGCGACGACTACATCCTCATGTGGGGCTTTCCTGGCGGCCACGCAACGATCAACGGGGGATCAGGAGCCGACACGATCCGCGATTACCAGGACACGGCCGACATCCAGGGCGGGGCCGGAAACGACGACATCATGGACAGCGGTGGAGGTGGTGACAGCCTCGAGGGCGGCAACGACAACGACACCATCTGGGGCGGCGGCGAAGAAGGCAGCATTGACGGGCAAGCCGGCGCGGACACGATGGGAGGCGGGAACGTCGACTATTCAGCCCGGACGAACCCGGTCACCGTTACCGCGGACGGAGTCGCGGACGATGGCGAGGCCGGCGAGAACGACAACGTCCTCGAGGGCGCGACCCTCATCGGCGGCTCAGCCGCGGACCACCTCACCCTCGTTTCGGCCGGCAGCCTGCACGGCGGGCCCGGAAACGATGTCCTCCACGGAGGTGACCAGGACGACTGGATGGACGGCGGACCCGGTGCGGATCTGATCAACGGCGAGGGAGGTGTCGACTACGCCGACTACCGGACGCGCACGAACAGCGTCAACGTCTCGCTCGGCGACGGGGTCGCAAACGAGGGCGAGACCGGTGAAAACGACCACATCGTCGACACGGAGGGCATCTTCGGCGGCTCGGGGAACGACACCCTCTCCGGCAGCACCGCCGACGAGATTTTCTGGCCGAACGCAGGGAACGACTCGGTGAGCGCGGGCGGAGGGAACGACGTCCTGAACTGGAGCGACGGAGTCGACTCGATGGCCGGCGGCTCGGGAACTGACATGGCGTCGTTCCTCTTTACGACGAGCGTCATTGTCTCCCTCGACGGAGTGGCCAACGACGGCCACGCCGGTGAAGGCGACAACATCGCCGCGGACGTCGAGAACCTCGAAGGCAGTCCGGAGAGCGACGTGCTTGTCGGGTCCGACGCGGCCAATGCCTTCGATCCCTCGTACGGAGACGACCAGGTGGCGGGGCTGGGCGGGGACGACACGCTCAGCGCCTCGGCCGGCGCCGACTCCTTCGACGCCGGCCTAGGAAACGACACGGGAAGCGACCTGTGGGATGCGGGCAACACGATGATCGGAGGAGAGGGCGACGACACCCTCGCGTGCGGCGGGTCGGTCTCCGGCGGACCGGGGGATGACGTTCTCTCCGGATCTCCGGTCGACGGCGGCGAAGGAAACGACACTCTGACGGGCACCGGCGGACCGGACACGATCCTCGGAGGCCCAGGGAAAGATGCCCTCCACGGCGACTCGGGCATCGACACGCTGATGGGCGGCCCGGCACGAGACACGCTCGATGGTGGAGGCGACTTCGGCAACATCGCCGACTACTCCGACCACTCGGCGAATGTCCGCGTCGATCTCGCGACCGGCAAGGGCGGGGCGTCCGGAGAAGGAGACGTGCTCGAGTGGATCGGCAGCATTCGGGGCGGAAGCGGCGACGACGTCCTCCTGGGGGACGGCAATCCCAACACCTTCATGGGCGGTCCGGGCGCGGACGTGATGCAGGGACGAGCGGGGCCGGACAAGGTGTCGTACGAGGGCTCGTCCCTGCCGATCCGGGCCGATCTCGACGGCTCGGCGCGAAACGACGGCGCTGCGGGCGAGCACGACACGATCGCGGACGACGTCGAGGGGCTCGAGGGCGGAGACGCCGGAGACACGCTCTTGGGCTCTTCGGGCCGGGATACGCTCCTCGGCGGGCCGGGCAACGACACGCTCCGCAGCTTCCAGGCCAATGACGGGCTGTCGGGCGGAGAGGGCAACGACAAGCTCTTCGCGCAGCGCGGCGACGACAACGTCGGGGGCGATCAAGGCAATGACCTCCTCGTCGACGACGCCGGCGATGACTCCTATGGCGGAGGCGCCGGCGATGATCGCTTGACGGCCGCCGAGGATGAGCCCGGCGATTTCTTCATCGGCGGCGACGGAACGGACACGATCGACTTCTCCGCCTGGAAGCGAAAGGTCTCCGTGGCACTCGGCGTGTTCGCCAGCCCCTTCGACGACCGCTACGCCGACGACCTCGAGGTCGTCCTTGGCTCGAAGAACGGAGATCGGCTTATCGGAACACCCGGCGACGAGACTCTCCGGGGAGGCGGAGGCAACGATTTCCTGGACGGCAAGGAAGGCACGGACGTGCTCGACGGCCAGGGCGGCTCGGGCGACCAGGTCTCGTATGCGTCCCGCAGCGGGCCGGTCACCGTCGACCTCGACGGCAGCCCCGGAGACGACGGTGAGGTCGGTGAGGGGGATACCGTTTCAGCCGGGGTCGAGGAGGTGCTTGGCGGCTCCGGCAACGACCAGCTCGTCGGCAACGGCGCCGCGAACTTCTTCCGCGGAGGGCCTGGAGCCGACTCGATCTCCGGCGCGGGCGGCAAGGACGTCGTTGACTACTCCGATCACGCGACCGTCGTCGAGGTGGACCTGTCCGACCCAGGGCCGCAGGGCTCGATCGGGGAAGGCGACACTCTCGACTCGATCGAAGGCGTCATCGGGGGGCCGATGGGAGACATCCTCGTCGGCACCGGCGACGACAACTGGTTCCGTGGCGGCCCCGGCGGAGACGAGATTGCCGGGCACGGAGGGTTCGACACGGTGGATTACTCGGATCACAAGAAGCGCGTGTTCGTTTTCGTCGACAACGCAGCAAATGACGGAGCGAAGGGCGAGCAGGACTTCGTGCCGGCCGACATCGAAAAGCTGGTCGGCTCACGCGAGGACGACGTCTTCCTCACAGGCACCGGCAAGCAGGTTCTCGAGGGTGGACGGGGAGACGACATCCTCGACGCGTGGACCGGAAACGACGTCTACAAGGGCGGCGCAGGCTTCGACTACGTCGCGTACTTCGGGCGCAGCAAGCCCGTGCATGCGGACCTCGATGGGCACACGGACGACGGCCAGTCCGGCGAGAAGGACGTCATCCGGGGAGACGTCGAGGGACTTGCCGGCGGAAACGGCAACGACACCCTCATCGGCAACTCACGCGGGAACGGGCTCGCAGGCGGGCCCGGCAGCGACCGGCTGACCGGAGCCGCAGGCCACGATGGGCTGTTCGGCGATGCAGGGAACGACACGCTGTACGCACGGGACGGCACGGCAGACCTCGTCCAGGGCAACGAGGGAAGCGACAGGGCGTACGTCGATGCCGGGCTCGACATCGTCCAGACGGTCGAAGGGCTCGGACGATCGGAGGTCGAGCACCTCCCGGCGCTGAGTCGGTCAGGACTGTGGACTGAACGGGCTCAGCTCGTCCTCGCCCGGCGCCACGATTCCTACGTGCGACTCGGGCACCTCCTGCCAGGCGCCCGGTAGGTCGCCGAGCGGCTCCGAGACAATCACGCGCGTCTCGTCGGAGAGCCCTTGGAGCTCGGCGCTCTCCGGATAGAGAGCCTTGAGCGCGTCCATGCGGGTGCTGAAGTAGAGCGAGCGCGAGTCGTGCTCGCTCGAGTAGCGAAATGCCCAGATCGTCTCCCCGTCGGTCGTCGCAACGGTCATCTGGATCGGATGCTCGATCCCGTGTCCACGGCCGGTCTCCTCCACGAAACCGACCATCCGCTCGACTCCCGTGACGGGATCGTTCTCGAGCCCGAACGTGAGCGCGAGGTAGAACATCGTCTCGGAGTCGGTCGTCCCTTCGATGAAGCCGAAGTACGCGTCGTCGACGGCGTTCTGCAGCTCGCGCTTGACGAGGTGGAAGTCGCGGATGAGCCCGTTGTGCATCCAGAGGCGGTTCGCGTAGCGAAAGGGGTGCGTGTTCGTCTCCTGGATCGCCGTGCCCGTGGAGGCGCGGATATGGGCGAAGAAGAGGGGCGAGGAGATCCCGGCGGCGAGCTCACGCAGGTTGCGGTCGTTCCAGGCCGGATGCGTGCTGCGGTAGACCCTCGGCCCCTCCCCCGGCTCGTACCAGCCGACGCCGAAGCCGTCGCCGTTGGTCGGCGTCGCGCCCTGGCGCGAGTGGAGGCTCTGGTCGATCAGCGAGCGGTCGCGCTTGACGAGCAGCTCCTCGAGCCGGATAGGCGACCCCGAATAGGCGAGCCAGCGGCACATCGCTACGTGGCCGCCGCCGCACCGGGCTGGGAGCTCGGAATCCTCGGTGTGAGGAAGAGCGCGCTCAACGTGAGGAGCGCAAGGATCGCCAGCGCCCCGCGCAGCCCGTCGATGCGCGCGTCCGCGTACGCGTCGAGCGCCGCCTGGCTCTCCTCGGAGCTCGCGCCCGATTCGTCGAGCGCCGCCTTCAGGTCGGCATCGGAGACGAACGGGACGCCTCCGGCGAGCTCGACCGAGGCCTGAGACTTCACCTGCGGCGGGATCGCGGGGCTCTCCTGGATGTTGGCCAGGAAGGTCGTCGTGACCGCCGCGATCAGGATCGAGCCGGAGATCGCGGTGCCGAGCGACGCGCCGAGATTCGTGGCCGTGTTCTGGATTCCCCCGACCTCCGTGCTCTGCTCGTCAGGGACCGCCGAGACGGTCACCGCCCCGAGCTGGGAGGCGAGCGCGCCGATGCCAAGCCCGATGAGGAGCATGGGGACGAGGACGATTTCAGGGCCGGCGTCCGCATCGAGCGCGGCGAGCAGGACGACGGTCCCGGCGAACAGCCCCAGGAGGCCGCTGCGGACGACGAGGCGCGGCGAGACGTTCGGGGCGAGCCGCGGTATTCCGAGTGCCGCGATGAGCAGGGTCGCGGAGAGCGGCAGCAGCCGGACACCAGTGTCGATCGCGGAGAGCCCCAGGCAGACGGACAGGTAGAGCGGGACGACGAAGAAGAGCCCGGCCTGTGCAAGGAACTGGAAGAAGAACATCGCGAGGCCTCCGCTGAACTGGCGGTTGCGGAGCATGCCCGGCGGTACGAGCGGCTCTCCGCCCCGCGCCTCCACGCGCAGCTCCCAGGAGCGGAACAACCAGAGGACGAGCAAGCCGGCGAGAACGAGCCAGACCGAGGGCGAGAGCCCGGCCCACGAGGGCCCCCCGGCTTTCGGCTGGATCCAGCCCCACTCACCCGTCCGCAGAACACCGAACACGAGGAGGCCCAGGCCGGCCGCCGAGAGGATCGAGCCGACGAAATCGAGTCGTGGACGCTTCTCCACGGGCGCATCGGCGATCTTGCGGGTGAGGAGCAGGATCACGGCGACGATGACCACCTCTCCGGCGAAAACCCAGCGCCAGGAAAAGTATGTGGTGCAGAAACCACCGATGAGCGGTCCGACGGCGACGGCGATCGCGCCTGCAGCCGCCACCATCCCGTAAGCGGCGGGCCGGCGTTCAGTCGGGAAGTTCCCGGCCACGAGGGCGACGATGGCGGGCATGATCAGCGCGGCTCCTACGCCCTCGAGAAACGACCAGCCGAACAGGAGCACGGGCAGGCTCGGAGCGATCGAGGTCGTGAACGACCCGCACCCGTAGATGACGCAGCCGATCGCAAAGGCCCTCTTCCTGCCGATCAGCGCCCCGATCTTGGCGCCTGTGATCATGAGGGCGGCCATCACGAGCGTATAGGCGGTGATCGCGCCCTGAATTCCCGTGACGGTCGTGCCAACGTCTTTTGCCACGGTGGCGATCGAGACGTTCATGACCGAGCTGTCGAGCGTCATCAGGAACTGCCCCGCCGCGAGCGTCAGCAGGACGAGCATGCTCCCCGCCGGCACGGCGGCTCTCGCGGCAACGGCGCTCATGGTGTGCCCGCGTCAGCCCAGGACGACGGCACGTCGCCGCCGCCTTCCTCGGCGATTCGCGGCCCGAAGCGGACGAATGCCGGATGCGACGCCACCTTCCCGACGACGAGCGCCTCGCCGGGCCGGAACGCTCCCGCCCGGTCGACGAGCGCGCCGGGCGCGAACGACATCGTCTCCGCGAGGTAAGCGCGGTCGGCCGCCGAGCTCATGCGCATGAGGACGAGGTTGTCGCACTGTGAGACGACGAGCTCGTTGACGCGCTGAGGCCGTTGGGTCGAGACGAGGAGGTAGAGCCCGAACTTCCGCCCTTCCGCGGCAATCTGCGCCGCGCGCTCGGTCGCGAGCGCCGTGACCTCGTCCGCGGGCTCGCGGGGACAGACGTTGTGCGCCTCGTCGATCACGATGAGAACCGGATCGCGCTCGGCCCGGCGGCGCCAGAGGGCGGCCAGCACGCTCTCGGCGGCGATCGCCTTCTCCCCCGGAGTCTCAAGCGAGCCCAGGTCGACCACCAGGCCGCGCGGCCCCCCGCCGCCGGCGAGATCCTGGATCGAGCCCTCGTCGCCGGTCGACCAGATCTGCCAGCGGTGGACGCCGAGGTTGCGGAGGCGGGCACCGAGCGCCCGCCGCTCCGGGTCCGAGGCTTGCAGAAGCCGCTCCGCGATCTCTCCGGCAGACGAAGCGCCGCTCTCGAGACCCTGCTCGACGAGGTCCACGAGGACGCCGTACTCCTCCCGGTCGCGAATCGGGTCGAGCCGCAGAACGGCAGCCTGCTCCTCCGCCTCGAAGTCGGTGAAGCGGACATGGAGCCGTTCGGAGTCCGCCGAGCCGCCGCGGCGGACGACGACGCCCTCGGCGGCGCTCCGGTAGCGCTTCGCAACCTCGCCGTCCACGCCCTCGCGAAGCGAGCCGATGCGGACGAAGTCGGAGTTCGGGTCGAGGACGACGATCCGGAGGGAGGTCTCGAGTAGGAGCTGCTCGAGAACGGCGCCGAGCGCGTAGCTCTTTCCCGAGCCCGACTGCCCGCAGAAGAACGTGTGCCGGTCGAAGCCGCCCGCGTCGAGGAGGAAGCGCACTCCGTGCTCGGTGGTGAGCTCACCGACGTCGAGCGCCGCCCGCTTTGGCCGGGTCCCCTCCAACCATTCCGCTACGCGCGCTTCGTCGGCTCGCGCGATCGCCACGTCGTGGAACGGGGTGACACCGCCCTCGAGAAGCATTCCTTGGCCGCGGACAGAGCCTCGCTCTTCCGCCACGAGCTCGACGGTATGCACTTGCCCCAGGTGTTCGCCGACCGACGCGTAGCTCCCCGGCTGAAGCTCGAGCCCGTCTACGGAAGCGTGGAAGCTGAAGGTGCTGCCGTCGATCGACGTTGCGCTTGCCTCGGCCATCGCCTCGATCCTCGCGCACGCACTCGGCGAATGCGAGCGGGTTAGGCTCCTCCGTCCGGAGGCGGCTGCGCGAATCGACCGCCCGGCAGCCTTCCCATCTCAGGAGAACGCACGGGCGGCTGCAGCCAGGATTTCATCGTGAGACACGTCGCGCAGATGTTGGCTCACGTTCCACGGTGCCCGAAAGGATCATCGAGCTGGCCATGCAGGTCGCCCCAGAACACCTCCTGCAACGGCTGACGCACCGTCGCGCCCGCCGCCACCGCCCGGGTGAACACCGCCTCGGCGTCGGGAACGTCGAGAGCCAGCACGACCGGCGTGCCACCGATCGACGGCGGTGCGAGGACACCCAACTCCGGGAACTCGTCCGCCAGATGCAGCAGCCCGTCGCCGATGCGCAGCTGCACCGACATCAGCCGCGCGTCGGGGGTTGGGATCCGGCTAAGCTCCTCGGCGGCGAAGGCCTCCCGATAGAAGGCGACGGCCCGCTCGGCGTCGCGAACCACGATGTGCGGTGTGATCGCCATGGGGCGACAGTAGTGAACGCGGCCGTCGCCGCGCAAGCTCCTACGCGCCGTCGTCGCTCGGCTGCTCGGGCGAAGTCCCTAAGGCGGGATTTCGGCGGCGAGTGGTCTTTTGAAGATTGGCCAATGTGTCCGTCTGGAGCCTCTCATCCTCCCTCCAGCAATTGACTCATTTGAGCCATTTGTTCTACGACAACCGACACCCATGATTCGGGCGTGAGCCCCCGTCGAATCGCCAAAGCCATTGCCGTGTTCGGCAGCCCGTTCTACCTCCTGCCGCTGGGCCCGTTGGCCATCGTCGGGATCCCTCTCGTGACCGCCACGCTCGGCCAAGAAGTCTGGCCAGAACACTCACGACGGCGTCTGTTCGCAGTCGGATGTGCCACCGTCGCAACGGCAGTCGGGGTATATGTCGTCGCTGTCTTTTGGTTCTACGGCATCGGCGGGCCGACCGGAGCGTGGATCTGGGTCGGGCCGCTTGTGGGCTTGGTCGTCTACATCGCCGGATGCACGCAGGCAACGCGACGGCCGTGGCGGTGGCCGCTGGCGACCGCTGTCGCCCTCCTTTCGGTCACCGCTGTCGGGTTGTTGGCGGCGGCCACAGGTGTGCGGTTCGAGTCCTGAAGACGGGCCCCGCTCGCCGCGCAAGCTCCTCCGCGCCGTCGTTGCTCGGCTGCTCGGGCGGAGGCCCTAGAAGACCAGCCAGGCCCCCAGCTAGATCCAGTCGCGCATCTTCGCTATCGCCACCGTCAGAGGGGCGAGCGCGAGGATCACCGCAAGGACGACGTAGAACATCCAGCTGTCTTCGAAGAGCCCGACCTTGAAGTTCATCCCCATGACGCCGGCGATGAGCGCGCCCGGAAGGAGGATCACGGACGTGAGCGTGAGCACCTTCATGATGTGATTCGTTCGGTGGCCCGTGCGAGCGATAAGCACGTCGAAGGAACCGACGGTGGACTCGCGCGCGTCTCGGGCCTCCTGAACGGTGGATTCGAATCGCAGCAGGAGGGACTGAAAACGCTCTCCGGACGCGTCGTTTCCGAGCGCCTCCAACTCAGGATGCGTGAGTGCGGTCAGGGCGGAGCGATGGGCGGCGAGCGCTCGCCGTAGCTCGCCGACCTTCTGTCTCATCTCCACGAGTGTTTCGATGTCCTCGTCATCGCCGTGCCCTCGCATCGCGTGAACGTCGAACTCCTCCAGGCGCTGCTCAAGCCGCTCGAATGCGGCCGAGTAGGCGCCCAAGACCCACTCCAGGAGCGTGGCCAGATAGGCCGGGCCATCCAGGCTGCCGGTATCCCCCGAGCCCGAGACGCGATCGGCGAACTCCTCCAGCACGTCCAAGGAGCGGTCGTGGGCCGTGATGACCCAGTTCTTGCCGACCACACACTCCAGCGCGGTGAGCTCGGTTTCCCGGTTCGCCTCGTTGCAGGGCGAGTAGGTCGTGACGTGGATGTATCGGCCTGCATCCAAAAAGACGGCCCGCCCCTCGGAGGAGGCGAGTCGTCTCCGGGTCGTCTCCTCGAGGTCGAACGCTGCGGCCACTTCGTCGGCACTCGCCTGTGTGCGCCGATCGATGTCCACCCACAGAAGCCTCGAGCCGCTCAGCCGTTTGGGCCGCTGCGAAAGAGTCGCGAGCTGCGTGACCTCATCGCGATCGAAGAGTATGGCGGTACTTATGTCCTGCTCAGCCGTTAGCGCGCCTTTGTACCCTCGCTCATGCACGCTTGAAACTTCCGCACGGTGCGGCACCGATGTGGGCTGTGACTCGCGCCGTCGTCGCTCGGCTGCTCGGGCGGAATTCCTAGGTCTCCCGTGGAGGGCGCCGCTGCTCCTCCTCCATGCGGGCGATCCGCATGCCTTCTCGTCCGGTGCGGGTGAAGAAGTACACGCCGGCGGCAAAGCAGAGCCAGGCGACACCGGCACCGACGAGAAGGGCCGCAATCCCAATCATGGTTTCCAACTGCACACCTCCGCTCGTCCCTGTTCAACGTTGCGAGGAATGAGGTTATCGCGCCGTCGTTGTTCGGCTGCTCGGGCGGAAGCCGTAGGCCGGTTCTCCGAAACGACCGCTTCACGACCTGGTCGGAAGTGCGAGGCAATGCTCAGCGATGTCGACCTGCTCAGGTGTCGGGGGCGCACGGAAGCCGTATAGAAGGCTGCCCCTCCTACTGACCGCCATGGCATCCGGGAAGTGGGGCGCCTCGTTCTTGGCACGTTGTGCCTCAGTGGCGCTGTCGTAGAAGAAGACGGCCAGCTCTTGATCGCCGTTCATATGGGCGATGAGCCAGCCGCCCGGTGCGTCGCCGAAGTTGAGTGGCATCACCTCGGGCGGCACGTAGGGCCCGGTTGGCGGAGTCTCGTCGAACTCTCTCACCCCGCTTCCCACGAGGCAGTCGCGGACGCCGCTCCAGGCCGATGGCTCGTTGTCGTCGGCGCCGCCGCCACAGCCAGCGAGCGCCACGATCGCCATCGCAAAGAGGGCTGGTACGCGCCTCGTCATTGACTGAGACGATACGATCGGAGGAAGTTTCATTCACCCGACGATCCTCCGCGCCGTCGTCGCTCGGGCGGAGGCCGTGAAGGCAGAACGCAGTTAGGATCCCGCGACATGTCTCGCTTCGTGTTCTGCGGCATCTGCGACACGAACCTCGGTGTCCTCTTCGAGCGTGACGCGGAAGACGATGCGCCGGAGTTGGATTTCCTACCGCACGACGATTGTTGGCACGTTTCGCGTCAGCATCTCGTGGAGGATCTCGAGGCGCTTCACTCGGGAGAGTCGTCGCTTCCCGTGTCGCTCAAGCGGATTGCGGACGGAGCCAGACAGTTGTCGCTTTAGCCAGCACCAGGCCGCCAGCTACAGAACCATGTGCGCCGGGGCGGCTGGAAGACTCTGCGTAGCTCCTCAGAGTGCAGCGACGGCCCTGCTCGTACCTCCGTAGTTACGGACGTGGCCTTTCTTGGTTGCGTCTCGTTCGGATAATCGTCCCATAAGAGCTGCGCTTCTACTTCCCCTGCTCCTCGCCGCGCTGGTGCCAGGCTGCTCGAGCGGCGGGTCGGTGAGTGCTGGAACGACAGCGCCCGCAAGCACGCCGCCCGACTGCACGCCAATGGAGCCCGGCACTAACGACCGGTTCCTCCTCTGCCGCTCTACGCCAACCGACCGGGGCGGCTTTTGGTTTCGGGGCCGTGGCCAAGCGATGGCTATGACTCGCGGCCGAGCGGAGATCCTCGCAAGCATGCCGTCTTCGTCTTCGGTGTGAGAAAGTAGGAGCCGCCGCCCGCCGGCATAGTCCAGGCGGCGTGCAGCTTCATCCCGAGCCGTTCTGCCGGGACTCAGGGAGGAGTCGGTCTTAGAGCCCTCTGTGGAAAGGGGAGGGAGCGGCCCTGAACCCCGGACGGCTCCCCCAATCCGCAGTTCCGTCGGGATGACCGCTCCTCACCCGTCCCAACCCGCTACCCGGCCCCTTCGCGCTGAAAACCAAAGTCACGGCCTACAGTGGCCGCCGTCGCCTCCACTCGCCGGTTTCTGCCACCGGGCTCTCGGGGCCAGGTGCAGGAGCACGCGCTGATCCGAGCTCTCACGCGACCACGACGCCCTGCTGCTCAAGCTCGCCGCCCCGTTGAAGAAGGCCCACACGGGCCAGAGCCCTCGGCTGTGATCAGGCCTCTGCGAGAGATCACGAGGAATCTCTAGCAGCCGGTGGACAGGTCTCCTCCCAAGAGGAAGAGGCCGCAGGTCGGCACGGGACGGGGCAGACTGCCTGGGTCAAAGGCGGCCGCGACGATCAAGGCTTCCCCTTTTCCGTCTCCGTGACGGTCTCCGTCACGGTCTGAACCTCCGTCACGGTCTGAACCTCCGTCATCGTGTCATGCACCGTTACTGTCTCCGTCACGGTAGGTCCCGGCGTCGTGACCGTCCGCGTCTGGTTGACCGTTGACGTCGGCCCGGCGACAAAAACTCGCTGTCCGGCGGCGGTGCGATAGGAGGTCGGGCCGGTAACCGTATCCGTGATCACCTTCCCCTCCTTCGTCCGCCAGCGGATCACCCTTCTGACCTTCCCGTCCTCGGTGACGGTGGCGACCTCCCCCGTCTGGACGGAGCCGTTCTGCGTCCGGAGCAGCAGTGGCTCCGAAGCCTGCGCATCATCATGCTTGGTGAGAGCGAACGCTCCGAACGCCCCGAAGGTCGCGCAGGCGATGAGCAAGACCGTGAAGATCAGCCTCTTCTCATCGCTCGGAATCTCTGAGAACAATCTGAGTTTCTCCTTTCTCGTGCCCGTCCCGGAGAGTGCTTGTGGGCGAAGGGATGGCCTGCGCCACCCAACCCGCAACACATTCCCATCTCCGGCATGTTGAACCACGCCGCCGAGTTCGGCAGGGTGCAGCGCAGCTCTGAAGTGGACACTCAAAAGGAACCCGCCCCGCAGATTTCGGGGAGAGCTTCTCGACAACCTGGAGCCCCTGCCCTAAGCCCAGGCGAACGCGACAGTCCGCGTGGCCGGAGCACGCGCAGCGCGGGAGTAGGCGATCACACAGGCGACGAGCCCGTCGATCTTGTGCGACTGCTTGATTTTCCGCACCTTCCAGTGGCCGCTCGGGTCGACGTGGGCGGCGGCGTTCAGGACGTGCGCGGTGAGGATCCCGTCGCCCTCGTGGGCGAGCGCTCCTGCGTTCACGGCCTCGTAGAACTGCGACCACGCCTCGCGCATCGGCGCCGAGCGCTGGTCGAGCGAGGCGACCACGAGGCCGCGCGCCGACAGGATCTCGGCCGAGCGGGCGAAGAAGGCCGGGTCATAGACTGCCTCGCGCACCCGGTAGCGCTGCCCGAGCGCCGTGATGAAGTCCTCGACCGCCTCGAGGTTGATGTGCCCGCCGCTGAGGTGGACGTGCGCCGGCGTCTCCTCGAGCGCCGACCAGATGTGGGCGCGGACGAGGATGGTGCCCTCGTCGTTCTTCCAGCTCCAGGCGACGGCCGTGGCATCGCCACTGAAGCTGGCATCGACGCCGACGAAGACCTCCGCCCGCTCGGGAATCTCCTCCTCCGAGCGGCAGGCGGCCCAGCGCG
>Ga0190270_10000883_pt1 | contig 13526 bp, 11 predicted proteins | sample Popmic320T_FD_133748 | JGI IMG/M metagenome (GOLD analysis project Ga0190270, IMG submission 133748) | Populus adjacent soil microbial communities from riparian zone of Weber River, Utah, USA - 320 T | ecosystem: Environmental > Terrestrial > Soil > Riparian zone | place: USA: Utah | collected... | reverse complement strand
GTTGCGTTGGGTCAACGACGAGAATCTGCTTAGTGCCGGCGGCGCCATACTAACCGCGACTTCGTGCCTTGGCGCTTCTCGGACGGCTCCCATGGGCGCGCGGAGCGGATCAAGAGTTTCTGACCCCGCCATACCGGCCCGCCGGACTCCTCAGCCAACCAGCTTCCTGGCCGAGCCCGCCACTCGAAACGGATGAGCGGTCGGATTGGGTCATGGCGAGCATCACGTTCGACCTTGGTCAAACTTCATCGGTGGCGTCCGAGACAAGCGACGCTCTATAAGCCCTATCAGTTCGCGGCCCAGCGGTCCTGGCCGTCGCTCGGCCAACCATACTGCGCTGATGGTACGTGTCGGCTGCAGCTGAGCATCGCTGCAAGGTAGCATTCGCACCGATCCGGCACGGAGCTCCTCGCCGAAGAACTCCTCGGTCCCGAAGCACCAGCCGAAGCCGTTGCGGATCAACAGCCGGATGTGCTCGAGGTCGTTGGCAGTCCAGACGTCCAGGCTGAACACCCGCCCAACCCGCTCGAGCGCAATGTGAGGCGACCCTACAAAGTAGATCTGGCGTTCGCGCTGCAAGTCCGACAGCGACAGTGGCCGCTTGAGCACGGCGAGCGGGTGGCTTGCTGAGGCGATCGGGCCAAGCGTGATCTGTCTGAACGAGCACCCCTCCATGTCGAGGGGAATCGCCGCCACAAGCGAAAGGGCGAAGTCGAAAGAGCGGCTTCTCAGCTCGTCCCAAAGGTTGTTGAGCGAGCTGGTGAACAGCTGAAGCTGCACCCGCTCATGTGTCGTGACGAACGACTTGAGTGCGGCGTGCAGGTCTGCAAGCGGAAAGACGACGTCCACTGCGATCTGTATCCGCGTCTCGGCGCCTCTCTCCAGAGAGGCGGCATGTGACGAGAATCGCCGCGCTCCATCTACGACCGCCTTGGCCTCGCCGAACAGGGCCCGGCCGCGTTCCGTCAGCTCCGAACGCTTGGCGCGGCGTTCAAGAAGCCGAAAGCCGCATTGGGCCTCCAGTTGGGTCACGGAGTAGCTGATTGAGGAGACCGCTCGGTTGAGATTGCGGGCGGCAACGGAGAAGCTGCCGGTTTCGGCAACCGCAATGAACGCGGTCAGGTGGTCGAGGATGTTGGCGCTCATTCGAACAATCCTAACAAATCATGCTAATCTTTTCGTATTTGCAGAACAAGGCCTGGCTGCTAGGGGTTAGGAAAAACAACTGTCGGTGCCAGGCGACCGTCACGGAACGGTTGCCGGTCGGGGGGGAGGAAGTGGTGGCTCAGAGCCATTTCTTGACCAAGCGCCCGGACTGTTTGGGGCAGCATGTAGCCCTGACTGGGCAGAGCTGCGCCCCTCTCGCTTTGCGTGACGCAAGGGCAAGATCGTGACCGTCGCCCCGAGCATGAACAAGCGCGAACCCATCCTCGCCTGTGATCGCGTAAGTCGCTGGTTTGGAGGCGTTCATGCGCTGAAGGGCGTCTCGATCTCGATCGCCGACGGCGAAATTTTCGGTCTTGTGGGCCCGAACGGCTCGGGCAAAACGACCGTTGTCAACGCCGTCACCGGCTTCTATCCGCCACAGCAGGGGCGCATCCGGTTCGACGGGGCAGATATCACCAGCTTCAAGCCCCACAACATCGCAAGGCTGGGCATCGCCCGTACGTTCCAGAACATCGCCCTGTTCAGGGGCATGAGCGTGCTCGACAACATCATGATGGGCCGCCACATCCATATGCGTCCCTCGGCGCTGGGCACACTCTTCTATTGGGTATGGGCGGAGCGGCAGGAGATCGCGCAGCGCCGGCTAGTCGAGGACACGATCGACCTCCTGCAGCTGCAGGACGTGCGCGATGCGCCGATCGAGATCGTGCCGCTCGGACTTCAAAAGCGGGTCGAGCTGGCGCGAGCGCTGGTGGCCGAGCCGCGGCTCCTCATCCTCGACGAGCCGATGGCGGGCATGAACCAGGAAGAGAAGGAGTACATGGCGCGCTTCATCCTCGATGCGCGCGAGGAGCGGGGGCTGACCGTACTCCTCATTGAGCATCACATGGACGTGGTTGCAGCCCTGTGTGACCGCATGACTGTGCTGAGCAACGGCGAGCAGATTGCCGACGGCACTCCGGCCGACGCGCTCTCCAATCCCAAGGTGGTCGAAGCCTATCTCGGGAGCAAGCGGCGCCATGCAGCCTGAGGCCCTAATGGACAAGGGGGCTTACGCCGGACGCGAGTCCGCCTCCGTAGACCCGGAGGCTGTGCCACGGGCGCACGCCGGCGTCGACAGCGGGACGCTCATCTCGCTTCTCGCCGCCAACGCCCGATCACATGGAAGCGCGGTCGCTATGCGGGAGCGCGATCGCGGCATCTGGCGCGAGTTCACCTGGAAGCAGATGCTGTCGGAGGTGGTCGCACTCGCTGCGGCCTTGGACACAATGGGCTTCCGGGTCGGCGAAGGCCTCCTCGTCATCGGCGACAACCGGCCACGCCTCTACTTCGGCATGCTGAGCGCGGCGGCGCTCAGAGGGCTTGCCGCGCCCATCTATCCCGACGTCCCGCCGGACGAGCTGGAATTCTATGCCGGCAACAGCCGCGCGCGCTTCGCGCTGGCCGAGGACCAGGAGCAGGTCGACAAGCTGCTCGAGCTCAGAACGCGCGCCGGCATCCCCGAGACCATCATCTACGACGATCCGCGCGGTCTCTCCCACTACACTGAGCCGGGCCTCGTCTCGTGGGATGCGCTTCTGGAACGCGGCCGGAAGCGCCTCGCTGTCGAGCCGGGGTTTGAGGCGGACGTCGTCGCCCGCGCCAGGTCGACCGACGTGGCCGTATTGCTCCACTCCTCTGGCACCACCGGCAAGCCGAAGGGCGTACCCCTGCAGCATCGCCGCGTTATCGCCGCGGCCCGCAATGCCGAGGCCGCCGGCTACTTCCGCAGGGGCGACGAGTTGATGGCCTACCTGCCGATGGCCTGGGTCGGCGACTTCGTCTTCACGCTGTCGTCGGGCATCGCGCTCCGCTTCACCGCCAACATCCCGGAGCGACAGGAGACGCTGCTGCGCGACTTGCGCGAGGCGGCCCCCACCATGTACTTCGCTTCCCCGCGCAGCTGGGACGCCATGCTCACCCACCTCCAGGTGCGCATGGCGGAATCCACGCCGCTAAAGCGCCGCGCCTACGACTGGCTCATGCCGCTGGCCGTCCGCGCGGAGCGGGACCGCCTTGCCGGCCGCCGGCCGAACCTCTTGCGCCGCGCGCTCTGCGGCCTTGGCGAGGTCCTCATGTACGCGCCGCTGCGCGACCATCTGGGTCTGTCACGCGCGCACAACGTTTACACGGCGGGCGAGGCCATCGGCGAGGACACGTTCGTGTTCTTTCGCGCGCTCGGTCTCGACCTCAAGCAGTTCTACGGCCAGACAGAGAACTGTGCGCTCACCGCCGCGCAAAGCTCGGGGGACGTGAAGCTCAACACCGTTGGCAAGCCGCTACCAGGCGTTGAGGTCAAGATTGCCGACGACGGCGAGATCCTGCTGCGCGCCGACAGCGTGTTCGACGGCTACCTCAACGACGAGGAGGCATCGAGGAAGGCGCTGGCCGGCGGTTGGCTGCACACCGGCGATGCCGGCTATCTCGACGAGGACGGACACCTCGTGGTGCTCGGCCGCGTCGGCGAGGTCGTCTACACGAAAGGCGGCGAGCGCTATATCCCCAACTACATTGAGAACCGGCTGAAGTTCAGCGCCTACATTAAGGATGCCGCCGTGCTCGGTGCTGCCCGCGACGACCTCACCGCGCTCATCTGCATAGATGTCGGAGCGGTGGGTCACTGGGCTGAGGAGAACGGCGTCACCTACACCTCCTATGCCGAGCTGTCGCAGCGGCCGGAGGTCTACAAGCTCATCGAGGGTGCCGTGGCGCACGTCAACGAGCTACTGCTCGCGGCGCTCACCATCCGGCGCTTCGTGAACCTGCCGAAGGAGTTCGACCCCGACGACGGCGAGGTGACGCGCACCCGCAAGCTGCGCCGCAATGTCATCGAGCAGCGCTATGCGCCCGTGATCGCTGCCCTCTACGACGGCTCGACGGGCGTCGAGTTCGAGACCCTTATCACCTACGAGACCGGCGCCACCGGCACCCTGAAGCGCCGCCTTGCCGTTCAGGTCGTGAGATAGCCCGCATGGACACCCTCTACGAGCTTGCCGAGCTCACCATCAACGGCACCCTGGTCGGTCTCATGTACGCACCCATCGCGCTCGGCATAGTGCTGGTGTTCAAGTCGTCGGGCGTTGCCAACCTTGCGCAGGGCGCCATGGCCATGGTGGGCGGCTACCTGACCTGGGCAGCGCTGACGCTGCTCGGCACGCCCCTCTGGGCGGGGATACCGCTCGCCCTCCTCGCCATGTTCTTCCTGGGCCGGGGCATTGAGCGCCTCGCCCTCCGCCCCATGGTCGGTCAGCCCGTCATCATGGTGATCATGCTCACGCTCGGGCTGGAGATCTTCCTGCGCGGGTTGACGCCGGCCCTGTTCGGGCCGGTGAAGAAGCGACTCGACATCGGACTTGAGACCGCGCCGATCATCATCGGCCCCATCCTCATCGACCGCGCCTACCTCTTGAGCGGCGTCGTAGCGCTCCTTCTCATCGGCTTGTCGGCGCTGTTCTTCAGGACCCGCCAGGGCGTGCTGTTGCGGGCGGTGTCCGACGACCAGACCGCATCCTGGTCTGTGGGCATCCCGGTGGAGCGCGCCATCGGCATATCCTGGGGGCTCGCGAGCATCGCCGCCGGCGCCGCCGGCATCCTGTGGGGGTCGATCCAGGGCGTGGACTGGACGCTGTCGCTCCTGCTCATCAAGGGGCTGGCGGTGGCGATCCTCGGCGGGCTCGACAGCATTCTCGGCGTCCTGGTTGCGGCGGTGATCCTGGGCGTGCTGGAGAACGTCGCGCCGGTCTACCTGGAGCGGCTCGGCGTTGCCGGCACGCGCGACGTAATCGCCTCCCTGGTCATCCTGCTGACCGTCATCGTCAAACCGTACGGCCTGTTCGGCCGCGAGGACATCGAGCGCGTGTGATGCTCTACCGCCTGGCCGGAGTCCGCCACACCACCTATCGCTCGGCGCGGGGGCTGTTTCCGGTCCCGTTCGACCGGCTCTTGCTCGCGCTGGTCCTCGCCGCGGCGGTTGCGGCGCCCTTCCTCGCCTCGCCGCTGCAGCTCAACAGCTACCTGATCCCGTGGGTCGTCTGGTCCACTGCGGCCCTCGGCCTCAACCTGCTGATGGGCTGGGCCGGGCAGGTGCATCTGGGCTACGCCGCAGTGATGGCCATCGGCGCCTACACCGCCATCCACTCGGTCCGCGCCGGCATCCCCTTCGAGGCGGCGCTCATCGTCGGCGGGCTTGCCAGCGCCGGCATCGGCCTCCTGTTCGGCGCCGCCGCGCTGCGCGTGAAGGGCCTCTATCTCGCCGTCACCACGCTCGCCATGCAGTCGATCGTCGACTGGACCATCGTGCATGTTCCTGCGATCAGCGGCGGCAGCCAGGCGACCTTGCAGGCGCCGGTCATTCGCCTGGGCGGCTGGCCGACCGAGACCGACGCCGGGCGCTACTGGCTGGCCCTCGCCGTGTGCGCGGTCGTGACCAGCTTTCTGCTCAACGTGCAGCGGACGAGCTTCGGGCGCGCCCTCGTGGCCGTGCGCGAGAAGGACTTCGCGGCCGCGATCATCGGAGTGAACCCGTTCAAGTTCAAGCTGCTCGCCTTCTGGTGCTCATCCTTCATCGGCGGCGTCACAGGCGCCGTGCTGGCCTTCTGCTACTATCGCGCCGTCACGCCCGAGCAGTTTCACCTGGAGGTTTCGATCCAGGCGGTCGCGATGGTCATCGTCGGCGGTCTGGGCAGCGTGCTGGGCAGCTTCCTCGGTGCCGGCCTGGTGTTGCTGGCCCCCATCTTCCTGAACATTCTCGTCGGCTCGCTCGCCGCAGCTCTCAGCCTGCCGCTGTACGCCGAGATCCTGTCGCACATCCCCTTGGTGCTCTACGGCGCGCTGATCGTCGGCTTCCTGATATTGGAGCCGCTCGGCCTCGCCAAGATCTACGACAACGTCCGCAACTATTTCCTGGTCTGGCCCTTTCGCCATGCCAGGCACTGACAACAACCATTAGGCAGTACTGCGACAAACGGAGGAAACGATGAAACGATCGTTCGCGCTACTCGCTCTCAGCACGCAGTTGGCTTTCGCCGGCGGCGTCGCGGCGCAGGAGAAGATGATCAAGCTGGGCTTGGCGCTGGACTTCACCAAGGTCTACACCTTCGTGTCCTCCGAATATAACCAGGGGCAGCGCGACTACCTCTCCCTCATCAATGCCCGCGGCGGCATCAAGGGCCACCGCTTCGAAGCGGCCGTGGTCGATCACGGCAACGAGCCGCAGCGCGGTATCGAGGCTTACGAGCGCTTCAAGGCCGAGGGCGCCGTGCTCATGGACTTCTTCTCCACACCGGTGTCGCGGGCCATCGTCCCCCGTGCCTTGAAGGACGGCCAGAACGTACTGACGCTGTTCCATGGGCGTTCCGACGCTGCCGACGGCAAGACGTTTCCCACTGTATTCCCCGCGGGCGCCCTCTACTGGTCGCAGGCCGCTGTCGTTCTCAAGTACATCTCGGACCAGGAGAAGGGCGATCTCAAGGGCAAGAAGGTTGCGCTGGTCGGCATCGACTCGCCGTTCGGCAAGGAGCCGCTGCCGGTTATGCAGGCGGTCAGCGCCAAGGAAGGCTTCGACCTGCAGACCTTCTTCTACCCCTCGCCGGGTAACGAGCAGTCTTCCTCCTGGACGGCCGTGCGCCGCTTCAACCCCGACTGGGTGGTGATCTGGGGCGCGGGCGGCGGCCAGACCGTGTCGCTGCGCGACGCGGTCCGCAACGGCATCAAGCTCGACCGGCTGCTGTCGGTGATCTGGCTGTCCGAGACCGACACCGAGATCGTCGGCAAGGATGCGGCCAAGGGCGTGCTGCGCTTCGAAGGCGCGGCCTCCGGGCGCGACAACCCCGTGGTCAAGGCGATCCTCGACGAGGTGGTGGCCAAGGGCAAGAGCGCCGGCGCCGCGGAGAAGGTCGGCAGCAGCTACTACAACATCGGCGTGGCCGGCATGTCGATCGTGGTGGAGGCCAGCCGCATCGCGCTGGAGAAGTACGGCGAGCCGCTCAACCCCGACAAGCTGAGGAAAGGTCTCGAGGAGGTGAAGGACTTCAACGCCCAGGGCCTGATCCCGCCGGTCACGCTCACGGCCGAGGACCATCAGGGCGGCGGCCGCGGACGCATCTCGCAATGGGACGGCGCCAAGTGGGTGCCCAAGACCGACTGGTACGCAGCCTACCAGGATGTCGTCTGGGATCTCATCAGGAAGAACGCCGAGGACTTCAAGAAGCAGAACTAGCCGCAGTGGTCTCGCAAATGCTGACGCTCGAGAACATCGAGGTCGTCTACGACAGCGTCTTCCTCGGGATCAAGGGCGTTTCGCTCACGGTCGCCGAGGGAGGCGCTGTCGCGCTCCTCGGGTCGAACGGCGCCGGCAAGAGCACCACGCTCAAAGCCATCTCCGGCCTGCTTGCACCCGAGCGGGGAGATGTGACGCGCGGAGGGGTGCGGTTCCAGGACCGCGACCTGCGGGCGCTGGCAGCGCCTGAGCGCGTGCGCCTCGGCATCGTGCATGTGTTGGAAGGACGGCGCGTGTTCGGGCACCTCACGCCGATCGAGAACCTCGTCGCGGCGAGTTCCATGCACAAAAGCCGCGCCAAGGTGAGCGAGCTCACGGAGCGTGTGCTCGGTTATTTCCCGCGGCTTAAGGAGCGCGCGAGCACGAAATCGGGCTATCTCTCAGGCGGCGAGCAGCAGATGCTGGCGATCGGCCGGGCGCTCATGACCGAGCCGAAGCTGCTCATGCTCGACGAGCCGAGCCTCGGCCTCGCGCCGTTCCTGGTCGATGAGATCTTCGACATCATCGCCCGCATCAACCGCGAGACCAAGACCAGCCTGCTGCTGGTCGAGCAGAACGCCGCGGCGGCACTGGCCGTCGTCGAGCACGCCTACCTGATCGAGAACGGCCGCATCGTGATGAGCGGAACGGCCGAGGCGCTGCGGGAGAACCCGGACATCCAGGAGTTTTACCTGGGCGGCACAGGGCGGGTCGACTACCGCAACGTCAAGCACTACCGCCGCCGCAAGCGCTGGCTGGCATAGCGTCTTGTGCCCGCGCGTCGTAGGTTGGTCCAGTCGCCTGCGGGAACAGCCGCAACAGATGTCGCCTGCGGGAACAGCCGCAACAGATGATGCCGGGGCGGCTGTACCGCGTGGGCGAAAGTACGGCGCCATAGTCGCGGCTAACCGTGATTATCATCCAATGACGCAAAAGTCTGCAGCCCGCGCAGGTCAGTGACCGTGATCCCCCGAAAGTCGACGCGCAACCAGCCCTGTCTCTCGAGCGCATGCAACGCCTGATTTACGGTTTGACGCGATAGCCCGCACAGCGAGGCAATCTCTTCTTGGGAGATTGCCAATCGTGGACCAGTGCGCGGGTAAAGGAGCGGATTGAAAAGGACGGAGAGGCAGCGGGCCACGCGTATGTCCGGAGCAAGCGTTCGTTCGAACTCCAGCATCGCAATGAACTGACCCAAGCGTTCGTTCAACTGGTTCACCAGGAAGCGATTGAACGCCATGCTGTTTTCCAGCAGCCAAAGGAAAGTGGCGCGCGGCAGGCAGGCGCTGCGCGTGTCACGCAGCGCTATCGCATCAAAGCGCCGTGGCTCCTCTTTGAGGAGTGATCCTTCGCCAAACCAGCCGCCGGAGGCCACGCAGGTGAACGTCACCGCCCGCCCGCCTTGGGAATTGCTGCAGAGCTTGACGAAGCCCTCGATGATGCCGAACCAGTGCTCGACCGCGTCCCCTCTGCGGCAGACATAACCTCCGGCCCGCACCGATCGCTCAGTTATCGTCTTCCTGACGGCTTCCATCTCGTCTGCAGAGAGCCCGTGCGTCCAGGTCGACGTTGTCAGCAGGCTGTCGAGCGTAGGTACATTCTCTGGGCCAGACATGAGCCCATGCCCCGGGGTTCGGCCCGAGGCCGTCCAATTGTCGGCTGGATGACAGCGCGAACGACTTCCCACCCGTATTCTCCGGTCCGAGAAAAACGAACAATCTCGAAGGAGAAGGAGGAGACATGTTATCCATGCGCGCGCTTTCAGGGAAGGCATCCCCCATCGCCGCACTGATGCTGGCGGCCATTGTGGCTTCTGCGCCTACTCAGGCGAGGGACGGCCCGGGCGAGCCAATTCCTTGCGAAGGCCTCCCCGAGTTGCAGTTGGGCGACACCACGATCAGCACTGCGCGGTTCACCGGGGGATCCTTCACACCGCCCGGCACAACGACGACGCTTACCGATCTGCCACCGTTTTGCCGCGTTGTGGGATCGATCAGGCCAACGACCGATTCCGACATCCAGTTCGAAGTGTGGATGCCGATCTCCGGTTGGAACAAGAAATTTCTCTCTGCCGGGGAGGGCGGTTTCGCAGGCGCGATCAACCATGCAGGTATAGCGGACGCCTTGCGCCGCGGCTACGCAGGCGGCTCCACGGATACGGGGCATGTCGGCGGAACCGCCGACTTCGCGCCAGGGCACCCGGAGAAGGTCATCGACTTCGGCTGGCGGGCGCATCATCTTCAGGCCGCGCGCTCGAAAAAGATCATCAGCGCATTTTACGGCGAGCGCATCAGGCACTCGTATTTCAGCTCGTGCTCGAATGGCGGCCGCCAGGCCCTGATGGAGCTCCAGCGCTTCCCCGAGGACTTCGACGGTGTCATCGTTGGCGCGCCTGCGCATGATTGGACGCACCTCTTCGCCGGCTTTGTCTGGAACGAGCAGGCGCTTTGGAATACGCCGGGGGCCTACCTAAACGCGAATAATCTCAAGGCAATACAAGCCGCCACGCTCTCAAGCTGCGACGCTCTCGACGGGGTGGTGGATGGTGTCGCCGAAGATCCGCGCCGGTGCAGGTTCGATCCAGCAAGCCTCGCCTGCCCAGCCGGCACCCAGAGCGATAGCTGTCTCACGCCGCCGCAGGTCGAGGCCGTGCGGAAAATCATGCAAGGGCCCCGCAAAGCCCATGCCTCCCACATGTCGCACGTAAAGCATGACAATGCGGCCGGAGGACAGATATTTCCGGGATACTTCACAAGCGCGGCCGGCGAGCCGGGCTCGTGGTCGGCGTGGATCACCGGTCCGCCCGTGCCTGGCGCGTCCATCCAGGCATTCTTCGGCAACGCCTTCTTCGGCAGAGTCGTCAACGAGATTCCAGCTCCGGGCGTTTGGGATTTCTCGACGTTCGACTTTGGTGAAGATATGAGAACGGCCGACCGCAAGGCCGAGGAAACATTCAACGCCACCGACCCGGACCTTCGGTCCTTCAGGCGCCGGAACCCCAAAGGCAAAATCATCATGTGGCACGGCTGGGAGGACCCGGCGATCTCCGCCCTGAGTGCGATCGATTACTACCGGCAGGTGACTCGCCAAAACCACGACGCGGGCGACTTCTTCCGGCTGTTCCTCGCGCCAGGAATGCTTCATTGCGGCGGCGGCCCAGGGCCAAATTCCTTCGGCCAGTCGCTCCCACAAGCGCGCCCTCTCAGCAACGCGCCTGAGCACGACATTCTGAGCGCACTGGAGCGGTGGGTGGAGAAGGGCGCGGCGCCCGAGCGCATCGTGGCTGTGAAGTATATCGGCAACCAGCCCGCCCAGAGTATCGAGCGAACCCGGCCGCTCTGCACGTATCCGAACGTAGCTGTGTATAAGGGTACCGGCAGCACCCAGGACGCGGCGAACTTCGAATGCCGCCGTCCCAGCCGCGACAAGGATGAGCACGGGTTCGACGACTGAGTAGCAGGGCCGGTGCGGTGACAGGGCTACACCGCACCGGACTTGCCTAGACCGAAGTTCCTAACGAGGTTCCGCGTCAGACCGACGAGGCGTGCTCCCTCCACGCGAGTCGCGCGCGGTTTTCCCTCCCCTCGTGGGGTGGGTTAGGGTGGGGGGAACTCCGACATCGATGTTCTGCAATCCCCCCACGCCGTCCCTCCCCACAAGGGGGAGGGGAGTAACCGTAAGGCCCAGCTCCGCAGATCACGGCATTTGCAGCGCTCGATGTCTTCGAATTCCGATGCAGCTCGTCACGGGCGTGGATGTTGGAAATGTGCACCTCAACGATGGCCAATGCCTCGCCACTCATCGACCGGCATACCACTGGTCGAGGTCGCCGCGACCGCACGCTGCGGCGCTCCCGTTGCCTCTGCGGCATTCGGATGTTTTCGCCTCATTGTCAGCCGAGAACGCGCTATTCTATGGAAACGCCCGTCTCTTTGGCGACTTTCGCCCATTTGTCGATTTCCGCTGAGATGAACGCGGCATATCTCTCCGACGACGCGCCTCCCGGAACATATCCGGATGCCGCATAACGTTCCTTGATTTGCGCGGTAGCGAACGCCTCGTTGATGCCCTTGTTGAGCTGCGCGAGGATGTCGCCTGGTGTTCCGGCGGGCGCGGAAAGTCCCATCCAGCCGGTGGCCGAGAATCCGGGAAAACCGGACTCGGCAATGGCTGGAGTATCAGGATAGAGCGGATTGCGTTCTCCACTCGTCACCGCCAGCGCCTTGAGCTTGCCCTCACGGACATGGGGAAGCCCGATATCGACGTTGATCATCACCGCCTTTATGTGACCGCCGAGCACATCGGTGATCGCCGGAGCAGCGCCCCTGTAGGGCACATGCTTGAGCTTGATGCCGGAAGCATGCTGGAGCATGGCCATCGCCATGTGCCCGGAGGAGCCCCTGCCCGGACTGGCGCAGAGAACGGATTCAGGCGCGGCCTTGGCAAGCTCCATGAACGCCTGGAAGCTCTGCGCCGGGAAGTCCGGCGACACGAGCAGCACGTTGGCGATCGAGCTCAACTGCGCGATATGCGCGAAGTCCTTGCGCGTATCATAGGGCATCTGCGCATAGAGGCTGTGGTTCATCGCGTTCTGACCGTTGCCCGAGAGGAGGAGCGTGTAGCCGTCGGGGGCGGCCCGTGCGACGGAGTTCGCGCCTATATTGCCATTGGCGCCCGGTCGGTTCTCCACGACAAAGGGCTTGCCGAAGACCTGGGAGAAGTGCTCCGCGAACAGGCGGGCGATGACGTCATTGCTGCCGCCAGGCGGAAACGGCACCACGATCGTGACCGTGCGCTCGGGCCAGGCCGCGGCAAGAGCCGGCCCAACGGTTGCGGCGAGAGGTCCTGTCGCAATGAGCCCGAGCAGGCGCCGTCTGGTCAACGTAATCACTCTTTCCTCCGTCTCGTTGTTCCCACCGGTTCTCTTACTCTGTCCGGCGCCAGCTCTCGGTGAGCCACGGCGTCAGGCTTTCGGGATCGAGGTCGATGCCGGTTCCGGGAGCCGACGGAATTGCGATTGTGCCGTCGGCCGCAATCTCCAGCACGCCCGTCACGGTCAGGAGCGGATTGTCCGTCGCATCGATCTCGACATACGGAAACTCGACCGGACCGCCGCCCCGGCGCGACGGTAGGAGCGCCGCCATCTGCAAGGCGGCCTGTTGATGGACGGCGGTACCGAAGACATGCGGCATCACCGGAAGGTCATAAGCCGCGGCGAGGGCGGCGACCTTGGCAAAGCCGGTATAGCCGCCGCAAACCGTCATATCGGGCTGCACGACCGAGAAGGCACGGGCAGCAAGAAAATCGCGAAAGGCGGCGAGGCTGCCGAGCGCTTCGCCGCCCGCGATCGCGGCAGGTATGGCAGCGGCAACGGCCCGGTAGCCTTCAATATCCTCCGGCAGCACCGGCTCCTCGATCCAGAGCAGGTCCGCCTCCTCCATCCGCCGTGCCGAAGCGATCGCGGCCGGGGCCGTATAGCCCTGGTTGAGATCGACCATCAGGCCGACGTCCGCGCCCACAAGCGAACGCTGGGCGAGCGCCATGCGGCCGTCCGCCTTGGGATCGACACCGACCAAGAGCCTCGCTCGCATTCTGACGGCAAGGGATCGCCCTCTGCCCCGGCTCGCCGTTGAATTCTGCGATACTCTTCATGACGTCGCCGGAGAGATGGATTTTGAGCTGCCCCGCGCGAAACGACGGTGAGCCTGACCGCTCCCGCAGAGCGCCATTGCGGCTCGCGCGCAGGCCAGGCGCCGCTCGCGCGTTAACGGACGAAGCAACGGCCAGGTCCTCAGACGACCGTGGGGCTAGCGGCCCTTGGCTTTGCGCCAATTCTCGAAGTCGACCTTCGTCTGCGGGTCGGTGGCCGGATAGAGGCCGAGAATGGAGCGTCCTCTCTCACCTTCTCGCTCACGAAGTCCTCAAACAGGGTCATCTCGACCGCCTCGTCCGCGATCTCGTCCGCAAGCTCGGGCGGGATCACAACGCAGCCGTCGTCGTCGCCAACGATCACGTCGCCCGGGAACACCGGCGCATCCCCACAGCCGATCGGAACGTTGATGTC
>Ga0190270_10000882_pt1 | contig 13527 bp, 13 predicted proteins | sample Popmic320T_FD_133748 | JGI IMG/M metagenome (GOLD analysis project Ga0190270, IMG submission 133748) | Populus adjacent soil microbial communities from riparian zone of Weber River, Utah, USA - 320 T | ecosystem: Environmental > Terrestrial > Soil > Riparian zone | place: USA: Utah | collected... | reverse complement strand
TCCTGATGCCGTTCCTGGATCTGCAGGCCGCGGACCCGCTGGGTGACTATCTTGCGGCGCTGGCGCTGTTCGAGAGTGTCGCCGACCGGGTGGATGCGGTGATCCCCGGTCACGGCTCGGTCGGCGGGCCCGGGCAGCTGCGCGAGCGGATCGCGCTGGATCGCGCGTACGTGCACGCCCTCCGTGACGGCCAGGATCCCGACGACCCCCGGGTCGGCCCCGCCGCCGCCCTGGACTGGCTGGCCGACGTGCACCACTGGCAACGCCAACACCTCACCCAGAAACGATGAGACCCGAGACTGCCGCCCTCGACCCAGACCGGCAGGTCAGGCCCGGTAGGCACTTGTATAAACAAGTAATGTGTTTTTAGAATGGTTGCGCCTCAACTGAGCGAGTCAGCGGGGCATCAGATCGAAGGAGATCGGCCATGTCCGAGCAGAGCCTCTACGAACGGCTCGGCGGCGTTTTCGCCATCGCCGCCGTCGTCGACCACTTCAGCGACGCGGTCGTGCAGAACCCGGTCGTCGGTCAGCAGTCGCAGAATCCGGCGCTTCGCGAGTGGCACACCCAGAACCTGGGCCGCCTGCCCGGCCTGAAGTTCATGCGCACCCTGTGGGTGTGCAACGTCGCGGGCGGGCCCTTCCGATACACGCCGACTGTGCCGGGCAGCACGGTACTCGGCCTCGAGGAGGCTCATCGCCGGCTTCGCATCCAGCCCGCGGAGTTCGACGAGGTGGCTGCCGAACTGGCTCGGACGCTCGATGCCGTCGGCGTGCCCGCGCAGGAGAAGGATGAGGTGCTGGCCGCATTCGCGGCCCACAAGGGCGAGGTCACGGAGGGCTCCACCAGCTGAGCCGTTGCCCTGACCGTCGGCACCCGCTCTGCTGTGCACCTGCCACGCGGGCGTGACGCGCAGTCACACGGCGTTGACGCGGGAGGTCGACTCAGGCCAGCCTGGAGGACGAGACGGAACCGTGTCCGTCGCCAGCCCAGTCCGAAGGAGCCATGCCGTGTCAGCTTCGCCGCACGAGACGTTGGTCCGCGACTACATCGACGCCGTCTTCAATCGGCACGAGCTCGACGATCTGGGAGCGTACTGGACGGAGAACCTCTCGTCCCATTGGATGGGCCAGGAGACGCTGCACGGACTTTCGGCGTGGCGGACGGCGATGGCGGACTTCTTCGCGGCGTTTCCGGATATCACCTACACCCTGGATGACCTGTTCTTCGCCGGAGACCGTGGCGTCTGGCGGGGCCGCTGGAGCGGAACCCAGCGCGGCGACTGGGCCGGGATTGCCGCATCCGGCACGAAGGCGGAATGGACCGCCATCATCATCGGCCGCTTCGCCGACGACAAGTTCGCTGAGGACTGGGTCGAGTACGACCGCCTCGGGCTCTACCGGCAACTCGGCGTCATCCCGCTCGGCGGTTGATCGGCCGTCGATCGATCCGGTCCTTCCCGTCGCGCCTGTGAACACAGCACGCCGAACCGCGCGAGTCTTGGTTGCGCGGTTGCGCCGACATCGCCAGGCTCGTCGGTAGGCGCGGGAAACTGGCTGTCCCGCGAGTCAGGAGGGTCGTGTGGTCGACCTCGCACAACCAACCATCGAGGTCCGGGCGGAGCAACCCTACGTCGCCATTGGCGAACGGGTGACGATGACGACGATGGTGCCCACTTTGCCCGACGCCTCTGCGGTGGTCGATGACTGGCTGCGGGATCACAGCATTGATACCGCCGGGCCCCCGTTCTGGCGTTACCTGGTGATCGACATGGAGCGTGGCCTGGAGATCGAGGTCGGCTCACCCACGGAGTCGGTCGTCGACAGCGCAGGCACGGTACGCATCACCTCCGGGGTTCTGCCAGCGGGCCGCTATGCGACCGTGATCCATACCGGGCATCCCGATTCCCTCGTGGACGCGACCGCTGCCCTATTGAACTGGGCTGCCAGCCAGGGTGAGCGATTCGACATGGTCACGACAGACGACGGCGAGCACTGGGCGGCAAGGATCGAGTGGTACCTCACCGACCCCGCCGAAGAGCGCGACATGACCAAATGGCGCACGCAGCTCGCCTTCAAACTTGCCTGACAGCTCCCATAAGACTGACAACCCGGCGCGCGCCGAATTGGACAACGCCGGACACATTCGGCGCGCTCGAGAATCGCTGCACGGTCGCTCAGCGGGCCGATTCGGCCTTGTGGACGTCCGCTGTTGTACCGTTCAGAAGAATCCGCGTGACTGCCTTGTGTCCTAAGTCTGCGGCAACTCTTGACCGACAAAATCAAACGCCAGTACGGTGCGGAAATGGCGGACACCGGGCGTCAACCGACGATCGTGGCGAGAATACGGGCACGCCTGAAGGAAGCGCGGGCCGACGAAAAGCTGGCCCGCCTCGACAAACGCTTCGCGCCGGTCGTTGCGGATGCGGACTGCCCTACCGCCCCCGCGACATCGCCCGCGGCGGTGCATGGGGATGCACGGATCGCAGATCTCCACCAGCAGATCGAGCGATTACGCCGAAGTCGCGATGACGCGCGAGGTGTCGCGACCGGATTGCGATCGCTCTCGGAGGACCCCACGACGACACCGAGGCGCACCTACCGGTACTTGCGCCTGGTGATGATCGGCGCGGTCGCCACAATCTTTCTCGCGGTCGGCTTGACCTGGCGGGAATACCACGACCTGATTCCGACGATCAGTCATTTCTTCTATACGCCTGCAGGAGTCGTGTTCGTCGGCTCGCTCATCGCCGCGGCGGCGGCGATGGTTGCCTTGTCAGGAGACGGCGTGCAGCAGGTCCTGCTCGACGTCGCGGCGATGCTGGCACCGATCATCGCGCTGGTGCCCACCAACGCCGACAACACGATGCTCAAGAACCTGCGCCAGAACTTGTGCCCGGACGGAGCGGCAGTCTGCGTGCCTTCGCCCTTCGACGGCTACGCCACGATCGGGATGACGGTGTGGTGCGTGGTCGTACCTACGGTGCTGTTGATCGCACTTGGCATCGGGATCGCCGATCGTCGGTCGAGCGGGAAATTCACTGCGCAGTTCTTCTGGACGCAGGCACTCTGCTGGGCGGTATGGATCGCCGTCTTCACTTGGTTCATCTGGTTTCGTGACGCATTCTTCACCGCTGGACATTACATGTCTGCTGTCGCATTCTTCGTCGTGGTCACGCTCGTCGCGCTCTGGCAGGCCATCCTGGGACCGCTGCAGACACGCCGGGAGATCGCCAACGGAGATCAGCCGACACGGCTGCAACGCAGCCTGCCGTGGGTCTACTGGTTCATCGCCGCACTACTCATCGGCGTGCAGCTGATCGGGGGCGCCATCTTCGCCGGGATGATCAAACCAGGTCCTGACGGCGTGTTCTGGGTTGAAGCGTGGGGTTTGATCGGCTTCGGCGTCTTCTGGCTGGTACAGACTCTTCAAAAATGGCGGGTGCTCGACGCGTAGCTTTCCGCCGCGATCCGCAGCCGATCCGAGGTTGGGCCCGTGAAGCGAAAGTGGCTCTTCCTCGTCCTCGGAGTGTCCTGAGCGGTGTCGGGTGGTGTGGAGCTGCATGGGCTCGACGTGCTGCGCCGGCCGGTGATGAGCGGTTCATCCCATGTGCGCCACCAGCCACACCCTGATCTGATGGGCGCCGGACATTGATGGCTGAACACCTGGAGCATGGCAGTACTCGGTTCCTGCTGGCGGTGATCGACGGCGGAGGGACCGTCCCGATGAGTTCAACACCGCCCTGAGGGACTCCGGCGCACTTCTGTTCGCCGGCGGCCTCAACCCACCCTCGACTGCGAAGACCGTCGACACGACGTCAGGCCGAACGCGGGTTCTCGACGAGCCCTTCGTCGAGTCGCCCGCGTATGTCGGCGGCTTCTGGGTGATCGAAGCGGCCGACGAGGCCGAGGCCGTCGACTGGGCGGCCAGGGCTTCGGTCGCAGTGCAATCCCGCATCGAGGTGCGCGCCTTGCAGGAGGCACCAGGCACGTAACCTGCTGCTCGGAGCAGCCCGCTGCTCGGGCTTCGCGTTGGTCACCCGACGTCGACTGCATCCTCCGGGCGCATGTGCGTGTGCAACCGTTCCCCCTCGGCGTTGAAGATGCTCAGTACCTCAACTGGCCGCGAGCCGGCCGCGCTCATCGCATGGGGGGTGCGCGTATCGAACTCGGCGGCCTCGCCGCGGCCGAGCACCAGATCCTGCTCACCGAGCCGCAGCCGCAGCCTTCCGCTGAGCACGTAGACCCATTCGAACCCGTCGTGCACCCGCAGGGCGGGGAGCTCGGCCACCGGCGGGTAGGTGATCTTGTAGGTGCTGATCGGCGATTCCTCCGGTGCAAGGGGTGCGATCACGAGGCCACCGCGCCGGATCGCCGGCCGGCGCACGCGAGGGTCTGGCGACTCGGCTCGAACCAGATCGTCCAGGCGGATGCCGAGGTGCCGCGTCACCGGCACGAGCAACTCGAGGCTCGCTTGGCGCTTACCCGACTCCAGCCTGGAGAGCGTGCTGACGGAAATGCCAACACGGCCGGCCACCTCTTCGAGCGTGAGGCCCTTCGCCTGACGCGCCGCGCGAAGGCGCGGTCCGACATGGTCGAGTTCTGACAGCATACTGGGACTCCTTGCTATTTCTGCAAGTCAGCTTGCCACATCGTGTCCGATCGCCGCATGATCGGACGATGACACAGAGCCACTGGGACGCGATCGTGATCGGCGCTGGTGTGGCAGGGCTCAGCGCCGCGCAGATGGTCGGACGAGCCCGTCGCCGCACGCTTGTCATCGACTCCGGCTCCCCCCGCAACCGCTTCGCCGCGCACATGCACGGCGTGCTCGGGCAGGACGGTGCTGCTCCGCTCGACCTCCTCGCGCGCGGTCGTGAGGAGGCTGAGGCCTACGGTGTCGAGATTCGGCCCGGGTCGGTCGATCGCGTCGATGCGCACGAGAACCACGCCGTCGTCAACCTCGCGGACGGTCGCATCGAGACCGCACGAGCAGTGGTCGTCGCGACCGGCCTGGCTGACGAACTGCCCGCTATCCGAGGCCTCGCCGATCGCTGGGGAGCCGGGGTGCTGCACTGCCCCTACTGCCACGGATGGGAGGTGCGCGACCGGACTCTGGGCGTGCTGCTCTCATCACCGCTTGGACTTCACCAGGCGCAGCTCGTCCGGCAGTGGAGCGACTGTGTCGTCGTGTTCACGGCTGCGATGGGCGCGCTCGACCCCGCGATGGTGCGTCGGCTGATCGCTCGGAATGTCGAGATCATCACCGAGCCCGTGGTCGAAGTGCTCGGCGAGGGAGCCGAGGTCACCGGCGTGCGGCTGAGCGGCGGTCGCGTCGTCGAGCTCGGTGGGATCTTCACCGCGCCGACGACACGACCGCTCGACGCATTCCTCACCCACCTCGAACTCGGACGCGTCGACACCCCCGCCGGGTCGTTCCTCGCGGTCGATCAGACCGGCAGGACGAGCTCCGCCCGGATCTGGGCGGCCGGCAATGTCGTGAACCCCGGCGCGAACGTGCCGATCTCGATGGGCGCCGGAGCGATGGCCGGCGCAGCACTCAATGCCGCGCTCGTAGAGGAGGATTTCGATGCGGCGGTACACGAGTCCGGGCATGGTCGGCCGGAGGTCGCTCCCGCCGCGTACTGGGAACAGCGCTACGCCGACGCTCATCGCATCTGGTCCGGCCGCCCGAACGCGACCCTTGTTCACGTCGCAAGTGGCCTCCCGCCCGGCCGCGCACTCGACCTCGGCTGCGGTGAGGGCGCCGATACGATGTGGCTAGCCGCGCAGGGGTGGGATGCGGTGGGCATCGACATCTCGCCGACCGCCGTCACCCGAGCTGAGGCGGCCGCACGAGCTGCTGGCGTCCGCGCCCGTTTCCTCGCGGCAGATGTTGCGACATGGGCGGACGAGGGCGAGTTCGACCTCGTAACGGCGAGCTTCCTGCACTCTCCTGTGGCACTCGATCGCACGCAGGCCCTGCGCCGCGCCGCAGCGCGCGTCGCTCCGGGCGGCCGGCTGCTGATCGTCTCGCACGCCGCTCCGCCGCCCTGGGCGTCACCCCAGCACGTGCGTCACCACGCGTTCGTCTCACCCGCAGAGCAGCTGCTCGAGCTCGCGCTCGACCCGAAGCTCTGGACGACCGAGCTCGCCGAGCTGTACACGCGCGACGCAACGGCACCGAACGGCAAGCCCGCCCACCTCGAGGACGGTGTGGTGCTCCTCCGGCGCGCCGCATAGCAGCATCCCCGGCTGGCAACGTGCGACACGACATGACGCTTGCAATGGCCATGCGTGGCGCGCATAGTCGCACGCGAAGGAGTCAAGTCGATGAAGAGAACCACATGGGGCGCGATCGCCGGCATCGTCATCGTGATCGTCGCAGCCGGCGCGGTTCTCTGGGGCTTTGCGGCCAGCGCGCCGCTGCCCGTGGCTGCCTATCCTCCCTGGTACGCGACGGAGAACGCGCGAGGCGACCCGGCAGCCGCGGATTTCGAGGCGCATGTGCCGTGCGCGATCGACCCTGCACCGGATGCCACGTGCCAGCGAGTGAAGCTCGGGCTCGTGCTGTACCGCGACGCGGTGACAGGCGAGCCATCGACATACGTCATGTCGATCGTGCGGGTGGGCGTCAGCGATGAGCGGGAGGTCCGACAGGGCAGGTGGCGGGTGGAAACCGGCATGGCGCTCGATGCGGATGCCGCCGTGTATCGGCTCACCGATGCTCCCTCTCACGTGGGTGCGTTCTGGGCGGTCGGGGACAACCTGCTCCTTCTTCTGGATGCAGATGGGATGCCCCGCGTCGGCGACGCCGGCTACAGCTATACCCTCAGCGCCGTCCCGATCCGACGGCGATAGCCGCTCCGCGAAGGCATCGCTTCCTCTCGCGCAGCCAGTCAGCTTCCACTCAGCTCAGGCGACGGCGTGCTGAGGCGCGACGATTGCGCGTCCCGCGCCGTCTGCACGACCGAACGAATGGCGGCAGCGACTGTGCGTGCGTGTTCGCGGTCGGAGACCAGCGACTCATGCCCGGCGCCCTCGACAACCTCGAACCGGGCGTCGTCGGTCAATTCCGCGAGCTCGAGCTGTAAGGCGGTAAGGAGGTCACCCCCGACCGGTTGGTCGGTGACGGCGAGCACAGTCAGCGGGAGCTTGCCGAGCGGAGCGGCGCCGTTCACTTGGTTGCGGCTCGTCGCCCACGCCCGCGTCTGAGCTGCTTCGGCAGCGGCGAACCGTGGGAGGGCCGCGGCCGCCCGCAACTGTGCCGCCTGCTCGGTCGGCAGGCCGTGAGAGATCGCGCGCGAAGCATCGATGGCCCGCAACACCCCGAACCAGGCCAGCGCACCCAGCAGACGCTGGGACGCCGCGAGGATCCGATCCGCATAGGGCACCGGCCACCGGGCCCACTGGTCGGGGTGCGAGGCGTCGACGAGCACGAGCCCTGCAGTGAGTTCTGGATAGAGGTCGGCGAACGCGCGAACGGGGAGCCCGCCAAACGAGTGCCCGGCAAGGACGTAGGGCGGCTCGATGCCTGCTGCGGTCAGCGCCTGGAGAAGATCTTGCGCGATCGTCCGGGCGTCTCGAGTTCTTTGTGTGGGCTCGCTCCAGCCCAGCCCGGGGCGATCGTACGCAACGGTCCGGATATCCGGCAATTCTCGCTGAACCCAATACCAGTTCGGAGAAAAGGAGCCCATCCCAGCCTCCAGGACGACTGCGGGAGCATCCGCCCCGGCCCCGCTGACCAATAAGTGCATCTGTCCACCCTGCACGTCAACCAGAACGCCCGGCGCACGGTAGCGCCGACGATCTCGAACCGTCAGGACCTGCTGAATGGCGGTGGCAACGCCAGCCGCCAGGGCACCCACGAGCACGATCGCTGCCCAGACCCGCCGACTTGTCGATGACTCCTGTTTGCCCATCACTCCAGCATCCTCGGCAATCGGGTCCGACGCGACCCGCCTCATTGACTCGATCGCCGGCGCGGCGCTCTGTCTACTTTGCCCTCCGTGGTCAAGCTCGCATCGCATGGTGAAATCGCTGGCGCCTCAGTCGGCTCGACGCACAAGCTCGCGGGGGAGCGGCGGGTCCGATCCACTTGAGCCGTGAGGCGATCGTCATGCAGGATGGGGCCGAGTCCGTCACGCTGCCAGGTCGGGGATGGTCGTCGCGCGCAGGCGGGTCCCGGCGGTGCCGTAGCGCCGAAGACTACAGCCACGTTCGATCGACACCGCCGAACTATGGTGGGGCTGTGAAGCGAATCTGGCCGTTCCTCGTCCCCGGCGTGATCCTCAGCGGTGTCGGACTGGTGTGGACGCTGCAGGGTCTCGGGGTGCTGCGAGGGTCGGTGATGAGCGGCTCGTCCTTCTGGGCCACCATCGGCCCGATCGTGCTCGTGGTCGGGCTGGTGCTGATCGGGATCGCGATCGCAATCGCCCGCCGCCGCCGGCCCCGCTGATCAGGCGAGCAGACTGAGACCGTTCGATGACCGCCTTCCGTCCTGTATCGGCCCGCGTGATACTGATCGTGTTCCCATCGCCTAGCCACTGAGGGAGCGAACTATGATCGACGAGCGCGGCGCCCGCGGGAGCGCACGATGGCGCGAGCTCGACCGGGTGACCGGTATCGCGGGCCTCGCGGCAACCGTTCTCCTTTTCACGCCCATCATCGCGATCTCCACCTTGGGCGAGCCAGGCTTCAACGCAAGCAGTGAGCAGGCGGCCGATTTTTTCCGCAACGGTGACACGGCGTGGATTGTCGCTGCGGAGGCCACGGCAGCGCTGGGCATGGTGGCTTTCCTCTGGTTCGTGGCGGGGCTGACGACTCTGCTTCGTCGCGCGGAAGGCGAGCCCGCCTGGCGCTCGACGGTGGCGCTGGTATCCGGCGCGCTCGTCGCCGCTTACGGGGTGATCGACGCGAGCTGGGAGGCGGCCTTCAACCGGGGGGACGAGCTTGATTCGAGCGTCGCCATATTCGCATTCGACTTCGGCAACCTCGGATTCGCCAATGTGTGGCTTGCGCTCGCGAGCTTCGCGATCGCGTCCGGCTGGGCACTCCTGCACGGCCGCGCGCTGGCCGCATGGTGGGGCTGGTGGCCGATCGTGGCAGGGGCGGGCCTGGTCATCGTCCGCTACGCGTGGGAAAGCTTCGCCTGGACCGTTCCGTACTTCATCTTCTGGGCCTGGGTGATCGCCCTGGCTGTACGGCTCCTTGCCCGCCCGACCGCACGAGAGCCCGCTTGATTCCTCACGACGTCATCCGCCGGCATCCGCGACCCACATGGTCGCCCCCGATTTCGCGGCCAATCCGATAGCGGTTTTCGCGATGGTGCGCTGCATCAGCTTCACGGCGGTCGACGGCTGGAAGTCGGCAGGGCGGGCGATGCTGATCGTTCTGGTGGCTCTCGGCTCGGCCAGACGCACTGAGCGCAGCCCGGGTCGGTCGATGAGCACCATCGCCGGGACGATGGCGACGCCGAGCCCACGTTCCACGAACCGCAGCACCGCATCCATCTCCGCCCCCTGGACGACGACCTCGGGCGTGACACCGGCCGAAGCGAATGCGGCATCCGTCGCGCTGCGAAGGTCGTAGCTCGAGCTGAAGACGATCTGCGGCAGCTGTGCGACGTCCGCAAGCCCGATCGTGTCACCGGTCGTCACCGGCGGCTCGCTGCTGGAGGAGATCAGCACGAGTTCCTCGACGAGCAGTGGCGTCACCGTGAGGCGCTCCGTCGAGGTCGAATGCGACGTGGTGATCAGGGCCAGATCGAGTTCGCCTCCGGCGAGTTCGTCGAGCAGGCGCCGCGATCCCTGCTCGGAGAGATGCAGATCTATGGCCGGGTACGCCGCGTGGAAGGCGTTGAGCGCCTCCGCGACGAGACTGATCGACAGCGTGGGCGTCGCCCCCAGACGAACCCTTCCCCGTCGCAACCCGGAGAGCTCGGCCAGCTCCCGACGAACGGACTCGGCGTCGGCCAGCATGCGCCGGGCCAACGGCAGCAGAGACTCCCCGGCCATGGTCAGGGTACTTCCGCCGCGCGCGCGGTGAAACAGCTCGGTGCCGAGATCGAGTTCGAGCGACGCGATCTGACGGCTCAGCGACGGCTGTGCGAGGTGCAGGCGCTCGGCCGCGCGGGTGAAGTTTCCGATCATCGCAACCTCGACGAAGCCTCGCAACTGTTCGAAGTTCATGTGTATACCGTAGCGCTATCGAAATGAGATAAAAGATGCATTGGAGTAATCTTCGCTGGCTGCCTAGCGTGGAGGTATGAGCAACTCTGAACGGCAGATCTCCACAACCGTCCTCGTCATCGGCACCGGCGGATCCGGCCTTCGTGCAGCAATCGAACTCGCGGAGGCCGGGGTGGATGTGCTCGCTCTCGGCAAACGCCCCAAGTTCGACGCACACACCTCTCTCGCTGCGGGCGGCATCAACGCCGCCCTCGGAACGATGGATGCCGCGGACAGCTGGCAGCAGCATGCGGCCGACACGCTCAAGGAGAGCTACCTGCTCGCCAACCCGCACACGGTGGAGATCGTCACGTCAGGCGCCGCGCGCGGCATCGACGACCTCGAGCGCTATGGGATGCCGTTCGCGCGCGAAGCGGACGGCCGCATCTCGCAGCGCTACTTCGGCGCACACACCTACCGTCGCACCGCGTTCGCGGGCGACTACACCGGGCTCGAGATCCAGCGGACGCTCATCAACCGAGCGGCGCAACTGCAGGTGCCGATCCTCGACACCGTCTACGTCACGCGCATCCTCGTGAACGACGAGGGCTCGGTCTTCGGCGCGTACGGCTTCGATCTCGAAGACGGCACCCGATATCTCATCCACGCCGACGCCGTCATCCTCGCCGCAGGAGGCCACAATCGCATCTGGCGGCGCACCTCGTCGCGACGCGACGAGAACACAGGCGACTCGTTCCGGCTCGCCGTCGAGGCCGGTGGGCGGTTGCGTGATCCGGAGCTGGTGCAGTTCCATCCGAGCGGCATCATCGAGCCCGAGAACGCGGCCGGCACCCTGATCTCCGAGGCGGCGCGCGGAGAGGGCGGCATCCTGCGCAACGGCCTCGGTGAACGCTTCATGCACAACTACGACCCGGATCGGCTCGAACTGTCCACCCGCGACCGCGTCGCGCTCGCCTGCTACACGGAGATCAAGGAAGGGCGCGGAACCCCCAACGGCGGAGTCTGGCTCGACGTATCGCACCTCCCGCGCGAGACGATCATGACCAGGTTGCCGCGTGTCTACCAGACGATGCTCGAACTCCAGATGCTCGATATCACCACCGATCCGATTGAGATCGCGCCTACGGCCCACTACTCGATGGGCGGCGTATGGGTGCGGCCCGTCGACCACGCCACCGATGTCCCGGGCCTCTACGCCATCGGCGAGGCATCCTCCGGATTGCACGGCGCGAACCGGCTGGGAGGCAACTCGCTCATCGAACTGCTCGTGTTCGGACGCATCGTCGGACAGGCGGCGGCCGCCTACTCGGCCGCGCTGTCGGCGCAGACCCGCTCGGCTGTGGCGGTGGATGCTGCCCGATCAGAGATCACGGAATTGCTCGCGGCGTCGGGAACCGAGAACGTGCGGACCCTGCAGCGCGCCGTCCGCAACATCATGACCGAGCACGCCGGTGTGGTGCGCGACGAGCAGGGACTGCTCACCGGCCTCAGCGAACTCGATGCGATCGAGGCGCGAATTGCCGACATCGGCGTGCATCCCGACATCGCGGGCTATCACGACCTCGCGCACGCATTCGACCTGAAGTCCGCCGTTCTGGCGGCGCGCGCCACCCTGGAAGCCGCGCTGGAGCGGCGCGAGACACGCGGGTGTCACAACCGCAGTGATTACCCGGACATCGACCCCGAGCTCCAGGTGAACCTGGTGTGGTCGACTCAGACCGGAGTGGTGCGCGAACCGATTCCGCCCATTCCCCCCGAGATCGCTGAGCTGATGCGGGAGGTCTCGGTGGTCGGCAAGCTCGTCGAGTAGCACGGCGACAGCGCGCGCCTCGATCTCGAACACTCGAGGAGTCGCCACCTGGTCGAGAATCGCCTTGGTTGCCATAGTTGAACATGGCCACCGCGCCGATTCTGCCGACGCCGGAGGACTACCGCGGGTGTATGGCGGAGACGCCGCGGACCGCGTCGACTGCTGCGGGACCGGTCGAGTATGCCCAGCGCGGACGGGGCGAGCCGGTTCTCGCCATCCACGGCACGCTCGGCGGGTGGGACCAAGGCCTCGTCGCGGGGGAGTTCCTACGGGTGAACGGTTTCCGGATCATCGCTCCGAGCCGGCCCGGGTACTTGGGAACGCCGCTTTCCACGGGGCGCACCTTCGTCCAGCAGGGCGATGCTCTGGCTGCCCTGCTCGACGCACTCGAGATCGATCGCATCATCGTGTTCGGCGTCTCGGGCGGCGGGCCGGCAACCTACGAGCTGGCGGCCCGGCACCCCGAACGGGTGAGCAAGCTCGTCCAAGTCGACAGCGTCTGCATTCCGGGTCCCATTCCGGGGACGGCGTCACGGCTGTTTGCGCGGGACATCTTCGCCAAGGCGAACCTCTGGCTCCTGAAGCATGCAACGCGGCGGACCCTCGCCGCACTGTTCCGGGTCGCCAGCAGCGACACCAAGGAGGTCGCCGCAGAGCGCGCCGCCATGCTCGCGGCGATTCCCGGCAGAACCGCGGCGCTCGAGGCAACGCTTCGCGCGTCGCTCGGTTCGGCGCGACGACGCCCGGGGATGAACAACGATTTCACCGCCTTCACCCCCGCACCGCTGGAGCGCATCACCTGTCCGACGCTGATCGTGCATGGCCGATCGGACAAGACGGCGCCCCCGGCCAACGCTGAGTACGCGCACGCGCGTATCAGCCGCTCCGAGCTCTACTGGATGGACGGATCGCACCTCGCGTTCGGTCTCGAGGCCTTGGACACTGCTCCGGCTTACGTCGTGAACTGGCTGCGCGACGACGGCTGACGAGCGCCTCGCCATCACTCGGCCAAGAGGGTGTCAAGCGAAATCGAAGGCGATCGACGCCACCGCGCCGCTCGCGAGCGTCGTGGATGACATCCTTCGGAGCGTGCGGACTGACGACCCCCGGGTGTGCTGATCGCGCAGGCCTCCTATGATGTCGGCGTGGAGCCCCTGAGAGCCGATGTCGTTCAAGACATCCGCTTCGCACGCTCGGCCGACGGGGTCGGGATCGCGTACGCCATGCACGGATCCGGGCCGCCGCTACTGATCGACGCCTGCTGGCTCAGCCACCTGCAGTTCGATTGGGAGAGCCCGGTCTGGCGCCACTACCTCGTCGAACTCGGTAAAGTCGCGACCGTCATCCGTTACGACGAGCGCGGTCACGGGCTCTCCGACCGGGGTGTCACCGACCACGGTCTGCAAGCGCGGGTCGCCGACCTCGAGGCGGTCGTGGAGGATGCGGGACTGGACCGGTTTGCGCTGATGGCGATGGCGCAAGGAGGGCCGGTCGCGATCGAGTACGCCGCGCGGCATCCCGAACGACT
>Ga0190270_10000881_pt1 | contig 13527 bp, 11 predicted proteins | sample Popmic320T_FD_133748 | JGI IMG/M metagenome (GOLD analysis project Ga0190270, IMG submission 133748) | Populus adjacent soil microbial communities from riparian zone of Weber River, Utah, USA - 320 T | ecosystem: Environmental > Terrestrial > Soil > Riparian zone | place: USA: Utah | collected... | reverse complement strand
TTCGACGTGGGTTGCGAACCGTGAGAGGCGTACCGAGGGTGTAAGGACCTCGTAAATCCCTTTGCAAATCATAGTTGCCAACGACGACAACTACGCTCTAGCTGCCTAGTCGCAGCTGACCCCGAGACCAGCTGGTGCCTATGCCACTGAAACTCGGGTCGCGTTCATAGGATCGCGGTTCCGTGTGCTACGGGCGGAACCGTTAAGAGTCACTGTAGCTGGCTGGACGTCTTCCCTGCTCTTCGGGTAGCGGACAGTGAGAAAACAAAGAAGCAGCTACGTACGTAGATCCTCACGTCTAGTGCTTGCGGACGCGGGTTCAATTCCCGCCGCCTCCACCAATTCCGGCCCGGTCCGTTGTAGGACCGGGACCGACGCCATCTGACGGCATCGCCGCGCATCCCTGCCTGAAGCTGCCAATTAGCATGATTCCAATTGCCGGCCCGCGCCGATACAGGGATGAGAATCATGAGCACTTTCCAGCGCTATCGCCGCAACGTGTATTCGCAAAACGGCGAGGATGGTGTGATCTCGGAAATCGTCCGTCGCGTCGGGCTCGAGCCTGCGTGGACCTGCGATGTCGGCGCCTGGGATGGCCGCTACGGCAGCAACTGCTACGCGCTGGTCAAGCGCGGCTGGCCCTGCCTGATGATCGAGGCGAATCCGCGCAAGTACGAATACCTGAAGCAGCTCGCGCAGCGATCGAGCGGACTCATCCGCCCGATGCTCGCGCATGTGGATCATGACGCCGGCCCCGAGACACTGGATGCACTCATCGAACGCGCCAGCCTGCCAGGCAAGATCGAACTGGTTTCCATCGACATCGACAGCTTCGACTACTACGTCTGGCAGGGACTGTCATACCGCCCGTGCATCGTGGTCATCGAAATCACCAGCGCCACGCCTCCCGGCGAGAGCTACATCTTCGGCACCGATCCCCGCAGCAAGCGCCTTACTACATTTACGGCAATGCTCGAACTGGCGCGCCGCAAGCAGTACACCCTCGCCTGCCACACCGGGAACATGATCTTCGTGCGCGACGAAGATGCACCCAAGCTGGGCCTCTCGGTCGCAGAACTCGCGAATCCCGACATCATGTTCCAGCCCGACTGGATCCGGCCCACGAAGACCCAGGTCTGGAAGCGCAAGTTGAAGTTCATGACGCCGCAGCGCGCATGGGTCAAATGCGTCAACGCCATTCACGGAAACGGGCCGGCCTGAGACCGGCATTCGCCGGCAGGTGCCGTCAACCGCCGTCGTAGGTGGTCAGAGCGCCGTACAGGTCCGGCCGGCGATCGCGGAACACGAACCAGTTATTGCGCAGATCGCCGATCTGCGCGAGATCGAACTTCGCGGTGATCACTGCCTCGGTCTCCTCGTCCGCTTCGGCCACCTTGGCGCCCGTGGCATCGGCGATGAAGCTCGAGCCGTAGAAACGGATGTAGACGTTGTCGGGGTCCTGCAGCGCCCGCTCGGTGCCGATGCGATTCGAAACCACCACCGGCATCAGGTTGGCCGCGGCATGGCCCTGCTGCGTGCGTTGCCAGTGATCGCGCGAATTCACCGGCAGCGCGGGCGGCGGCTCGCTGCCGATGGCCGTCGGGTAGAACAGCATCTCCGCGCCCTTGAGCGCCATGGCGCGGGCGCATTCGGGAAACCACTGGTCCCAGCAGATGGCGACGCCGATGCGTGCGTATCGCGTATTGAAAACCATGAAGCCGGTGTCGCCGGGACTGAAGTAGTTCTTCTCCTGGTAACCCGGGCCGTTCGGAATGTGCGCCTTGCGGTACACGCCGAGATTGGTCCCGTCGGCATCGAGAATCGCAATCGAATTGAAGAAGGAGTTGTTAGCCCTCTCGAAGAAGCTGATCGGCAGCACCACTCCCAGCTCGCGCGCGATGGCGGCGAAGTGTCCGATGGCGCGGTTGTCGGCCACGCTGGTGGCCGCGCGCAGGTGTCGTGAATCCTGCTCGATGCAGAAATAGGGAGTTTCAAACAGCTCCTGGATGAGGATGATCTGCGCGCCGCGCTTTGCGGCCTCGCGCACCAGCCGTTCAGCCGTGGCGATGTTGCGATCGATGTCCCAGCTGCAGGCGAACTGCATGGCCGCAACGGTGACCTTGCGCTCGATGCGATCCAGGTGCGCCGGTTGACTCATGCGAATACCTTCCCCCGATTGAGGATGCCCTTGGGATCCAGTGCCTGCTTGAGCAGCCGCATCGTGGAAATCTCCGCCGGCGTTCGCGACAGCGGCAGATAGGCGCGTTTCTCGAGACCGATTCCGTGTTCGGCGGACACCGAGCCGCCGATGGCCGCGAGCGGCCGATAGACGAGTTCCTCGACGCGCGCACGCGTGGCCGCGTCATCGCCGGCCGCGACCACGATGTGCAGATTGCCGTCGGCCATGTGGCCGAAAACGAAGCACCGGTTGTCGCCCGCGAAGGCGCGAACCGACTCGCAGACTTCGCCGGCATAGGCCTTCATGTTCTCGATCGGCAGGCTCACGTCAAAGGTCAGCAGGGCGGCCCCGATGTTCCTCACCTGCCACACGTCTTCGCGGATCGCCCAGATGGCGCGCCGCTCGTTTTCCGAGTTGGCGATGGTGACGTCGCTCAACACGCCGGCGTCGAGCGCCTCGCCGAGCACTGTCTCGAGTCGCGCGCGATCCGTTTCCGGATCACCGCCCATCGATTCGGCGATGACATAGAAGGGAGCGCCGCGCGCCAGCGGAGCAGTGTTCGGTGCCGGCGGCGTCGTGTTGAAGTCGTAATAATTGCCCCACAGCGCTTCGAAGGCCGCGAGTTGTCCGCCCAGGCCGGAGTCCAGGCGACCTAACAACTCGACCATGGCATCGAAGCTCGGCAGTGCGGCCAGCAGCGTCTCCTGGCTGCGCGTACGGGACACCAGGCGCAGTTCGGCGCGTGTCACCACCCCCAGAGTGCCCTCACTGCCGATGAACAGCTGCTTGAGGTCGTAGCCGGCGTTGTTCTTGAGCATGCGGTTGAGCGAGGTCAGCACGGTGCCATCGGCCAGTACCGCTTCGATCCCCAGCACCAGGTTGCGCATCATGCCGTAGCGCAGTACGCGCAGGCCGCCGGCATTGGTCGAGATATTGCCGCCGACCGTACAGCTGTCGCGTGCGCCAAGATCCAGCGGAAACACCATGCCGTGATCTTCAGCTTCGCGCTGCACGCGTCCGAGCTGCGCGCCGGCCTGGGCGCGCAGGCTGCGGCCGGGCACGTCGACGCGTTCAATGGCGTTCATCGCCTCGAGTGACAGGACGATGTCGCTGCCGGCGGCGTCGGCCCCATTGACCAGGCCGGTGAGCCCGCCATGCGTGACCACCGGCTGGGCTCGTGCGTGACACAACTTGAGGATCGAGGAAACCTGCTCGGTACTTTGCGGACGCACCAGGATGTCCGCCTCGATGTGCCCGTGAAAGATGTTGTTACCGCGCTCGCGTACCGCCGCGCCTTCGAGCATGCCCTGCTCGCCGACGATGGCCCGGAGATCCGCCCTGAGATTGTCCTGCGACATGCGGCCGTAAGGTAGCGCCTCCGGCACGCTGCCGCCAGAATTCTCACCGGCGATCAGTGCAACGTCGGCTTTTCCTGCGTCTCTTCTTCGCTCACCGGAAACAGCGCCTGGTCGAGCGCGTGCACGTAGGTGGCAACGTTGACAGTGCCGGGAACGAGCACCCGCCCGCCGAACAACAGGTTGGGCACATTGCGCACGCCGAAGCCGCGCAATCGTTCCTCGCTGCCCACGAGTGCCGCGTCACCTTCGCGGGTATCGCGAAACGCCTGCAGCGTCTTCTCCGAGAGCCCGGCCTCGCGGCCGATGCCCTCCAGCACCGTGAGTTCGCCGATGTTCGCACCTCGCTCGAAATACGCGCGGAAGATGGCGGCCGCAACGTTGGCGTGGCGGCCTTCGTCGACCGCGAGCTGCACCAGGCGGTGCGCCTCGGAAGTGCTGGGCAAGGCACCCAGCTTCTCGAAATGAAACTCGAGGCCAAGCTCGCGACCAGCCTCCGTCAGGCTCTTCTCCGCGAACGGCACACTGATGCCGGCCGGCAGACGCTCGGCGAGATATTCATGGAAACTGCGCGGGTTCAGGTTTGCAGCCTTCGACGCCATGCGAAACGGGTGCCAGCGCAGCCGCGTCTCGACATCCCCGGACAAGCTGCCGAGCGCACGCGTCAACTGGGCCATCCCGAGCCAGGACCAGGGGCAGGTGAAGTCGGCGACGAGGTCGATGTCTAACGTCCGACGCACGTCATTCAAGGGCCTGATGAGTATGTTCATGCGGCATATGTAGTTCCGCCGCGCACACCTTCAAGCCGGGGTTCGATTCTCCGACAGGTAGGTATGCACCTGGTCGGTGATCCGGATCGCGGTCTCCAGCGCGCGCAGCCCATCCTCTCCTGACACGATCGGGCGGCGGTCGTTCCGTATGCAATCCAGGAACGATTCGATTTCTGCCTTGAGCGCGTCTCCCTGATCGAGACTGGCTTCCTCGATGCTGACCGGCAGGTGGCCGGGTTTTGGCGGCTCGTCGAGCTTGCGGATCAGCGTCAGAATTTTCTGCTGCAAGTCGAGTGAAATATACGCCGCGTCTTCGAAGATTCTCAGCTTGCGTTCAGCTTTCATGCTGACGCGGCTCGCGGTGGTGTTGGCCACGCAGCCATTGGCGAACCGGATGCGCGCGTTGACGATGTCGATCTCGCCGGAGAACACGGGAGTGCCGATGGCGTCGATGCTGACGATCTCGCTGCCGGTGAGCGATTGGATCAGGTCGATGTCGTGGATCATGAGATCGAGCACCACGTTCACATCCGTGCCCCGCTCCTTGTAGGGCGCGAGCCGCTGACACTCCATGAAGCGTGGCGTGCTGATGTGGGGTTCGGCGGCGAGGATCGCGGAATTGAACCGCTCCAGGTGGCCGACCTGCAGAATGCGCTTACGCTCCGCGGCGCGGGCGATCAGCTTGCGGGCCTGGTCTGGTGTCTCGGTAATGGGTTTCTCGACGAGTACGTGCGCGCCCGCCGACAGAAATGCCTCGGCGATTTCAAAATGCGCCGGCGTCGGGGTCACGACGCTGACGGCATCCACCTGGCCGAGCAATTCGCGGTAGTCGGCAACCGCCCGCGTGGCGACCTCGCCCGCCACCGCGTTGCGCACTTCCTCGCGGCCGTCGACCACGCCGACCAGCTCGCAGCCGGGAATCTGCGCGTACTTCTGTGCGTGGAAGCGTCCTAGATAGCCGACGCCGACGACTGCCGCCTTGATTTTGTTCATGCGCTATTATGCGCGCGCTTGCCCGCTGTCCGGCGGGGCCACGGGGGCCTGGACGGAATTGTTCAACTGGTTCGAGCGCGCGCGCGACTACTACGTCTCGCTGCCGCGCCTCAAATTCGAAGCGATGACGCTGGGCCTTGCGTTGCTGGCCGGCTTTCTGGTCATGCCGCCGCTGATCTATCTCGCCGGCCATTTCACGCTGCGTGAGTACGCCAATGGCGGACTGTTCGCGCTGTTCTTCGACTTCTTCAAGGGCCTCTTCGAACTTCGCCCGAGCTGCTGGATCGTGGTCGCCGGTCCATTCGTCTTCCTGACGCTGATCCGGATCTTTCGGCTGATCCTCCGCAAGATATAAGTAAAAGGCCCCCCTGCGATTCGTGAACCGGTTCACGATTTTCCGGGTGCCGTCCCCGAGTAGCGCACGAAACTGTGACGCATTTCGGCGACACTGGACCTCCGGAACGTCTTGAGACCTCCGCGGTACAACGAGAAGAAGAAAGAAGAAATGAAGGAATACTATCTTGCCGATCACCGGGCCGAGGAACGCACACGCCAGCGCACCACGGAAAGGGCAGGCACGGCGTCGCCGGAGAGCCAGAACGTAAAGGTCACTTTGTTAGGTGACTTCACGTTCCCGACTGGCGAGGAACACGGATTCGATCCTTACAACAGCGTTCAAGGCAGGTCGACGCGCGACGCGTGGCGTGTGGCGCGCGACCGGCGCTGAACTCGGGCTCCTGGCCAAACGGCTCGCCGGGGGCTCCCCCTCAGGGCGGCCCTGCTCCGCCGCGGCGCGGCAACCTCCGGAACCAACCGGCCCGTGGGGTGCTCGAATCAGTTCATGCCGGTATGCATCATTTCCGTGGCCAATACGTCCAGAGCGTTGTGGCCAGCGCCAGCGTCAGCGTCGCGTGAGCCGCGTAGCGCCAGGCGCGCAGGCGCAATTCCCCGTAAAAGCTGGTAACTGCAATTGCTGCAAGCGTTACGGACAGCAGGCAGGCCAATACCATCGAGGCACGCTCGTCCGCCAGGCGACCGCTATATTCGGGCAGCAGCAGAAAAACCACGCCCACCAGCAATAGAGCCAGCGCTATCGAGACTGTCGAACCCATCACGATTCCAAGGAGAACGACCAATGGGCGCAAGTATTCGACTCCGTTTGGGTAGATGCCACTTGAAGCAGGCCATGGCACGGCCTTAAGTTCCATTGTACGGACCCTATCTCAGCACCGAGACTCCCCGCCGCATGAATCAAATGATCTCCCGCTCTTCCCGCTGGCTCGCCCCGGCGATGCTGGTCGCGCTGCTCGTGCTGACGGGGTCCGCCCAGGCACCCGCCAATACCCAACTCCCTGCCGGGTCTGTAGTACCCAGCGAGCGGCACCGCTCCGTCGCGCGTCGCGTCGGCTCGATGCTCGAGGGGATGCACTACAGTGGCTCCAAGCTCGACGACCGGCTTTCGGCCATCGTTTATGCCCGCTATCTCGACAGCATCGACGGCCAGCGCTCCAGCCTGCTCGCCTCCGACGTGGCGGAGTTCGAGCAGTACAGGCTGCGTTTCGACGACATGATCCGCAGCGGCGATGTGGATCCGGCTTTCGCCATCTTCGCGCGCTTCCAGCAGCGCAACCGCGAGCGCATCAAGTACGCCATCGCCCTGCTCGACAAGGAACCGGACTGGACGCTCAACGAGACGTTCGAATTCGATCGCGAGAAGACGCCGTGGGCCGCCTCGCAGGCGGAGCTCGACGACTGGTGGCGCAAGCGGGTCAAGAACGACGCCCTGTCGCTGATGCTGACCGGCAAGGAATGGTCAAACACTTCGGAGATGCTCAAGAAGCGTTACGAAACCACGCTCAAGCGCGTCGACCAGGTGAGCGCCGACGACGTGTTCGAGTCCCTGATGAACTCCTACGCGCGCGCCTACGATCCGCATTCGAGCTACTTTTCGCCGCGCAGCTCCGAGGAATACCGCATCCAGATGAGTCTGAACTACGACGGCATCGGCGCGTCGCTGCAGCTCGTCGACGACTACGTGACCATCATGAACGTCATCGAAGGTGGTCCGGCCGCGGTAGCCGGCACACTGTCGGTGAAGGATCGCATCACCGGCGTCGGCCAGGGCAAGGAAGGCCCGATCACCGATGTGCTCGGCTGGCGTATCGACGATGTCGTGCAGCTCATTCGCGGCCGCGCGGGCACCCAGGTGCGCCTGCAGGTCCTGCCAGCCGGCGCAGCCCCCGGAACACCGGAAAAGACGCTGGAATTCACCCGTAACAAGGTGACGCTCGAGGCGCAGGCCGCCCAGAAGGAACTGCGCACCATCAAGCGCGGCGACAAGGAAATCCGTGTCGGCATCATCAATGTCCCGGCGTTCTACCAGGACGTCGAAGCACAGAACGCCGGTGACAAGGAATTCCGTTCCACCACCCGTGATGTGCGCCGGCTCATCAACGAATTGAAGTCCGAGAAGATAGACGGCCTGGTGCTCGACCTGCGCGGCAACGGCGGCGGTTATCTGCCCGAGGCCACGGCGCTCACCGGCCTGTTCGTCGACAAGGGCCCGGTGGTGCAGCTCAAGGTCACCACCGGCGATCTCGAAGTGCAGGACGATCCGGAACCCGGTGTCGCCTATTCCGGACCACTCGCGGTGCTCGTCGATCGCTTCAGCGCTTCGGCGTCGGAAATCTTCGCGGGCGCCATCCAGGACTACCATCGCGGCGTCGTGCTCGGACAGCGCACCTTCGGCAAGGGCACGGTGCAGAACCTCGTGCCGCTCGATCGCTGGTCGCCGCGTCCGGTCAACGGGCAGCTCACCGTCACCATCGGCAAGTTCTACCGTGTCACCGGCGAGAGCACGCAGCACCGCGGAGTCGAACCGGATGTGACCCTGCCGTCGCAGATCGATACGACCGAGTTCGGCGAGAGCGCTCTCGAAGGCGCCCTGCCCTGGGATCGGATCCCCGGAGTGCCGTTCCGCAGCGAAACCAAGGCTCAGCAACCCAATATCGCGGCACTCGCCAGCGAAGAAAAAGTACGCGCCGACAAGGATCCGGACTATCGCTGGCTGGTGGCCGATCTCGCCGCCAACGACGCGGTACGCAAACAGACTTCGCTGTCGCTCAACCTGCAGCAGCGCAAGGCCGAACGCGAGCGCATCGACAAGGAACGTCTCACGCGCGAGAACGCGCGTCGCTCGGCGCAGAACCTGCCGGCGCTGAAGAACTCCGAAGAACTCGCGGATGCGAAATTTCCGGACACGGTGCTCGACCAGGCCGCCGAGGTCATGACCGACATGGTCACGGGCGTTCGCCCTGTCCATCCGGCCCCTACGAGGGCCGTTCGGAGCGATAGCAAGAAGGCTGAATGAGCCAATTCAGGCGGTCCCGGACGATCGCCTAAGGCCCAGATGGTGTTGTAGTTGACTACAACACCATATTCCCCCTAGACTCCGCCGCATTCGCAACCAATGCGGTCGCTGCGACGTCTTAAGTCGCAACTACCAGGGGACGGGCCATGGCAAACATTCTTCTTCGCGCGGGCATTCTTGCCCTCGCCCTCGCGTTGAGCGCCTGCGCCAGGGATGGAGTCGCAGGCGACAAATCCACCAGCGACAAGGACGACAAGGCCAAGGCCGAAGCCGCCATCCCCGTCGAAGTTGCCCAGCCCTCGCGCGGCGAAATGCTCGCGATGTACAGCGGCACCGCGACACTCGAGGCGGAAGCCGACGCCGAAGTGATCGCCAAGGTGGGCGGTGAAGTTCGTCGCATCCTCGTCGAGGAAGGCGATCACGTGCAGTCAGGGCAGGTGCTCGCGCAACTCGACGACCGCCAGCTCACATTGCAGGCCGCACAGACCCGCGCCGCGCGCGGCAAGGCCGAGCGTGATTTCAGGCGCCAGGTGGAGTTGCACGACAAGGGACTGGTGTCGGCCGGCGCTTTCGAAGGTCTCAAGTTCGACCTCGACAACCAGGTTGCGGCCGACGACATCGCCCAGCTCAACCTCTCGTACAGCACGATACGCGCGCCGTTCGCGGGCATCGTCTCGACCCGCCACATCAAGCTTGGCCAGGAAATCGCGGTGGGCACCAGCACCTTCCGCGTCACCGATCCCACGCCGCTCAAGGCCAATGTGTTCGTGCCTGAGCGCGAACTCGCGCGGCTCAAGCCCGGCCAGAATGCATCGATCGCCGTCGACGCCCTCGCCGGCCGCCTCTTCCCCGCCACGGTCCGGCTGGTGTCACCCGTGGTCGACGCCGCCACCGCCACGTTCAAGGTGACCCTCGAGGTCAATGATCCCAAGGGCGATCTCAAGCCCGGCATGTTCTCGCGCGTGGGCATCGTGTTCGAGCGGCGCGCCGCCGCGCTGTCGATTCCACGAATTGCATTACTCGACACCGATGGGGCATCGAATGTCTTCGTGGTCACCAAGGGCAAGGCAGAACAGCGCGCCATCAGGACCGGGCTCAGCAATGCCGGCCGGATCGAGGTAGTCGAAGGCCTCGATGGGTCCGAGCAAGTCGTGATCGTCGGGCAGAACGGACTCAAGGACGGCAATCCGGTACGCGTCGTGACGCTCGAGCGGACCGCCCAGACGGGCAGCAAGTCCGGTAGCTAGTCATGACACTCGTCGACTTCGCAATTCGCCGGCGCGTCACCATCGCCATGGCGACGGTGGCGGTCACGCTGCTCGGATTCATCTCGCTGTCGCGGCTCAAGGTCAACCTGCTGCCCGACCTGTCTTATCCGACGCTGACCATTCGCACGGAATTGACCGGCGCGGCCCCCACGGAGGTCGAGAACCTCATCTCCCGTCCCATCGAAGAGGCCGCGGGCGTGGTGCGCAACGTGCGTTCGGTGCGCTCGGTGTCGCGCTCGGGGCAATCCGACGTGATCATCGAATTCACCTGGGGAACCGACATGGACTTTGCCGGCATCGAAGTGCGCGAGCGCCTCGATGTGCTGTGGCTTCCGGTCGAGGCGACCCGCCCACTGCTGCTGCGTTTCGATCCATCGAGTGAGCCGGTAATGCGCGTGGCCCTGGTCGATGAGGCCGCGCAGTCTGCCGGAATCGGGGCCAGCAGCAACGAAGAACGCCTGAAATTCCTGCGGCGTTTTGCCGACGACCGCATCAAGCCGGAGATCGAAGCGGTGGAAGGCTCTGCCGCAGTCAAGGTGAGCGGCGGATTCGAAGACGAGGTACAGATCTATGTCGACCAGCAACGACTGGCACAGCTGCGGCTGTCCATCGAACAGGTGGCCCGCCGAATCGGCGCGGAGAACGTCAACCTCTCCGGCGGCCGGCTGGAACAGGGCACGCAGCGTTTCCTGGTACGCACCGTCAACGAGTTCGACACGCTCGAAGACATGGCAAACGCCGTCATCGCCAATGTCGACGGCCAGCCGGTCTATCTCAAGGACGTGGCGCGTGTCGAACGGGGTTACAAGGATCGCACCGCCATCACCCGCCTGAATGGCGCGGAGTGCATCGAGCTCGCCATCTACAAGGAAGGTGACGCGAATACCGTGCAACTGGCGCATGGCATCGCGGACAAGCTCGAGGCCCTGGGCAAGACCCTGCCCGGGGGCACGAAGCTGATTCCCGTCTACGACCAGTCGAAATTCATCGCCAGCGCAGTGAGCGACGTGAAGGACGCCGCCATCCTGGGCGGGCTGCTCTCGATCCTGGTGCTGTATTTCTTCCTGCGCGATGCGTGGGCCACCATCGTCACCGGCATCGTCATCCCGGTCACCGTGGTCGGCATCTTCGTGATGATGTACGCCTTCGATCTCACGCTGAACGTGATGTCGCTGGGCGGCATTGCGCTGTCGGTGGGCATGCTGATCGACAATTCGGTGGTCATCCTCGAGGCCATCGCCCGGCGCAAGGAAGCCGGACTATCTACCATCGATGCAGCACGCGAAGGAACGGCCGAAGTGGCCACCGCGGTGACCGCCTCCACGCTGACTTCGGTGGCGGTGTTCTTTCCCATGGTGTTCGTCAGCGGCATCGCGGGCCAGTTGTTCCGCGACCAGGCGCTCACGGTCACCTTCGCTCAGCTCATCTCGCTGATGGTCGGCATCACGCTGGTGCCCATGCTGACCGCCTGGCGCGCGCGCCTCGGCGAACCAAAATCGGATCCGGCACCCGATGCCGGCGAGCCGCGCCATAGCGCGTCCGCGCTCGGCGCCTATCTGCGCGCCGTGCCGGGCAACATCAACATGCGCGGCCTGGTGCGACGCTGGCAGGTGGTGATGAGCGCACGATTCGCGAATTTCCGTGCGCTCGCCTGGCTCATCTTCGTACTCCGCTGGGTGTTCGGATTCATCGGCTGGCTGATGCGGCTCATCGTGACATTCACCGTGCGCGCCCTGCGCGTGATCCTGGGGTTGCTGGGCAAGGTGTTCGCCCTGTTGCTTTCGCCGTTCGTGTGGATCACCCAGAAATGTTATTCGTTCCTGGAGCGCCACTACCCGCCATTGCTCGAATGGGCACTGGCACGACGTGCCGCGGTGCTGTTCACCGCCTTCGGGCTGCTGGCCGTCACCGCGCTGATCCTGCCGAGGCTCGGCACCGAACTCATCCCGCAGCTCTCACAGGGTGAATTCACCGTGAAGATGCGGCTGCCGGCAGGTTCGCCGCTGGAAGCCACCGACCGGCAGGTGAAATACATTCACGACGCCGCCCGCAAGCTGCCGAATCTCGACAGCGCCTATGCCGTGGCCGGCACGGGCAATCGGCTGGATGCCAATCCGGTCGACTCGGGAGAGAACACCGGCAACCTGGACGTGAAGCTCCAGGCCCCCGTCGATCACGACGGCGAAGAGCTGGCCATGCAACAGATGCGCGAGCGACTCGCGAACGTCCCCGGTGCCCAGTATGAATTCTCCCGCCCGTCCCTGCTCACGCTCGCCACTCCAGTGGAAGTGATCCTGGCGGGCTACGACCTGGAACGCCTGTCGCTCGCGGCCAACTCGGTACGCGAGCGCATGGAGCGATCCGGATCCTTCCGCGATATTCGTTCGAGCATCGAGGGCGGCCATCCCGAGATCCAGATCATCTTCGACCAGGAACGCGCCTCACAGCTCGGACTGGCGGTGCGCGACATCGCCGATCGCGTCGTGTCGAACGTGCGCGGCAGCGTGGCGACGCGATATCGCCTGCAGGAAAAGAAAATCGACGTGCTGGTACGCAGTGTCGACACGCGTGCGGCGTCGATCGAAGAGGTTCGCAACCTGGTCGTGAATCCGGGATCGGAACGGCCGGTGCCGTTATCCGCGGTTGCCGAAGTACGCCTCGCGAGCGGGCCTGCCGAAATCCGCCGCGCCAACCAGGAACGCGTCGCCGTCATTTCAGCGGCCCCGCTCGGCGGAGATCTTGGCGATGCCACACGCACGGCGCAGGCCATCCTTGCGGACACCACGCTGCCGGTGGGCATCCTCGGCTCGGTGTCGGGCCAGAGCGAGGAGATGACACAGAGTTTCCGCTCGCTCGGGCTCGCGTTCGCGCTCGCGGTGTTTCTCGTCTACCTGGTGATGGCTTCGCAGTTCGAGTCGCTGCTGCATCCGTTCGTGATTCTCTTCACGATCCCGATGGGCCTCATCGGCTCGATCTGGGGCCTGTACGTCACCGGCACCACCATCAACTCCGTCGCGCTGATCGGCTTGATCATGCTGGCGGGCATCGTGGTCAACAACGCGATCGTGTTGATCGACGCCATCAACCAGGCGCGCGAGCGCGGCCTCGAACGTCTCGAGGCGATCAAGCTCGCCGGACACACGCGCCTGCGCCCGATTCTCATCACCAGTGTGAGCACCATCATCGGCCTCATCCCGATGGCCATCGGGATCGGTGAAGGTGCCGAAATCCGCCGCCCGATGGCAATCACCGTGATTTCGGGCACTTTGGTGGCGACATTCCTGACACTGGTCGTGATCCCGGTGTTGTACGCGGCGCTCGATCGCAAGGAATTCGTGAAGTCGCACGCCGGCGCGGGCCATGCCGCGCTGGCTACACCGGCGGCGCCGCCTGCGCCGGCACACAGCCCGCAACCCTAGGATAAAGGTATGGTGCACACCGACTTCGCGCTGCGCCGTCCGGTCACCACGCTCATGGTGTTCGCCGCCGTGGCGGTCATCGGCCTGGTTTCCTCGCGGCTGCTGCCGCTCGAGCAATATCCCGACATCAGCTTTCCGTTCATGGGCGCGGGAGTGCCCTACCCGGGTTCGAC
>Ga0190270_10000880_pt1 | contig 13534 bp, 9 predicted proteins | sample Popmic320T_FD_133748 | JGI IMG/M metagenome (GOLD analysis project Ga0190270, IMG submission 133748) | Populus adjacent soil microbial communities from riparian zone of Weber River, Utah, USA - 320 T | ecosystem: Environmental > Terrestrial > Soil > Riparian zone | place: USA: Utah | collected... | reverse complement strand
GGCCCAGCTGATTGAACAGCGCCTCAGCCATCTCCGCTTTCGTCAGAGCCATGCTTTTATTCTCGAAATCCTGCGCCAAGCGTTTCACTCAGATCGGCACGAATCGCAGCTAACAAACGGTCCGCGTCCTCGTCCGCGAGGGTGCGAGAATTGTCCTGAAATATCAAGCCTAAAGCGACACTTTTTCTTCCATTTTCTATGCCGGGCCCCCTGAACACGTCGAACACCCGGATATCGCGAAGAAGGCTCGACGCCGCGAAGGTTACACGGTCATGTAGTTGTCGCAAAGACACTTTTTCATCAACTACCACCGCGAGATCGCGGCGCACCCGCGGGAAGCGCGAAATCTCTTCAAAACGCGGCATTTTGGCCGCCAGCGCCGCCCGATAGTCGATCTCAAACAAAATGGGTGCATATGTGAAATCGAATTCCTGCACCAATTGGGGGTGCAACTCGCCTAGCCAGCCGATTGTCTTGCCGCATCGCGTGATCCGGGCACTTCTGCCCGGATGCAGACACGCCAGGGTATCTGTCACATACCCGAACTCCTCTGACGCGCCGGTGCGCGCAAACAGCGCATCGACATCCTGTTTCACATCGAAGAAGTCCACCGGTTGAGCCTTGGCGCCCCACTGCTCCGGACGGCGCGAGCCGATGGCGATACCGGCCAGTAGATCGGTCTCGATGCCACCGGTCTCGAAACGCGCGCCATGCTCGAACAACCGGACGCGATCCTGCTGGCGTCGCAGATTCTCCTGCGCCACCTTGAGCAGACCTGGCCACAAAGATGCGCGCATCACCGCCATGTCGCTGGAAATGGGATTGCTGATCGCGGGCGTCACGACACCAGAGAAAAGTTTGTTCTGCAGCGCCGGATCGACGAACGCGTAGGTAATGGCTTCCTGGTAACCGCGACTGGCCAGGATCTCGAGCGCCTGGCTCTCGACCGGGGATTCTTCCGGAAGCGCCTGCACCTTCTGGCGCACCGAGGCATCGGTCTCGACAATCGATTCGAAGCCGACGATGCGCGCCAGTTCTTCGATGAGATCCGCCTCGATGTTGATGTCGAAACGATGCGGTGGCGGCGTCACCAGCCAGCCATCGGCATTGGCGAGTACCCGCATCCCCAGCGACTCCAGCGTCGCCTTGACCTCGTTGTCGGCGATGGTGGTGCCGAGCAGCCTGACAATGCGCCCGCGGCGCAGCGCGACTTCCAGGCGTCTGGGCAGCGCATCCGGGTCCTGGACCACGTGCACCGGGCCCGCCTTGCCGCCCGCAACCTCCAGCAGGAGTTGCGTGGCGCGTTCGACGGCGCGTTCCTGGTGTACCGGATCCACGCCTCGTTCAAAACGTTGTCCGGCGTCTGTCACCAGGCCGTAACGCCGCCCGCGGCCCGCAATGGCGGCCGGCGGAAAGAAAGCCGCCTCGAACAGGATGTCGGTGGTCTCGGCCGTGCAGGAGCTGGCGAGTCCGCCCATGACCCCACCCATGCCAACCGGCCCGGATTGATCCGCGATCACGATCACGTCCGGCGAAAGCTTGATCTCCTTGCCGTCCAGCAGGGTTGCCGACTCGTCGGCCCGTGCGAAGCGCGCTTCGAGCCCGCCCTTGAGCTTGTTGAGGTCATAGGCGTGCATGGGCTGACCCAGCTCCAGCATCACGTATTGCGTTATGTCGACCACCGGGCTGATGGGCCGCAGTCCCGCGCGGCGCAGGCGCTCGCGCAGCCACAGCGGCGATGCAACCTTGTTGTCGATGCCGCGGACCACGCGGCAGGTGAACTTCGGACACCCGGTGGGCGCCGAGAGCTTCACCGGAAACGTTTCTTTCGTGATGTCGGAACTGCCAGGGGCAGGTTTTCGAGGTTCGCCGCGGGCTCGGGCATCTCCCGATTCACGCGAATCCTCACCCGGCACCGCCAGTCTGCCGCGCGTCAGGGCGGCAACTTCGCGTGCGATGCCGAGGACCGACATTGCATCACCGCGATTCGGAGTCACGTTGAGTTCGAGGATGTCGTCATCGAGTTGCAGGTAGGCCCGCAGATCCTGACCCAACGGCGCATCCGCCGGCAGCTCCACGATGCCCTCGGAAACGTCGGCCAGCCCCAGCTCCTTCGCCGAGCACAACATGCCGAAGGATTCGACGCCGCGCAGCTTCGCCGCGGCGATGGCGTGTCCACCCGGCAACTTTGCGCCCACGATGGCCAGTGCAGTCCTGAGTCCGGCGCGCGCATTGGCTGCGCCGCAGACGATCTGCAGCAGATCTGAGCCTGCCGCGCGCACCTTGCACACCTGCAGCTTGTCAGCCTGCGGATGCCGCACGGCTTCCACGATTTCCGCCACCACCACGCCGTTGAACGGCGGCGCGGCTGTCTCCAGTGTTTCGAGCTCGAAGCCTGACATTGTCAGGCGCGAACCCAGCTCGCGCGCGCTCCACGGCACGTCGACGAGATTCTGCAGCCATGACATGGGTATGCGCATGGACCGCTACCCCGCCCTGAACTGCGACAGGAAACGCAGATCGTTTTCGAAGAACAGGCGCAGATCGTTTACGCCATAGCGCAGCATCGCCAGGCGATCGATACCCATGCCAAATGCATACCCGGTGTATTTCTCGGGATCCACACCACCGGCTTCGAGTACGCGCGGATGCACCATGCCGCAGCCGGAGATCTCCAGCCAGCCGGTGTGTTTGCACACGCGGCAACCCGCGCCACCGCACAGCACGCAGGCAATGTCCACTTCCGCGGAGGGCTCGGTGAACGGGAAGTACGACGGACGCAGGCGCATCTTGAGGTCGCGCTCGAAGAACGCTTCGAGGAAGCCGTGCAGCATGGCCTTCATGTTCGCGAAGGTGATGCCCTCGTCGACCATGAGTCCTTCGACCTGGTGAAACATCGGCGAATGCGTGACGTCGTGATCGTTGCGATACACGCGTCCCGGCGCGATCACCGCGAACGGCGGCTTGCCGGTGAGCATGGAGCGGATCTGCACCGGCGAAGTGTGGGTCCGCAGCAGCCGGCCATCCGGGAAATAGAACGTATCGTGCATGGCCCGCGCCGGATGGTCGGCGGGGATGTTGAGCGCTTCGAAATTGTGGAAGTCGTCTTCGATCTCGGGGCCAGTGGCGATGATGAACCCGGACTGGCGGAACAACTGCTCGATTCTCAGCCTGACCTTGGTGACCGGGTGCAGACCACCGCGCGTCTCACCGCGTCCCGGCAAGGTGACGTCGATGCGCTCTTTCGCGAGTTTGCTGGCGACGGCTGCCTGCTCGAGCTCGGCACGCTTGGCCTCGATGGCCGACTGGATCTCTTCGCGCACGCGATTGAAGCGGGCGCCCCACTCCTTGCGCTCGGCATCCGCCAGCTTTCCGAGGCTCTTGAGCTTTTCGGTGAGCCAGCCACTCTTGCCGAGCGACCGGACGCGCGTCTCCTCGAGACCCGCCACATCGGGCGCGCTCGAAATCGCGCCGAGAGTTTCCTCCCGGCGCGTATCGAGATCCTTCGGAGCCTCCGCGCTCACGGGCTTCTACCCCCGTCCGCTTACGCGGCTTTATCGAGAGCGGCTTTGGCCTGTTTCGCGATGGCCGCAAAGCCATCCGGCTGGTTCATGGCGAGGTCGGCGAGCATCTTGCGGTCGATGTCGATACCGGCCTTCTTGAGGCCATCGATCAACCGGCTGTAGCTCAGCTCGTGCTCGCGCGCGGCCGCATTGATGCGCTGGATCCACAGCGCGCGGAAGTCGCGCTTCTTCAGCTTTCGACCGCGATACGCATACTGGCCAGCCTTGATGACGGCCTGCTTCGCTGCGCGGAATACCTTGCGACGGGCGTTGTAATAACCCTTCGCCTTCTTGAGAATTTTCTTGTGGCGAGCACTTGCAGTGACGCCGCGTTTTACTCGTGCCATTGGTTAGTCCTCGCTTACTTGGTGTTGGGCAGCAGCTGGTCGATGCGGCCCGAATCGCTCTTGTGTACGAGCGAGGAACCGCCAGAGCGCAGCTGGCGCTTGGTCTTGCGAGGCTTGTGGCCGAGATTGTGGCGGCGGCCGGCGGAATAGGATTTCCATCCCTTCGCAGTCTTGCGAAAACGCTTGGCCGCTGCCCGGTTGGTTTTCAACTTGGGCATAAACATCAACTCCTATGTAGCTACCGCTCACAAGGCTGCCGCGTAAACGACAACCCGCTTGCGGGCGAATCCACCAACCCTTCACTTCTTATGGAAGTGGGGGCCGGCGGGTTACTTCTTTTTTTGCGCAAACATCATGACCATCTGGCGGCCTTCCATCAGCGGGTTCTGCTCGATCGACGCGTGTTCGCGAAGATCGTTCACCAGCCTGTCCAGCAGCTTGCGGCCAATTTCTGTATGCGCCATCTCACGGCCGCGGAAACGTAACGTCACCTTGGCCTTATCACCCTCGGTCAGGAATCGAATGATGTTACGCAGCTTGATCTGGTAATCGTTCTCATCCGTACCGGGACGAAACTTGATCTCTTTGATCTGGATGTTCTTTTGCTTTCGCTTCGCGGCATGAGATTTCTTGTTCTGTTCGAACAGGAACTTGCCGAAGTCCATCACGCGAACCACAGGCGGATCGGCCTGCGGCGACACTTCTACGAGATCGAGCTCAGCGCTGCGCGCGAGGTCCAGGGCTTCGAAGCGCGTGAGCACTCCAACCTGTCCACCATCGGCCCCGATGACTCGCACCTTGGGCGACGTGATCTCTTCGTTGCGCCGTACGCGCTTGGTTGCAATCGCTATAAATCATCCCTCCAACAACGTGCGACCGTGGCTCTCGACTTCCGCGCGGAGCCGACTAACAAAGTCTTCCGGGGACATCGTGCCGAGATCCTTGCCACTCAAGGAACGCACTGACAAAAGATTCGCCGCTACTTCCTTGTCGCCTGCCACCAATAAATAGGGCACGCGCTGCAGCGTGTGGGCGCGAATCTTAAAGCCCACCTTTTCGTTCCGCAAGTCAATCTCGGTGCGAATTCCTTGATTTCTAAGTGTTTCCGCAACCTGTTGAACGTAGGCGTCCTGGCGGTCCGTGATGTTCATCACCACGGCCTGCGTCGGGGCCAGCCAGGCCGGCAATTTGCCCGCGTGGTGCTCGAGCAGGATGCCGAAAAAGCGCTCCAGCGAGCCGAAAATGGCCCGATGCAGCATCACGGGGGTCTGCCGCTGGCTGTGCTCATCTATATATGTGGCCCCCAGGCGACCCGGCAGGTTCAGGTCGACCTGTAAGGTTCCGCACTGCCAGGTCCGGCCGATGGCGTCCTTCAGGTGGAATTCGAGCTTCGGGCCGTAAAACGCCCCCTCGCCCGGGTTGTAGTCGCACTCGATGCCGGCGGCGGCCGCGGCGGCTTTCAGCGCCTTTTCCGACTTGTCCCAGATCTCGTCCGAACCGACGCGCTTCGGGGGGCGGTCGGCGAACTTCACCGCCACCTCGTTGAAGCCAAAGTCGGCATAAATAGATAGAAGAAGCTTGATGACCTTCACCGACTCCTCGGTGATCTGGTCCTCGGTGATGAAGATGTGCGCATCGTCCTGGTTGAAGGCGCGCACGCGCATCAGGCCGTGCAGCGCGCCCGAAGGTTCGTAGCGATGCACCTTGCCGAATTCCGCAAAGCGGATCGGCAAGTCCTTATAGGAGCGGATGCCCTGGTTGAAGATCTGGATGTGGCCGGGGCAGTTCATGGGCTTGATGGCGAACACGCGCTCGTCGGGCGTTTTCGTCAGGAACATGTTCTCGCCGAACTTTTCCAGGTGGCCGGACTTCTGCCACAACGAGGATTCCATGATCTCCGGCGCATTCACTTCGCCGTAGCCGGCCTCGTCCTGGCGCTTGCGCATGTAGCCGATGAGCTGCTGGAAAATCCGCCAGCCCTTGGGATGCCAGAACACCGCGCCCGGCGCCTCTTCCTGGAAGTGGAACAGGCCGAGATCCTTGCCAATGCGCCGGTGGTCGCGCTTTTCAGCTTCTTCCAGCCGCGTCAGGTATTCCTTGAGTTGACTATCGTTTAACCACGCCGTGCCGTAGATGCGCTGGAGCATCTCGTTGCGGGAATCGCCGCGCCAGTAGGCGCCCGCCACCTTCATCAGCTTGAAGGATTTGAGCTTGCCGGTGCTGGGCACGTGCGGACCGCGGCACAGGTCGAACCAGTCGCCCTGCCCGTACAGCGAGATGTCCTCGTTGGCCGGGATGCTGGAGATGATCTCGGCCTTGTAGTGCTCACCCATGTTCTTGAAGACCTGCACGGCCTCGTCGCGCGGCATCACGCGGCGCCCGACCTTCAGATCCTGGGCGGCGATTTCCTTCATCTTCGCTTCAAACTTCTCGAGGTCTTCGGGTGTGAAAGGACGCTCGAACGCGAAGTCGTAATAGAAGCCGTCCTCGATGACCGGGCCGATGGTGACCTGCGCCTTGGGGTAGATGGACTGAACCGCCTGGGCTAACAAGTGTGCGGTGGAGTGCCGAATGATCTCGAGCGCTGCCGGGTCCTTCTCCGTGACGATGGCCAGTTGCGCGTCTTCCTGGATGAGGAAAGATGTGTCGACCAGCTTGCCGTTCACACGACCGGCGAGCGCCGCCTTCGCAAGACCCGCGCCGATGCTGGCCGCGACATCCGCGACCGAGACGGGAGCATCGAATTTTTTCTGGCTGCCGTCCGGCAGCGTGATGACTGGCATAGGTGTTTGGCGCCCGAGTCCTTAAAAAAAACAAAATGAGATCAATCAGTTGAGGGCCGCGCATCCTGCCAAACCGCATGCGCAGAATCAATTCCGACAGGGCACAAGGGGCTTCGCTGATATCGACACCCTTCCCTGGCGCTTCTACTGCTGCCATGAAAAGGCGTTCCAAATCAGCGCCGCCGCTGCGCTTTGCCGTCGTGGGCCTCGGCCACATTGCCCAGGCGGCCATCCTGCCCGCCTTCCGCCATGCGCGGCCGCACGTCGAGCTCACCGCCCTCGTCTCAGGCACCAAGGCCAAACTGAAGACGTTGGGTCGTCGCTACAAGGTCGAACACCTGGTCTCGTACGCTGACGCCGACAAGCTGTTCGACAGCGGCATGGTCGACGCGGCCTACATTGCCACACCCAACACCGAACATACCGACTGGGTGATCCGCGCCGCAGAACGTGGATTGCACGTGTTGTGCGAAAAGCCGCTGGCCACCAGCGTGCGCGACTGCGAACGCATGATCGATGCCTGCGAGCGCAACAACGTCAGGCTCATGACGGCGTATCGCCTGCACTTCGAGCGCTGCAATCTCGAAGCCGCTCAGCTGGTGCGATCCAGGCGCATCGGCGAAGCGCGGTACTTCGACTCGCAATTTTCCATGCAGGTGAAGTCCGGCAACATCCGCACCCAGAGTGAGCTTGGTGGCGGGCCCGAATGGGACATCGGCATTTACTGCCAGAACGCAGCGCGCTACGTCTTTGCGGACGAACCCACGCATGTCTGGGCGACTGCGACAAATTCCGGTGACCCGCGATTCAAGGAAATTCCCGAGACCGTACACGTCATCCTGAAATTTCCCGGCGAGCGGATCGCGAACTTCATCTGCAGCTTCGGCGCTGCCGATCGTTCTCGTTACGAGGTGGTCGGCACCAAGGGAAGCGTGGTTGTCGATCCGGCGTACGAGTACGCGGAAGGCCTGGGATACGAGCTCACCGTGGGCGAGAAGAAGAAAAAGAAGAAATTTGCCAAGAGTGACCAGTTCGCACCGGAGCTCATCTACTTCGCGCAATGCGTGCGTGACGGCAAGACTCCCGAGCCCTCGGGCAAGGAAGGTCTCATCGACGTGGCGATCATCGAGGCCATTCACGAGTCGATGGCCTCCGGTGGGTGGGTCGAGCTGTCGACGACGCCGCGCAAAGAGAATCGTCCAACTCTGAGCCAGGAGATTCGCCGGCCGGCCGTGCCGCGCGAACCCCCGATGGTCCAGGCGGAGAGCGGTCATAGCTAGTCGCAAGAAAAGCGGTAACGGCGACGCCACCGAGCCCGGGAAGAAGGGCCGCGGCGCTCGCGGCCTGTGGAATGGCGCAATCAGCTTCAGCCTCATTCACATCCCGGTGAGCCTGCACACGGCCGCACGTTCGAGCTCTCTCGATCTCGATCTGCTCGACAAGCGTGATTTCGCACCCGTCGGATACCAGCGCTACAACAAGTCCACCGGCAAGGTCGTCGACTGGAACAACGTCGTAAAAGGATACGAACATGAGAAGGGCGAATACGTGGTGCTCACGGACGAGGACTTTCGACGCGCCAACGTCGAAGCGTCTCGGACCATCGACATTCAGACCTTTGTCGAGCGCGACGCGATCGCGCCTTACTACTTCGACACCCCCTACTTCCTGGTGCCCGACAAGAACGGCGAACGTGTCTACGCATTGCTACGCGAAGCGCTGGAGCAATCGAAGAAGCTTGCCGTGGCGACGTTCGTGCTGCGTAGCCGTCAGTACGTCGCGGCGCTGATGCCGGTCGACAAGATCATCGTGCTGGACACGCTGCGATACCACGCCGAAATCCAGCCGCACCCCGAAGTCGCCGCCGCCGCGGCCAAAAAGACCAACGGCGCAGGTGGCCGCGAGTTGCAGATGGCGCTGAAGCTGGTCGAGGAAATGACCGAGAAGTGGCAGCCACAGGCCTTCAAGGACACCTACCGCGAAGACCTGATGAAGCGCATCGAGCAGAAGGTCAAGGCCGGCCAGACACACGCGCTTACGCAGCCCGAGGAAGAAGTCACCGAGCAACGCGCCGCGGGCGGCGACAAGGTGGTCGACCTCATGTCCCTGCTGCAACGCAGCCTCGATCAGAAAGGTGCGCGCTCCGGCGCCGAGAGCACCGAGGCACGTGCCAGCAAGCGCAAACACAGCGCCGCGCGACGGCGCACCACCAATAGCCGCGCGGCCCGCCGCGCCTGACACATGCCGGACGCGGGGCAACGCGCGCGCGGCAAGCCACGCCTCAAGCGCTACGCGCAGAAGCGCGATTTCGCAAAAACCGCGGAACCATCGAGCAAGGCGCGAGGCTCACGCGCGGGCAAGCGACTCATCTTCGTGGTGCAGAAGCACGCCGCCCGCCGGCTCCACTGGGACTTTCGTCTCGAGTGGCAAGGCACACTGCGCAGCTGGGCGGTGCCCAAGGGCCCGTCGCTCGATCCTGCCGACAAGCGATTGGCCGTGGAAGTGGAAGACCACCCCATTGCTTACGCCAAGTTCGAAGGTGACATCCCCAAGGGACAGTATGGCGGCGGCCACGTCGATATCTGGGACAACGGCACCTGGGAACCGGTCGGCGATCTGAAGAAGCAGCTTGCCAAGGGGCACCTGGAATTCCTGCTCCACGGCAAGAAGCTCAATGGCAAGTGGCACCTGGTGCGTACGCGCATGCAGGGCAAACAACCCCAGTGGCTGCTCATGAAGAGCAACGACGAGGCAGCACGCATCGGGGCCGACGCGGACGTCATCGATGCAGGCCACGCTGATGAGCCCCAGCGGGTCCCGGCACGCGGAACCAAGCCGGCCGCGAAAAAGGCCAAGCCCACCGGTGCGCCGAAACCGCGCAGCGCCAGGTCATCGGGAACGCGGGGCGGCGCGCTTCCCGCCAGCATCGCGCCGCAACTCGCAACGCTGGTGGACAGGGTGCCGGGCGACGAAGGCTGGGTGTACGAGCTCAAGTACGACGGCGTGCGGTTGCTGTGCCGCTGTGATGGTGACGATGTACGTTGCATATCGCGCAATGGCATCGACTGGACGCACAAGGTCGCCCCCATTGTCGATGCCCTGGCGAAACTCGACCTTTCGGGCGCCTGGATCGACGGCGAACTGATCGTCACCGACCCAAACGGTCGCTCGGATTTTTCGCTCCTGCAGCACATCCTCGAGCAGGGGCGCATCGAGGAACTGCAGTTCTGCATCTTCGATCTGCTCTACTGGAACGGCGAGGACCTGCGCGATCTGCCACTTGCGCAGCGCAAGACCAGGCTCGACACCGCATTCGCCCGGCTGCCCGCGAAGGGACCGCTGCGACTGGCCGACCAGATCCACAGTGACAGCTCCGCCCTGATTACACGCGTGTGCAATCAGCACCTCGAGGGCCTGATCGCCAAGAAGAACGACTCCACCTACGTGGGGGGCCGTTCCGCGAACTGGCTCAAGATCAAGTGTCACCGGGAACAGGAGTTCGTCGTGGGCGGCGCTGCCTATCTACCGGGCCGTGGCACGGGCACGTTTTCGTCACTTCTGGTCGGCGTGCGCTCCGGCAAGAACAAACTGCGGTACGCCGGCCGTGTCGGCGGCGGATTCTCGGCCGACGAGCGCGGCGAGTGGCATGCGCGCGTGCAGAAGCTCGAGCGCAAGGACAGTCCTTTCGATCAACTACCCGACAAGCGCTCCGGTGAGATTTGGCATTGGATGAAACCCGAGCTGGTCATCCAGGTGGCGTTTGCCGACTGGACGCACGGCGGCATCCTGCGCCAGCCGCGCTACCTCGGCCTGCGGCAGGACCGCGACCCCAGGACCGTGATACGCGAGGAACCGGCGCATACTGAAGAAGTGGTCGGAAAGAAGACTTCGAAGCCAGCGGCTTCCCGCCGCAAGCCGGCGCGTGGCGCCACCGGCGAGACTCGCGCCAAAGACGGCGAGACGCAGGTCAGCGGGCAGCGCCTCACCCATCCCGACCGCGTGCTCTACCCGCACGACGGCATCACCAAGCTGCAGCTGGCGGAATACTTCGCCGCGGTGGGCGAAGCCGCCATGCCGCATTACAAGGACCGGCCGCTGTCCATCCTGCGCAATACGCACGGCTCGAAGCCTTTCTTCCAGAAACACTTCCTCGAGGAATCGAGTGCGGGTCTGCGCGTGGTGCAGATTCCGAATGCGGACAAGGATCCGGACTTCGTGGTGTGCGAATCGCCCGTAGGCCTGCTGCACCTGGCGCAGGTCGGTGCCGTGGAGTTGCATAGCTGGGGCGCGATCATGCCGCGACCGACCCATGCGGATCGACTCACCTTCGATCTCGATCCAGGAGCGGAACTGGCCTATGCGCCCCTGCGCGATGCGGCACTGGCCATCCGCAGACTGATGAAGGACCTCGGGCTCGAGAGCTGGATCAAGACCACCGGCGGCAAGGGGCTGCACGTGGTTGTGCCACTGGGTCGCCCCCTGCCCGACTGGGATACCGCCAAGGAATTCACGCGCAGCGTCACGCTGTTCATGGAGCGACTGGCGCCCACCATGTTCACATCGAAGACCGGCGAGAAGAATCGCAAGAAAAAGATTTTCGTCGACTATCTACGCAATGGATTTGGCGCCACGGCCGTCGCCGCGTTCTCGCCCCGCTGGCGCCCCGGGGTCGGTGTCTCGACTCCCGTCGCATGGGACGAGATCGACGACGACATCCGCGGCACCCATTTCAACCTGAACAACGTGCCTGCCCGCATTGCGAAGCAGAGGAAGGATCCGTGGAAAGACTACTGGCAGTCCAACCAGCCACTGACCAAGACGATGATCAAGCAGATGGCAGAGAAATAATGGGGACATTCCTATTTTTCGGGCATAAGTTTCGGGATCCGGTCACATGCTGCGAAAAATAGGAATGTCCCCATTATTTTTCGATGCGGTATTCGACGCCGGTGCGGGTCTCGCGGCTGCCTACCTCGACTTTCACGCCCACGTCGTCGGAAAGCTTGTAACGCAGCGCGACGACCTCGCCGGGTTCGAACAGGCCGACGCCGTAACTCAGGTACAGGCGCGGCGATAGGTATTCACCAATGGTCAGCGCCGAGCCGCCGATCATTTCGTTCTCTTCGACGCCGGCTTCATCGATTCCCAGCCGCTGCCCGATCCGCTTTGCCACAAGGCCGCCGGCGGCGCCTTCCAGCGAACGCGTGGCCGAGGCCAGTGCATCCTGCGAGCTGCCGCTGGCGCTGCCGACGTCGGACAGCGACCGGCCGGTCACCAGGTACGACAACGCATCGGCTTCACCCACTTCCGGATCCGACACCACCGTGATTATCGGGCGCTTCGCCGAGCCTGTGATGCGCAGCCCGGTAGATAGGTCATCATCGATCTCGCGCATGGCGACGATGGACAGCCGTGGATTGTCGAGCGGTGTGCCCGCGAACAGCAGCCGCCCTTCCTCGACGGTCAGATCCTGTCCGTATGCCTGGTATTTCCCGGAAACGGTGAGCTGGCCCGAGCCGGTGGTGGGCTCACCAGGCGCCTCGCGCACCCCGAGTTGGCCCGTCACGGCCGCATCGAGCCCGTAACCAGTGATCTTGATCTGGTCGCCCAGCTTGACGGTGACCAACGCCGTCAGCGGGAATTTCGACTTCTGCTCCTCGTTCAGGACGACCTTGCCATTGCGCACCACCATGACATCGGGCGACACACCCGGTGCCTCATCCTGCGGCAATTTCTGCAGGTTGATGGCGGCGCCCGGAATCGTGACCTCGCCCTTGAGCAGATACCCCTTGGGATTGCCGGTCAGCACCAGGTCGGGTGTGATGATCACGTTCGCGGCAGGAATGTCCGCAGCGAGAAAATTCTCGCCATTGATGCGCACATCGACCACACCGCGTTCACTCATGGAACCCTGAAACTCGACCCGTCCCTTGCCCGACGTCACGCGCCCTTCGAGCGTGAAGCCGCCACCGCGCGCCGCCTGCGCACGCGCCTCGCCTTCGCGCAGCTCGATGCCAAGCTGGCCGAGATCCGCCTGCAGCCGCGTGGCCTGCACGTTTCCGGTGATTTCCGGCGCCACCGTCGTTCCCGCGATCTGGAGTTTCGCGTCGACGGCTCCATCGACGTTGGCGACGGTGGGCACGAAGGCCGCGAACGGCGCCAGCGTGGGCATCGACGCGCTGATATCACCGCGCAGCCGCGGCGCGGCGGCGGTGAGATTGCTCAGCGCCACGGAGCCCGCGATCTTGCCTCCATGATCGAGACCGGCCGTCAACCGGGCGCTGGCGGTAGTGCCTTCGAGGTTGGCCTGCACGTCGAGATTTTCATAGAGCAGGAAGGTGCGCTGGCCCAGCACCGATTCCCCGGGTTCTTCATCGAGCATCACCAGTCGAGCCTCGGGGGAAGTGATGTTCGCATCCCCGAACCACTGACCGTCGGTCGTGCGGCGCACCTTGCCCGCACCGCGCACCTCACCGCGCAACTGCCCCGGCATGGCTTCCGCCGCGAGCACGTTGGCGAGACCGAGCTGTACGCGATCGAACCGGTAGCTGGCTTGCAGCGATCGGTCCGCAGCGAGATTCCCCGCCACGCACAGCGAACTTTCCTGGTTCACGAAACAACTCTCGCTGATGCTGAAAGCACCGGCGTCGTACACCACCCGGGCCGGTTCGCGCAGTGCCAGGCTCGCGATATCGGGCGCGTCCACTTTCAGACTGCGAAGCTCACCGCTCCAGCCGGTCTTGGTAATCCCGCCAGCGACTTCCAGCGCGCCGTCAACCCTGTCGCCGTCGGCCTGCAATGCCACTCGATGCTGCGCCTGGTTGCCCGAGGCATTCACGTG
>Ga0190270_10000879_pt1 | contig 13537 bp, 10 predicted proteins | sample Popmic320T_FD_133748 | JGI IMG/M metagenome (GOLD analysis project Ga0190270, IMG submission 133748) | Populus adjacent soil microbial communities from riparian zone of Weber River, Utah, USA - 320 T | ecosystem: Environmental > Terrestrial > Soil > Riparian zone | place: USA: Utah | collected... | reverse complement strand
TCTTCTTCGGTCCACTTGAAGGCCTTGGCGACGACGCCGATGTTTTCGGCCTGGTTGTCGCGCAACCGACGGTTGCCCTCGAGGATGCCGTGCACCAGGCCCTGGACCATTTTTGGATTCGCAGTTGCGAAGCCCTTGTTCACGGCCAGCACGTCGGCAACCACCAGCAGGTTGCGGTTTGAAACCAGCATCTTCGCGGCGCCGTTGGAAGCTTCGATCACCTCGTCGGTTTTCGGCGTCCAGCCCACGCAGCCATTGAGTCGTTTGTTGCCGGCCAGCTCGTGTGCGTACGCGTCGCAGGCGACGAAGGCGTCCTCGTAGAACACCAGTCCCAGCGAGCCTGCCGGCGGTTTTGAGTCGAGGTCGCGCAGCACGGCGACGGGTACACCGGCTTCCTGCGCCAGGTACCGAATGAAGAACTCGCTCTCGTTGAATTGCGAAGCCGCGAGCACCTTGCCCTTGAGCGCGTTGATGGATGCGATGCCGTGATCCACCACCACCATGTCGGCGCCGCGCGAGTAACCGATTTGCACCGGCACGATGGCGTCGAACTGGCGGCCGAGCACGGCGAGTGCATCCGCGGTGGTGGCGGTGGCGGCGAGTTTGCCGTTGTTGAGCGGACCCCAGGTCTCGCTCTCACTCATCGAGATCTGCACGCGGAAGCCATATTCCTTGGCGAAGATGGAGTCCGGATTCGGATCGAGGCCGCCGTTCGCGACGATGAGGCCGCCGTATCCCGCGTACTCGCTGATATCGATGCGCAGGATGTTGTCCTTCGGCGCAAAGGTGTTCGCGGCTTCGAGCGTCGGCGTACCGGTCACCGGTTCGATGGGCTGCGGCGCTTCACTGTCGCCCTTGCCGCTGTCACCGCTGTCGCCGCGAGGCTGGGCGGCAGCTGGACCTTCGGCGGGCCTGGCGTCGTCCTTCTTGCCCAGCCACAGCCAGGCGCCGAGCCCGACGATGCCTAACAGCAACAGCAGGGTGATGATGTTGCCCGCGGCGGATCCGCGTTGACGGTGCGAAACCATGTGTGTCACTCCTCTACTCAGAAACTTTGGCGCGTTTTGCAGCGCGCTTCGAAGCCAGCAGATCCGCCGGCGGCGGCTCGTCCGTGAAATGGTCCAGGTCGGCGAAGATGTCGCGCTGCTCGCGCAGCCAGCGATTCGCCTCGTTGAGCGAGGCGGATACGGCGTCCAGCGACTGCGCGGTGTTGTTCTCGTCGGTCGCGAGCAGCGCCTGCTCGCGCACCAGCGACACCTGCTGACGCAGGCGCGCGAGCTCGGCGTCCACCAGTTCGCGGCGCCGCTTGGCATCGCGGTGTGCGTCGAGGCGTGACTTGATGAGCTCGAGCTGCTGCTCGAGGCTGCGGCGCAGTTCCTCGTCGGTGTCGGTCTGCGCGAGGCGTTCACGGCAACGCCGTTCCTGCTCGTCGAGCGACTTGCGCTCGCGATCCGCCACCGAGATGACCTCGGCGAACGAGGCGCGCGCCGCCAGCAGTTTCAGGTGCAGCCAGGCCATCTGGCGGATATCGCCGATCTGCGAAGCATGTTCGCCCGAACGTTGCAGCAGGCTGACGATCTCCGCGGCTTCGCGCTCGATCTCGTACTGGTGTGACTGCGCCGCGGAATCGAGACTGGCCAGCATTGCCTCGTAGCGCGACGTGCTGTCGCTGACGCCGGAATCGGCATCGATGACATTGCGAAAGCGCTGGTTGCGCGACAGCGTCCAGAGATACAGGCCCTCGAGGCCGAGCCCGATGAGCCACAGCCCCGGGTTGACCAGCGCCCCGAGCAGGCCAAAGGCCGCAATGCCGAACCAGTTGGGCGGGATCGGCATGCCGAGCGGACGCGCGTTGAACGCCGCGGCCAGGTAGGAAGGCTTGTCCTTCATGGCGCTCAATTCAGGAAGTCTTGCCGAGCGCGCGGAACGCCGGCGGCACGAAATTGAGATCCGTCGCCTCGCGTATCGCGATACGCATCTGGAAATCGAGCACGTCGGCGGGCACCGGGTTCTGGTAGCCCTCGAGGCTGGCTTCGAGTGCCGCGCCGCCGGGAACATTCTGGGTACGCGAGTGACGATATGCCTTGACCACCAGCGCTTCGGCCGCGCCGGGCGTGAGCAGGGTGGGCATGCGCGACTCGAGCCGCGTGAGATCGTCGGCGGTGAGCTCGAGGCCGTAGCGCTTGGCGAGCAGCCCGATGAGCTGCGCGCTTTCGGTCGTGGTGCTGGTAGGCAGGAGCGGTACCTTCACATCGACGCGCCCGGGGCGCTTCAGGTCCACTTCAATGAGGTCGGGACGCGAGGAAGCAAGTAGCCAGAGCACGCGTCCGCGGTTGCCGCTGTCCGACATCTCCTGCGCGATCATCGAGTAGATGCGGCCCGACAGTCCGCTGTCGCCGCTGCCGGAATCGCGCTTGCCGAGGGTCTGGTCGGCTTCGTCGATGAACACCATGCAGCGGCCGAGTGCGCGCACCAGCCGGAAGATCTTCTCCAGGTTGCCCTCGCTCGAGCCCACCCAGCGATCGCGAAAATTCTTGAGCTTGACCACGGGCACGCCGGCTTCACCTGCGAGGCACTCGACCAGGAAGGTTTTGCCGGTGCCCACCGGACCACACAGCAGGTAACCCATGGGCAGCGCCTTGAGATCTCCATTGCGCCACAGGACGATGTCCTGGCGCAGCCAGGTCTTGAGCGCCTCCTGGCCGTGGTAGTCGGCGAGCGTGCGCCTGGGTTCGATGAACTCCACCAGGCCGGCCGAGTCGCGTTCGACCAGTTCTTTCTTGAGCCGCGCGAGGTCGGCTTCGCCGATGGGCCGCGATTCGTGGTGACGAACCTTCACCAGGCTTTCGAGGCTGGAGATCGTGACACCCGCCAGCGCGCCGGCGAGCTCGGCGTGTTTCGCGTCGGCGGCGAAGGCACGCGGAAATTGCTTCGCGAGTATGCCGAGCGCCGTCTCCAGCGAGTTGGCATCCGGCAGCGCCACGCGCACGCGCGTGGTCTGCGGCGCCGAGGCGATCTGCGGCTCGACGTCGTTGAGGTTGTCGGCGATCAGCAGGCTCGTGAACGCCAGTTCACTGAACGGCGATTCGCCAGCCCAGGCCCGCAACTGGCTGGTGATGCTGCCGTGTTCGAAACCAGTGCCGTCGGCCGGAATGATGTGATCCACGCCGCGCAGGATTACCGCGACATTCGGCGTCCTTTCCTTGTTGCCGAGGGCCCGCAGGTTGCCGAGATAACGCAGGTAGCGGCCGATCCACTGGATGGCGGGCAGCGGCTCGCGTGCCATCTTCTTGAGCTCGGCGCCCTGCCACTTGTCGACCAGGTCGCCACCGCGCTCGATGCCCAGCCCGTTGCCGAGATCGTATGACAGCACCACGCCGAAGCCCGAGAGCAGCGTGTCCTGCAGGTAGGCGCCCAGGTTGACCAGTGTGCCGCCGACCGCCAGCCGGTCGTGCACGTTGCCGAACAGGACGAACTGGCTGGCAGCGCCGCTCTCATATGAAAGCGCGAGCTCGGCAGCCCAGGCGGGCGCATTGGTCGGAGCGGGCACCTTCGCGGTTTCCGGATACTGGATCTAACTACTGATTTTCCGAGGATGGTTTTTCCGTGGCGCCCATGGAGCGCTCCGCGGGCGCCGGCGTGGCCGCGCCCTTGAGCGAGATGCCTTCACGCGCCGCGAAGTCCGCCAGCGCCTGGTCGGCAAGCGCCGTCATCTCGGCTTCCTTGATATTGATGCCGCTCATGTCGACCGAATCCTTGGCGACCCGTGCGCGGCCGGCGGCCTTGTCGCGCTCTTCATTGACCATGCCCTCGAGGCGATTGAGCGTGTCGCCCGAGCCCCCGATACTGGTGATCATGCCGGCCGACATTTCGTGCAGCTCGGCCATGGCCTGGTTCATTTTCATGTCGTTGATGGCGCCCTTGAGGCTCTCGATCTTGGCGCGCGCGGTCTGCACCGCGACGTCACGCGCCTTGACCAGGTTCTTGTAGGTGACCTCGGCCTGCTCGAGTTGCTTGCGGTTTTCCTCGAGCTGCGCTTCGACGCTCTGCAGGCGCAGGGCGTACTGGCCGGCGGCAGCATTGTTGCCGGCGCGAACATGCGCCGTGGCCTTGGCGCGCAAGTCCTTCTGCTCGGCTTCGAGCTTGCGTACCTGGCTCATGAGCCGCTCGGACAGTCCGGCGTGGGAGGCCAGGCCCTGGTTGAAATTGCCGATCTGCTTGCGGAGGTTTTCCTGCTCCAGCTCCAGCAGCGCCTCGGGGTTGCGGCGTTCGATGCCCGAAACGAATAACGACAGGAAGCCTTTGAACAGGTTGGCGATGCGACTGAACATTTGTTGCCCCTCCCGGCGAACTGCACGCGCACGAGCGCGGCAGGCACAGAGAATAAAGGCAGGGGGCTGCAATGCAAGCGATGTTGCGGCTTAAGATTGCATATCTCTCCCGGGGAACCTCATGAAACTCAAACAAACCACCGCCCTGATGCTGGGCGCATGCCTGGCCGTATCCGTTACCGCCGCCGAGAAGTTGGGCGGCCGCCCGTCGGACATGAAGGCGCGCGAGATCTTCGCGAAGGTCATATCCATTCCGACCGAGCTGGGCCGGAACAAAGTGCCGGAAATGGCCGAGTACCTCGCGCAGGAATTCCGCGCCGGAGGGTTTCCCGCCGAGGACGTGGTGGTTACCCCGATCAAGATGTCGGGCGATCAGACCGCGACGCTGACGGTGCGGTATCGCGGTGATGGCAGCGGTGGCAAGCCCATCCTGCTCATGGCGCACATGGACGTGGTGACCGCGAAACGCGAGGAGTGGGAGCGCGATCCCTACCAACTCATCGAAGAAAACGGCTATTTCTTTGGCCGTGGCACCGCCGACATCAAGTCGGGCGTCACCTCGCTCACCTCGACCTTCCTGCGCCTGAAAAAGGAAGGGTTCAAGCCGAAGCGCGATCTCATCATCTATTTCTCGGGCGACGAGGAGACCTCGCAGGACACCACGGTGACGATGGTGCGCGAACACCGCAATCTCATCGACGCAGAATTCGCGCTGAACTCGGACGGGGGCGGCGGCACTCTGGACGATGACACCGGCAAGCCGCTGTACTTCGTCCTGCAGACCGCGGAGAAGACCTACGCAGACTTTGCTTTGACCGCGCACAACCCGGGTGGCCACAGCTCGCAGCCGCGCGCCGACAATGCCATCTACGAACTCGCCGTGGCGCTGACGCACGTGCGTGACTACCAGTTTCCGGTGATGTCGAATGAAACAACGCTGGCCAGCATGCGCGTCGCATCCAAAACCACGCCGGGTGAACTCGGCGTTGCCTTGGGGAAGTTCGCCGCCAACCCGCGGGACGAGGCCGCCGCCGCCGTCATTGCCTCCAGTCCGTCGCATGTCGGCTGGACCCGCACCACCTGCGTGGCGACGCTGCTGGAAGGCGGCCACGCACCGAATGCGCTGCCACAGACCGCGGTCGCCAACGTCAATTGCCGCATTTTTCCGGGCGTGAAGATCGAAGAAGTGCGGGCGGCGCTGCAGAAGGCGGCGGGCGCGGGCATCGAGGTGACGGTCAAGGATGAACCCATGTCGAGCGATGCTTCTCCGCTGCGTCCGGACGTGGTCGGCGCGGTGACCCGCACCGTCCAGAAGCTGCGGCCGGGGGTGGAAGTGGTGCCGAACCAGGCATCCGGCGCCACCGACGGGCTGGTGTTTCGTGCCGCGGGGATTCCGACCTATGGCGTGGATGGAATGTTCATCCGGTCAAAGGACGATTTTTCCCACGGCCTCAATGAGCGGGTGCCGGTGGACGGCTTCTACCTGGCGCTCGATCACTGGTATTACCTGGTCAAGGATCTCGCGGGCAAGCGGCGCTGATACGGTAGTTAGTGTGAACACCAGCGCCGAACCACTGGGCACTCTCGAAGTCGCGCTGCGCCACGCGGCGCGGCTGCTCGAGCGCGAGCCGGCCGCCGCGGCCGAGCAGGCCGCGGAGATCCTCAAGGTCCATCCCGACCAGCCGGACGCATTGGCCCTGTCCGGCCTTGCCTTGGGCCGCCTCGGCAAGGGCGAAGAGGCCATCGCGGCACTGCGACGCGCGGTGCATTTCAAGCCGGAACTCGATGAAGCCTGGCGCGCCCTGGGCGATCACTACTCGGCGCTGGAAATGCGCGAGGCGGCCGACGAGGCCTTCGCACAGCATCTCCGGTACTCCACGCGCGATCCGAAGCTCATGGGCGCCGCGCTGGCGCTGACCGAGAACAGGATTCCGGACGCGGAGGCGACGCTTCGCGATCACCTCAAGCGCCATCCCACCGACGTGGTCGCCATCCGCATGCTGGCCGAAGTCGCGGCGCGCATCGGGCGCACGCAGGATGCCGAGACGCTGCTCGCGCGTTGCGTCGAGCTTGCGCCCGGCTTTCGCATGGCACGCCAGAACTACGCCATGATGCTGCACCGGCAGAACAAATGGATCGAGTCGCTCGGGGAAGTGAACGGGCTGCTCGAGGATGACTCGGGCAATCCGGGACTGCGGAATCTCAAGGCGGCCGTGCTCGGCCGCATCGGCAACCACGAAGAGTCCATTGCCATCTATCGCGGTGTGTTGCGGGAATATCCGCGTCAGCCAAAGGTGTGGATGAGCCTGGGCCACGCACTCAAGACCGCGAACCACAACGCCGAGAGCATCGAAGCCTATAGACGCTGCATCGAACTCGCGCCGCAATTCGGTGAGGTCTGGTGGAGCCTTGCCAACCTCAAGACCTTCCGCTTCACGGCGGAAGAAATCGGGAAGATGCGTGCGCAGCTCGAGCGCGACGATCTCACCAACGACGACCGCTTCCATTTCCACTTCACGCTGGGCAAGGCGCTCGAGGATGCGGAGGAGTTCGCGGCCTCGTTCGATCACTACGCCAGGGGCAACGCCCTGCGGCGCAAGCTCATCCGCTATGACGCGTCCGACAACTCGATGCACGTGACCCGCTCCAAGAGGCTGTTCACGCGGGAATTTTTCGATGAACGCGCGGGCTGGGGCAGCGCGTCGTCCGATCCGATCTTCGTGCTGGGTTTGCCCCGCTCGGGCTCGACACTCGTCGAACAGATTCTTGCCAGTCATTCGCAGGTCGAGGGCACCCAGGAGTTGCCGGACATCGGCATGATTGCCCGCGCAGTGGGCAAACGTACGTCACGCGAGCAGGGCAGTGCGTATCCGCGGGCCCTGGCGAAGTTTTCCCGCGAAGAACTGCTCGCCCTCGGGGAGGGGTATCTCACGCACACCCGCATCCAGCGCAAGACTTCACGGCCGTACTTCATCGACAAGATGCCGAACAACTTCGCGCACGTGGGCCTCATTCACCTGATCCTGCCGAATGCAAGGATCGTCGATGCGCGACGCCATCCGCTCGGGTGCTGTTTTTCGTGCTTCAAGCAGCACTTCGCCCGCGGCCAGACCTTCAGCTATGACCTCGATGAACTCGGGCGGTACTACAGCGACTACGTCGAACTCATGGCGCACTTCGACACCGTGCTGCCGGGACGCGTGCATCGCGTTTTCTACGAACACATGGTCGAGGACACCGAGGGCGAGGTCCGCCGCCTGCTCGACTATTGCGGGTTGCCGTTCGAGGAGGGTGTACTGCGTTTTCACGAAAACCAGCGCGCGGTGCGTACCGCAAGCTCCGAACAGGTGCGTCAGCCGATTTTTCGCGACGGTTTGGAGCAATGGCGGCACTTCGACTCATGGCTCGAACCCCTCAGGTCGGCGCTCGGACCCGTGCTCGACCGTTACCCCGACATACCGGAGTTTTGATTCCGTTGCGTCTGTCATACACTCCACGCACCTGACGGGCACTGGGGAGATCGCAGCCCCTGCGTCGTCGACGAATACATAAATAAATGGGGTAGGGTCATGAGCGAATCACTCACGTTGGCCGCTGCAATCAAACGTACATTGCCGTATGCGGGCGCAATGCTCGCCGGTGCTGGCGTCGCACACGCACAACAATCGGACGAAGCCGGCCTCGAAGAAGTGGTCGTCACCGCGCAGAAGCGCGAACAAAGCCTGCAGGACGTTCCACTGTCCATCCAGGCCATCGGCCAGAAGCAGCTCGAGGAGCTCAAGGTCGACGACTTCAGCGACTACGTGAAATATCTGCCGAACGTTTCGTACCAGTCGGGCGGCCCCGGATTCGCGCGCCCCTACATGCGCGGCGTGGCCAGCGGCGAGAACGCCAACCACTCTGGTCCCTTGCCCTCGGTCGGTGTCTACCTCGACGAACAGCCCATCACCACCATCCAGGGCCCGCTCGACGTTCAGGTCTATGACATTGCACGCGTCGAAGTACTTGCAGGCCCGCAGGGCACGCTCTACGGCGCCAGCTCCCAGGCCGGCACGATCCGTATCATCACCAACAAGCCTGATCCGGATGCGTTCGACGCGGGCGTCTCACTCACGGGCAGCACGCTGGAAGGTGACCTCGGCTATACCGGTGAGGGCTTCGTCAACGTGCCACTCGGCGAAAAGGCGGCGATTCGTCTCGTCGGCTGGACCAAACACGAGCCCGGCTACATCGATAACGTGTTGTCGACGCGCGTGTTCCCGTCGTCCGGCATCGCGGTCGACAACAGCGATCGCGTCGAAGACAACTACAACGACTGGACCAAGACCGGCGCGCGTGTCGCGCTGGGGATCAACCTGAGTGATACGTGGACGCTGACGCCCACGGTCATGGCGCAGAAGACCAAGGCCAATGGCATCTTCGCCTTCGACAGAGGGCTGGGGGATCTCAAGGTAGCGCACGCTTTGCCCGAGAGCATCGAGGACAAGTGGGTGCAGGCGGCGCTCACCCTGCAGGGCAAGATCGGCAACTGGGATCTCACCTACGCAGGTGCATATCTCAAGCGCGATGACGACACCCAGAGTGACTACGCTGACTACTCGTTTTTCTACGACACCTGCTGCCAGTACGGCAACTCGATGTATGACAACGACTACGTTCTCATCGATCCGTCGCAGTTCATCGATGGCAGCGACCGATACAAGAAGCAGGTTCACGAGCTGCGCATCAGCTCGCCCGGCGAAAATCGCTGGCGCCTGACGGCGGGTGTGTTCACCCAGAAGCAGGGTCACAGCATTCGCCAGGCCTACGAAGTGGCGAACCTGATCGATATCTTCGATATCCCGGGCAATCCTGACACCCTGTGGCTCACCGACCAGGAGCGCACCGACAAGGACGATGCGGTGTACGGTGAACTCACATTCGACATCACCGACAAGCTGGCAGTGACCGGCGGTCTCCGCTACTTCGAGGCAGAGAACTCGCTCAAGGGCTTCTTCGGGTACAGCGCGGTGTTCAGCGGCATGACCGGTGAATCACAGTGCTTCGACCAGGCGGATTTCCGCACCGCGCCCTGCACCAATCTCGACAAGACGGTCCAAGAGGACGGCACCACCAAGCGGCTCAACGTCAGCTTCCATGTCACTGACGATGTGATGTTGTATGCCACCTGGTCGGAAGGATTCAGGCCGGGCGGCATCAACCGCCGCGGCAATATTCCGCCGTACCAGTCGGATTTCCTCACCAACTACGAAGTTGGCTTCAAGACCACCCTCGCCGACAACCGCGTGCGCATCAACGGCGCGATATTCCGGGACGACTGGGACGACTTCCAGTATTCATTCCTCGGTGCGAATGGATTGACCGAGATCCGTAACGCCGGCCAGGCAGAAATCCAGGGTATCGAAGCCGACATTGTCTGGGCCGTCACCGATGGCTTCACGCTGTCGGCCGCCATGTCGTGGCTCGATGCCAAGAGCACCGTTCCCTACTGCGGCACGGTCTACGGCGGCGACAACCTTGACGGCTCGGACCCGTACGTTTTGCCGGGCGATCCGTTGTTCGGCCAGACGGTCACCGACTGCTCGGATCCGCTTGCGCCGAACGGAACGTTTGAGCAGGCGCCGTCGGGACAGCGACTGCCGGTGCAGCCGGAGTTCAAGGGCAACGCGGTGGGTCGCTACGAATTCCCGATGGGCGGACAGAACGCCCACATCCAGGCGGCCTGGGTTTACCAGGGCGATGCCTGGTCCGACCTGCGCACCGCCGAGCGTGAGTTCCTGGGCGTACAACCTTCGTACAGCATCGTGGACTTTTCGGCGGGCATCGACAACGAGAGCTGGGGCCTGGAGCTGTTCGTCAAGAACGCCTTCGATGAGCGGGCCGAAGTGGCGCGCACTGCACAGTGCGCCACCTTCCAGCCGGGCACCGATCCGCCGAACTCCGTCCCGCTGTGCGGCCTGCAGCCCTACATCATCACCAACCTTCCGCGCACCATTGGCGTGACGTTCACCAAGAATTTCTGATGCGATGAACGCCTCCGCGCAAGGACGCCCGCCGTTTCCGCCATTCACGCGCGAAACGGCGGCCGTCAAGGCGCGAGCGGCGGAAGACGCCTGGAACTCACGCGATCCGGAGCGCGTGTCACTGGCGTATACGGTCGACAGCGCATGGCGCAACCGGGCCGAGATCTTCTCCGGCCGTCCCGCCATCGTCGAATTCATGAAACGCAAATGGGCCAGGGAGCTCGACTACCGGCTCATCAAGGAAGTTTGGGCCTGCGAAGGCGCGCGCATCGCGGTGCGATTCGCTTACGAGTGGCACGACGACTCCGGTCACTGGTTCCGCTCGTACGGCAACGAGAACTGGGAGTTCGACGAGCTGGGGCTGATGCGCCGCCGGCACGCCAGCATCAACGACGTGGTGATCAGCGAGGCCGACCGCAAATTCCGGTGGCCGCTCGGCCGCCGCCCGGACGATCATCCGGGGCTGAGCGACCTGGGGCTCTGATCGCATGAAGCGATCCTGGCTTGCATTGCTGCTGGTTGCGGTGCTGCTGCCGACGGCCGCGTTCGCCGCGCTGTCGCGGGATGCCTTCACGCAGGAATTTGCCACCGTACTGCGCGCCGCGTTACCCAATCACAAGGTCGAGATCGTCGAACCGCTGCAGATCCGCATCACCGATCCGAAGGGCGAAGATTCGACCGCCTTCCTCGACAACGCCTACAACGAATACATGGCGGATCCCGACGCGCGCCAGGAACTCATCGAGCACCGTGTTGCCGCGTGGGTCGAATCCCTGGCGGTGGAGGATGTACCGCTCGATCCGAAGAACATCGTTCCCATCATCAAGGATCGAGGCTGGGTCGAGCAGGCGACCAGCATGTCGAAGAGCCGCGGCATGGCTGCCGACGAAGGGCAGGTGATCGAGGACTTCAACGAGGACCTGGTCATCGTCTATGCCGAGGACACACCGCGCAACGTGCGCTATTTCTCCACCAAGGATCTCGCCAAGGCCGGGGTCGAGCGCAGCAAGTTGCGGGCTCTTGCGATCTCGAACCTGCGCCGCGTACTGCCGAAGATCGAACCGCACCACGGCCCGGTCTATTCGATGCTCACCGCGGACGGCAACTACGAGGCCAGCCTGCTGTTGTTCGACGAGCTGTGGAGCAAGAGCGAATTCAAGGTGGATGGCGACATCGTGGTGGCGATCCCTTCGCGCGACGTGCTGCTGATCACCGGCTCGCGCAATGCTGACGGCATCGCGCGTCTGCGCGAGATCGCCGACCAGATTGCGTCCGAAGGTACCTACACGATCTCGGACCAGCTGTTCGTGTATCGCAAGGGAGCGTTTCGCCGCTTCGAACCCTGATCAAGGAGATCGCGCCATGCCAGGTACTGTCCGACTTCATCGAGTGTTGCACGCGCCGCCCGCGCGCATCTACAAGGCCTTTCTCGACGCCGATGGCATGGCCAAGTGGCTGCCGCCGTATGGTTTCACCTGCAAGGTGCATCACCTCGAAGCACGCGTCGGTGGCACGTTCAGGATGACCTTCAACAATTTCGGCAGCGGTGGCGGCCACAGCTTCGGCGGCGAATACCTGGAGCTGGTGCCCAACGAGAAGGTGCGTTACACGGACAAGTTCGACGATCCGAATCTTCCCGGTGTCATGGAAGTCACCGTGACGCTGAAGCAAGTGTCGGTAGGCACGGAAGTGAACATCGTGCAGGCCGGAATTCCGGACGCGATCCCGACCGAGGCCTGCTACCTGGGCTGGCAGGAATCGCTGATGCAGCTGGCCCACCTGGTCGAGCCGGAAATCCCCGGTTGACACAGACCCGCCAGGCCGTTCACTCAGGTGTAGCTCTCGGCCGTCGCACAGATGGCGGCGCGCTGCGCCATGATGCTGAACAACTCGTCCGGGTAGATGGACAGCTCGTCCATCCACATCGACACCGGGCCGAGCATGGTGTCGGGCAACTCGCCGCCGATGCCCGGTGTGCGCAGCTCTTCGGAGATCTGCCGCGCCAGCGCCACTTCCATGACTTCGGGCCGCGCCAGTTCCGCGGCCAGCGGATCACGCCAGTGAGAGATGGCGGCGGCGACGGCCGGCGGCAGCGACCAGGCAATGCTCAGGTGCGTGCCCACGCGGGCCTCGTGGCGCGCCGCGAGTTGCAGCACGTGGCTGGGTTCGGGGTTCAGTCTGTGTTTGAGCGCGGCTTCACCGACGCGGCCCAGGATCACGGCCATGCCGGCTCGGTGCAGCAGTCCGCACAGGTAGGCGGAATCGACGTTGCGGCGCTTGAGGCGCGCGATCTCCTGGGCGAACAGCGCGACGATCACCGATTCGCGCCACAGATCGGCCATCTCGTGGCGGAAACAGGTGGAGGTGAAAACCTGGCCCTGCACGGCCACCGCAAAGGCGATGTTGCGAATTTCGCGGACACCCAGCCAGGCGATGGCCTGCGGCAGCGTGACCACCGGTGTGCGTCGTGCGTACAGCGCCGAGTTCGCGACGCGCATGACATGACCGGCGAGCGCGATGTCGCGCTGTATCAGGCGTGCGAGTTCCGCGGCGTTGCCGTCGGCCGCATCGTCCGATGAGGAATCGCCGCGCGTGAGGCGCATGACTTCCGACGCGATCTGCGGCGGCGGCGGAAGCTCGAGCGATCCCTCGGCGATGGCCGCGGTGATGACGCGTTCGACCTGATCGGTGACTGGCTGGATGGAAGCGTTCATGCGGCAATGGCGGTTTGACCCGCTCTGTTAACGGCCGCGCACGCTGCCACTTGACCGGCTTCCGGCGTGCCGCGCCGGGATGCCAACCGAAGTCACAAAATCAATCACTTAGGACTTGGAGAAAGCCCTCAGGGAATGATCAGGTTTACGCCGCCGGACGACCATTGCCAGGAATATCGCGAAAACGCTGCACGCTTTCCGACGGTCCGAAGTCTTCGAGTTCGAACATGCGGCGCACTTCGATGTGGCAGTTGCCGCCTTCGAGCGTCGGGTTCGGAAACCGGCGGGTCCATTCCCGCGCCTCCGCCTCGCTCGCCACCTTGATGATGGTGAAGCCGGCGATCAACTCCTTGGTCTCGGCGAAGGGTCCGTCGACGATGCTGCGGTGTTCGCCGCGGTATTCGACCCTCCAGCCTCTGGAACTCGTCTGCAGTCCCGACGCATCGACCAGCACACCTGCCCGCGCGAG
>Ga0190270_10000878_pt1 | contig 13540 bp, 14 predicted proteins | sample Popmic320T_FD_133748 | JGI IMG/M metagenome (GOLD analysis project Ga0190270, IMG submission 133748) | Populus adjacent soil microbial communities from riparian zone of Weber River, Utah, USA - 320 T | ecosystem: Environmental > Terrestrial > Soil > Riparian zone | place: USA: Utah | collected... | reverse complement strand
CGCAAGTGCGCGTCGAAGCACCGGGCTCGCGGCGGCTCGCTTCTGAAGGTCGTCGGCACGGACCTCGCCGGCGTGAACAGGCTTACCTACCTGGGCAGCTACGGCGGCGGCGACGACATCGAGGTCAAGGTCCGCGCCGGCAGCGACAAGCGGGTCAACGCGCGCGTGCCGATCGGGGCCGTGACGGGTCCGGTGGTGGTCGAGACCGCGGCAGGCACGCACTCGCGCCCGTCGAAGGCCGTCCTGATCCTGCCCCCGCTCCCGCCCGAGCCGAACGCCGAGCTGACGCCGGTGCCGGGGCCGACCGTGAGCGGGGCGCCTCAGATGGAGACCGGCACGAGCCGGACGAAGGCGTTCGTGGGCGCGCATCCGAGCGTCAGGTTCTCCTTCCGCCTCTCAGGCGCCTCGGCGGCCGCGCTCAAGGTCGAGCTCGTCAGGGCCTCGGACGCCGCCGTCGTCAGGACCTGGACGCCGGAGGAGGTGGCTCCGGACGAGGTCCAGAGCGTCTCCTGGAGCGGGCGCATCGGCCACGCGGCGGCCAAGCCGGGCCGCTACTCGTTCCGGCTCACCGCCGCGTCGGCGGACGGCTCGGAGGCGCACAGCGCCCAGGCCGGCGACGTGCAGCGCGACTCGTTCGACCTCTACGACAACATCTTCCCGGTGCGCGGGCGGCACGACTTCGGCGGCGCCGGCGCGGGCTTCGGCTCGGGACGCGCGGGCCACAGCCACCAGGGCCACGACGTGTTCGCGAAGTGCGGGACCAGGATGGTCGCCGCGCGCGGCGGCCGCGTGCAGTTCAAGCAGTACCACGCCGCCGCCGGGCACTACCTCGTGATCGACGGTGACGGCACCGAGCTCGACTACGTCTACATGCACCTCGACCAGCCTTCGCCCTTCGGCCCGGGCGACCGCGTGTACACGGGCCAGACGATCGGCGCGGTCGGCGACAGCGGCAACGCCCGGGGCTGCCATCTGCACTTCGAGCTGTGGAGCGGCCCCGGCTGGTACGACGGCGGCAAGCCGTTCGACCCGCTGCCCTCCTTGCAGGCCTGGGACAGCTGGTCATAGGCTGGCCGCATGGCCGCCTACACGATTCGCAAGCTCGACGAGATCCCCGACGTTCTGGGCGACTATCCAGGGGAGATGCGAATGAGCGCCGCGAGCGACCTGGGCACCGAGCAGGTCGGCTTCACCTGGCGCCGGATGCCGCCGCTGACCGGCGGGAAGGGCAGCTACGGCCACCGCCACCGGACGCAGGAGGAGGTCTACTTCGTGGCGTCCGGGACGCTCCAGTTCAAGCTGGAGGACGAGGTCATCGACGTCCACGAGGGCACCGTGGTGCGGGTCTCCCCCGAGACGGCGCGCTCGGTCTGGAACGCCGGCCCCGGCGACGCGATCCTGATCGTGGTGTCCACCAAGTCCGAGGACCCGCGCCAGGACACCGAGCAGGTCGAGGACTTCTGGCCGGAGAACGACGAGGCCTAGCCTCGTAGGCGCCGCATGGCGCTCCCGCCCGGACCGAGTGCTCCCGCCGCCTGGCAGACGGTCGGCTGGACGGTCCGGCCCGCCGCGTTCTTGCGCCGCGTGCATGCGCGCTTCGGCGACCCGGCGACGATCAGGACCTTCTGGACCGACGAGCCGATGGTGCTGTTCTCCGGGCCGGACGCGGTGCGCGAGATATTCAGGCTCGATCCGGCGATCGCCCCCGCCGGGCAGAGCTGGGAGTTCCTGCGGCCGTTCGCGGGCGACCACTCGATCCTCGTGCTGGACGGCGAGGAGCACGTTCGCGAGCGGCGGCTGATCCAGACGCCCTTCCACGGCGAGCGCATGCGCTCCTTCCAGCCGCTGGTCGCGGAGCTCGCGCGCGAGGAGCTCGCCGGCTGGCGGGGGCGCGTGGTCACGCTCGAGCGCATGAAGCGCCTGACGCTCGAGACGATCCTGCGCGTGACGTTCGGCGTCCGCGGCGAGGAGGAGGCGGCCGCGCTGCGCGAGGCGGTCCACGGCACGCTCGACACGGTCCGCTCGATGCCGCGGATGCTGGCGATGTCGCTCGTCCAGCGCGATCTCGGTCCGTGGAGCCCGTGGGGCCGCTTCCGGCTCGCGGTCGAGCGCTTCGACGAGCTGCTGCTCGACGTGGTGGCGCGCAGGCGTGCCGACCCGGGCGACGACTCGATGCTCGCCGTGCTGCTGGAGCAGCGCGACGAGGACGGCAACCCGCCGAGCGACCGCCACCTGCGCGACCAGCTCGTAGCGCTGCTCGCGGCCGGCCACGACACCTCGTCGGCGTCGCTGTCGTGGGCCTTCGAGCGGCTGGCGCGCCATCCGAGGGTTCAGGAGCGGCTGCGGGAGGGCGACCCGGATTATCTGGACGCCGTCGTCAAGGAGGTGCTGCGTGCGCGGCCCGCGCTCACGATCGCTCCTCGGCTTCTGCTCGAGCCGGTGCGGGTCGCCGGCCACGAGCTGCCCGCCGGCGTGCACGTGGCCGCCTGCCTCTGGCTGGCGATGCGCCGCGAGGACCTGTGGCCGGATGCGGCCGCCTTCAGGCCGGAGCGCTGGCTCGACGGCGGCCCGCCCGACCCGATGTCGTGGATCCCGTTCGGCGGCGGCGTGCGCCGCTGCGCCGGAGCCCCGTTCGCCGAGATGGAGATGCGCGAGGTGCTGCGAGCAGCCGCGGGCATCTCCATCCGCCCCGTGCGCCCCGAGCCCGAACGCGCCCGCCGAAGCGCCCTGGTCGTGACCCCCCACCGCGGCGGCGAGATCCTCGCCGAGCCGCGCGCCTAGGAACCGAGCTCGTCGGCGTCCTCGGCCTCGGCGTAGTGCCCGCCGATCCGCTCCGCCGCCGCGCGCACCTCCTTCATGAACTCCTCATCGCTGTAGACCCGGTTCGGCTCGAGCTCGGGCACCGTGCGGCCGAGCGGGACGAACAGGTCGGAGGCCGCGCCCGTGTGCAGCCAGAGCGCGAGCAGGCTAAGTGCCGGCACGCGGAACAGGCGCGCCTCGTAGCCGTGCTCGGCCACTCGCGGGTCCTGGTCGGCAGCCGCGAGCGCCTCGCGGATCATCGGGCTGAAGCGATCGTCCCCCGTGGCCACCGCGCCGCCCGTCGCCTCCTGGGCCAGTTCCATCACCTCCGGCCGGCCCTCGGCGTCGAAGCCGCTGTAGCGCCAGCTCGGCGGGGCGCTGACGCTCTTCTCCGCCTCCTCCCCGCCCCCGGGCTGGAGCAGCTCGTCGAGGCCCACGCTGAAGACCGGCTGCGCCGGGAGCACGGGCGCCTCGTCGGGGGCCCGGCCGAGGTCGATCCCTCGCCGCCGGAGGATGCCTGGCAGGCCGCGCGCCCGGCTCTGCTCGAGCGCCTCTTCGACGGGTCGCGGCGGCTCCGGAAAGCTGATCGGCATCGTCTACTTCCTCGTCAGGTACGTGTGCGTCCACGTGCCCTGGCTCTTGTAGTTCGTCTTGAACACGTCGATCGGGAGCGACGAGCGGCCGGTCCACGGATCCTGAACATCGACCTCCTCGACGCCGGCGGCCTGGCGGTACCCGGTGAGCATGACGAAGTGGCCGCCGCCTCCCCGCCAGCCGATCCGCGCACCCACCGGGCGCCCTGCGTCGATCTCGGCGCGGACCTTGCTCAAGGGGACCGCGCCCGTGGACTTCGACCTGTAGTTCCCGGTCCGGCCGAGCGCCCTGTCGAGGTACCAGGGGATGTTGCAGCTGCCGGTCGAGCCGTCCTGGCAGCAGGTGGACTGGCCCAGCTCGGCGTTGACCACCGCGCACTGCCCCCAGGTGGTGGCCGGGTCGAAGAACCCGGACGCGCTACTCGCACAGGCGGCCCAGCACCAGTTGGTCTGGAGCTGGTGCTGAACGCTGAGCTTGAGCGCCCGCTTCCCCGCCGCGACCCTGCCCGCTCCGTGCAGGAGGTTGGACAGTAGGGGGCGGAGGAAGCCGAGCATCGTCCGTTGGGCTAGAGCCCTCCCGGGAGTCCCGGCATCCTGCGCTCGTTCCCGGTGCGCGGGTCGTCGGCAGGCGACGGTCGCGGCTTCGCCTCGACACCCGGTGTGAGCTTGCCGCGCCGCGTCTCGGGTCCGCCCTCGACCTCCCAGCTGCCGTCGGCCCGCTTGCGGAGGACGACGCGCTTGGCTTCGCGGGGAGTCATGGCGTGTGGCAGACGGCCTCGACGTTGTTCCCGTCCGGGTCCAGGACGAAGGCGCCGTAGTAGTCCGGATGATAGATCTCGCGCACCCCGGGACCGCCGTTGTCGCGCCCGCCCGCGGCGAGAGCCGCTTCGTAAAAGGCGTCGACCGTCTCGCGGTCCGGGGCCGTGAACGCCACGTGGACGCCGCTGTCCGGGCCGCGGTCGCGCTGCGCGATCCAGAAGAACGGGAAGTCGTCGCCGAAGCCGCCGATCTCGGGCACCGGCTCCATGATCATCCTCATCCCGAGCGGAGCGAGCGCGCGCTCGTAGAACGCCTTGCTCACGGCGTAATCGCTCACGTCCAGCCCCACATGGTCGAGCCTCGGCTTGATCGCCGAGAGCGTAACCTGTGGGATCGATCCCGACGCGTTCAACGCCTTCGAGGCCGGAGGCTGGGAGCAGAAGGCCGCCGGGTATGACCGCTTTTTCGGCGGCATAACGGGGCGACTTGTGGAACCGCTCCTCGACGCCGCCCGTGTCGGGACGGGAACGCGAACCCTCGATCTGGCTAGCGGCCCCGGCTACGTCGCGGCGGCAGCAGCCGAACGCGGGGCCTCGGTCACGGGCGTCGACGTTGCGGCGGCGATGGTCTCGTTCGCCGGCGGGCTGCATCCCGGGATCGAGTTTCTTCAGGCGGACGTCCACCAACTGCCGTTCGCCGACGCCTCCTTTGACGCCCTGGTGGCGAATTTCCTGATCCTCCACCTCGGGCGCCCGGAGGTTGCCGCCGCTGAGTTCGCCCGCGTTCTGCGCGATGGCGGAAGGCTCGCCCTGACCGCGTGGGACCTGCCGGGGCGCGCCCGCTTTCTTGGCGTGTTCCTCGACGCGGTCGCGGAGGCGGGTGCGAGGCCGCCGGAGGACATCCCGACCGGCCCGGACTTCTTCAGGTTTTCAGTCGACGGGGAGCTCGACACGCTCCTGCGTGAGCAGGGTCTCGAAGATCGCGTCGTGACAACGATCTCCTTCACTCACACGGTCGCCTCCGCCGACGACCTCTGGAACGGCCTGCTCGGAGGGACGGTCCGCACCTCGGCGCTCATCCAGCGCCAGTCCGAGGAGGTTCAGCAGCGCATCCGAGCCGCCTTCAACCGGCTCGTGGAGCCCTACCGCCGGGGAGATGCCCTCGAGCTCCCGGTGTCCGCGAAGCTCGCCGCGGGTCGGAGGCCGTAACCGTGGCGTCCCGAGAGGTCGACCTGCTCGGACGACTCTACGAGCTTCACAACGCGACCAGAAGCGGCTTTCCGGACATCCTGGAGCGGGACTACCTGCGCGAGGACGCCGAGTTCGTGGAATTCCCGGCCGCTCCGGGCGCACGCACGCATCGCGGCAGCGCGGCGGTGGCCGCGCTGTTTCGCAATCGCTTCGAGGCCGGCGAGATGGTGCTGGAGGACATCGAGCTCCGCGACGTGGGCGCGGGCCGCGTCCTAGCCAACTTCCGGGTCCGCATGCGCGGCGCGCGCAGTGGAGCCGAGACGTCCATGCGGCTCTGGAACCTCGTCACGCTCGACGGCGGGCGAATCGCGTGCATCGAGGAGTTCAGCGAAGAGGCTGACGCGCTGGCGGCGTCGAAGCGCTGAGCCGTATTTCGCGGTACGTCGTGTATCGTGATCCGCGATGAGCCGCACCTACGAGCTCAAGCGCCGCGCCGAGCAGCGAGACGAGACCCGGCAGCGGATCGTCGACGCCGCGGTCGAGCTCCACAGGACCCTCGGTCCCGCGGCCACGACGATCAGCGACATCGCGGACCGGGCCGGCGTCGGCAGGGTGACCGTGTACCGGCACTTCCCGGACGAGGCGGCTCTGCTGCAGGCCTGCAGCGGGCAGTACAACGCGGAGCACCCGTTCCCCGATCAGGAGCACTGGCAGGCGATCTCAGACCCGGAACAGCGGCTGAAGACCGCGCTGAGCGAGACCTATGCCTACTTCGCCGCCACCGAGGACATGCTCTCCCACGCGATCCGCGACAAGGGCGACGAGCCCGTCATGGCCCCGTTCCACGAGCACTGGCAGCGGGCGGCCGAGACGCTCAGCGCCGGCTGGGGTGCCCGCGGCGCGCAGCGCGCGAAGCTCCGCGCGGCGATCGCGCTGACGCTCAGCTTCCACACCTGGCGCACGCTCGTCCGTGAGCAGGGGCTGGACCCCGAGGAAGCGGTGGACGTGGCGGCCCGGCTGGCCGTGTCCTAGACGAGCTCCGGGTCGTCCTCGGCGCGGGCCCGCACAAGCAGGTCGGCGAGCGCCTCGACGAGCTGCTCCACCAGCTCGGCCCCCCGTGCCGCGGAGGCCGTGCTCGGGGTCCCCACCACGCCGCTGCTGGTCACCGCCGGCATGGGATAGGACAGCACGCGCCCGACGGTCCGGTCGGGCTCGTCGACGGCGCGCTCCTGCCGCACCTGGCCCTCCGCCAGGTGCAGGACCATCGAGGTCTCGGCCTCGTTCGCGTGGAAGTCGGGCGCGTCCTCCGTGTAGCGCGCGGCGATCTCGGGCGTGATGTCGAAGATGGAGACGAAGCGCGGGCGCAGGTCGGGAAGCTCGTGGCGCAGCTGGAGGATCGCGCTCTGGCAGGGCGGCCCGTTGGTGGCGTGGCCGTTCACGATCACGAGCTTGCGGAATCCCGACGCGTGCGCCCAGCGGCCCACCTCGACGACGACCGCGAGCATCGTCCCGGGATGCAGGGAGAGCGTGCCGGGCCAGCGGTCGGTGTGACCGAGCGAGCACCCGTAGGGCAGCGCCGGCAGCACCACGTCCCCCGTGCGCTCCGCGGCGGCCTGCGCGACGTGGGCCGCGAGCAGCGTGTCGGTCCCGGTGGCCAGGTGAGGACCGTGCTGCTCGGTCGCCCCCACCGGGAGCACGGCGATCGCCCCAGCGGCGCCGGCCGCGCCGACCTCGTCCATCGTCATGGTGGCCCAGCGCGTCACCGGCCGAATATAGTCGCGCGGTGCCGACGCCACAGTACGACCCGGCCAGCCTCGAGACGACGCGCGACCGTCTTCGTGCGGAGGGAGTCGAGTACTGCATGGCGACCTACGCGGACGGTCACGGCGTGGCCAAGTGCAAGACCGTGCCGCTCGACCACTTCGAGTCGATGATGCACGGCTCCGAGCTGTTCACCGGAGCCGCGCTCGACATGATGGGCCAGTCGCCCGCCGACGACGAGCTGGCCGTCTGGCCGGACCCGGACGCGATCGTGCAGCTCCCCTGGCGCCCGGACGTCGCGTTCGCGCCCGGCAACCTCTACCTGCACGACGAGCCGTATCCGATGTGTCCGCGCACGGTCCTGACGCGGCAGGCCGAGCGGGCCCGCGAGTCAGGCTACGTGTTCAACCTCGGGATGGAGACCGAGTTCTTCTTCGTCCGCACCGACGAGCTCGGGCGCCCGGAGCCGTGGAACCCGCGCGACACGCTCGACAAGCCCTGCTACGACGCGGTAGGGATGCTGGAGTCGCTCCACTTCCTGGACGAGATGGTCGGCTACATGAACACGCTCGGCTGGGACGTCCACTCGTTCGACCACGAGGACGGCAACGGCCAGTACGAGTTCGACTTCAGCTACACCGACGCCGTCGGCATGGCCGACCGCTTCATGCTCTTCCGGCTGATGGCGAAGGAGGTCGCGCGCTCGCACGGCTACGAGGCGACCTTCATGCCGAAGCCCTGGAGCGACCGGACCGGCGGCGGCGCGCACTTCAACATGTCGCTGGCCGCGGTGGACGGGGGCGAGAACCTGTTCGCTCCCGCCGCGGGCGACGACCCCTACGGCTGCGGCGTCTCGCAGCTCGGCTACCGCTTCCTGGCCGGCCTGCTTGCCCATGCGCCGGCGATCGTGGCGGTGACCTGCCCGACCGTGAACTCCTACAAGCGCCTGATCCGCCGCGGCGCGATGAGCGGCTCCACCTGGGCGCCCGTGTTCATCTCGTACGGGCGCAACAACCGCACGCACATGCTGCGGGTGCCGACGAAGTCGCCGCGCGTCGAGTCACGCGCGGTCGACGCGTCCGTGAACGCCTATCTCGGCGCCGCGCTGGTGCTCGCGGCCGGGCTCGAGGGCATCGAGCGCGAGCTCGACCCCGGACCGCCGATCGACCGCGACATGTATGTCCAGAGCGACGGGGAGATCGCCGAGCTCGGCGTGGAGCTGCTGCCGCGAACGCTCTCGGAGGCGATCGACGCGTTCGAGGCCGACCCGCTGACGCTGGACGTCTTCGGCACCGACCTACACGCGGCCTACATCGACTTCAAGCGCTCCGAATGGGAGGATTTCCACAACACCGTCAGCCAGTGGGAGTGGGAGCGCTACCTGACCTTCTACTAGCCCTCCCGCTTCGCCGCCCCGGCCTTGACAAGCGTCTGCGAGAAGCAGACGATCCCTCTCAAGCACTCAACATCCGGGAGGTGGAATGCCGGAGCCACGGATCGGGGCGGTCGTCGAGGGGATGGCGCCGATGCTCGACATCGTCCTCAACGGCTCCACGGATGTGAACGTCTGCCGGGCCGAGCAGTCGGGGTCGGTCGCCACGCGGGCCCCGCACGGACATCCTCGGTCCCGGCCTGCCCGTCGCCCCCGCCGTAAGGCCCGCGCCGGCGCCGCACCGGCGCCTCCGGTGGCGCACGAGGTCCGGCTGCTGACGCCCTCCGAGGTGGCGGCGCTGAGGAAGCGGATGCCGGAGCACCCGAAGCCCCCGGACGTGGACTTCAGCCTGTTCGTGCAGCTCAGCCAGGACCTCGATCTCGACGCTCGGCGCAAGGCCGTCGAGGCGATCAACGGTCTGACGCGCCGGGCGCGCTGGAAGCAGGACACGGCGGCGGTCGAGGTCGCGGGAGCGAACGTCGACCCGCTGCACAAGCTCCACGGCGTGTCCTACGTCGAGCCGGGTCAGACGCTGCGCGGTCCGGAGCCGGCGGGCGGCGGCAGCCGCCGCGCCCCCGGCCTCGATCTTCGCCGTGTCACCAAGCAGGCGAGGCGACATCACTACGGCCGCGACGTGCTCGTGGGGATCATCGACGTAGGAGGCTTCGACTTCGCGCACGAGGACTTCGCCGACGGCAACGGCACGCGGTGGGTCGCGATCTGGGACCAGGGTGGCTCGAACCGGCCATCGCCGGCCGACGGACGGGACGACAGCCGGTTCGACAGCCTCAACTACGGCTCGGAGCTCCTGAAGAGCCACATGGACCGCGCCATGGCGGCCGCGGAGGAGCGCAACATGGCCGGGACGAGCCTCGAGCCGCAATCGGTGATGGTGGCCGGCTCCCACGGAACCCACGTCGCCTCGATCGCGGCGGGCAACCGAGGCGTCGCCCGGGGCGCGCGCCTGGCCGGCGTGCTGATCGCGCTGCGCCCGGAGGACGTCCTGGTCTCGTCGAGCTTCTACGACTCCACCCGGATCGCCGACGCCGTGGACTACCTGCTCGCGCTCGCCGCGGCGGAGGGAGGCGCCGACGGCCCCCTCCCGGTCTCGATCAACATCAGCCTCGGGACCAACGGCCACGCGCATGACACGTCGAGCGCCATGGCCCGGTGGATCGACAACGCGCTGACGACGCCTGGGCGCTGCGTCTCGGTCGCCGCCGGCAACGCCGGTCAGGTCGAGCCTCGCTCGCCCGACGATCGCGCGCTCGTGATGGGCCGAGTGCACGCCGGCGGCTCCTTCGGCGCGACCGGCCTGCGCCACGAGCTCGGCTGGGTCGTCGCCGGGGACGAGAGGCCGGACATCTCCGAGAACGAGATGGAGATCTGGTACGGCCCGCAGGATCGCATCGACGTCGAGATCCGGCCGCCCGGCGGCTCGTGGATCGGTCCGGTCCGGCCCGGCGAGAGCATCCGCAATCAGGTCCTCGACAACGGGACCGTGCTCAGCGTGCACAGCGAGACCTACTACCCGGCGAACGGGGCGAACCGGATCTCGATCGTCCTGAGCCCGTTCTTCGGCACGCTCGGGGACGGGGTCCGCTCCATCGGGCCGATCGCGGCCGGCGAGTGGCAGGTGCGCCTTACGGGCGTCGTGGTTCGCGACGGCCGCTACGACGCTTGGATCGAGCGTGACGATCAGCGGCGAATGGCCGGTCCGGGGGGCCGGAACTGGGGGTTCCCCTCCTTCTTCGCGCCGGGCTCCTACACCGCCGACCGCATGATCAGCTCGCTCGCCTGCGCGGAGCGGATCCTGTCCGTGGCCAACGTCGACGTGCCCGGCAACGCGGCGCACGTCACGTCGAGCCGGGGGCCGACGCGCGACGGCCGCTTCAAGCCCGATGTCGGAGCCGACGGCACCGACGTGCCGGCCGCGGGCGGCTTCGACCGCACTCGGCCATGGATCGAGATGACGGGGACGAGCATGGCCAGCCCATACGTGTGCGGCGTGGCCGCGCTCATGCTGGGCATCTCACCGCGGCTCACCTCGGCCCAGATCCTGGGCATCATGCTCAGCACCTCCAAGCCACTCGCCGGCCACGAGTTCGCCTGGCGCAACGACACCGGCTTCGGGATGATCGACGCGGCCGCCTGCGTCGAGGAGGCGGCCAGGTACGAGCAGCTCAGCAGGAGGAGCCAGCGGTGAAGCTCGAGGTCTTCTTCGCGTCCGACGGCGACTGCCTCCTGCTGACGTCGAGCGACGGCCACCGCGCCCTCATCGACGGCGGGCGGAGCGGGACGTTCCAGAAGGAGACCTGGCCGGCCCTGCGAGCCCTCGCGAAGGCGGACGAGGCCATCGACCTCGTCGTCGTGAGCCACATCGACGCCGACCACATCTCCGGCATCCTCTGGCTCATGAAGGCCGTGGCGGCATGGACCGTCCACGACTTCCAGACCACCGACGGGGGCAACCCCGGCTTCCCCGAGCCGCGCGTCCCGCGACCGCCGCGGATCGAGCGCTTCTGGCACAACTCGTGGCGGGCGCAGCTGAAGGAGCTCGCGGACCCGATCGAGGCGTTCGTGGGCCAGGTGGGCGAGGGCCTCGAGACGTCCTCCTTCAACCCAGCGAGGGCGTCGCGCCCCGCGGTCGAGGTGATCGACGCGATGCAGGGCCTGGCCGAGAGCATTCCCGACGGCCTCGATCTGCTGCGAATCGTCGACAACGAGACGCCGATCAAGCGCAACGCGCCGTTCGACGATCTCGTCCTGCTGAAGAATCCACCGCACGTCGAGAAGCTCGGCAAGACGCGCCTCACGGTGATCGGCCCCACGAAGAAGCACCTCGAGACGCTGCGCAAGGAGTGGCGCAAGTGGCTCAATACGGCGGAGGGGCGTGCCGCCAGTGAGGAGGAGCTCGTGGAGTCGCTCACCGCCGCCGCGAAGATCATCGCCAAGACGGACCCCTCGGAGGTCACGCCGCCGAACCGTGCGTCGATCACGCTGCTCGCCGAGGAGAGCAAGCGCACGTGCCTGCTCACGGGCGATGCCGCGGAGGAGGAGATCCTCGAAGGCCTCGAGGCGGCCGGCCGGATCGCAGGCGGCCGCTTCTGGTGCAACGTCGTGAAGATCCAGCACCACGGCTCGGAGTACAACCTCAGCGAGCTGTTCGCCGGGACCGTCCTCGCGGACCAGTACGTCTTCTGCGCCGACGGCGCGAACGAGAACCCGGACCCGTCGGTCGTCAAGACGGTCGTCGAGACACGGCTGAAGAAGGACCCCCGGCCGTTCACGGTCTGGTTCAGCTGCTCACCCGAGCGGACGCTCCCGAACCGCCGGACGGCCCTTCGCGCGGCCATCAAGGAGGCGACGACCGCCGCCGGCAGGGCCCCGGCGATCACCGTGAAGGTGCTCGCCGACTCCAAGCCATCCATGGAGATCAAGGTCTGACCCGATGACCCGCACCCGGGAGGACGTCTGGACCCTCACCGAGGCGGAGGGAGACTGGCCCGCCGTCCTCGTGGCCTACGAAAGGGCGGTCGGCCTGCTGCGGGCGCTCGATCCGCCGACCGGGCCGCCCTCGAACCCGCTCGGGTGGCGCTTCCTCGCCGCCATCCACGGGCTCGAGGCGCCGAACGGAGACCCGGACACGAGCAACGAGCTCTGGAGCAACTGCCAGCACGGCAGCTGGTACTTCCTGCCCTGGCACCGCATGTACCTGATGGCCTTCGAGCTGATCGTGCAGGACGCGCTCGGAGACGAGGACTGGTCGCTGCCGTACTGGTACGCGATCGATCCGGACGACGCCGGGAAGGCGGTCCTGCCGCCGGCGTTCCGTGACCAGAGCCGGCAGCTCTACACGGACCAGCGTTCGATCCCGGCGAACGGCGGCTCCCCGCTGCCGGACCTCTCGCAGGCGCTCCTCGAGGCACTAGGCGCGGATCGCTTCAGCACGCCCTCAGGCCTCAGCACGTTCGGAGGGGGCGAGCGCGCGGCCCCGAGCTGGAGCGGCGGGGAGGTCGGGCTCCTGGAGGGTGTCCCACACGGCGCGGTCCACACACTGGTCGGCAACGACTTCGACCGGAACAACAGGGTCGTCCGGAGGGGCTGGATGGGGTCGTTCTTCACCGCCGCGCTCGACCCGATCTTCTGGCTGCACCACTCCAACATCGACCGGCTCTGGCAGGTGTGGCTCGACCTGGACCCGGCCAATGCGAATCCGACAGGCGACCCGGCATGGGCCGACACGGAGTTCTCGTTCCCCGCCGTGGGCGGGGACCTCGAGACCTGGAGCATCGGCGAGGTGCTGGACCTCGCCTCGATCGGCTACGAGTACGCGAGCACAGCGGCGCCGAGCGCGATCACCCCGCCGGTGGGCCCATCCCTCGGCGCGGGGCCTAACATCGGGCTCGGGGAGGAGGCCATGCCCGAACCGATCCCACCCCAGGTAATCGGCACGACCACCGACGTACCGCTCGCGACCGCGGACGCGGTCGACGTGGAGCTGTCCACGCCGGCGGCGCTCGACTTCGCGGTCGCCGCGGACGCGGAGCCGGTCGGCGACGGTCGCGTCTTCCTCCGCGTGGAGGGTGTCACCGGCACGGCCGGCGCGGCGGTCTACGAGATCTATCTCAACGTCCCGCCGGGAGAGGCGCCCACGGACCATCCCGAGCTTCGCGCCGGCTTCTTCTCGACCTTCGGGTTGACCGAGGCCTCCCAGACCAACGCTCTCGAGGACGGGTCGGGCCTCACGACGGTGCTGGACATCACCGCGGTGCGCGACGTGCTCGAGGAACAGGGTCGCTGGGATCCGGCTCGACTCCAGGTCTCGTTCAGCCCGGTGACGCCGGCCGAGACGGCCGAGGACGTCGAGGCCGCGGAGGGGCAACCCTCCGACCTGGTGGCCGGTCAGATCGCCGTCGTCGTCACCTGATCGCCGTGGCGGCCGCGCGGCGGAGGCTGGCCTGGCATCCCGAGCTGTGGCTGTATGCGCTCGCCCTCTGCGCGGG
>Ga0190270_10000877_pt1 | contig 13543 bp, 9 predicted proteins | sample Popmic320T_FD_133748 | JGI IMG/M metagenome (GOLD analysis project Ga0190270, IMG submission 133748) | Populus adjacent soil microbial communities from riparian zone of Weber River, Utah, USA - 320 T | ecosystem: Environmental > Terrestrial > Soil > Riparian zone | place: USA: Utah | collected... | reverse complement strand
GTGGCGGCGTAGAAGACGGTCAGGATCGAGGCGTCGACGACGGCGAGGCTCACGAGGCCTCGCGGCCATCGCGTACCGCCGCGACGGCGTCCTCGAGGGTGACGCGGCTGCCGGCCGGTGGTGTGTAGGAGGTGACGTATTCGCGGACGCGGGCGACGCGAGCCAGTTCGGTGAGTTGGTCCACGACGTAGGCGTTCAGCGACTGTCGACTCTCCGCGGCTGCTTCGGCGAGTTCGGCGTACACGTCGTCGGGGACGTCTCGAAGGTTTATCCGCTTCATGGCGCCATTATGGCACCACCCTGGGCCTCTGGTGCTGCCAGGTCGAGCAGGTCCTCAGTCAACTGCGGTTGGCACAGGCCGAGGGCGAGGTCGAGTTGGCGGACGAGCAGAACGACCTAGACCCCGCTCGGCGCATAATCCCGGACAGCTTCCAATCTCGGTGAGCCGGGCCGGGACCTGTAAGCACCGACCGCACTCGGATCCACCAGTGTCGCTCGGATCGGTTCGGGACGACGGGGCGTTGGGGCGGGCCGAGAAGACGTCGAACTCGTGGGCCCACTGGTCAATGATGGATTGCGGAATCACGCTATTGACGATAGATCGCATCGGACTGGGCATAGAATCCAATCCGATGACGATTCTCCAGACCAATCTCGCCTGGGACGTGTTGCTCGACCTGCCAGGCCGCGGATCGCTGCATCAGCGGCTGACCAGGGGCGTTACGCGCGGCGATCTCGTCCGGGAGGCTGGCCGACGGGCTGGCACGGCACGTCGGCCAGCCGGCCGCGGTCGTTGACGGTGACGTTGCTCATGGGGATCTGGTTCGGGCTGACGGTGCTGTACGTGCCCTCATCCCGACTCACCCACAGCTGCGTGTCGGCAGGGAATCGGTACCTGGTGCGCTCGCCGGCGATCGCCACCGGTCCGGAGGGCGAGCTGTCGAGCCCGTACCGGATCGCGGCCCCGCTGTTGTACGCGCGCAGCACCATCGCGAATTCGATACCGGTAACCGGATCGACATAGGAGACCCGCCCTTCCTGCGCATCGGTCGACAGCTCTGCATGCCGGCCGTAGGGAGGCATCCATGAGCCACGGATGTTCGTCCGCGCGATCCTGACGTGTGGTGGAACCGTTACGCCAAGAACGTCGCCGGAAGCCAGCCGAAGACCCGCGAGTGACGGGAGAACCACGGGCGTGTCGTCGTGTCGCGCGGCCCATTGCAGACCGGTCGAGGTGCTGTTCAGGATGAGCTGCACTCGTCCGTTCGGCGAAGTCACGACCAGTCGGGTGAGTGGCCGCTCAGTCGTCTCCGTCGCCAACGCGGGGATGATGCTCCGGACAGCAATCCGCCTCCGACCGCGCCGGCGGCCGAGAGCAGGGGGAACTTCAACAGCCGACGACGGGAGACAGGCGTCGGCTCGGTGCTCATTTCGGCGCCCACTTGGCTACCTCCGGATAGATCGGACGGGTAGCGGCAGCCTGCTCAACTATCCAACAGTACTCAATAGTTCTAGACAGTCATTCAAACAAAAACCGTCGAATTCCCAAGACAGATCGGTGTAATACGCCCGTTACGCTGTTGACCGCCAAGTGTTCACAGTCGTACGGTGAGTAACGGCCCGCAAACATCGGATGTATTCGGTTGGAGTGAACCGACATGGCGAGTCTGCCCCGACGGCCGTATTCGCGACGGAGGACTCGGACGGGTGGTGGTGTCGGCATCCGCCGAACTGTCCTTGCAGCCGCCGTATCCGCGCTCGCGCTCGTCTTCAGCATGGCGGTCAGCACGCCGCCGTCGGCGAATGCAGAGCTTCTCCACCCTCGGCAGGAGTGGCTGCGAGACTCTCACATTGGCCTGTTCCTGCACTGGGGCATGTTCACCACGCCAATCCACACCGACTGCGAGGAGTGGGAGCAAGCCGTGACGGACGGCGGCTGGACCGCGGACTACTGGGTCGACGAGGCTCAAAATCTGCACGCGAACTACATCGTGCTGGCGACCTTTCACAGTCGGCTCGGCTACGCCCGACCGTGGCCGTCGGAGATTCCGGGCAGCTGCTCGACCAAACGCGACTTCCTCGGTGAGTTGGTCGACGCGGCGCGGGCCGAGGGAATCAGGGTCATCCTCTACATGACCGACGATCCGCAATGGCACAACGAGAAGGGCGTGGAGACGCTCGACTCCGCGGCGTACTCCGCGTACAAGGGTCACGATGTCGACCTGACCACCCGGGACGGGTTCGGCGAGTACAGCTACGACCTCTTCGTCGAGGTGATGGAGAAGTACCCCGAGCTCTCCGGCTTCTGGATCGACAATGACAACGCGTACTGGGAGCAACACGACCTCTACGAGAAGATCCGCGAGATGCGGCCGTCCTGGACGTTGAGCAACAACAACGAGGACACGCCGATCATGGACATGGTCAGTCACGAACAGAAGACCGGCATGACCCCGGCGTACGACTATCCGCAGGCGGTCTGGACGCCGCAGCCGCGGCTGACCGAGGGGGAGTGGAAGCTGCCCGACGGTGGATCGTGGTGGTACGACGGGCAGGACCGCAACGTCGACTACACGCTCAACGTCGGTCGAGTCATCGCCAACGCCGGGTCGTCGATCAAGTCGCTGATCGACGAGACCGCCATGGTCAACGGCAGGTTTCCCTCGAAGCAGGCGGCGTTCAACGACTTCATGGACGGCTACCTCGACGAGATCTGGCCGGCGATCCACGGTACCGAGGGCGGCGGCTACATGTACGGCGGGATGCAGCCGGGCTTTTGGAACGACGGTGCCCACGGAGTCATCACCATCGACAAGGACAACCCCGACCTCGAGTACGTCCACGTGATCACGCCGCCGGCGTCGCAGGACTTCGTTCGCCTGCGCGACAACGGCTACAAGGTCACCGGGGTGACGAACCTTCGCACGGGCGAGCGGATGAAGTTCAGCCAGTCGGGCGGCAGTCTGACGATCCGGGGCATCGACCAGTGGGATCCTTACGACACCGTCTTCCGCGTCGAGACCGACGGACAGCAGTTCTACTACCCGCAGGACTCGATCACAGCGACGGCGACCGCCTCGGCGAACGGCCACCCGGCGAGCGACCTGACCGACGGCAGCTACCTCGACTACTGGGACGCCAACCGTACGGTCCCGGTCTCGATCGACCTCGACCTCGGTGAGCGCAAGCCCGCCACGCACTTGGCGATCAACCAGCGCGAGTGGTCGCCGACGCACAACCGCCAGACGTTCGGCCGGGCCGAGGACTCGTCCCGGATCAAGGACTACCGCGTCTACGTGAGCGACGACGGTGAACACTGGGGCGAGCTCGTGAAGACCGGCACGATGCCGAGCCACCGCGGTGTCCAATTCATCGACTTCGGCCGGCTCATGACGCGGCACATCCGGCTCCAGGTGCTGAGCACGTGGGGCTCACCGGACGTGCCGAGTTTCTACAACAAGCTCGCCATCGACGAGATGTACGTCGGGCACGGGTATCCGTTCAAGGCGGCCGACCCACTCCCGTACGAGGCCGAGGCACCCGGCAACGAACGCACCGGTACGGCCAAGGTTGTGACGTGCGCGGCCTGCTCCGGCGGAGCCCAGGTGTCCGGCTTGGGTGGTAGCGCGGCCAACTTGGTCACGATCACCGGCGTGGACGCTGAGCAGGCGGGCGACTATCGGCTCGACATCGACTACACGACCGACGGCGCGAGCTCTCTGGACGTCAGCGTCAACGGTGAGTCGCCCAGCGAGATCCCAGTCGACGGCCAGAGCCGACAGATTCCCGAGACGACGCCGATCGCCGTGTCGCTGGCGGCCGGGGCCAACCGGATCACGCTGTCGAGCGACGCCGCAACGACGGTCGGCGTGGACCGGATATCGATCCGCGACCTGCCGCCAGCCGACTATGTACCGAAGACCACACTCGCGGTCGACCCGCCGGCGGTCTGGGTCCGTCCTGGAACTCAGTCGTTCGACGTGTCAGCCTCATTCCGGCTGGACGATGTGGATCCGATCGACCACGTCGATCTCGCCCCCGTGGTGCCCGACGGCTGGACCGTCGACGGCGGCTCAGAGACCGCCAGCCGAATGACGTCGGGCCAGAGCGTCAGCGGCTCGTGGACCGTCACGGCCTCGACGACAGCCGACGACGGCGCGATCGACCTGCCGGTCCGGGCCAGCTTCGAGATGTTCGGTGGGACGTACGCGAGCCAACAGGTCGTTCACGTCCAGGTGCTGCCGCCCGGCTGGGTGTTCATCGGCGAAGGCGAACACGCCACGCTGCACGGGTCGGCCGGAGTCGGCGGCTGCGACCTGTGCTCAGGCGGCGAGAAGGTTCGCTTCATCGGCAACAGCACGAACAACTACGCCACGTTCGACAACGTGCCGGTCGATCAAGCCGGTGACTATCCCTTGCTGGTAGACAACACGGTCAACGGCAGCCGGTCGTTCTGGATCAGTGTCAACGGCGGTCCGGGACTCGAAGTGCCGGTGACGGGGACGAGTTGGGACGTGCCGAACACGGTGACGACCTCGATCCATCTAGACGCCGGGACGAACACGATCAAGGTCTACAACGACGACGCCAACGCGCCGGATCTCGACCGGATCCGGATCGCCGATCCGAACACCTGACGGGAGACACGGATGAACGGCAGACCACGATCGAGGACACGTCGATGTCTGTCAGCGGTGGCGGCGTCGGCACTGACCCTCTCGCTTGCCACGGTTGTTTCGGCCGTCACGGTTGCGTCCACGACGGCGCCGGCGGCTGCGAAGGATGATGGGTTGGCGTTGACGCCTCCGATGGGTTTCAACAACTGGAACGACACCGGCTGCGGGGCGGGGTTCAACGAGAACTACGTCAAGTCGATGGCCGATCTGCTGGTGTCGACGGGATTGCGGGATGCGGGGTACGAGTACCTCAATCTCGACGACTGCTGGGCCCGTCCGCAGAACAGCCCGGAGGGATCGCGGGACGCCGACGGCCACCTGGTGCCGGATCCGGTGCGGTTCCCGAACGGGATCGCGTCGGTGGCCGACTACGTGCACGGCAAGGGTCTCAAGTTCGGCGTCTACAGCGACCGCGGCACCCGTACCTGCAACGGTCAGGGGTTCGACGGGGCTCTGGGCGCCGGGTGGGAGCCAGGCGATCCGACGTATGAGTCGATCGATGCGCAGGACTGGGCGGACTGGGGCGTCGACTATCTCAAGTTCGACAACTGCAACAACCAGAACCTGAACGCCGAAGAGCGCTACACCAAGATGGGCGAGGCGCTGGAAGCCACCGGTCGCGACATCGTGTTCTCGATCTGTGAATGGGGTCAGAACCAGCCGTGGCTCTGGGGCGCCGACGTCGGCCACCTCTGGCGCACCACGGGCGACATCTCGGCGAACTACAACAGCATGTCCAACATCGCCAAGCACAACCTGACGCTGGCCCAGTACGCCGGTCCGGGGCATTGGAACGACCCGGACATGCTCCAGGTCGGCAATGGGTCGTGGAGCCTGACCGAGCAGCGCACCCACTTCAGCCTCTGGTCGATCATGGCGGCTCCGCTGTTGATCGGCACCGATCTGCGCGATGCGACGCCGCAGACGATGGACATCCTGCTCAACAAGGAAGCCATCGCGGTCGACCAGGATCCACTCGGCGTCCAAGGCGACCTCGTACGCCCGGTCACAGATGGTCAGTACGTGATCGCCAAGCCGCTCGAGGACGGTGACGTCGCCGTCGCCCTCTGGAACGACACCACCACCGCCACCCGCATGTCGACGACAGCCAGCGAAATCGGACTCCCGATGCGTGGTGGCTACACGGTTCGCGATCTCTGGGACCACAGCAACCGCAGCACCTCGGGCACGATCGCCGCGACGGTTCCGGCACACGGCACCGCGTTCTACCGCGTCAGCGTCGACCCCGACTGGGAGGACTACCCGCCGTCGGTCAGCTTCGACGTGAGCGCGGACGCTCCGGCGGTCGGCTCGGTGGGCCAGGTCGTACAACCCGGCGAGCCGGTCGATGTCACGGCGGCATTGGTCAATGACGGCCGTACTCCGGTCCAGTTCCCCGAACTGGGCGTGGACGGGCCGACGTCCTACGAAGGAGTCACGTACGAGGCTGAGGCCACCGCGAACACGTTCTCGGGAGCGGCTCGATCCGCCTCGTGTGGTGGTTGCTCCGGTGGCGGCAAGGTGCGCTTCATCGGCAACGGGCCGAACAACTGGGTGCGCCTCAACGACGTCACGGCGACGTCCGCCGGCGACTACCAGCTGACGGTCTACGCGGGAGTGAGCGGTACGAGATCGTTGTCCGTCAGCGTCAACGGCGGTCCCGGCCAAACCGTGTCGTTCACCGGGACGAGCTTCGACAGCCCAACGCCGCAGACGATTCCGGTGACACTCGCCGAGGGATCGAACACGATCCGGATCTACAACGACACCGCGTTCGGTCCCGACCTCGATCGGGTCGTCGTGACGGGCTCGGCCTCGCTCGACGGCTGGACCGTCAGTCCGTCAGGCACGGTAAAGCGCGACGACCTGCCCGGTCGCCAGCGACTGAGTGGCATCTGGCAGGTCACACCGCCGGAGGACGCCGCGCCCGGCACGTACGAGCTGATGGCGTCCGGAACGTACTCCGTCGACGGCACGACGTACGACGTCGGCGCGCCGATCCGGCTGGTGGTGCTCAGTACGCCACCGCTCGAGACCGGTCAGCTCAGCGACCAGCGCTGGCTGGACGCCCAGAACGGGTGGGGGCCGGTCGAGGTCGACGGCTCCAACGGCGAACAGGCCGCCGGCGACGGCGATCCGATCACGATCGGCGGTGTCGCGTACCTGAAGGGCCTGGGCACTCATGCGCCGAGCAGCATCCTGTACTACGCCAAGGGCCGTTGTACCCAGCTCACCGCTGACGTCGGGATCGACGACGAGGTCGGCAACAACCCGGGCTCGGTCACGTTCGAGGTCTGGGCCGACGGCGAGCGAGTGGCCGACAGCGGACTCGTGACGTCGCAGGATGCCGCAAAGCCGATCACCGCGGACATCAGTGGCGCCAGCTTCGTCCAGCTCACCGTCACCGATTCCGGCGACGGCATCAACTACGACCACGCCGACTGGGCCGACGCGCGCGTCGCGTGCGGCTAGGGAAGGACACACCGATGACGGTTCGGCGACGCGGTCGGACGACCCCGACGGTCCGGCGCTGGCTCCCACTCGCCTTGATCGGCGTGCTGGGTGTCGGTCCGGTCGTCTCAACCGCGCCCGCGCAGGCGGATGTCGTCACCTGGACGGTCGACGCGCCGGGGCACCGACCGGACGCGCCGCAGGCCGAGCTCCGCTATGACTCGGACGCGGGCAGCGTGTCGTTGTCGGTGTCCCGACACGGGCAGACGGTGCTGGAGCCGAGCCCGGTCGGCATCGTGACCGAGCATGCCGATCTGTCCGGCGGGCTGGATTTCCTCGGTCGCACCGATCGCGAAGTCGTCGAGGCGTACTCGATGACGGTCGGCAAGCGGCGCGAGCAGGACGTCGAGATGACCGAGTCGCGCTTCGCCTTCGAGGGTGCGGACGGCGCCCGGATCGACCTGGTCGTCCGGGCGTCCCGCGACGGCGTCGCGTACCGCTACGCGCTGCACGATGACTACGGGCCGGTGCTCTCGGAGACCTCGGCGTTCAACGTTCCGGTCGACGCGAGCGCGTGGTTGGCCCGCTGGCGGCGCGACTACGAGAACCCGTTCATCGAGTACACCGCGGGCAGCGCGCCGGCGACGAACTTCCAGGTCCCTGCGTTGTTCGAGGTCGGTGACTCGTACCTCTTGCTCGCGGAGTCGGATCTCGACGGCGGCTACACCGGTCCCGAGCTGACCCACCAGTCGGGCACGGGTACGTACCGCCTCGACTTCGCCTGGGACGACGAGGTCCAGGTAGACGGACCGCTCGACACACCCTGGCGAGTGATGATCACCGGTGATCTGGCGACCGTGACCGAGTCCACCCTGGTCAACGACCTGGCGTCGCCGTCGAGGATCTCAGACACCTCGTGGATCCGGCCCGGCAACGTGTTGTGGACATGGCTGGCGGGCGGTCGGGCCGCCGGCCAGAGTCTGGAGATCCAGAAGGGATACGTCGACTACGCCGCGGCCCGCGGATGGCCATACGTCGCCGTCGACGCCGGTTGGTACTTCCTGCCCGACCAATGGGACGTCACCGATCCCAACTGGCAGACCAACAGCTGGATCCCGGATCTGGTCGACTACGCCCACGCCCGGGGGGTCGACATCATCGTGTGGATCCACTTCCGCGACCTCGACACGCCCGAGGAGCGGGCCCAGTGGCTGCCGACGCTGCACGAGTGGGGCGTCAAGGGCGTGAAGATCGACTTCATGGACTCCGAGTCGCAGGAGCGGCTTCGCTGGTACGACCAGATCCTGCCCGCCACGGCGGCGAACCATCTCCTGGTCAACTTCCACGGTTCGACCGTCCCCAAGGGCATCCAGCGCACCTGGCCGCACGTGATGACGATGGAGGGGGTGCATGGGGGCGAGAAGTCGTCGCTCACGACGAGTCACATCACCGCTCTGCCGTTCACCCGCAACGTCATCGGATCGATGGACTACACGCCGATGGCCTTCCACCGCGCGAGCCGGCCGACGTCGGACGCCCACGAGTTGGCGCTGTCGGTGATCTTCGAGTCCGGGTTGCAAAACTTCGCCGGCACGCCGGAGTCCTACGACGCCCGGCCGGAGGCGGTGCGCTTCCTCGAACAGGTTCCGAATGTCTGGGATCAGACGCTGCTGCTCGCCGGCGACCCGGCCGACCACGTCGTGATGGCCCGGCGCAGTGGCTCACGCTGGTTCATCGGCGCCGGCGTCTCGGGCCCGGCGCGCACCCTCAATGTGCCGTTCGACCTGCCGGACGATCGCTGGCTGGTCGAACTCGTCCGCGACGGGGCTGGCGGTCTGGTTAGGGAACAGCGGCTCATGGACGCCGGTGACACGCTGTCGGTCGACGTCGTCGCCGAAGGCGGATTCGCCGCCGTCGCCTGCAAGTGGAGAGCGAACCTCGAATCATGCGATCGACCGGTCTAGACCGGCTGATAGGAGCGTGATGACGCCGGACGAGTCAGAGCAGCTGCCGGAGCCACCGCTCGACGCCTGCCACGTGGACGGTAGCCCAGCCGCGCGCCACGTCGGGCTGGCGAGCCGCGATGGCGTCGACGATCGCCTGATGCTCGGCCAGCGTGCGCGAGAGGGCCTGAGTCTCGGTCATGCCGCGCCAGATTCGGGCACGCGCCGTGCGTCCGGCCAGGCTGTCGAGCAGGCTCGCCACGTAGCCGTTGCCGGACGCCTCTGCGATGCAGCGATGCAGTTCGAGGTCGTTGGCGACGAGATCCTCGACCGGCGTGTCCTCCGACACCTCGTCGACCAGATCGTACAGCCGCTCGACCGTCGCGTCGTCGACGTGGGCACAGGCCATCGCGGTCGCCGCCGGCTCGAGGATGCGGCGTACTTCGAGGAGCTCCAGGACGGTGGCGTCCTCGTGGAAGTCGACAACGAATGACAGGGCTTCGAGGAGAAGGGGCGGCGACAGGCTCGTCACGTAGGTGCCGTCGCCCTGCCGGACGTCGAGGATCCGAATCAGGGACAGGGCCTTGATCGCCTCGCGAAGAGAGCTACGGGAGAGTCCGAGACGCTCGGACAACGCCTTCTCTCTCGGCAGGCGGTCCCCAGGCCGCAGCTCTCCGGCGACGATCATTGCCTTGATCTTGGTGATCGCCTCATCTGTTACCGCCATGGAGCCAGGCTAGAAGCTAAGCAGCGGAAAGGAGACCGCAGTGCCTCGGGACACGCGGATCATCGGCCTCGATGTGTTAGACGTACGTTTCCCGACCTCGTTGGAGCTGGCGGGGTCGGATGCGATGAATCACCATCCCGACTACTCGGGCGCATACGTCGTCGTGCGGACAGACTCGGATCTGGTCGGACATGGGCTCACCTTCACGATCGGTCGCGGAAACGAGGTGCAGGTCGCCGCGATCCGTGCCCTCGAGCCGCTGGTCGTGGGCCAAGCGGTCGACGACGTGCTGGCCGACCTCGGCGGCTTCTCGCGCCTGCTCGTGTGGGACAGTCCATTGCGTTGGCTCGGACCCGAGAAGGGTGTCATCCACATGGGGATCGGGGCGGTCATCAACGCCGTCTGGGACCTCTACGCTCGGCGCGAGGGCAAGCCGCTCTGGAAGCTGCTAGCGGACCTGAGCCCGCGGCAGCTGGTCGACCTCGTCGACTTTCGCTACCTCACCGACGCGCTCGAGCCCGAGGAGGCCCTGGAACTGCTCGAGCGGGCTCGGGCGGGCGTCGACGATCGGGAGCGGCGGCTCCTCGTCGACGGATACCCGGCGTACACCACATCGGCTGGCTGGCTGGGCTACTCGGATGAGAAAGTCGCCCGCTTGGCCAAGGAAGCAGTGGCGGACGGCTTCGACCATCTCAAGTTGAAGGTCGGCGTCGACATTGACGACGATCTACGGCGATGCCTGATGGTCAGGGACATTGTCGGACCATATGTGCGGTTGTCGATCGACGCCAACCAGCTTTGGGGGATCGCCGAGGCGATCGACAGCGTCGGCCGGCTTGCCGAGGTCGATCTGTGGTGGGTCGAGGAGCCGACCAGCCCTGATGACGTATTAGGTCATCGGCGCATCGCTGAGTCCATCGCACCGATCCAGGTCGCGACCGGCGAACACGTGCAGAACCGCGTCGTCTTCAAGCAACTGCTCGCCAGCAAGAGCATCGGCGTCTGTCAGCTCGACGCATGCCGGGTTGCCGGTGTCAATGAGAACATCGCGGTGTTGCTGCTCGCCGCGAAGTTCGGTGTGCCGGTGTGTCCGCATGCTGGCGGTCTTGGACTGTGCGAGATGGTCCAGCATCTGGCGATGTTCGACTTCCTCGTGGTCAGTGGGTCGGTGCAGGATCGATGGGTCGAGTACGTCGACCATCTGCATGAACATTTCGCCGACCCTGTCGAGGTGTCCGGCGGCCGCTACATCGCGCCGCCGGCTCCTGGATTCGGTACCCGGATGCGTGAGCGGTCGGTCGCCGAGTACGCCTACCCGGACGGCCCGGTCTGGCAGGCCCTTCGGCGCGGTTGAGACCTGGAGGCGGCGTGCGACTGGTCAGCTACATGGACGAGGGCGAGGAGACGCTGGGAATCGTCGACACCGAAGGGCTGGCAGCGTCGGCCCGATCACTGGGGCCCGGTCTGCCGGCCACCATGGACGCCCTCCTACGCGGTGGCCATGCCGCGCTGGATCGGCTTCGCTCCGTCGGACCCAACACGGACATGGGCCGGCCGTGGCAGGAGCTGGATCTGCTCCCTCCGGTGCCGCGACCGCGCAATATCGTCTGTGTCGGCCGCAACTATCGGGACCATGCCGACGAGGAGGGAGCCGAACCTCCGGCACGCCCGGAGCTGTTCCTCAAGCACACGTCCTCAGTGCTGGCCCACGGTCGGCCAATCGCCTGGGATCCCGGTCTGACCGCACAGGTCGACTATGAGGCCGAGCTCGCCGCGGTGATCGGTGCGCCCGCGCGGCGCGTTCCCGTCGAGAAGGCGCTGAGCTATGTGATCGGGTACACCTGCCTCAACGACGTGTCCGCGCGGGACCTTCAGTTCAGCGACCTACAGTGGGCTCGTGGCAAGTCGCTCGAAACGTTCTGTCCGCTCGGTCCATGGCTGGTCACCTATGACGAGGTCGCCGACCCGCAGGCGCTCATGGTTCGGTGTCGGGTCGACGGAGAGCTTCGCCAGGAGGCGAGCACGGCCGACATGTACTACTCGGTGCAGCAGGTGATCGCGTACTGTTCACAAGCCTTCACTCTGCTGCCTGGCGACGTCGTGGCGACGGGCACGCCGGGCGGTGTCGGCGTCTTCCGTGAGCCGCCGGCCATGCTCACTGCCGGCCAGCGGGTGGTCGTCGAGATCGACGGCATCGGCCGTCTGGAGAACCCCTGCGTCCACGCCGGCTAGCCGCTTTCGGCCACGAGGTCGTTCCATAGCGAGTCCGGTATCTCCTTGTGCAGAAGGGCGGCATTGTCCTCGACCTCCTCCGAACTCCGGCAGCCGACCAGCACGCTCGTTACGGCAGGATGGCGCAGTGGAAACTGCAACGCGGCAGCCCGGAGCGGGATGCTGTGCGCCTCGCAGATCTCGCGGAGGCGCTGCGCCCGCGACAGGAGCTCGGGTGGGGCGGGTGCGTAGTCATATCGCGCATCCGGCGTCGGTTCGGCCAGCAGGCCGGAGTTGAAGACACCGCCGACGACTACTGAGATGCCCCGCTCGACGCAAGCCGGCAGGAGCTCGCCGAGTGCGGCTTGGTCCAACAGCGTGTAGCGGCCCGCGCACAGCACGACGTCGAGATCGAGTCGCTCGACAAGCCGGGTTAGCATCGCGGCCTGGTTCATCCCGGCGCCGATCGCTGTGACGACGCCCTCGTCGCGCAGCCTTACGAGTTCCGGGTACGCCTCGGCGTACACCCGCTCCTCATGGTTGTCCGGGTCGTGGAGGTACACCACGTCTACGCGATCGAGACCGAGTCGGTCCAACGACTCGTACAGCGTCCGCCGGATCCCCTCGCGACTCCAGTCCCACTCCCGTTTGCATGGCAGCTCCTCCGGGAACCCGGCATCGTCCGGCGGCTCTCCGGTGCGGCGCGGACGGAGCCGGCGACCGACCTTGGTGGAGATGGTGAACGACTCTCGAGGTTTGCCGGCGAGAACCCCGCCGATTCGGCGCTCGGATCGACCGGCTCCGTAGTGAGGCGCGGTGTCCACGTAGAACAGCCCTCGCTCCAGGGCAGTGTGGATCGTCTGCTCCGCCCGGTCCCCCGAAACGGGTTCGTAAAGACCCGCGAGCGGTGCGCCGCCGAGGGACAGCACGCTCACCTCGACCTCGGTGTTCCCGAGCCGACGGCGTTCCATCACGTCGCTGACAGTCGAGTCTCGAGGTTGGATGGACGGAGCTGGAGCCCGGCCATACCTCCGTCGACCGCGAGAGTCGTTCCGGTCGTGGCGGATGCGAGCGGGCTGGCGAGATACGCGATCGCGGCCGCGACCTCGGCGGCGTCCACCAGTCGGCCCGTCGGCTGTCGCGCCGCGAGGGCCAGTCGTTCGGCCTCCGGGTCGTCTGCGGCGTCCAGCAGCCGGCCGATCCACGGCGTGTCGACGGTTCCCGGGTTGACGCAGGTCACGCGGATGCCCTCACGGACGTAATCAGCCGCCATCGCCAACGTCAACGACAGGACCGCGCCCTTGGTTGCGGAGTACAGTGCGCGCTCAGGCAGGCCGGCGGTTGCCGCGATCGAGGACGTGTTGACGATCGCGGCGTGCGATGACTCGCGAAGATATGGGAGTGCGGCTCGCGTCACCCGGACGATTCCGAACACGTTGACGTCGAAGACCCGCCGCCATTCGTCGTCGTCGTGGTCCTCCACGGTGCCCCGAGCACCGATCCCAGCGTTGTTGACCACCACATCGAGGCCACCG